>Ga0179593_1619711_pt1 | contig 12005 bp, 13 predicted proteins | sample CZODoug2_1_08_16_FD_185931 | JGI IMG/M metagenome (GOLD analysis project Ga0179593, IMG submission 185931) | Vadose zone soil fungal communities from Angelo Coast Range Reserve, California, USA - CZODoug2_1_08_16fungal (PacBio error correction) | ecosystem: Environmental > Terrestrial > Soil >...
AGAAAAGGGAAGTGGGGGGTGCGAGGGGGAGCAAAGCAGAAACGATCCTCACTTGAAAGCCCGAATACCTTATCTGGTTTCACATACTAAACATAGGGTCCTTCCCCACTGGAAAAAAAGGATTAAGACGATTACAAAATGAAAAACTTCTAAGGGGACTGTCATGGCTAAACATGTCAATGGGTGACGAGGACAGGGTGGAGAGTTTTGGAGAGCGCGGGTTGAGCAAAACCTACAACTGACACGGACGGCCGGGAGTGGAAGGGAATTTAAGGAATTCCCAAGCCACCCACAGGAGTCATATTGAATTATGACTGACGGGAAATAAGGTCCAGAAGAAGAACACTTCCCCTGAAGGTTAAGATGGGTGGGAAAGTTGAGTGCTTCTCAATACGAAAACTGGTACATTGGGAGTGGTGAACTGGTGGAAAACCCCCCAAAAAAACGCGTGACAAAAAGGGGTCAAGGGGAAAGAGGTGAACCAAGAGGCGGGGCGGAGCAGATGAGGTGCCCGGGTGTCCAAAAGCTCTCAAAAAGAAGCTATCCAGAAACGAGGCACGCGTCGACAAACGCGAAAGTTTTTGCACAGTTGACGCATTTGAGCAAATTAGAGCCACTGGGAGCCTTGACAAACCAGGTTAGGAAGAAACTAGGGTAATGGGGGAAGAAGGCGTAAGATGACGTCCGCCTATAAGCGTAGGATCCTGAAAGAAAACGATATGGGGGTCAGGGTGGGGGAGGGTCCTCGGATTAATAAACAAAAAACCGAATCTTCCAAAGGAAAAGTGGGAGGAGGGCAATATTGAAGGTTGAGAGTTTGAGAGGCACTTTCAGATTCAGGATGTACAGGGTGAGGAAAAAAGAAAAAGCCAGAAAGGGAAAAAAAAGGGAAGTTTAAAGGGGGGGCATCAAATTCCCCACGAACCGAAAACTCTGGGGGCCAGTTTTTTGGGGGGACATTACGGGGATCGGTCAATAAATAGCTGACGCCAGAAGTATTCTCATCTCACTCCGACTGTGTCGGGTTGCCTCCCTGAGAAGAAAAAAGGTCTACACTATCCCGATAAACGGACTAAGTACTCTGCATAAGATCCAAATGGGGGGGGACCAGTAAAGAGATCGCCAAATCCCCCCCACCCAGGGTCGATTGCCAATTGGCGCGAAGGGGAGAGGCCAGCTACCTCGGGGCCACTCTGCATCGTCTCTCACTCCAAGAGTTGGAAGGAATACTTGGGGGGTCGGAGAGAAAGAAGAGAAGCAAATCATCAATAAGAAATCCAAAAATCGTGGTCCGGAAGAAGACACGGTGACTCAAAGGAAAAGGGATAACAGGGGGTCAAAGAAGGAGAAAGGGGGAGACCCATTTGGAAGTTTTCCGTCGTAAATGCTGAGCTTCTTCCAACCCAAACGGAAGGGGGGGGAAAAAAAAGGAAAAAAAATAAATAGGGGGTCAACAATGAGTCACTACAAAAAATGGGAAAACGAGACAATTTAAATTCCTGGGGTCTCCGCAAAAGTTGGCGAAAGTTGGGGGGGTTGGGGGGGGGGGTGAAGAAATTTTGGATTTTAGGAGACTTATTCTTTTTTGCAAATTCCTCTCAAATTCCTAGTAAAGGCGACCAACCTTAAAACAAGGGGCTAGGAGAAGAAGATTAAAATACTATTAATTCAGGGGGGCTCACTTCCCACTCGCGACAGCAATATTCCGCATGGTAACTGTTTGGGAGAGAGAAGGTACGCTTATACACCAGGAATCTGTTATGAGCAAAGAATACTCGAGAAGCGGAAAAAAACTTAAAATTAAAGGACAACACCATCCCCAAAAAGTAAAAAGTGAGAAAACTTCGCGGTCAGGAAGAGAATTATGGGGGTTGAACAAGCTAGATTAAAACACAACGGGGCCGCTCTTTTTGGTCGTGGAGGTTGGGGGGACCAACAACAGGCGCTTCATTGGGGTCTTCTACAATTTTCGGAATGTCGAGCTGTAACTTTAGCCCTCGCAACGAAAAAAGTAGGTCCTCATGAACCACACATCACGAAGGTGGAATCTTCCACGGGGTCGGCCGGATATGTCCAACAATCGCAAAGACCCCCCTCAATATTGGCGTTAGACTTTTTCTCCCTGAGGAAGGGGAGGAGGCATCTGGGTGAAGAGCTTGGGAAACAAGCGAAACTTGAGTCAAGAAGAGTTGGCCAATTAGCCGTCCTTCAAAGTTTGCTAATGCTTAACCTTCGTCAAAGGGAAAAACTAAGCAGAACTTTTTGAGGCGATATCCCCCCAAATCTAAGGCCGAGGGTGAGAAGGTCCCGCCCCCCTCCGGGGCATCCGCCCCGAAAGGAGGCACTCGAAAATGACGATCAAGGGTTCCGCCAGGCAGAAAATGGCACAGAAAAGGCACGCACCTCCACCCTATTAAGGGGGGTCACGAAGGCAAACTTCAAGGGATTGGGGGACCTAGAAGTCGATACCGAGAAACGTCCCTCCGCAAGAATTTGGACGGATGATGGTAGGAACCCTGGAAAGGATCAACTGGGGGTGTGGCGGGCTTGTTTAGCGAACAAGAGGAAAACCTGGGTTTGAACCGACCCGCAAGGGGGCCCACTAAATTGGGGGGAAATGGGAAAAAAGGACCCTGTGGGGGCGCATCGGAATTACATGGAAGGTACTGCAATCATACATCATCGGAAGGAAACACCAAGCAAGGTTCAGAGGGTTCCCCAAAAAAAAAAAAAAAAACGGAGCAGGTGGTCTGGGAAGGGGCGTAGAAAGATTGCCCAATGTCCCCTAAATTCGGTGTTGAGAACAGAAGGGAAATTCTTGTGAGAAGGGGGGAGGAACAAAAAAGTTTGAAACCACCCCCTTTTCAAAAAATAGCCAGTCCTCGTGCTGGGACCACAAAAAACAAGTATCAGCTACCACGTTCCTAAAGGAAAAGCAGCGAAACGGTTTCCCCGAAGTCGAACGCCGTGGGGTCATCACAAGAGAATGAGGCTACTCGCCGGAAAAACAGTGTTTAACCCGGGTAAAAAGAAGGAAATAATCGAAGAGGAGAAAAAAGCGGGGTTTTTTTTGGTTCCCCACGCTGTGCAAACTTATCCAAAAGGGAGAATCCGCTTATCCCCGCTAAAAAGCATGGTCAGGACCAACGTTGGAGGTTGGAACGGACAATGAAATGTCCAACCAGTCGATCGGGTGCTTCCCTAAAAAAGGGGAAGGGATAAAGGACTTGACAAAGAGTCGTAACCCATGCAAGAGAGAGCCACTCTCTTCAGAAGGAGAGGAGGCCAGCTTTATCCGGGAGAGGGAGAGATAGGAATTGCTAGAAGAACCGAAGATCTCCCGGGAGGGAGGGGGATCTCGAAATGCAGCTATTTCCTGCAGTCCAAAAAGATGGAACACAATTCTTCCTAAAGAAACAACGAGTCCCTTCAGCCACTTCATTGGAGGTTTTCGCATCAAGCTGACGGCCGTACCCCAGAAAAATCCCCAGGAAAGGAATTCTGAAGAGTGGTCCGTGAGGGGAGGTCCCTAGAAAGAGACCCCTCCATGAACATCAAGACCCCTCCAGGAAACACTGGAAAAAAGGAGAGGCTGGGAGTCGTAATCCCAGAAAAAAGAAAAACTGCTATACTTAAAAAATGGGGAAAGAACGAGACTGAAGAGAACCCGCTTTTTGGGGGTCCCTTGGCCGAGGCGTTTCCCAAAAAGACCCGAAACCTCGGGGGAAGAGCACCTTTAAGGAGGGGGGTTCTAAGAAAACAAACCTTGCAACCAAAAGAAGGGAATTTAGGGTTTCGTCTGGGCGGGCTAGGGGCTTGCTAAAATCTATCTCCTCAAAAAACACAAAACCTGGAAGTTTAATAAGAAAGGGAGATCATCCCCCCATTCAACCAAAAGAAGGGACAAAAAAGAAATCTAGACTTGGCCCACAGGTGGGCACGACCCCGAAGGCACGGTTATCGGCTGAAGATTTTTCAGGAATTGTGGTTTTGAGGAACTCCTCCAGGCAGGTTGAGGAGAAATTGAAAAAGAAAAGAAACAATTTGTATCTTCCTCGAAGGGAAGGCTTGGCCTGGAATCATCTAGACGCTCTTTGAAGGGGGTTTTGCAAACAAAACAAAATGGGGGGGTTCCGGGAGAAGCAGTCCCCCCAGGACTTCAAGGCACGATCCCTAAAACCCCTGCCCGAGAAATTTCGTAGGGGCTTGTAGTCGTCTTGCAAAAAAGAAAGGGGGAGTCCGTGCTCTTCCAACATACAGACGATGGAGGAAAGGCCTCGAGTTTACTTCACTGGGGACCCCCAGGGGAAAATGTCTAGCCCATCACTCAGCCGGAGTTGGAAAGCGAGAAAATCGTCCAAGGGCCCCCCAATGTCTCAGAAGAAAGGAGAACAGAAGAAAACATCCGAAGAAAGAGTTATTCATTTTCCCAACCTAGCGAAAGTCCAAATCTGTAGACCGATGAGGTGGGGGTTTCTTTCTGCTTGCCAATCTTTTTGGGGTCATCACCCCAAAACACCCAAAAGTTAGATCGGGACCCCTTCCACAAGGAAGATGGAAATACCCGAGACAAGTGGCCATGTTGTTCAGGGAGAGAAAACGGCGCCGTAAAGAAGGGGAAAACCCACCGCATCAGGAAGAAGAGACATGGCCGGATCGGGGAATATCAAAAAATCGCTGCCATCATTGATAACAACCTGATGAGATGAAGGATGAAAGGATTCTGGACGAAGGGTTCCCAATCTTCAGGTACCACGGCGGAGTACCCTTTTCTAATCACGTATGCCTAATGTTTTAGTCCGTGCGGGCCCCTTCTGTCCTTACCCTGAAATCACTTACATATTGGTATTTTCTTGAAAACTATTTAAAAAAAATTTTATCTCGGGGGAATTGTGTCACTTGTTCCCAAAGACCCTCACCGTGGGGGGGTGTTTTTTTTTTTGTGAGTCTGCTCAACGGAAAGGATCCGGATTCATTCAAAGGGGCCAACCATCAATTCAACTTTTCTTAAAAGGGGAGACCTAGTCCGAAGGGGGAACTTACCGCTGCGGGGGTGGAAGATCTAGGGCGAGTTTCAAAGAAAGCTTGCTAAACCCGACTTCGGGCCAGCCTGTGGAAGGGGGGGGATTCGAGGCAAATGCGGGGGTTTGAACAGGGGAAAGCCGAAAAAATCTCCAAACAACAAAAGGGAAAAACGGCGATTAAGGAAAAAGGAAGTTTCCCGAATCCAAGAAAAAGGCTCGAAGTCAAAGGAGGTAGATCTAAACAATCAAAGGGGACAGCTTTACCTGAACCCACCTAACGTTAAAAAGAGAATCCCCATGGGTATTTTTGAATGGGTGGGGAAGAGAACTAGAGGGGGACGTCTCCTTTGCCTTTTTACGATTCAAAGCCCGACTCCTGCCCAAAGGGGGGGTCCCCCTCACAAGGGAATAGCAAGGCCCCATACAGGGGGCGGCAAGGGATACCCCCGACTGTCCAGCTTCCCCATCACCCTGGACTTTCAAATCCTAGGAAGGTCCAAGAGCGAAAGAGGGAGGAGACATCAACCCGGTCACCCACGCGTCTACCAAAGGGTGCTTCGGAAACAGGGGGGAAAAACTTATAATTTGGGAGGTTAAAAAAAATGTGTGATTTGGGAACTGAAGCTCAAGTTATGGAAGGAGTGAAACCGCCCAAACGAAGACTGGGTAACCATCTAGGGAACCCAAACTTTTAACTTATGACTTACCAACAAGTGGGGACTTCCCTGAACCGGAAAAAAACAAGGAAAGGGCAACTTATTTGTTTGGGTTGGCGCCGGGAACGGGGAAGAAAAGAGTAAACCGCCGGCACTGGACGGCAGAACCCAGAAAACCGGAACATCGCCAGAAGTGTGAAGAGGGGGAATATGGAAGGATAGGTGGAGAATCAGCGGGGAAGCTAGTCAGCCAAGACAAACTTGGGGGGAGAGGATCAATGGACCACTTCCGGCACATATGGTAATCTGTCCCGACTGACCGGTGAGCCACCGAAACGCACAAAGAAAGGCGGGCCCATGGGGCAGTCAGAAAAGAAGGGGAAGGTGGCGATCTTGCAACACAACGGTGAGGCGAAAAAAAAGCCCTCCGCAAAGGAGAAAAGTCATAGCGATGATCGCCGCACGTAAAAAACGCAGGAAGTGGAGTGGTTACCGAAGGACAGCCTCTGGGTCGAAACATCGTATTTCGAGAAAAGCGAGTGAAGTCGGCCCCAATATCGACCCCTTGGCACCGAAAGGAGAGATTTCATACAAAACGGCCTTCCAAAAAAAAAATGTCCAGGGTCGGGCCGAGGGAAAAAAACCCGTCCCCCCAAATCTGGGTCGAGGGAAAATGTCAGAGGGGGATCTTCAAAACTAAAAACCTAGAAGGTTCCCAATCGGGCCGGGATTCCCTGAAAAATGCGAGAAAAACTGGGGGGGGACGATCCTCAATCTCATGAATTGCCAACTCGTCAGACAAACAATTACCTCAACGAATCCCCCAACTCCGGGGAAATGTGCTTAAAAGGGGAAAAATGAAAGTTGGGGGTTTTTAGAGGCGCTAGCGATGAAAGTGCGTAGAGATTTGAATCTAGAGAAAAACAAACAACAGTTAAGATTAGTGGAAAGGTGGGTATTTAAGACGATGAAGCAAGAAATCCGCGCTTGAAATCATTCAAATGTTAAAGACGGGAAGAAGGAGAGGCCACTTGATTAGAACAAAAGGAAAAAAGAGTTTTTGGGGGAGGGAGGACGGGGTTTCAAAGAATCGTACACCCCAGTAAAACTCTGGGCTTATCAAGTGGCTTTTAGAGAAAAGAAGGCAATGTTGGAAAATTATTCTTTTGGGGGGACTACAAGGAAGGGAGGGGCAAGAACGGTTGGGACACAACAAGAAATGCTGCTTGGGGTCACTTCTTTTTGATAAGCTTATGGCCCGACTTCCTCGAAAGCAATCGAGTCGGAAAACTTAGGAGAAAACAAAAAAATGGGAGGCAGAAGTCCGTGAGAAAAATATCCGTTGCAGAGGGTTACATGGGATGGGGCGGGAGGGGAAAAAAAAACGAAAGAAAAAGTTTAGGGTCGCCAAACCTGACCGCCCAGAAACCTTTTGTCCGGGGCCAAGGATGGTGGGTGGGGGGGGGGGGGGTCACGGTTTGTGCCACATACACACAAACTAAAAAAAATTCATATTGCGAGCAATGGCAGGGAGCGGAAGGACCATGTAACGTTATCTCCAAGAAACCTCTACCCCCCAACCGGAAGTTTCCACCCAAAAAGATCTAGAAAGACCAAAAGCCCACGTGGGGGGGGTGCATCATTTGTCAAGTAATTTAGGGCAGCGCCCACAAGAACAATAATGGGGGCAACGGGGTTTCCGCATTGGTTCAGGGAGAAAGCTACAAGGAAGTTCCCCGATCGTTACCTCGCTAAAATTGGGGAGGAAAAATCGAAAATTACTTGAAGTAGACCCGAAAGGGGGGCCCCGGAAACCGGAGGGAAGGGTGGATGAAGGACTGCTGGCAACCCATCCAAATTTGGGGAAGAGGTCCTGGGGTGAGGGATCCGACGGATGTTTCTACTTGTTTAAAAGCTCTTTTGAAATCCTTCCGGAAAAGGAAACCCGAAAGCGGAGGGCCCACTACCCCTGCGCGAACTGTCAGAGCGAAGAAAAGATTGCCGATGAGGATTCGAGGGCAGCCGCGCGTGGAATCGGTTCCGACCCAGATCACTCGGAGGACGTAATCCCCGAGGGAATTTCGAGATTCTGGATAGAGGAAGTCTAAGATTTAGGGTTGCGCGAACGCTCGAAACCTTTTGGTTTCACCGAAAAAAGAACTTTCCCCCCGAGAACCCTGGGAAACCGCCCGGCCTGTTGTGGGTTTAAGGAGACGGATCCAATGTTTCAAAAAAAAAGGGCTATCGAAGATCAGCAAGGCAAAAAACGCTAGGAGGGACCGGAGTCGCAATTTCGCGTATAAATAATGGTCTTACAAGTCGATCGGGGGGGAAAAGGAAACTGACCGGACTTCTGGGGGGGGGGAGAAAAGAGCAGAAGGGAACCGGGGAATAAACCAACAAACTTAAAATCCCTCTTTTCAGTCAAATCTTAAGACAGGCCGAAGGAAAGAGGACCGACAGGGTACTGGGACTTTACCACTGGGCGGCCCGCCGAGAGGGAAAATCAAACACAAGGATCCCGTGCCGGCACAAGACGCCAAAAAAAAGGGTTGCCGTGGGGAAAAGACTCGTCGACAATCGAGCTTGTTTCGCAGTTTTGGGCAGGAACTGGGGCCGCGAGAAAGGGAAAAGCTCCTCAAAGGCAATGAAAAGAGATAGTAAGGCTTGCAAAGGGGGCCCGGAGGGGGGGGACACAATCAGGGAGAGGAGAATCGGGGGAAAGGAACTTAAGACCCATTTCCGGGAATTCCAGCCTTGGTTTATACCCAGGGAAAAAACACAAAGCAGAAGGAAAACGCAGAAATGCCAAAAAATAATGAAGAAGAGGGAAGAAGATACAAAGATCTTGGCGCCTCGTTAGGCTATCTTAGAGGTACAGGGATTGGATCCTTGACGACGGAGGGGCGAGGAAAAGGACTTGAAACTGAAAAAAACGGCAGGCATAACGACCTCCTTCGAGGAAACTCGTCCGTAGGCCTCGAAGGACAAGGAGGCGAGCTGCGTCAAATAGGGTCCTCTGGACAGACCTCGGTGAAATTCGGGGATGAGGCCCGAGTAAAGCCCCCCCCTAAAATCGCGTCCACGGGCACGCCAAAAAAAAAATTTCCCTAACAAACGCCATACGGAGAATGATGACTGTCAGAGACCCCCAGAGGAAAGGGGGTTACAACGAACCACAGGACAAGACAATGCTTCCTTCCCGTAGGGGCCGAAAGTGGAGGTGGGCCAACCGGACACAAAAAAGAAGAGAAGGTACCGCAAGCCAAAGGAAGGACGTAAAGGATGGGCTTCAGGGGAATTAGAGGTGTTTCCTTGAGTCAAGTCGCGCGAAAGCCAACGGCGAAAGGAAGCCTGGCTCACACGGGGAACGCCAGGGGTCGTTCAAAGAAAAAGAGGCACACCAAAACGGAAATCCTGAAAAGGGAAAGGGGGGAGAGGGTCGGAGAGATAATTCATCACAAACAGTGAAAGGGGCACGGGAAGAGGAAAAAGAGATGTAAAAGGGGGAAGAAAAAAGAAACGGATAACGAAAAATATCATGACGCCGATTCCGGGGATCTTGCGGGCTTAAAAAGCTTTCAGAGGAGTTTCAGCGTGGGAGTGCACATAAGAACAACAAAAACTTGAAGTTACTAGGTCCTGCCTATTATGGGGGGTCGGGAAAAGAGAAATACTGGGGGAGGGGGAGGATAACAAGGAAGAGAATTTGTTAGTGGGGCAAGTGTCCAGAGTGTCCCCCAATGAAAAAGGGGAAGTCGCACCAGGGAAAACGGGGGAAGGGAGGATCCTTTCAGAAACAACTAGAAAAAGGGGAACACCGCCTATACATAGGAGTTGTTAAAAAAAGGGGTGATACGTGACACTCAGATCATTTCAACGATGAACAGAAACCTCATTCCGAGGGGGGGGACTCGGGGGGTAAGGCAAAGATTAAAAAATGAAAAAAAGGACGGTAGGTGTCAGTCTGGTGAACACCACATGTGTAACATGTTATGGAAAGGGGGTCCAGGAAGAGAACGCTGGGAAACATTTATCCCTCCAAAGGGGACTCAAAGGATCTGAGTCTCTCGATATCAAGGGGCTCGAAGGCTGGGTAAACAGGGTCTGAAAAGCCGGGCTCGTCTCCTTCAAGGGATATTGGGAACCACCCCGAGGAGAAAAACCTTCTCTTATTCAAAAGAGAAAGGGTGACTGGGTAGGGGGTGAAGAGTTCTCGGACACCTATGGGAGGGGGTGAGTGAAAAATGTCTTGGGGAGATTCCACACTTTGCCGTGCCAGGGGAGCACAAAAGCTCATAAAAATACAAAGGGGGATAAGGAAGGGGTTCTAGAGGGACGGGTCACTTTGGGTCGTCTACCAGGAAGTTGGCGCTTCAAAGTTGCGTGAAACTCGACCGGGCACAAAAAGATGGGGAGCAGTCAAATCGGTTGAGGTTAAACAACCTCTTTCTCGACCAAAACCATGGCGCAAGCCGGATAGGGGGGAAGAGGTCACGGGGTTGGAGGGCCCTCAAAAAGAAAAACACCGACCGCGAAAACGGGGGAATAGAGCGGAGAAACAATCTTTCCAGCAACAGTGGTACGGGGCGGATTTCCCTGGGGAGACTGAGAGAGACCCCTTGTCCCTACCTAACTCGGGAAAGGAAGCACAAGAAAAAAGAGAACACAAAGGACTTTCTCTTAAAAGGCGACTGACTGGTACCGACGTGGTGGCAATAACAAGCACTAAGTACGGGGGGGTCTTTCTTCACAGGAGGACAAACACAAGGGGGGGAGGTGGGTTTCCAACAACCAAGGAAGGTCGTTTTCTCGGGCAAACTCGATCCCGAAAATAAAAAGCAGTAACTCCTAAACTCCAAAACTCCAACAATGAGAGAAGGGGAGGCCGGTTGGACAAAGGGACAGGGGGGGGAAGTCTTCGCTGTACGACTGCCTTGCAGGGAAATGGTGTAGGGGAGAAGGTTCAAACACATCCAAGGAAACAGAGACTGGCGGGCACAGGGAGAATGTGAGGAGAAGAGATACGGAAAGCAGGTTCCGCTCAACCTACCACACTGAAAACAGAAGTGAGTATCAGCAAATGTTTCACGATCAGGAAGACCTGAAAAGGGAGTCACCACCCATATCGGAAAGGATTGGCGGAAAAGGCGTGATCGGTAAACCCAATAGGTGCAGAACTGAAATGGTGCTAAATACCCTGGTCCGGGCAAAAAAGGAAGGTCTTGTCTTTTTGGGGAAAGGGTTAACAGAGGACAACTTAACCCAGCTCAGAAAGCCGCCCCGAAGAAGCAGGGCTGCCTCGTTGGGGACAAACCAGAACAGGCGGTTCCCAAAAAAAAAAAAGATCGCTCAAAAAGAAAGAAGGAGATAATCCAAGAGAACTGAAGAATTTAATGTACAGAAAGCCTGAGTCCCCACACCCGACATGAAGGGGACGATTTTTAACTGCAAACGCATGTGTAGAAGGGACGGAGAAGCGCACTTGAAAACCTGTCTTCTAGGGGGAAGCGAACTGAGGAAAGAGAAGACAAAAGAAATCTTTTAGGGGTTAAAGAAATAATCCAAGTGAAGAGGATAGCTAGAGGAATGAAGAGGAAAAATATGGTGGGTAAAAGGGGTCTAAAAAAAGACGAGAGAATACCTCCCCCTCATAACAGGCCTCCCGAAGCAATAAACTCCACAATCTTTCGGGGGGATAGTAGATATTGGGGGGTAATGAGGGAAAAAAAAAAGATTCTCGGTTTTCCATCGGAAGCTTTTACATTTTTGGAACCCCATAAAATTTGAAGAAGACCTAGAGAGAAGATCACGTGGGGGGCGGACAACATGGCAAAAAACCCGCAGCAAGGAAAGCGCGTCTAAGGAAGGGGGTAGGAAGGAAAAGAAGGAAGAGCATCTGGTGGGAAAAACGTCTCTGAATAATCTGACGTCTCCGGGAATCTGGAGATAATCGCCGGTGTTGCCCGAATTCATCAGAGGGAGGGCTCGAATAGAAAGGGAGTCATGAAACATAAGACGAGGTTTTCCCCTCCACTCAAAGAAGAGTCGGTCCCGGCTTCCCTACGGTCGACGGGTGAGGTTAAAATAGGGAAGTAGGGGGGGGGCCGAGAAGATCTGCTTCCCCTCGTTTCCACTCCACCTTCTATGAGCCCAGGGGTGACAACTGGTGGGGGGTCCAAGGTCGAGAATCAATGCTAGAAGTTATCCACATTCAGGAGCTCCCAAAGAGGGGTTCAAAAGTGCGCCAAAAGGGGCTGAGGAGGGAATACAGGGGGATCTATTTCAGTCGGCCCGAAGCAACCAGGGCGGTCAAATCGGGGGG
>Ga0179593_1303816_pt1 | contig 12004 bp, 8 predicted proteins | sample CZODoug2_1_08_16_FD_185931 | JGI IMG/M metagenome (GOLD analysis project Ga0179593, IMG submission 185931) | Vadose zone soil fungal communities from Angelo Coast Range Reserve, California, USA - CZODoug2_1_08_16fungal (PacBio error correction) | ecosystem: Environmental > Terrestrial > Soil >...
ACTAATGGGAAATTAGTCATGCGCTTGGTAAGGAAGGGGTGAAAGAGATTAGCTCAACGACGAGACTTGCTCAACGTATTAAATTCAGGCTGATGTGCTTCGTTGGACATGATAGAAGGGGTCTGTTGCGTGAAAAGAAGGTATGTAAAAGCGACAAAACGAAAAGAGAAATGAAGCGCAAGTTATCCTCAAACTAAGGAAAAGGATTACGGCAAAGTAAAACGAAAAGCCGCCTCGAGTGGAGGCCCTCAGCTTCGACGGTCGGGGGGAAAACAAAGGCACGACGATGAAACTCGAATTCCGGGAAAGCGAGCCGAAAATATTAGGCGATCGGGGGGGAAGAAACATCGCTGGAAAGTGAGACGGGCGCGGCACAAAGGGGCGTCGGCCGTCCAGAGTAAGGATCGCCAGTCGGATTACGGAATTTTGACAAGAGAGAAAAGCAAGGTGGGGGGAAAAAATTGCTCTTCTTGCAGGGCTCCGTAAGAGAGGGGGTGACCAGTTCGTGCGAGCTTAGAAAGGAAGATGATCAGAACAAACGAAGTCATCTTATCTAAGGAAAGGGTTTGAGGGGTTTGGTCACCTTTTAAAAAAAAGTGTCTGCAGGGAAGGTCATAAAAAAAAAGGGGGAGGTGTGGCTTAGAGGAAGAAATGGCCGGCCACACGACTTTTCAGTGGAAAACGTTCAAAAAAAACGAGGTAAGATAGCGTCCTCATCTCTACAATTGGGAAAGGAAAGGTCCGGTTTTTCATTTAGAGGAGTCCGGGGGGAGGACCGCCTGGGCTTCGCGTTGTAAGGGGCTGGTCAATAAGGTCTTAGGGGAATGGTTCGAGAGGCATATCACCGCGAGGAAACTGGTGCGTTGTCTCGGGGTACTACAATTGAAAGTATCCTTAATCGCCAAGGGCTTAGCGCTTCAAGGAATGGTTATGAGGCTTAAATAAGCAACAGGGAATCGGAAGTTAACAAGAACAAGCAATCGCGAGAAGGGGTATGGCTGGTAAATGTTGTAGCCGAAGGAAACGGGGAGTGGGAACACAGGATACAAGGGTACTCCCTGAGAGAAGGAGGTTTCACCCCGGGGGGAGGGTATGTTGAAGCGGAGGTTGATATTCTTACAAGAAAACACAGTAGCGCACTAGAGGAAGGCTTTCGAAGCTGTCATGAAACACCGGGCTGGGGTTGGCCGACTGCGAGCCTCCAGAAAATCGCCATTGGAACGGGCAAGTTGGCAAGCGATGTGAAATGTTTGACGTCGCTGATGGAGGCCGGAGCGGGAGCGATCTGCGGTTCGTTTCATCCGTTTGTCGAAAGGGGGACGCCAGGCTCAAAGTCGCAAGTCGAAGAGGGGAATAGCTGTGAGCGGGGGGGGGGACACTCATTTCGGAACCTGCGCTTTAAAGAAGGCCACTTTTGGTGAAAGGCCGTTCATGGGAAGCAAAGAAAGGGTAGACAGTCTATATCAACAACACAACGGGTAAGAATAAATATATTTGTGGAAGTCAAATGGAGGGGAGACAAAATAAACGGAATTATTGACAAAGAGTGGGGAGGAAAGAGCAGTAGAAGGACAGAAACAGAACTCTCTAAATGCCGGAGGAGGCTTGAATTGGCGACTTTGTAGAAAGGGGGCGAAAAAGTCTGCAAGGAGAGAAAAAAAAAAAAAGGAGATCTATCCGGCGCAGCCGAACAGTAAGCGAGAAAAGGGTGTCAATATCCGTCTGCCGGGAAGAATCCACGGGCGATCCGTGGCGAGTGGGAGGCTCAAGCTCGTACCAACGCAAACTGTGGGGGGGTCATCGGTAGGACTCTCAGAATAGGTAAGCATCGCAAAAAAGAGCCTGTTTCTGAGCCTATATCTCTAGACAGACTAAGCCAGGGAGTCTGTGAAAAAGATCAAGTTCTGGAGGTGAGAAACAGACAACCTGTTTGAGGGGCAATCTCTGTGAAGTATAAATAGGCCGAAAAATTTAAAGACCCGGGAGGTCATCTCATTGATGGGTAGAGTTGAAAACGGGGTCGAGAATTGTGGGAGAAGGGGATTATCCTCGTAGATCGCATCTTCTTTAGAGGAAGGAAAGGAAAGGCGTACAACATAGAGACATCAACGCAAAAGCGTCGAGTTGGGGGGTCAATTTCTCTCAAAAGAAAACCGCAAATTCTCTTACAGCTGGAAGACAAAAGTTACTGAATCTCGAAAAGAGAACCTGCGAATCCGGCCAGTGTTAATGCGGACAGGGCTGGAGAACAGAAAAGAAAGAAGTCCTTACAGCTTTGGGGGGGGGTCCCGTTGAACAACGGATGGGGGCCGACGGAGAGAATCGATAAGTCACCTCGTTGGGGTATGAAATTCATGGAAACCGAAACAATAAAATCTCTTGGAAAGTAAACCAAAAGATAAAACAAAGGGGCGTAAAATGCGAGGTTGGGGGGGCCTGCTCACATCTTCAGGTGGTCCATAAATCGGGAAAAAAGGGGACAAAACACAAGCGCTCAAGAGCAAGAGCTGCCGGCAGGCGCTGCTCAAAAGGTAGAGCGGCAAGGTGCAATTCAATAGATCATAAGAGACTCCCGCAAGACTCGAAAAAAAGAAAACCCCGGGGTCAGCCGCAAACAGGTTTTGGGAAAGAAAGGGGAGATTGGCATGAATTCCCAAGAAGAAGCGGACGACGAAACTATATCGGAAAAAGATTCATCCGTAGGTCCAGACTAGTCGACTGGAAGGGCTTCACACCCGCGAGGCGCGGGAGGGAAGAAAGGTTGGTGGAATGGCTTCCGAAGAAGGGTTAACGAGGTGGGGGGGGGACGGACGATAAAAAAAAAGGGCCGTTGGTCGGCTTCTGGCGAATTACCTATCGGCGGTTCTCAAGAACAAAACATTCGACCTGGAAAAAAACCCTGAGCACAGAAATGTTAACGAAGAAACGTTTATCAGAGAAAATAGGGTGCCGGTCTAAAGATCCCTGGGTTTAGGGAAAAACTCAGGCGCAAGAAACTGAGGAAGGATGAAATGGAGCTACAGGGGGGAGAAGGGAAACCTATTTCTGAAAATTAATAAGATAGTCTCTCCAGGAGGCTTCATGCTGATGTAAGGGTCACGGGCTTTTTCTGGGGCCGAGACGATAGTAGGGACCGCGGAGAAACAAGCGCCTCGGCGGACAACGCCGAATGAAAACCGCTTACGTAGAATTAAGGCAACACCGGAAAAGAAAAGGCGTGTAAGATTATGCGAACGATGTCTGGACGCACTTGCCGATGAAAAAGACGGAGGGGAGGGGGGGGCAAGCTATAAAAGAAAAGGAATACTGAGTGAGAGAGGGTCAAGGTTACATCGAGCAGAGACGAGCAAGGAAAATTGCGGGACCAGGGTCGGGTCGGCGCGATATGCGGCGAAGAGAAGGAGCGTCGCCAACGTCTGAGGGGGAAACGTGGCGGGGAGAAGACTCCGGTTTGGCGTTCCCGAGAGATGAATGGCAGCGGCGATAAACACAAAGTATACCCACACATATCTGCGAAGGGGGGGACATTCACCAGCTAAAGTGAAAAAAATTGAAGGTGTCATCACGACCAAACTCGCTTCAGTACGGAAGTTATTTTTATTTCGCTGGGGGGAAAGAGGTTCGCTCTGATGTAGGTTCATGAGGAACAAAACTTCGGTTTGTGTGGGGGACAGGAGGAAAAGATTTCGATTTCCTCAAAATCCCTGAATAGGTAGGGTGGGGAACAACGTACCCCACCGAAAAGCAGTAAGGAATAGGAAGGGTCAGCCAGAGCCATGACAACCATGTAAAACACCTCCTTAGACGCATAGGAAAAGTGCTATAATCAGGGGCTGCGACGGGGGGGGGGGGGGGAGAAGATTCTCTTCTATGGGGCGCGCCTGCAATATCACCGCTAGCCAGATTGGGGATTGCTGAGGAGACTCTGGGGGTACTAGCCGGTACAGTAGATATGTCACTCTGAATGGCGCTTGAATAGACAGGGGATTTGCAAAAAATAGCAACCTTCTTCAGGATTGAGGGTAACGTAACAGAGAGGCGTGGGGGGGGGGGTTTTTAACCCGTGAGTGGCAACGCGCATGGGCCTGTTGCAGACAAGCAAGCACGGGGCCTAGAGTGAGGGAGTTCACCGATACGGGAGGTTCGAAGCGTAAGGGAGGTAGTCACTGCGAGTAGGCCCTAAGGCGATGGAAGAAGCGTAAGGGGCAACGTTAATGTCCGGCGATGTCGAGGGACTGTAAAAAACTGGGTCGTGTTTCTCGAGCGGCGAGCCTGAAAAACGAGCGGAGTAGTCCGGGGCACTCGAGGAAGGAGGAAACCTTTGTTGAGCGCGAGGTTCTGGACTATGAAGGAGAGACTGGATAGGGAAGCGGAGGACTTTTGGAGTAGACGGTGAGGGCAGACAAGGTCGCGGCAGCTGTCTAGAGCGGATGGGGGAGGGAAGTTACGAAGGCGCTGGTCATCGCAGGAATTGAAAAGAGGCTTTTGGGTAGATAGGTGACCAGGCTTGAGGTTGGAGAACCAAGGGCATTTATAAACGAACAACAAAAACCGTAGTGAAGGAGAGATAGATGAGCTCAAGGCGTTTCCGCAAAAAAGGACGGGGAAATTATTCACGCTAAAAAATGGGCAAATTCTGTAAAAAGAGGAAAAGGGAAAAAAAAACAAGGCCGCTACCCCTATCCATCTCTGAAGGGGGGGACTGGGAGCAGTTGGCGCAAGGTTCAAGAAAAAAAGATGACCGCCGTCGCTCCGCTCCGGAGGGACCAATCATCCGCAAGTAGTAACCAGGGCTAAAAAAGCGGCCAAATTGAACAGGTACAGATGGCGATCACGGGGAGGTCGGAGGACAAGCTTCGAACACAAAGGGGCGGTTTAGGAACCGAGTAGCGAACGAATGAAGGACCGGGACGCAAGGGGAGAAAAAACCATAGAAGGCCACGAGCAGAAGACGGACCGAACGCGCAGGGGCGGGTAAGGGGGACGAATGCGAAACAAGACAACCTGGTCGCGTTTGATCAATAACGTATGAGAGGAAAAATCACAGAAACTGCGCGATGGCTCTGGAGTAACGGACAAAAAAACCTTGCACTTTGTGGGCTATCCGTTGAGAATAAAAAAAAAAGAAAAAATCGCCGAGGACGGAGGAGGAGGACTTAAGGAGAGGAAAATAGAGCCATCAGAAACCTGCACCGGCTCGTTCAGGGCCAAAAAAATACGAGAAAGTATTCAGAACGAACAGGACAAATCGGAAGCCATCGGAAGACTAGCAGGGCGAACACGGCGATCGAATGTTAAGGCTCAGGGTGGGCTTTAGAAGCGTGACGCTGCCGTGTGGCGAAAGTTGAAACAGGAAACTGGATTTGGCACGCAAGATGAAATCTCTAATAAGTCAGAAAACAGCAAAAGGTTGGTTATGAAAGTAAAAATTATCAGGTCACAAAAAAGAGAGCGATGGAAGCGGGTGGGGTGCCGGCGCAGAGAAGGGGGGTAGGGATGGCAAGCAGCGGGAAAGGCTTAGGACAACTGAAAACCCTGGTCGGATGAAGCGCTGCCATCACGGAGGGAGCGCGAAACAAGGGGGGATGATCTCGGAAAGGGGGAAACTAAGGCACGACCGCTACTTCCACCTCCCCCCCCAGCTCAGACCCTCCACGGTACGCGAAGGAACTCCAGTGCGGCTGCCTGCACTAGGAAAGGGAAAACACGCCGAAGACACTGAAGGCATCTATAGCGGCCCAGGGAGAGTTTCACTAGGGCCGGGGCGTGTCCAGACAAGGAGAAAGACTAGTGAGGGCTCTCCCATCAGAGGCAGAAGGGGTCCCGGTTTCGTAATGAGTAAGGGGAGAAAGTAACGTGGAGAGATGCTTTGAAGCGATAGGCTTGCAATTGAAGACTTGTCGTGTCATTCGGGCCGAAAACCGATCGGAAATTTTCGAAAAGCAAGGCTCCGCGAAGTGACCCCCTGAAGCACAGGCACCTTAAGGTAAAACGTGAGCAAGAATACGGGAGTTGCGTTGATCACAGAAGTTTTGCCTTGACCCCGCCAGGGGAACCAGATCTCGCAACAACAACGGAGGAGGAGCTGGAGTCCTAAAATGAGGCGGGGGTCGGCAACCGATGGGCTCTTGGCCAGAGAGCAGCTAGCGCACGGGATCATCTGAAGGGGGCCTTCATTGTTGCAATTCGAAGGGGCTTGGTTTGCGTGTCTACGGCGAGATGGGAAGGGCCTGAGCCATCGGCAGGAAAAGAGGTGTATCCCTGCCAATAAACTACCTCTCAGAACAGGGGGCTGCGATACTGGGAACCGACGAAAAAAGAGGCCTGCGTAGGAAGAAAGAAAGTCGGTTAGAAGAGGTAGGGGGACAAACTTTTCAAATTTACATGCTGAATGCCGCTATCGCCGACCGGGTAGTAAAAGAGTTACATTCTACATCAGCTCACTTGGGGACTTTGCGCGGCGCCCAGTAGGGAGAGGGAGGGTGTCAGGTGACGTCCTATCCTACAAGCCGGAGGGAAGCAAGAGTTTTCTATAACGCCTTGTTGAGACGCTTTCCCGCGAGGCAGGTTATGACAGGCCGAGCGGAAAAAGCATTTTGGGTGCATGGGAAGGCGTTTGAAAAAAAGTCCTGGAACTGGCATAATGCTACAAAACGCGAGTATCATTATCGCCGGAGTTGTAGGACGTTTGGGTTTTGAAAATAGGTGGACTATGACGGGGGGGGCGGTTTCAGAGAGGAACTCATTTGGTATGTAAAGGGCAGCAAAAGCCGGGGTAAAGGGGTTCAGGTGGAAACTTTAAAAGCGTGAAAAGGCCTACACGTCACAAGCGGAAGCCGGACCCTGTCCGGTGGAAGTGCTAGAGCTTCACGTAAGACCCGCCGGTGCTCGCGGTTGTATATGAGGGGGGAGGAAAGAGGGATTGAGGGGTCTTGGGGCAAAAATAACCGGAAGAAGGCGGGGCGTTGCTGTGGGGGACTTTTACCTACGGAGCCTGATCTCCGAAATCGGCTATCTTCAGTGGAGGCTTTTATAAAGCTTAGAACAAGATCGCCACACGGCGGGGCTGCCGTTAGAACAAGCCATCGCGAGAAGATGCCTGTTTTCGCGCAGAAGACCAGGGGGGTATTGGGCGAGGCAGAAAACGTTTGCAACTCCGACAGCGATCCTCTTTCCAAAAAACACCGAGGTTTCGGAGCGGCGGGAGGCGCGAAGGAGGGGGAGGCCGAAAGGAGAGTGCGCTCAGCTCAACTCAAAAACTTCGTGAGGAAAGATGCCGGGGGAAGGGGGAACCAGCTGTTGGCGCGCGTTGCGCAGACGAAAAACAGGATAGGAAAGGGCGCAGTTGGGGGCAGGAGGGGGGAAAATGCCAGGGGTGAGGCGACTTAAAAGGCGGCTGTAGCGGCAAGACGGGAGGCATTGTTGGGGCCGCCAGCCGGACGGTTTAGGAAGGCAATAAGAAGAAGAAGTCGAGACGCCGCTGGTTTCGGCATGGCCTGACCCTTGGGTCAATTTCGTCAATGACGAGTGGGGTATGCATCACTAATTTGAAAAGTCCGTGAAAAAAAAGGGAGCTCCCAGATGTCTTGGGAAAGGATCAAAACACAACGGAGGAGAAGAGGATGCCGTTCTCATGCCTCTGGCGTCCAAAGAAAGGCCGGAAAAGTAAGTGGCGATAAAAAACGAGGGGACCTTTCAAAAAGCTCAGGCAAAAAAAGGAAAGAAAAACTCATCTGATCTCGCCAAACAGCAAGGCCTTTAGGAAGGATTGAGCAACCGTTCGCAACGGCGGCAAAAACATGCATCCCAGGACGCTCCTCGCGGCACGAATCAGAAGCACAGGAACGCCTCACAAACATAAAATCTGCAATGGAAGGGGGGGGAAGACTCCTCTTTCTCACTTTGGCGCGAGGAGGTCCTCAAAGGACAACAGGCCCCGTTGGGGTCATTAACATTCGTCCTAAAAAGAGTGCAAGGACGCTAGCCTGCGCGCCATCGACGGGGTTGTAAAGACTCAGAAGACCGATCCCGAACGAGGGGAAAGGAGGACAGATCGCCAGGAGGGAGTGAGCCTGACAACCTGTCGGTTGATCAACAGGGCAGGGCGGCCGAAAAAGGAAGCAACGACTTGGGGAGTGGGGGATTTTTCTGCAGGTACGCCTTACGCGGGCGAGCGGGTGGGGGAAGCCGGCATTAAAGCTCCAAGAAACGCCTACTTCGGGAGATTAAGGATAAAGGTACGCCTATACAGAAAGAAGAAAAGGGTGGCACAAGCTCTAGAGGTGAGGAACTAATAAAAAAAAACTCACTTGAAACAAGCGGCCCAGGATGTATTACAATCTAGGCCAAAAACCGCTAAGCCAGGGGGTTTGAAGTCAGGAAGAATTTGGCGAGGCGTCTACCAAACCTTTGTTGGACCCGTGAACCAAGTAATCCGGAGTTGCAGAAAGCGGAAAGCAGCTAAAGGAGCCAACCCCACGGAGGGGGTTATGACCTTCATGAAAAGCTGCAAAAATAATTGGAAAAAAGAAAAGCATATGTTTTGCCTGCATAATAGAGGGTTTAGGACAGCATCGTGCACACAGTGCGCCGCCGGGCAAAAAGACTAGCGTTGAGACTCACTGGGTCCATCATACTGCGAAGGGAAGCGTCTCAACAGGCGGGAGGGAGACAAAGGTGAACTATATAAAACTTCAAGAGGAAGACGCAAGCATAAACAGGACCGAACCGGGGGAAACCGCTCAAGTTTCTACTCTTAGGTTCATCTCGAAGGGGAACGAGAGCGAGACGAAAGGCCAAGGCTCGATATCTTATCGGGGTTTCATCGCGTCGGCAAGTTGAGTCAGAAATAGCACAGGGTCCCCGCAGGGGAGGGCGGGGAAGGTTTGACTTTTCTAATAATCGGTTTAAGCGCAGTCGTGACAGCCCGGAGTCTGACGTTTGGTAGGGGGGGAGGGTCAGGGAGGGAAATTACCAATTTCCTCAGCAACAAATTAACCCAAAGGACAGAAAATCTGAAATTAATACTTGAGCGAGAGAAAACGTAGGGGTAATGCGACAGAAACAGTAGGACGGATCCAACGGAAGGTATGAATGAAAGTATCTTCTAAACAAAAAGTAGGGAAAAGAAGAACGAATGCGCGGGATCAGCCTATGTTTGTACTCGAGTCGAGAGCGCACGGGAAGTCTTCAGGCTGAGGGGCTGTAGTGGCAGAGACCGGGATGGTTGGAAAATGCGAAAAGCGCCGAAAAAAAAGACCAGGCAAGGTTCCGTAACGGGCACAGACGCGATGCCGCAAACGGAAGGAAGGAAAAAAGTACTAAACAAGGCCGTCTTTGGGATTTCGACTGAAAGGCCAGCAAGAAAAGAGAAGGCGGCCGCTATCGACGTCCAGTAGAGAGGCTCTGGGGGGGGGACATTAAAGGAAAAAAGAGTAGAAGCGAGGGAACAACCGGGGAGGGAGGCGAGCTCCGGATAGTAGAGGATCATCCACGGTATCCTCAAAAGGTGGAAGGGGAAGAACTAAATTGGGGGGAGCTTCCCTTCTGAGGGAAGATGAGTCGCGGCAGGCGGGGGGCCGCTTCCTGACGGTGGCAGATCGTGAATACTGAGAGGGGATTGAGCGGGGGGGGGAAAAAAACTCAGGGGCTTCATGCTATCGAATCTTGTTGACTTTGGACACCGCGCCTGAGCTGCTGGCGTTATGAAGTCAATAAAAAAATAGATGGGTGTGGGTGGATTACTAGTAGAGAAGATTGCCGCAAAAGGAAATACGTGGATGGAAACGCAAAACATTAAGGACCAAATTCTCGCAAATCGAAAGCCGACTGGCCGTCAGGATCATTGAGAAGCTGAAGTAATTGACCGCCTGGGCGGATTGGTAGATTCGTGTCGAGGGGTCTCTGGAGGTGGGGGGCCTGCAATATCATCTCGGGCAGTGACTGATGGAGCGAGGGGGGGAGAGAATAATTATCCGATGCGATCTTCGGGAGATGGAAGATCACCGGGGCAGTACAGCCACACGGGCAAACGATGGCAGGTCTCTGGAAGCAAGCCAATCGTCTGGGTCGTTGGGGCTTGAAAAGGAAATCAATTGATCAGAAAAAGAGCAGTGGCAGACCGGTTACTCAGCACGGAGATCTGATCTTGAACAGAAGCCGCTTTCTGAGTCGTTTATAGGAGTTAGGGAACACCTAGGGCGACGGCGATTGCAGGCGCTCGTGCGGAAGGGAACTGCAGTTTTCGAGGATAGTTCATGAAAACCACCGGAAGTGCGCGATCTCTGTAAAGAACCGAGCAAGGAGGGGATAGTAGACACTTGGGAGCGATTATCTGTTGAAGCTCTGAATGGTCGGAAGGAATGACATCGGCGCATGAGAAGAAGGGTTCATTTTGGGGGAAAGGCCTTTTCTAACGGGGAGATGAAACAGCGCAATTCATAATCATTCACTATCGAGGGACTGGTTAGTCAGGTCCTTACCTCGCTTACAGCAGGCTCAATCGCTTGTTGAGTCAAATTGTTCACGAAGTCTTGGGAAGACCACAAGAAATTGGCAAGGGGACCTGACATCTCTAGACAAAAAACAAAGATTATTGAGACAGAGAAAGAAATTTCTCCATTCCCTCTGGAAACGGCCGGGAAAATGATTGACGCTAAAAGGGGACGAATGCTAAAGCGGAAATGACGAAACAAGGCTAGCAAGATAGGACTGCTGAGGGAGCCAGGAGACTGGTTGAGCATTGGCACAACTTGAGAAAGGATGGTCTCAAAAAGGGCATCAGCGCTCCTCTAGAATGGAGCGCTCAACAAGAAGGACCAAAGTTGCCGTGCGATCAGGGTTAGAGGGGAGGAGCAAGCTAGGCGCACAGAGTGGTTTTCAAAACCGGCATTGACATCGCCCTAATCTGAATGCCCTATCGGAAGAGGTTTCGGGAAAGGCCATATGACGCGAAGAAGCGGGGATGGAGGGGAAAAGCAATCGATTGGAAGGTATGGGGTGAGAACGGGAAGGAAACTGTCTCTTGGATAAGGTGAAGGATGGACAATCAACGACTTATTGCTGCCTTAGGAGTTAAAAACGAAGCCCTGCCGCCTGGAAGATCTGGGGAGGAGGGACCTTTATGAGGAAGCCGACTGAGCCATCTGGTGAGGAAAGGCTAGTACAAGGAAAAATCCAGCACAATCGAGCGTGATGCAGCAAAAGACCAGTAAAGAAATTATTCAGAACGCAATCATGAAGAAGAAGCCCAGGCGGGGAAGTAAAACTATAAGCAATTCGAACAAGGCGCCCCGGCAGGGGGCGGATGCTGCAAACGTATCCTGACAGGGTTGAAAACAGGGGAAACACTGAACCCGGGTCCGGAGGGGGGACAGTCCCGATTAAGGAAGGTCAACAAATTTGTAGAAAGGACATAAACCCAGCAAGTACAGGAGCACCGCTAAAAAAAAGCGATAATGGGAAGTGTTGTGCCTGCTCTGTGCAGTGTTAAGTATCGTGCCAACGTTAGCAGCACTGTCAAAAGCGAGCGCCGCGGAAGAATCCTCTCGAATCGCGAAGTTCGCAAAGTAAGCCGTGGCAAGCTAAGGCTTACAGGCCAACGACAGCCCCGTTGGTCCATGCATCTACCAATGAGTAAACTCAAACAAGGGATTGGAGGTAGATGTCAAACAGATCGCGAATAAATGACCTTCCGGCTCTATATAAGCGGGGAGGTTGCAATCAGGTAGGCAAAGGAGGGGGTAACTAGCGAGGGGGCTTAATAAAAGAGCGGAGGAGAGGGAGGACGGTCCGGGTAAGGGTTCGCTGTAATAGGTTCAAACAGGATACAGGGAGTTGGGCCGCTTGTCGGGAGGGGGGCGGACCATCGTATCAAGCAAGAAAAGCTCCGGGGGAAAAATGAAGCACATCAGCCTGAATAGAAAAACCGGGAGAGCGACTAGTCAAGGGGGAGGGTTAAGCGCAGTAACATAGGGCCATCCCCAACGCGAAAGTAGGAAAAATC
>Ga0179593_1421617_pt1 | contig 12004 bp, 12 predicted proteins | sample CZODoug2_1_08_16_FD_185931 | JGI IMG/M metagenome (GOLD analysis project Ga0179593, IMG submission 185931) | Vadose zone soil fungal communities from Angelo Coast Range Reserve, California, USA - CZODoug2_1_08_16fungal (PacBio error correction) | ecosystem: Environmental > Terrestrial > Soil >...
AAGAAAAAGAGGGTAGGGCGTCAAACGATTAAGAGATGCGATTTTCACTCCGAAGCTCAAGGAGGAAAGAGCACGAGAAGCTTGTGCCAACCTTCATCTCAATAAACAGGCCTTCACCGAAAAAAAGTCAAAATGGAAGGAGAACGATCTCTTCTGCCAAACGTAAGGGAGGGACCCAAACAAACGGCGCCCTCCAAGCACCTCCCTAGAGGGAATCGCCTCTCTATGAGAGAGGGGGGACCGATGGGGCACAGGTTGGGGACACGGGTAACAGGGGAAGGGAAAAAAGTTCACCCTCACTCTCCCATTGGTCGGGGAATCATGGCTGAAGACAATAAAACTCTCTTCAAAAAAAAAAGAGGGATTACGCGAAGGGGGAGCTAAGCCGTAAAACTGAGAAGGAACAATGAAAATACTTCCAAGAGGGACACAAGTTTCATCTTAGAGGGGAGGACGTGTCTCTGGTGGGTTCCCCAAGGAGACCCGGCCTACTCCCTTGAAACCCAAGATCAAGACTTCAACTAAGAAAAAAAAGAAGGTCATTAATCAATTAACAATTTTTCCTCTGGGTGCTCTGGACCACCCAAGAATCCTCTGGTCCCATCCTAGGAAGCCTTTGGAAGACTCTTGTTGCATCCCCGAATGGCAGGGACCTAAAAATGTGTCACGACTCGAGATTAATCATCACCCAGCGTCTTTAGGATACCATTTATAAAAAGATGGGATAGGCTCCGGTAAAAAAACACAATTATAATTCATTTGGAAAGCCAGAGGTCTAAGGGAGGATCCCAAAACGTGTCTTGGAAATCATCAGGAGTTGGGGAGGGTTAACGCGGAGACCGTCGGGGGATACGTACGGAAGTATTCTAGCGAGGGAAAAGGCCAAAAAAAAAACCTGTAATCTACACGCACGAGAAAAATCCACTATCCCATGTCAAAAGCAGATGACCCCAAAGGGGGGGGGTGGGAAAGTGTAGAAAGAGAAAGACGGGGGAGGATCTTTTAGTGCTAGAGGGAGTAGGGAAAAAAGGACTTGGGACAGGCCATCCGTTCAGTTCAGGTTCGAACCGGGGGGAAGAGGTCTCCGGAAGGTGAAGCAAGTCAATCGCGGAGAAAATTAGGGAATTAATTTCATGAAAGAACGGTCCATTTAGTTCAATTCACGTGCCGGGGAAGGTCAATTATCACACAAGAGGGAACTCGGGCAAAGGACTAAGTAAAAATCCGACAAGGGGGAGAGTATAGGACTCAGAGAAGGTCAAAAAGGGGGGGTAATGTTCAGAAAGAGGTTGTTCCGAACTCCTGAATTACCTCCTGAAAAAGGAGGGTCTTGAGGCAGGGTAAAACTCCAAATGAGGGACCTCAGGGAACTGAGGGGAAAAGGGAGGAAAGACCTTAGAGAAAGTGAAATAACTCTTCATCCACTATTTAGGATGTAAACGGGGAGGGGTGTGTTTCTCTCTTCTTTCAGTACAAAAAGTGTACCCAGTATGGCGCTTAGTATTTAGAAATCGAGGAAAAGAGGGGCTCTCTAAGGGGAGATCGGGGGATTCAAAAAGGAATGAACAGTGTGGGAGTTTGCTACTTCCACTCAGCGTAAGTATGGTGTAAATTTCCCTTATTACTAGGAAAGAAAAAAAAGAAAAAGGTATATATAACTAGTTTTGCAGGCAAAGGAAAGGGAAATAACAGGATGAGGATACTATTAGAGAGCGAGGAGAGATTCGAGAAAATTGGATTTATCTTACTACCGAAACAGGAGGGGGTGTTAATATCACTTTATCAAACTGTTGGACATTATTATTATGGTCAGAGGAAGAAAAGTAGCAAATCGGACTACTCTTAAAAGAAAAGGGCATCGCGTTGGAAATATATCTAAGCAACGGAGGGGCCTGGCATTGTGTAGGGGGGGGGGGGGGAGGAAGAAAAAAAAGAGATCGAAAACCAAAAACACTAGTTAGGAGGAAAGAGAGAGGTTCGGCAAAAAAATACACACTGTTACACAAAAAGAAAGCTGCCCCCTCAGAGTGTGGGAAAGAGGGGGAGAAGAAAGAGGATCAAAACAGCGTATGCTAACGCAAGATCGGGCTCATCGGGCCAGTCCAGAGGAGGATATGCCCTCTCTCTTTAAAACGGGGATAAACCGAGCTTGAGGGGAGGGTTTCAGTTCATAGAAAAGACGAGGCAATGGAACTGTCTAGATTCCTCCTTAGTCAGCAAAAGGAAGGCTTCTTGGGAAATTGCCGGAAGAACAGCCCCACGGGATGAACTTGGATTCATGGCCTGAGGGTGAAGCGGAAGCCCTCATCGTACTCTAGGGGAAAGAGAACTTTCGAAAATTTCAGGCTCCTTAAGGATGAGAGGTGTCGGAAGAAACGTACCTCGAGGAGGAAGACTAGTCTATCCATACTTCACGGACCGAGGGGGTCAAGGGGGTATTACAGAGAAAACTATAACCCCCGATAAGACTATACCTTGGGGGGGGGGGATTAATGAAAGTAACTTTCTACGGTCCAGTACTCCCTCTAATGGAAAGAGGGGGGAAAGCGAGGGAACATTTTCAGGAGAGGGGAAACATCACTCCTCCGATCAAAAACGTCCTTTAGGTCCTTCTGCGCGGACATGGACGCTGTCGCCCAGTCACCCGGTATCTGAAGAGGGGGGGGGGAGGGATCTACAGTTTTCTTATTATTCGGGATCTTAAAACGAGAAGAAGAGTGTGATACCCACCAGTGCCAACCGGAGGGCAAAAGAAGTGAGTAAATTACCTCACTACTTCCGGGGTGGGGGGGTCCGAACAAAGGAATCACCTGGGTTACGCTTCCTCAAGGTCAGAAATGTCCAGAAGCCAAGGAACAAAAATTTTTAAAAGGCACAAAAGGGATACAGGGAACGAGGAACTAGTTCCAAGGCCTGGGAAGGGGAAGCAAGACGGAAGACCGCCCCTATCTGGGGTTTCAAAAGGGACTTACACCCTGTCAATCTGAGCTTGAAGACCTTTTCTATCGATTGTGCGGGACCACAAGAGTGTGGACTGAGACCCATACTCATGTAGAAAATCTCGAGCTCGTGACGTGCAACCTCGGCTGAAAGGGGAGACCCCTACCTGACCAGCTTCGCACCGAGAATGGGTATTCAGGAAGGGGGGAAGATTAAAGGGAGGCGAGGGGATCAAGTGTGAGGGCTTAACGCTCGGCGCCGAACTCAGCGTAAGAAATGGGGGCGTGACAATTCTGACTACTCCCTTAATGCTGCCTGAGAGAGGCTAGGGGTCTTTCAAGGTGCAAGGCTCCAGTAAGTGCTTTAAAAGAGAGCAAGAGGAGAAAAGACCAATGCTGCCGGCCTTGGCGCTAGAGGAAGGGGAAAAAATTTTAATGGAACGTCAATTAGTCGTTGAAGGGTATTTGGCGGAGCTGAAAGGGTAGTGGGCATGTCTTCGGGGTCCTGGGGTATACACCAGAAAAAGGGAAACGTATTCAATGCAGGAAAAAAGGATCATCATGGAAATTGGTAATTTTCCCCGTAGTTGTTCAAGGAAACTGGACCTCGTTTCTCGAGAGGGTCGAAAAAGGTTTACGTAGGGATGAATAGGGGGTGAGAGAAAGTGGTACTGGATGAAACTGCGTCCCGGCTTAGCCGAAAAAAAAGGGGAAGGGGATTTTCCTTGGGGTGACTTCCTGTCATGTCACCCAAACTTCTATTCATCGAGAACTGATGGATATGTCTATCCGCCATACTGGCGCAGTCGGCGGAGGAATTTGGGTAAGAGGAAGAGAACTCCTAGGCGACATAAGAGAAGTAGAAGTAAAGGACAGGGTTTTCCACTGGAGTGGGGGAAAGGGAAAGGGGGTTCATCAGGGAAATTCATCATGGAAGAGGGGGCTTTATATCAGCATCTCAGGCTCTTAATAGACTAATAATCTCTCAGACAAAAGAGGGATTATTAAAATATAGAGAGTAGGGTAAACGGGGGGTAAGAATCTTACTATTCAAGAGCCTTTGATAACTCCCCTCTCTTATTCGGAAAGAGAGAAAGATGCTCCAACCAGACCGCTACCAACCCCCTTGGGGAATCCACTGAATGATACTTATAATAAAAAGAAGGGGCTTTCCTCGTAAGAGGATCTCAACTAGTCTATTGGCCCGAAAAAGATCGACATCAAGAAAGTTAACTGGACAGCTGCTCGGGGTTTACACGTGTGTACTCCGAAACAAAGGGAAAAAACTCTCAGTTGAATGTTTTCTTTCTTAAAATCTAATCACCGAAAACTTTCTGAACATAATCTGGACCTTTGAGATCTCAGAGAGGTTAAAAAATAGGGAAAAAGGGGGAAAGTCTGGACAAGGGATGGCAAACGGGGGAAGCAAACTACCGATGGGGGGTCCCCTAATACCATCCCGACGCCATTTAAAAAACCCAAATCTCAAAATATTACAGATAAGAAACCGAGGACCAAAAAGGAAATTAGTACCTCATTAAAAATGGGCGTAGGGCTAGCGGAGTCATCATATAGGAAAAGATTTCTTCTTCTACCCCGCTCTGGGATGGAAGAGGCCTTTAGTGATCAAAATTAGACAACGAGTGAAACAAAAAGAAGACCGGCGTATTTCCGGAAAGAAGCGCGAGTTCGTCATCCTAATTTACTGAGAATCAAAAGGAAAAAGGAAGGGCATCCGCTGAAGATGCTCGTATGAGGGGAAAAAAAAACGGGTAGGAAATTGAAAAAATTGAATCAGTAAGGAGGACATGGATGGGGAAAAGGTAAGGTTGCTCCGAAAGATGACTCTGTAGTAACAGAGATGTTGGGTGCCTCTAACACTCACCCTCCCAGTACACTAGAAAGAGGGAAATGGAACAGTGCATCATGTGTTGAATTACCAGGGAATAAAACTCAAATAGGGATTCATCGAAGTCCGTAGGGGCTCTATATCTTCTACATAAAGGTCTTTTAAATACTGCCAGACTTTCACTGCTACGCGGGGGAATTAGAACGCAATGTTAGGCGAGTGAGCCCCAGAAGGAAAGGAGCGCTTAATCTTCTTACGGAGGGGGGATAGGGAATTTAAACCAAAACTTGTCCAATTGGGGAATTGTCAATTCCACGTTTTCCCGAAGGGGAAAGGTGATACACTCTATCTATTCCAATCAAAGAACACCTTGAAGAGACTCATCAGATACCATTCCTGGGGGAAAAGGGGGGACATGGGGGGGGACTATTTATCTCCTGGACTAAACTTCGGGAGCTACAGAAGAACTATTTACGAAGGAAAAAAATTTTATATAAGGGACGGACGTCCGGTATTAAAGCTATCCCTGGTACGAAAGCTCATCATGGAGGATGGTGGGTCTCGCTTCAGGTAAAAAAAGAAAAATGTAAAGATAACTTATTAAGGCTCGAACTCGATGACGAGGGCTCTTAAAAAAGACCGGATCGTGAAGAAGCCTTATCTTAGAAAAGGGGGTTGGAAAGGGTTGCTGCCTTGAAGGGGGAGACTGGTGAGGGTAAGATTCTTTATCAAGAAGGAGGCGGGAGAATTGAAAGATGATCCTTTCGAAGATGCCGGGGGGGGGGCCTTGATCACAGGGGATCTAACCGGATAGGCGGAAAATGGACGAGTAGAGATGACTACCACTAGGCTGGGGGACATGAACTTTACCTTGGACAGTTGTGACATTATTTATGGAGGGAAACTTCATCGTCATGGAGTCAAAAGAATTTTGGTCGCAAGGGGAAGCTTGAGGAAGGAAGAGGAGGGAAGGGAGACGAGGAGGGAGAGTTCAGTTTGTTATGTAAGGTATGAAGGGATGGATTAAAAAGATATATTTGGGGATCACCAACCTACACAAGTAACTCCCCCCCGAGGGGAACTAATTTACATCCGGATATCTTCAGATGCTAAACCAAGGAGAGATCTAATCTTGAACCTTAGGAAGGTAATAGCACTCAATAAGGGGAAGGCGTAGGGAACAGCATTGTAAAAACAGAAAGAAGGGAGGAAGCTAAACTGGACAATTTATCATAGGGAGATGATCCTCCTTAAGAGAAGCAAATTCTTGTCCTTTACCCTTAAAGCGAGGGGAGTAAAAAAAAAAACAAAACAAAAACAAAGACCCCTACGCCAAGCTGATCTCATCCTATTTATAAGTCCCAAAAAATGACTCTTCGCAAAGGAAAAACGAAGGTTTCCTGCGGAAGGGAGGTGCGCGCACGAGGTAACCGAGAAATATCTGAGGGGGGACCTTCGAACTCCTATTTTCCAGGTTGGGGAATTACCGTCCGGAGAAACCCATCAAAGGCCTATTAAGTGGCACCTGTTTCTGGAGGTTAGAAGGAACTTTCCTCGAGCTCACACACGGAGGTAACTCAGAGAAACTGGGGAGGACTCGAATCCGACTCCTCGATTACGGCAGGAAAGGGAAAATAATTAGAGAAAGGGCACCATTTCCCAAGAAAATGGGGAGAACTTAGGTATGCGAAAAAAACGTGTCGGTATCAGCTTCGTGTGCTCGGGAAAAAAGGGGAAAGAAAGGAAGAGTTGTTATCAAAAATAACCTCCGTTAAAAAAAGCCTGATAACATAACAGGTACCGTGGGGGGAAACTCAAAAGGTTTTCGAGAAGCTTTCCTCCGGGAAGGGGACTAGGACGGTAAGGCGGGTCACCTACTAGAAAGGGGGGGGGCTGGAAGCGGGGAAGGCACCCCCACACCAGACACGGCTTAATGGTTGCAAAAAGGAATGTGGAGGAGAGGGCATACTAGCCATCGGGGAAAGTCAAGCCCTAGGCCCAAAAAAAGTCAAAACACCGGGAACTGGGAGAGGTCAGAGAGAGGGGGAGGTACATCGTGTATTGGGCGTGGAGGGGGAGGGGAAAATGTGTACACTTCATACCGTCAGGAATACTCTTGAAGAGAACAGGTCTCTGAAAAGGTTCCTCCATGCCTACGAAGAAAGGGGGATTCCTGAAACAATTACCTGTGGGTGTTTTTATGGAAACATGCCATCAATTCAAAGAAATACTGGGCTTGGGCAACTCATTTGCACGATGCTTAAAAGAGAGGGGGAAAGCGGGACTACGACTAAAGCCGGGGAGGGGGGGGGGGAGAAAGACAATCGGCACGGAAGGTCTAACATTTTTCATACCCTTGACGGACGTGTGAGTCCAAGAATTGGATGAGCTGACTATCCGCAAAGGTCTTGAAGACCGGGGGCGTAGAACGACGAGGACACAAGTGAAAAGAAAAAGGGAAAAAGGGGAAGCGGTGGGGGGCTTATTAAGAAGCACTTAATAGGGGCTCTGGGGGCCATGTTCGGTGGTTAGGAAACAAGAATGAGAATTCATGAAAACGTAGGCGAAAATGAATCTTTTTAACTCTAACCAAGAGGGCCACCTTTTCCCTACTTTATAGTACGCGTATTCTACCAATGGTCACTTGGGTAAAAGCGCGTTGTGCTTTATTTTATGCATGCGAAAAGGAGAGGGAAAAAAGGGGTCGAAGAGGGCGTGGTGGTCTCTATGCCAACGTGTTTCAAAAAACGGAGACGGAAATATGATAGTGGAGGGGGGCGAGGGGACTTATCCGTGTTAAAGGGCCTCGAAAAGAGGGGGAGGCGGCAGGAATCAGTCGAAGTCCTGACAGGGGTTTGGAAGGGGGGGAAGAAAGGAGTGGGAAGGACTTTTTGTCCCAGCTTCAGAAACACTCCTTGGGTGGCGGAGGTAAGATGAATCTTCTTACAGACTCAAAACCCTGGTTAGTATGAAAAGAAAGAGAAAGAGGAAGGTAAGGTCCGTAAAGCACGACAGAGACGAAGAGCTTTACTCCCCCCGAAAATTAAAGGGACAAGGGAGAGCAAAACTGAAAATAAAACTCCCTGAAGGGCACTACCAACCGAAGGTTAAGGAAGAAAATCCTTCCTGACAAAAAAAGGAGGGACCGATTGCCAAACAGGCTCAAAAAAGCTATTGCGGAAGAGAACGGGGGAAGAACTATCCAATATTTCTTTTACGCTTCGCAGTTGGGAAAGGGGGGGGGGGAAGGACGAAACCCCTTGCAAAAGCACGCGTCCATTGCAAAAGTACAGGACGGCGGTCCTCAGCCGGATCACGATCACCTCCGGGAAAAAAGGTTCCAATTTACACAACAAGAGTCATGCGGACGTAAACCTTTTCTACGAAAAAAGAGGGAGGGGAGGGGGGCAAGAATGTCAAGCTTTAAATTTCATTCTGAGGAGTGGGAAACTCATTCAGAAGACCCTCGTGGGGGGCCCCAAGGACCTCACCGGAAAAACCACCAGCGAAAGAAGGGAGAGAAACGCCACAGGTCAACCACTAGAAATTGGCTGGTAACAATGGGTAAAATCTCAGCGCATATCCTATGGTAATCGAATCCCCCTCAGGAAGGGGGGAGAAAGTCAGAAGTAATTGCAGGGGGGGCAGAAAAATGGTCACTACTACGAAAGGTGAAGAGAAAAAGAAAGGCTTGAAAAAGGGAACCAATCTCTAACGGAGTGAAGAAGGCTTAATGCCAAAAAAGAGGGGTCTATTAGTAGCCTATAAAACGTGTAATGCCGTTGAACGAGAGGTTCCTGGAGGAAGGTATAACAGGTAAAAAGGGGGTGCGACGCGGCTATATTCGAGATTAATTTTCAAGTCCCAGGACAACTTACCGGACCCGTATGAAAAAATTTGAGCCAGAGAAGGCCCAGTGGAAGTCAAGGGGGAGGAAAAAGGGAGAGGTACGGGTTCTTTCCTCAGGGTAAGAGCGAGCAATCCTCTACCAGAGAAAGGGACCCTGCAAAGTGGCATAACTCGCAGGGGTGAGAAGAAAATTGGGATAGATGAATCACGGAAATGCTCTGACGGGAAAATTAGTGATTCAAGGGGAGGGGACTGCAGGGCCAACCAAAGGGGGGGGGTTGTGGTCAGGAAGATTGCTTGTTACAGGTAACCTGTTTTATCCAAAGCGAGGAGGTATCGGGAAACCCCTAAGATAATACGCGAAACCTTGATAATGCCGAAGAAACCATTAGGGGTGACTGAAGGACATTTGTGTGGCCTGTAGCACCAGAGGAGAGGAAGAAGGGGAGATAAGAGATGCTTTCTACGCTACTCAAAAGTGAATTACTCGAAACTTCTTAGAGGAAATCGGGAGGGGACACATGAAGAAAAGAGTCACCGTTCAATGGGGACAGGGGAGGGGGTGTGGGGTAATTCTGACTTGAGGTACAACCTTTGGGGAAATAGGCAGGGTGAAGGGTCTGGCTGAAATACGAGATTTGTCCTTCTGAATCGAGTAAAGGCTTCAGACCCTGAACGAGCGGCTGCCATTGTGAGGGGGAGGCATGGGAGTTTTCAACTCTGAGGAAGATTGAGGGAAGGGGGGGGAAGCATACTCATAATGAAATCAAGGTCACGCCTCGTACAGTGGGGCAAATCTTGGAGGGAAGGAAAAGGGTACAAGAATTCCTTAGCTGACGAACGGAGGAAAGAACCTCAACCTAGTAGAAAAGGTGGGGCCGTACGGAGGGGAAGAAAAAACCTTAATTCGCTGTTCAAAACCTGTTTGGGGGAGGAAGGCGATTTCCGCACGGGACTCAAAGAATCTCACCGAAGGGTCGAAGACGGGAAAAGGAGGGAAAAGTCCAAGGGTGGTTGAAATATATAGTAAATCTGTGGGGACTTGCACAGGGGTAGGCGGGAGAAAAAGAGATCAACAACAACAGGAGGGAGGAAAAGGAGGGGCTAATTCTAAACCGAACACTGGGGACGCCCCAAAAGGAGAGCTATAGTTGAAAAGACACCGATGATCGGGCTGCGATCCAATCGGAAAGGGGGGAAGGAGGGAAATGGCCTCGTCGGGGCTATTTGGAGAGACCTCTCCATGCTAAGGGAAGAATTCATGGGCAAACGGCCGTACAGTGGATCAGCTAAGAAGGGGAAAGGGATCAATAATCAGACCGCGAGGATCTCGAAGATCAAACCTGAATTAACTGAGGTCTAATCATGAAAAAAATTCAGGGGGATCACTGGATCTTAATGGCGGTATAACGGCGGGGTACCAAGAAAGAAAGGGAGACTAGGGCCACTATAAATTTCTAACATTTAGACCGAAGGAGGATGAAGTCTTATTGAAGAAGGAACACAGGGTCTTCTGCCTCGGTAGAAGCCTCCTCTTCGCACTGGAGGAAAGGGTGAAACGAAGAAAACACACTCCAACGATGGACCAGTAGGATTACTCTGGTACTGGGGTCATAGATACCCCAGAGCTGGAAAAGTTAAGTCCATTTGGGAGGGGAGGAGTCAGTCTAGCCGCATGAAATTGCATTCCGGGTAAGTAGATACATTACAAAAAAGGGAAACACTTCGGAAAAACTTACCTTTCTAGAAATGAAAGGGGACTAAGAGCAATGTGGCGCGGGAGGGTTGGAGCTCGTGCACGAGAGAGAGGAGTGAGCCAATTGAAACCTGGAGCACCCGGCCTTGTCTTGGAACTATTTTTGTCTCTCACCGGGTTCTAAGGCAAGGGGAGAGGCACGCCAGGCGACGTCGCGGCTCCTCGCTATCACCTGGGGAAAAAAAGGAAAAAGAAAGGAGGAGTAATCCACGGCTGGACTAGTCAAAACTAAGGAAAAGCGAACTCTCACATCCTATGGAAAATAATCAGAGCTGGGTTTGTCGTCCCCGGGTACATTACCCTGGCACATTGAAGAGGGGAAGAAAAAGGGTGACTGTAGGATCTTTGGGGTTTTAGAGGTAGAGGACCACCCATCGGTTGGTACGTCGCAAGGATTCACTCTCAAGAGGGGGGCGGACAACCTCGCTTATGCCTCAACATGAAATACCGGAAACGGATGGCACTTCGCCAGGAGAAAAGGGGGGGATTCGAGTCATCTTTCATGACTTACAGTTTTATTTCTGTAGGAGCCTCAGAGTAGAGGTTCAACTGGCTGCGACGACGAGATTCACTCTAGGAGGGAAAGGGAAAAGTTGGAAGTTACCCTTCCATCTTGTACTGTAATACCAATTAAGAATGGGGGCTGTCATACCGAAGGAGGGAAGGAAAGTTGGTCTCTCTAACTGAAAAAGGACCATTGGTGAAGGAGCGAAAATGATTCTTGGTGACGGGGGGGGGAGGGGGGGGGAGTTCGATTGGTTTGCTTCGGGGAGTTCTTTCCGGTTGGGGATTAAAGATCTTCCTCAAAAAAGGGCGGAGTTAAAAGGTGAGAAAACCTGATTTTCCCTCTTTGGCCAGAAAAAATTTGCCTCTTTCGTCGGCGAGGAAGTTTGGTCAGGGTTCTGCAAACGAAAGATTTTTGACTCAGTGGAGATTCTTCTTCCCGAAGAGACGCACGGACCGCAACGCGGGGTAGTTCGAAGAAGTTTAAACTTTTCCCCAACTACAGGAGTAATAAAGAGGGCAGAATAGCTAGGGAGTTCATCCATAGCGAGGAAATTTCGTCGGAAGAGGAAAGGGGGGGGGAGGCCAGAAAAAACTAGCTTCATAGAAGAGTCTAAGTCCTGACCTGGTGGTAACAGGACTGTAGTTGTTCATGAGGGGCCGGAAGGAGAAAATTAGACAGGGATAGGGGAGGATAAAGAGAGGATCGACTTCATCGTCCTCGTAAGACGGCATACTCTCACCAACAAAGGAGGGGGATAGAAAGATTAAAAAACCTTCAGTAAGTAAACAGAGAAGAAGATTCTATCTTTCCTCAAAACAAAGCTCACCTGAAGGGAGAGAAGCGGGGGCAAAAAACCTGATGACGCCAATCCTCAGGAAGGGACCAACCGAATCCCGGGGCGGACTTCGACTTGATGGAGGAAACAAGGAGGAAAGGCCAAAACTCCTAATCTCCACATGTCTAATCTCCTCGAAGATCACAGCCGGGTCTTACACTGCGCGAAATGGGGTACCCGCAGCAAAGGGGACCGAAGAGTCCATTGGCTTAACGGAGTCTTATCCGGGCCGAAATCAAAGAAAAAGGGAAAAAAAAGGGCCAAACCA
>Ga0179593_1679684_pt1 | contig 12004 bp, 10 predicted proteins | sample CZODoug2_1_08_16_FD_185931 | JGI IMG/M metagenome (GOLD analysis project Ga0179593, IMG submission 185931) | Vadose zone soil fungal communities from Angelo Coast Range Reserve, California, USA - CZODoug2_1_08_16fungal (PacBio error correction) | ecosystem: Environmental > Terrestrial > Soil >...
AAATGAACCAAAGGACCAGGGACTCCCAGAGAAGGGTGCCCGCCGTGGATCGTCAGATGGCGGGTCGACTGGAAAAAAAAAAGACCTAGGGGGTCACCAAGAGGGGGGAGGAAGAAAGGGTGAGGGTCGTGCGCGTCAAACGCGTCCCCCCCGAAACCGCCCCTGAAAACCAACGGTGCACCAAAAGTAGGGGGGGATTTTTCACGACTCGGAGAAGCAAGAGCACGGCTCAGAAGAGCGACGAGCGACATCCAAACCGCCCCTAAAGGGGGAGAGGGGAAAAAAAAATTGAAAACAAAAGCGCCCCGACCCTAAAGGAAACGGAAAGGAAACAAAGGAAAAGAGGGGGGACCAGGGGAGGACAAAAAAAAGGGCCCAGGACGTGTCTGAGCCTTAAACCTTTACACGCGCAAGGGTAAAGCATGGGAAAGGGGAAAGAAACCTTTCAGAGAGGACCGCCAGTCAAAAAACAGAAACAGAAGAAACTAAGTAAAGATTAAGACGTGGAAACCATCCCCTGGCAGCGAAATGCGATTGGAGTCAAAAACCCGGCTAAAACCTAACAACGGAATTCAAAAAAGAAGCCCCGTAAAACCAGGCTCACTGGGAAAAACGATCAACCTCTTCTGGCTACGCTAAGGGAGAGAAACGAGCAAAAACATTGAATCTAGCAAACAAGACCAGCAGAAAAGGGGGACCACATCTCAACCAAGGAACATACTAGACTCTCACTACGAAAGCCGTTCAACACGAACTATACATGATCAAACCCTCCCGAGAACGACAGTGGGAGTGGGGAAAAGAGGGAAAAAAGGAAACCTGGAGTCTATCCTTTTCTTCAAAAATTCGATACCGGGAAAGGAACCAAAAAAGGACGCCTAAGGGGGGACAAAAGAGCCGTGTTCTTCCACAAACACTTCTGGCCTTGAACTAACCCCGTATGCACCCGTAGGGGTTCTAAAAAGGAAAAGAAAAAAAACGAAAAAAAACAAAATAAAGAAGATGGAGAGAACAAGAGGGGGTTCCTATTCCTGCAACCTTTCCACAACACAAGATTGGAAAAAAAAATCCCAGCAGGCGAACTGAGAAAAACCGTGACCTAATCCTCTCAGCGCCAAGACGAGCCACGAAGCGACAAAAGCCGAAAAAAATGATGGGGACCTGGTTTGCAGAAACGCAAAAGAAACGATGATCGAGAAAGGGGTGAAGGAAATCAGCCCCCTGGTAACACCAGATCTGGAGGCCGTGCGGGGACCAAGAAAGGCAACGGTCACGGAGGAAAGCGTAAAACACGCTGCACCTTTGGCTGCCGGCCGGGAAAATCCGAGAAGAAAGTCCCGAGGGTTCCGCCAAAAAAAAAGGGCGGAAAGTAAAGGGAGAAAGCGGAAGGCGAACCCAGGCGGGGAAAAGATGGAAGATGCCTGACGGGTATCTCACAGACGGTGGGGGGCTTGGAAACAAGGGCAGGCTGGTGAAAGTAAAAGGTACTTAATGAGGCTTCAGAAACGGGCCGACCAGAAAAGTCCGGGCACAGGGGGCCTGGATGAATCAGGAAAAAGGGGGGGGAGGGGGGATGCGCGGGGTCCCTTTCCTTACTTTGTTCATCACTTAGAAGGGAGAACGGGACTCCTGTCACGCAGGAAAAGCGTAGAATGCAAAGGGAAGGGGAGGAAAAAGCGCAGGGCGAGCGGCAGCCCCGCCTTAGCTGAAGAGCAGGGAGTCAGGTAAAACCAAGGGACGGAGAGTGATGGGGGCCCAAAAAGAAGTTTCCCGGGGGAGATCATAAGGGGATTTTTGTCAAGGAGGACCAGTCTAGATTCCGAGGGGCTGGAGAAAAGCCGGGAATAGAAAATGAGGAAAAAAGATGGCCCTTTCTCCAAAATGTTTGCGCGCAAGGGAAAACAAAAAAAAAAAAAAACGAACAGCACAGTCAAAGGAACGGAGGGGAACCCTTGCCGTTAACCAAGGCTGCCGTCTGTGGGGGGGAAGGCAGGTTAGAGGGGGGAGAAACCACGTTCGTAGCGGGAAATAAAAAGACGCAGGATGTCTGGGGGAAACGGTTCGCGCCGAAGGGAAACAAGAAAAAAAGCTTCGATCTCCTGGAAGGGGGGACTCCAGGGCGTGCCCCCGCGTCACTGGCGCACTCGTAGAACAAGGGAATCTAACAAGTCCACAAAAAGGAGGGTCAGGGAAGCGGGGATCGACATTGTCGAATCGGGGGGTGTGCCATGCGTTAATGGAAGTCTCGGAAAAAGAACTTTTTAACGGAGGACGAATGCTACACCAGAATTCAATTGCGGAGGTGCCAGACGAGTCGAGCTCCATGGCGATCGGATTCAAGAAGGTTCGAGCGAAAAATGCCAGTGGCGAACAACTGGAAAAAAAACCAGTGTCACGTGGAAGGCGGCGAAAGCGCGTTCAAAACGATGAACTAGGAGTGAACAAATGATCAGTGGAGGTGGGGGAGGAAAAAACGAAATCCAAATGAAAACGTCGTACAAGACCCCCATCTTGACCACGAAAAACGCAGAAAATCAGGGACGGCGTTAGGGCAACGAAAGATGCCCGGAGAGGGGGGTGGGAAAAAGAGGAACAGACAAGGGTCTCAAGAATTTTAACCTAACAATGGGGGGGCAGATAGCCTCCCTTGTTCTTTTAGGGGGGGGGTGATGGAGGCACCTGGATGTTACGGCGGCAGGGGGGGAAAAAAGAAAAAAGGAGGAAGGTTTTCAGTGATCAGTGGATCTCGAAACCCGGTCGCCTGGACGCAGCATAGTTCATGATCTAGCAAGGAAGGAAAGTGAGAAAAGCAAGGGGCGGGATACTCTATCTTCACAAGCGCTTAAAACCCCGCCTGCAGCCAGGTCTGCCTTGGACGAAGTCTGGGTTCAGCTATCACGCAGGCCAATGCAAAGAAACAGGGGGCGCGGACCACGAGCAAGGGACATCGACCTCCATTAGGGGGGGACCGCCTCTACCATCAGAGAATCCATACAGCCTTCGTCGGGGGCTTCACCGTCGGCGACAAAACTTCTGGAAGCTGAAAAATGTGGGTCAAGAAAGAGATAGGGGAGCCGCCCACTCGGCCTCATCACGAGAGGTCTACTCTCACTCGTGAAAAAAAGAAACGTTTAGAATTAAAAAATCGAAACCTCCAGGAGAGGAAAGGGGGGAAGCACGCGAACGGAAAAGGAGCTACCCTTTGCCGAAAGGAAGGGTAGTATGTCTAGTAACTCGGAAGAGGCGTAGGGCTAGGATCCCGAGAGGTCCCCGAGTGCAAGGGGACGAAGCAGGTAGAAAAAAAGGATGGAAGGGTGGGAAGCTGAGCTGTTCGTCGAGGCAAACGGCCAACTCGTCGCTCAACTGCTCGTGCGGTCAGAGCGGGGACGGTGGAAAGACACAAATTCGTGCCCAAGGGTCGTGGACGAGGCCCGCCAGAAAGCCGAAAAAAAGGCAAGTTTGACCAAAAACCCGAAAAGCCAAAAAAAGCAACGAGTCGATGCTCAAGCCCGGAAAGGAATGAACGAGTAAGCGCTCGGTGCAAGGAACGGGGTGGAGTGAGATCGAGAAACGGACGTCGAAAAAGGCGAAAGGGGACTCGAGAATCGTCTCTCAACAAAAAAAAAAAAAAAAACCCAAAGGACAATACACCAAAAAACACACTCAACCCCCACACAAAAAGCCCCGCAAGATTCTTTCTGAGGAACCCCCTAGTCTATATCGAGTGCCTGAAGATGGAACGAAGTTCTCCCAGATGAGCTTCGGGTCTTGGCCGACTTGACTCGGAAGGGGGAAAAAAAAAGGGCAGGTGTCAGACAAACGAAGAGAAGAACCCCGCAAGAAACCGGCCAAGGAGCGAAAGGAAACTCGGTCATGTACTTCGCTGGCCTTAGCAGCCCCGACGAGGGAGAGAGAAAGAAAAGTCGGGAAAGTCCGGATAACCTGCCAGCGGCCCACGAGCCCAAAGCCGGAAAACTCAGTAAAGAGGGGCTGCGGTGAAAAAAAGGAACGGGACCACCCCCGGGTTGCCTAGAAAACCACGAGCAGGGAGGACGAAGTTACAGAAAGGGAAAACGGCAGGAGCCTCATCCCCTCGGGGAGTCTTTCGCCCGGTCCTACGAAGACTCCTGCAGCCCTAGGGAAAAGGACAAGTCCTCGCATCCTCCTCGGGAATCTTTCCTCTCGCCCTCCAAATGAAAAAAGAAAGAGTAACGGTGCCTTCTTCGGGGGGAATTCTCCGCTAAAAAGAAACGTGTCCAAGATGAAGGGGCTTTAAGTGTTTGCACGTGAAGAAAAAACTACTACCCTAGTCCCTAGAGTCTATCCTCCGGTGCCGTTTCGCTCCCTTAAATCCCGGCTCGAAGGGTCGGGGATGGGGGGAAGGTCCCCTCCGATCGGAGCCAAACGGGTCTAAAGAAAAAAGGGGGTAACCTGGGCAGCACTCCACCTCCCAAGGCGGTGCTAACGGGTGGAAAGAAGGAGACTGTCTTTCTTTCTTCTTTGTCCAGGGGAAATCCGGAGTATCAAAAAAGAGGGGGTTCCTTTATCTGGGGCCTCCACCACCTGTGGGCGCTTTTATTCTGAGTGAGGGAAAAAAGGGTGTCGACGGACTGAAGTTTCCCTACGAAGCAACGACAAAACTCAAGGGGGTGAGTTGCCCTTGTAACTCGGCGTGGCGCGCAGCTCGCCCAATCCGCTAGGCTGTCCAATCCTTTCTTCGGTGCGGGGGAGACAAAAGGGGAAAACAAATGCCAACTGCCCTTGCGAGCGCAGCTCGAATCAAGGAGTAACTCAAGAGACCCTCTCCTATCTTTCCGCTACTCACCCGAAAAAGGTACAAGGCCGCGCCAGTCCTAGCGAACGAAAACTTGCCACGTAAAGACAAGGGGAGGGCAAAACACTAAACCGACTGTGGAAGCCCCTCTCGGAAACCCACACCGGGATGGAAAGGACAATGGGGAAAAAAAAGGGGGCTAACACCCTAAAAAACCGGGAAACCTGCGCGCATTGGACACTACTGGTGTTCGGAGCCTTCGTCGCTCGGTTTGTACGAAAAAACGCGTCAAAAAATCTGCGAGTCGGGTCCAAAGGATGACAAGGGGGGCAAGAAGAGGTCCGGTGGGCTTTCCGGGGACGTCAACAACGAACATGACCGCATTGTCCGGGTGCTTGAGTGGCCGAGAGTCCGCCTACCGGGGTTTTGAAGGCGTGATTAATCAGTGACACGTTGAGTGGCTACGAAGGAACTGCCAGACCCCTTCGGCAATGGGGGGGGAGTACAGGGCAAGAGAACGACGAATAGGAATCGCCATGGGGGGCGAAAGCCCTTGTGGCAGAAGAGCCAAAACTGGAACTAATCAGATGGAAGTAAACGTCCGAAAAACTTCAAAGATCGAGAACTTCTTCCATAAGGAATAAGAATGAGAAAACTCCGACCAGAAAGAGTTGGACCAAACAGAGTGACAGGTGGGGCGACAATTTTCCTCCAGGGGTCTGGAAAAAAAAAACGTTGACCACAAGGGAAACTAGCTCCAGTTTACTCGCACGGAACGAGGATGTCAGGAGCGAGTCGGTTTAGCTCGACACAACAAGAAGAAAAAAAAAAAAAGAAAAAAAAAGAAAGAAAAAAGAAAAAAAAAAAAAAAAGATTGGGAAAGGATACATTGTGCTGGGCGTCAAGCAATTCCTACTATTCTTATCTCATTTAAGGAAAAAAAAAAAAAAAAAGCAAAAAACACCTCGACTTAACTGTTGTTCTCGACGAACCCTCTAATGCTCCAGACCGACGGCACGAAGCGTTAAAGGGAGACAGATCCCGTCCTGAAAAAAGCGGGACGCATGGGACCCAAAGGCGCACGGTGAAAGGCCCGGGGAAGATCACCTACGTTTGGAGTCAAAAGGGTAGGGGGAAAGATCTTCTATAAACCGCGGGAGGGCCTGTTGGGTCCCTAATGGGGGTGGTGATCCTCTACCTCCGAATCATAGTGAAGCAAAAACCTCATTGCTCTCTAACTACGTTGGAAAGTCGGGGGGAAGAATAACAAATTCAAAACTCTGGAAAAAGTTTTACCAGAAATCCCTCCCGCCCTCCACTTCGTGCAAAAAAAGGCGTGGAAACGAAGACGGGCAGCGCGGTCCGCAGGAAGGCACAGATCGCGTCCGACCAGCGAGAGGAACGAGCCGGACTGCTAACTTTGAAAAAAAGGAACCCAATACGGGACTGGTAAACCAAAAACCCGGCACCTAGGCGCGGAAGGCCGGCCTTCCCGGAGCAGCGGAAAAACGAAGGGCCGCGAGGACATCCTTCGGAACTCCACTGAAATCAGCCTGAAAAACGAAAGGCGACCAAGACCCCGGGGGGATGGGGGTCCCCTTATTTTTTTTCAACCGAAAGGATCTTGGAGGGGCCCACCCTGGGGGGGGGGGGCGCGGGGAAAAAAACAGCCGCGCGATCGTACGGCCCATTAGCCCACGGGGGAAAAAAAAACCGACAGGAGGACTTTGTCGGATGAAAAAGGGAAGGCAAAGGTGTCAAGACGGCCTGAACTCAGAGATCGGACACAGACCGTCGGGGAACAAAACGGCCGCCCCAAGAGTGTTTCCCCAAGCGCTTGAAACAGACACGAAACAAAAAACTGGGGGGGGGGAAGAGAAGCGACGACGGCGGAAAAAAGGGGGACAGAGCAAAAACGGGAGTACGCCCCTGGGTCTGGACGAATGAAACGCCCTCTTGCAAAACTTAGCAGGAGGAAGAAAAATGGATCACCAAATCCCCCTTCGGGAGTCTGGAATCTGGGACAGTGCTCAAAAACGGAGGTGGCACGCCATGGAGACGGGTTGTTACTGGGGGTCAACTCGGTGTTTGTCAAGCCTGTATGCGGTGCACTGGGGCACGGGGGAAAATACGACTGAACAGGAGAGGGCCGTCGAAAATTGCCCTGTGCACGGCAAAAACGGACTCCGAAAGTAAAAAGCGAGCGGGGTAGCCTGGGGTAAAAAAAATTAAATAGTACGAGAGGGGTGTCGGTGTCTTCCCTGTTCTCTGACTGGGTGCAAAGGGGAAGACGGACTTATACGCAATTTCTTTCCAGACATCTCTGCTTGGAGGAATGTCCTGCTTCTGCAAAAAAAAAAATCCTTATCCGGGGGGAGGATGTTTTTCTTTTTCTGGCCTTGGAGGTGGTGAGCGGGATCTTCGGCTGAAAGAAGAAAATACAAGGGGAGGGAGCGTTGTGGGCTTTCCTTCTAGGCCTTGTCCGGAAGCAGACCAGGAGGGGGAGCTTGCACCTCGTAGTCAAAAAGACTTTGGGGAGTCGATCAAAAACCGGGAGTCTAAGGGAACCCCGTGCGAAGGGGGGGCCATTTGGCTTGGCATTCCGGGCGTTAGGAGAACGGGGACGTGCCATTGTCTGGCGTAGACGGAGCTGGCAAGAATCCAAACGAGAGCTTAAAGGGAGGTCCAAGTCTTCATCGGTGTCATCCCTCGTGGTCTGAAAAATCGACTCGTCGACGGAAGAGAAAAAAAGGCAAGTTGCGTCCCCCTTGAGGTTAAAGCAAGGGGGGGGGTTAAGCGATTACTTGAACCCCTAATGTGGCCTTTTCCCCTCTACTTCGTGGGAGAGAATCAAAACCAACGCGTCTATGGAACGGTTGACTCCGTTGCTTGGAGATCTCGAAAGCTTAGAATCGCGGTTGAAGGGGCCCATGTTTTCTTGTCCTGGGGGTTATTAGAGGAGAAAGATTACAGTAGGCGGGGTCGGTAGCTGCGGGAGCGGTAAGGAGGGGTGCGAGGGATGGGATTCGACAAGATACGGGAAGGCTATATAGGGGTGTAGGTAGGAGAACAAATCGTAGAATGTGGGCATGGAGAGAAGGAGGTGGAGGGGTGGGGGCTGCCGAGGGGGTGGAGTGGGAGGAGTAAAAAATTCGCTCGCTTTCGGAGGGCCGTGGGGAGGAAGGGGGAATAAAAAAAAAGGTGCCGCGCGGGAAGGGAAAAGAGAAAAAGAAATCACGTACCTTGGAGCACCGGTGCTCAAGGAGCGAATGGTGGTTACAGAGCGGGAGGCGTGGGGGCCAAGCCTAGAACCAAGCCGAAGGCCTGAACCACGAGGTGGCTCGTATGGAGGTGGGGTCCACGCCAGGATCCTTGATTGGTCTTCCAAATACCCCTAATAAAAAAAACCTTGAGAGTCCAATCATCCTGGAATTCGCTTGGCCTTCTGTGTCCCATGAATCTTCGAGGAGGGGAGCCACCCCCCCCGTGGTCGGAATGCGCGAGGGTTTAGGGTCGGAATAGGGTCATCTCTATCGACCGGAGAGGGGGGAAAATTAACACGAAGATGACAATCGGTTGTCCAAGGCTCCTAAGCTCCATAAACTCCCCGGAAGGGAAGGAGGGACCAAATATAGAACTTATCTAGTTCGAGAGTTTCCGTTCAGGGGCTCTGAAGCGGGGCAGAACAAGAGACTTTAGAACGGCCGTGATCGTCATCCAATCGGAAATTGTAGGCAAAAATGAAAGGAGCATTCCCGGGCCGTCTGCAAGCCCAGATTGAAGGGTCAGGCCATGCGCTGGGAACGTAACAGGAAACAGCCTGGCACCGCTCCCAGGGGGGGCTTGGAAAGTGAGGGAAAAACACCAAAAAACTAGAACTAGCCTCTGGGTCTTCCGACGAAAAAATCCGGCCCTCCGGAGATTAGAAAAGACTCAAACCAAGCCAACAAAAAGAACCAAAACCGAAAAAGAGAAAACAGATTTCAGTCCAGCGAGCGAAAAGGGAATCCTGGGAGGGCACGATCTGGCTTTCTCTAAAGGGCATCTCCCGCATTCTATGGCCGGTCCCTTCCCGTACTGAAACTGTAAATCTCGGGCTTTCCCCTTTTTCCCTCCCCTTAGAATTTAGCCCAGTATCAGGGTCAAAAGGCAAATTCGCTGCCGAGCTGAGCTCGCGGAAATCAACTTGTCTCACAGCATGAAGGGGGAAAAGGGCCGATTCGCTGCCGCGCCCAAAGCCGGCCTAAACCGAGGAAAACGAAAAAAAAAAGGAATCCAAGAAAGAACCAAACTGTCCCCCATCACGGGGGGAAAACCAGAGCACCGAAAGAAAACTTCCGCGAAAAAGGGACTAGTAACCACGAGAAAGGGGCAAAGGATCGTCCTGCAATGCCCTCACGAAAAAAGGCCCAAGGCTCAACAAAAAAGATAAAGAAAAAAAAAAGACGCCAGGATCCGGTAAAAGCCGCTCCGAAACCGATCAGAGATAAGACGTCTGAACCAAAAATGCTTGCAGGATCGAATGTCACGCAAACGAGGAGTAGAAGAGAAAGGGCGTCAAAAAAGGAGGATCCCGTTTCCAAATGACGACACACCGGAGTTGGAAAAACCTTAGAAGAGAATAGAACCGAGGGGGGGAAAGCCGGGCCTTCAACATGCCCCCTCCGTCGTCAAGGATGCATCTGGCTTCACCAAAACGAGCAAAAACAAAAAAAGGGCACGAGGAACAACGTGCGGAGGGTGCCTGCCCTTAACCAAACCGAAAAGACTACAAAAAAAAGGAAGCACACGCATCCAACTTAAAAGACTAACCGGGATTTCAGCAGGAAAAGAGCGTTCTAAGAACGGGGTCTCCGAATTAAACAAAATCCGCACTTTTGGGGAAAGAAACGGGGACGAAGAGAAGGTCAAAAAAACAGCTGAAAAAGAAGGAATAGGGGAAGCAAGGTCAAATACCAAAAATGAACGATCTGGGCGTTAAATGTGGGGGGGGGGGTGGGGGGGCAAAAAAGACCTGGATGCGGTATCTATCGGTAAACCCAAGAGGCCTTGCCTTCGGCCAATCCTCCACTATTCAGCCGCCCTTGTGACTCGCGAAAATGGCCCGGAAGGAGGGAATACGATCGAAAGGTCCGTAAAACAGTCCTTCTAGATGTGGAAGTGCCTCGGTAAGCAAAGAAAAACGGGTGGTAAAACGGGAAAAGAAAAGTGTTATGACCAGTGAAAAAGTGAAAAAAGCGGCCGGAGTGCGACCCAAAAGATCGGCTATGTTCCTAAGCCGTGGGCTTGAAGACGCACATCAAAGAACCGGTCGGAAAGTCAGGGGGGGCAATCAATAACCGTTCAAAAGGCTCGTGTCCGCGGATCGAGGAAAGAATCTGGAGTACCGTCAGCTCTGACAACACAAGTCAAAAAAAAGAAACCTAAAAAGTAGGAAAGAGACAAAGGATGCGGGGGGTCCCCTCCCCCTCTTTCGTGACGTAAGTGCGGGGCCGCCGGACCCAAACCGCCCTTGGGGGGGGGAAAGGCTCGGGGGCCAAAAAAATGGTAAAAAAAGCGATAGCCGCTCCGGTCCCAGTGTCACAAAAGGACTCACGGAAAAAACTCACCAACGGGTTAGGAAACACGGGGAGTGGACCAGCCCCTGCGAAAAAGGACCCGGGGGAGAACCATGAACGACGCGGAAAAATAAAAGGGGAAACCCTTGAAGGGAACGGCCGTCGTTCGGGAGGTTATAGGTAAAGGGAGAACACTTTCGGTCTCGTGGAAGCAAGCACGGCGCCCTGAACCGAGAAGAAAGCGTCTTCAGGAGAGAAAAACTACCGAGCACAAGAGGGGCTGATCGCGCGATACGTCCGGGGGTCTTTCCAACTGAAAAAAAAAAAGGGAAAGGTGAACACATCTTGGAAGTGGTCGCCAGAACAAATTTCAGGGGGTAGGGGAAGGATGTCTTGGGGACAGGGGGGAGAATTGGGGGGCCTTATAGTCGAAGGTAAGTTCTCGGATACCCTTGGGGACGGAGGCGAAAAAAAAAGACCACCAGGAGAATCGTTAAGGCGGTGACAGCGCTCGGCCACCGGCTGCCGGCTCTCAAATGGCGATCAAAGAAACAATCGTGAAAAAAAAAGGGAGAAAACCGGGGGGAAAACAAGAAAGGGGGGGGGGTCAGGGAGCCGTCCGCCAACAAATGTGTCACGTGCAATGCGGCAAAACGGGCAGCCACGAACCGGCAAAAAACCAGTCAGCCCAAAAAGAATGGGGAATCAGGGAGGGGGGGGAGCGGCAAGGTCAAGTCCGTACAAGGGCATCTTGGACCACCGAACGCAGTCAGGACGTACGTTTCAAAAACAATCCCGAAAAACAGGGAAATGGCGCGAACGGGCCGGGTGAAGACGACCCGTTCTCCTGAAAAGTGGAACCGAAGTAAAACGGGGGGGGCCGGAACTGGGGACGGGTGTGGGGGGAGCACGGGAAAGAAGCATGTGAAACCGTTTCTGAACTGTCGCGCCCGGGGGGGGAGAGAGGAAAGTCACGTACGATGGGGTGGAAAGAAGCACAGGGGAGCAGAAAAGAGAACGTGCCCGCAGGGGCATCGTGTCGGCGTCCCCTCGAAGGGCAAAGCACGAAGCCAAGAGGGTCTGCAGGGAATAACCTGATTGGGAGAGGGAGATCGGAGACAAACGAAAACTCTGACCAAACTCCCTCCGGGCAATCCCCATGCAGTTAGGGGTCACTTACCGACGGGGACACAAAGGAAAGGCAAAAAGGACTACAACGCCATCAATTTTGCGCGGGGCACGATTGGCACATAAAAAGGGATGACAGCCCGTGACCCAGCCTAAAACAGAACCCGCCCTCAGTCAGCCACTCGACGGTTCAAAAACCAGTCGGCGTAAAGGGAAGCATCAAAGAAAACCGAAAACGAGATCAGCTAGAAGAACCTCCTCTCGGGTTTCCGCAGCAGTCTAGGGTCTAGGAAAAAAAAAAAGCCAAGAAAACAAAAAAAGGCGAACCGTCCCGCCTTGAACCCTATAGAAAAAAAAAGTCCAGGGCAGGTCACTTTAGGAGGGATGAAGGAGGACCGGAAAAAAAAAAGGAAACCGCAAACCGGAAAACCAAGCCCCTTGCAATCCCCGTCGGTAAGGGAGAAAAAAGTAGGTCAGGGCGGGGAAAGGGCCCGAGGGAAAAAAAAAAGCTGCGGCAAAGAACGGCTAGGAATCCAAAAAAGCC
>Ga0179593_1528850_pt1 | contig 12003 bp, 13 predicted proteins | sample CZODoug2_1_08_16_FD_185931 | JGI IMG/M metagenome (GOLD analysis project Ga0179593, IMG submission 185931) | Vadose zone soil fungal communities from Angelo Coast Range Reserve, California, USA - CZODoug2_1_08_16fungal (PacBio error correction) | ecosystem: Environmental > Terrestrial > Soil >...
CAGGTCGGCCCGTAAACGGAAATGACCGTCTTTGTAGGACTGGCCGATGGCGGCGCAAAAAAAACTCATGGTAATAGAAGGGGGTGGGCGGCGCGGCGCTCAAGGGGGGGACAGCACTAAGGGTATGTACAATTCCAGAAAAAAGGGAAAGTAATCGTGCCAAAAAGTAACTTTCGCAAAGTCCGCGCGATCTCCGCGAAAACGCGTCGTAATCACAAAAGTCCATCACATAGGGAAACCTCAACCCGTTCGGGAAAGAAATTAGACGCAGAAGTAAAGTAACAGATAATGGAATAGCGAACGAATGCGGAAAAAAAGCAAACGGCAAGAGAAAAAGGCGAGGGAAAACTTGAAAATATCCAGCCTCCGGACAGCGTAAAGAGAGCTTGCTCCGGTACTTCAGAGGTCAATCTTTGGGGCAGTCCATCTCTGAAAGCTCCGAATCAAGAAAAAGGCAGAAAACCTACCGAGTTATAAAAAGGACAGGCATTTAAAGACGTTCGCGCCGGAAAAACCAGGCACCGCCGCAACCCTTCTCTCGGGCAACCTAGCGAAAGAGAGGGGGGAATCAGATAGGAAAAACTGAGCCCATCCCCGAGGTTGAGCACGAGGGCAGGGGGGGCCGTGAAAAGCTATAAGAGTCAAAATACCTGCGCGCCATAGCTGAACGCATAGGACGTAGAGCAAAGGCGAAGAAACCATATAGGCGGTCGAAAAATTGGGAGAGGCCTGAGAGAGAAACGCCTGGCACGGGTAAAATTCGGCACACCTGTCTCAATGACGAAATCCATCATAACCGAACGAAACTGGAAAAGAAGCGGGTCGGGCGGCATACAAATTCTTTTCGCCGAAGGAGGCCGGCCAAGAGTACAGCAATAGCACTCAGGGGAGGGGGAGGGACTCGAGAAGGGGCCGCCTCAAAAGAGCGCAAGAAAAGGACGTCTTGTCGGAACGCGAGAATCAGCTTAATGCGCATGGCAAACATAAAGACCTAGGAGCGACTAGCTCATGAGAGGGGGAGAACAGCAGCCCGCTTCAAAGGAGAGAGACTAGGAGACGGTGAGAAGAATAAGCAGGTGCACAAGTGTTGAAGGGCCAAGACCGAGAACGCCGCGAATGGACTTTGCAGAGGGGGGCCGGAAGGGGGAAGAGGGCCTTACTCGCTTAGACGGGTGCTTTTAGAGAGACGATCCAGACGAAAACCGAGAACAGAAGCTTAAGAAAAACAAAAATCCGAAGAAGGACCTGCCCGGATGAAAACCTTGATATCGGGGCGGTGGTAGAGAGGAGGGGCCGTTTGGGACTCAAGATCGGAAACATAAATGAAGTCTTCAAAAGCAAACAAAAGCAACAAGCGCCGAGGAGCATCGTCAAAGGGTGTGGTAAAAACCAGCCATTTGGGAAAGCCTGCAGACGAGATCGTTCGAATCAGAGGCCAAAAAGAGTCTCCGAAAAAGACCGCGCAGCCCAGCAAAAAGTCAGAGGGAAGAGTTACTGGAACCGAACGGGAAACCGCACGTCTACGTAGAGCCGCGCAAAGGAAATCCGAACACCTCATCTTGTGGCGGGGTATTTGTAATGAAGTCTTGGGCGTCGGTGGGAAGGGAAAAAAAAGAAAAAAGATCGCATAATCCGTCCGCAAAGGTGCTTGTTCTAGATCAGACGGCAATCCGACAAGCGCGGGATTGTAAAAGGGGGAGATCAGGCTTACAAGAACTTGCAAAAGGAGAAAGGGGGATTTACAGGAAAGAGAAAACGATTCAGGTTAAGAGCGAAGAGATTTGACCCGCACCGTTAACAGATCAGACCGCGGCGAGAGTTACTCTAGAAGCGGACGAGACTCGAAACAACGTACGGCCCTGGTGGGCGGCCACAGGGAAGGGCGGGCTTGTTTGGAAAGAAAGGGCAGTCCGCCCACCCCCGAGACCGAGAGGGAGACCAGAAAAAGAAAAAGAGATTGGAAACAAACTTTTCCCGAAAAGAGAAACAGAACAAGGCGAAGACACAAGGGGACTTTGAGACCATCAGTAGCCTAGCTTAAAAAACATTAAGATCAGAGAAAAAAAAACAACAGGGGAAAGAGAGGGTTATGAACGCTTTACGGCGCCGCAAAAGGAGACCGCAGTAAAGGGGGAACATGGGAGGGGGGGTGGAAAGAGGAAATTTCGAGAAGATCAACCGGTCATAGAACAAGGCGGAAGAATCACCGGTCGAAACCAAAACATCTTGACGGTGGTTTGGAAAAGGACGTCGTAAAGACAGTGGGAAGGGCGCTAAACAAAAGAAAGGGTGGGAGGCTAAGCTGGCGACTCGGGCCGATCGAGAAAGGCAATCATGAAAAAGGACGATCTAAGTCCGGTGCGTCATAAAAGCAACCACTAGAAGGTTTCAATCAACATCAACGGGCGGCGTCTAAAACTGGCTGCTTCATGAAAAGGGGGAGGGGATCGAAAAGGAAGAAAAAAAAAAAACGAGGGGGGGGGTGGTATGATGGAAGAGGAGGGGGGAAACCACGAAAAAATATGCTGGGCGGGGAGCTGCGAGAGGAGGAGGGCAAAAAAATCCAGAACCTTCTGAGAAAGAACCAAGGTTCAAAGGTAATATAAACGGAAAATGCTTGCCGGCGGATACGAGCAGGTACCAAGGGGGGAGGGGGGCCGGAAAAGGGAATAAGGGAGGTAACGGGGTGATGTGGGAGGAGAGCCGCGGGAAAGTTCTCGCGGACCGAATAAACTGAAAATTGCAGAATTGCTGAATTCCGGGGAAAAAAAGGGTTCCAATAGATCGCCGCGGCGACTAATTTTGCACTAACGCTCAGGCGAGGGAAGATTAGGGGGCGGACCCAAACCCGACACAAATCTCACCTCGGGGGGCAGGATCGCTCGCGGAATAGGGGAAAAAAGAGGCTCGCTCACTCAACGGCACTGTTGAGGAAACTAAGGAGATTCTATGTTCATAGGAAAGATTGTCAAAAGAAAAAACAACCCCGGTTGAAATAAAAGCACGACTAGGAGGACTGTGTTAAAAAAAAATTACCAATTCAAATATGATTGGCAAAAGGAAGAGAAAGTCCCAAGCAGGCGAGCTTCTGGGGTACCGAAGAGGGAAATGTCCCGACAGAAGAGAAAAACTGGCTCATAAAGACATATTCTGAGGAAAGAGGAGAGAGGTCTCTATCTCTAGAAAAAAACCGAGGAAGCTCTGAAAAAGGACTGTAGAGTTAAGCGAAAAAAGCAGGCCAAGATTTCCGAGATATATTAAAGCTGCCGAAGCGATTAAATTAGGGGAGGAAAGACTGAAGGAGGTCGAAAGGGATTGCCCAGAAGGAGAGAATGGGGACAGAGAAGATTTGGGAAAAGCTCAAAGGAGAGAACAGGTCAGAGTGCAACCGTGGTGCTAAGAAACCAGAATAGTCTGAGGGAAAAAAAATCCGCATTGGGACACGAAAATCAGGTACGTCACTACTAGTATGACGATGACCTCTTCTGATAGAGAGAAAGTCTGAAATGTCTCGAATATAGGAAAAAGCGCTCTAGGGGAAAAGAAAAAAAGTCTCAAGCCCGTCAAAGATGCCAACAAGGGTTGAAGGAAACGAGACAAAAAAAAAAATATCGGAGTTCAAGGGATCAGCTTTTTAAGAAGGGGGGGTGAAGGAAGGGACCTTTTCCGGAGGAAGTGTCGCTAGGGAGAGGACAAAAAACAATTGGTAGGCGAGGGGGGGGAAGGCGGCTCAGATTCAGAAATTTTGAAAAGAGAAGGGATGAAGGACTCCCACGAGAAGGGCACGCAAGTCGGGAGGAGGATGAGAAGACGAGCTCATTGAGGAAAAAGACCTGTTGATGCCAAAGAAAATCTTGCTGGGAAAAGGAATCAAGAGAGACGTCTTCAAAGGGAAAGGAAATTCGCACAAAGGAAGAGGAATCGGGGGGGAAACAGAAAAGACGGCCGCCTCTCGGAGGAGAATATTGAGGATACGAACTTGAAGCTGGGAGAGAAAAAGAAGGGTTTCAAAGTGGATATGAAAACCGATAGAAAAAAAGAAAAAAAGGAATTAATTGAGAAGAGTGTTTCAACGGAGCCGCCAAAGAAAGGGGAATCGTTCCTAAAGAAAGCATCCGAAAATACTGGAAAGAAAGAGAGAATTGAGGGGACGAGAAGACTATTAAAAAAAAAAAAAAAAAGGAGAGACTGGAAAACAGCTTGAAGAAGGGGAAATTAAATAAAAAAGTCCGGTCTGGTTTGTGGAAAAAGGTCCGAAAAAAGTCTCATTCCGAGCTATGGGAAAGACGAACCCGAGCACGGAGAAAGATTCCTCCGGAAAGAATTCCCTCCCTGGGGAAGATACTCAGGACCAAAAAGAAAAACTTTTTGGAGGAAGGGGACGATACGCAAGAAAAAAATGAAGAGACGCAAGGAAGAAAGAGCATTCAAAAGAGAATTGCGAGACGTTCGTCCTAAAAGAGAGAAGAAGGCTGTGGAGTCGGTGAATAGGGAAGGACTGATGAAGGAAAACCACTCTGTCCTCGAAAGCAAGAGAAGACAACGGGAAGAAAAATGCGGAAAGCAAAGAAGAGGCCTCAAGAAAGGGGCCGCCTCCTGCAAAATCTGGAGAGTCTGCGAGCGCAATCGAAAGGGGACAGATTGTCCTCTGACCAGGGGAGAGAAAATTCGCGGGACGGGAAAAAAAAAAACACAAAAAGCTCGAAATGAAGGACTGCGCGGAATCCAAGAATCGATGAGACCCGTGTGAAAAGGTCTGATGACTTGAGGGGGGGAGCAGGAAATCGGGGAAGGGCGTAGGGATTCGAACCTGAAACGGGGAGGAGACACGGACTCTAGCAAAAGCCGTCAACAAAAAAGAGGAAATCACCCTGCGGGATCGAGCGAACTGCGAGAGGGGCCCCCTCGATTCAGGAACATGAAGAAATAAAAGGGTCTAAAAGGAAAAATATCCAAATTCGAGGAAGGGGGGAGGGCCATCTCGAAAGGGAAGCTACACACGAGGACATCAAAGGCACATTATTGAATCTCTCGGGGAAGGAAGAGAAATGGGACAAAAGGGAAAAACCGGTTGCTTAGAAGAAGTCTCCTAGGAGTAAAATCCTCCTTAAGAACTGGAACTCGAGTCGAGATTCGGAAGGGGGGGGAGATCGAAGGAGAAAAGGGGGAGCGCTCCTAAGGAGGAAAGCCTTCAAGAATTCTGACTGGAGATCACAAGAAAAAAAATAAAAAGATCTGGGAAAGAAGTTAATTCGATTGCATAAGGAATTCAACACTAGGGAAGCAGGGACTCGTGCTTTAACAAAGGTGGTGAAGGCCGACATCGTCAGATAAATTAAAGCTTCCCATCGTGTGAAAGCCGTCAGGTCTAGAGATCAAAGGGTACCAGGAGGCGGCAGCTGAACGGCAAAGCTCTGGGGAAGGTTGAGAAGGGGGTTGAACACGTGTCGGGCGGGGAGGGCTGCCCTCAGAAAAAGGAGACCGGGAAAAAAATCGAATGTAGGGGTGGGCAAACATAAAAAGGTGATGCAACTGATCCTCGGTAAGACTCGGGGAACCAAGGAGACGGAAAAAGCCAGCACGGGAAGAATCGTTAAAAAAAAAGTATGTCAGAACGTAGGGAAACGACGCTGTAAAGAAGAAGAGAAGAGCAAGCCCTGAGCCGCAATAAGAGAAAAAAGTGGGCGTTAGCCGAAGGCTTAGGGAAGTGCTGCGTCCAAGGGAATATAGGATTGCAAGCCGGCCGCCCAGCAGATAGGTGGCGGTCTAGGGGCAGACAAAAACCGCGCGGGATTGAAGGGCCAAGTACGAGGGAGAAAGGCCCGAAGATGGCTCCGATTAGGGGGGTCCGAGAAAGCTCCATTCAGACTAAAGAGAGATATGTCCTTAAAAAGGGAAGCTATAGCCAAGAATGAATCAAGTATCGGAAAAAGATCAGAAAGGAATAAAAAAGGGCAGGGAAAAGTTTACAACAAATTCGGTAAAAAAAAAAAAGAAGCCATTCACCCGAAAGACCCGAAAAGAGGGAAAAAAAAAAAAAGGAGAAGAGCCGCAAAACTGAAGTTATAACTCAGAGGAAAGGACATACAAAAAGGGAAGGGAAGCTTCAAAGGCGAGCGGTGAGGGTGAAAGAGAGACATGCACAATAAAAAACAGGAAGGGGAAGTAAAAAAGGGCTCGCATTTCGATAGGAAGAAGGAACTCACGAGAAAAGAATGAAGCTTTCACAAGGATTCTAAGTCTTTGAAAGGGAATTCCGGTAAGAAGAAAGATTTTCAAGGAATTGGACACCTGGTCTCGATGGTAAGATGGGAAGGGGGGGCAAGGGAACCGGGGTAGAGGGCCCCCTAAAAGCAGGAAATTTAGCTCGAAAAAGGGGATAGAGAGAGAGGGATCTCAAAAAAGAAAACCGCTTTCAGAGTGAAGGAACTTTGAAGTAAGGGAACTACGAGAGAAACATCGCATGTGTCATCGGGGCGGAGGTTCTAAAAAAGAACCTGATCGCGCCCATGAATAAGAGAGAAAGAGAGCAGAAGCAGAGGAATCCAAAAAATATGGGGTCCTTGAAGTTCGAAAAAAAAGGGGAATACCCAAAAAAAATCGGGGGGCGGCCTTCAACAACGAATCAGAAGAGATCAAAAAAAAAACGGCCAGATCTAAATGATGTTGGGAAAATCGAGGGTGGAAAAGGGGAGGTACAAGAGAGACGCAAGGGAAGATGAAGCCCGGACGTTCGGGAGGCCATGCCTCTGAGGGCTGGGGGGAAAAGACGAGACGGCGTCACAAAGGGGAAGAAACGTGAAGAATTTCGGGAAAGTAAATCCTGAGGCGATCGGGAAGTACTGGTGCTGGAATGAAAAAAATCACTAAGATTCGGCACAAAAAAAATCCGCCGGATCAATTTCCGAAGAGGACTGAAAAGAGGGGAAAACCGGCGCTTGCAGGGATAAGACCTTCGGCATCCTGGTGGGAAGACGGAAGAGCGGCCTATCCGGATCGTCAACAATAAAAACGAGGGAAAGACAAGCGGGGAATAAAAGCGACCGCCAAGTAGGAAGCCCGAGGAAACTTAAGCCGGGGGTGTTGGGGGGGTGCGCTGATTGGGGGGGACGCAACTGGAAAAATCGGAAACCGAAAAGTAAGTCGGTGAAATCGCCTTATCGAAAGAAATGAGAAGGATCAAAAGCGGAGAGAGGAAGCGAGAGGAAAGAACAAAGATTCGTCAAGAACAGGTACGTCGTCGCTGAGTTACAGTGGATGTCAGAGTTTGGAGAAGCGGGAAGGACTTCTATGGAGGAAGGCCGGCTTGCCAAGGGAATTGCCTGAAAGACTCGTAATCCGAAAGGGAAGAAGGTCAAAATGACTGGATCGAAACTGGTGGGAATCGAGTTTGCAAGTAGGGGAGGGGGAAAGTTAACAGAAATCCATAAAAAGGATTCAACCGTGTGCGGAGCTTCACGGGGAGTAACTCCTACCTGGAATAGGTGAAAAAGCGAAACGAAGCAGGCTGGAAAATGGGCTCTATAGGCGTCGCAACTTTAAAGAGACCACAATTCTCAGGAGAATACGCTGAAAAGAAGGGGATTAAAAGCCCGCGCCATCAAGGGAACCGGAATCTGTGCGAGTCCGGAGGGAGGGTGGAAAGAAATAAAGAACGGAGTCAAAGTGACTCTTCGAAGTGATTTAAAGAAAATCGAACCTTGAAGAAATCACGAAAGCGTCTCTGAAAGAAAAGAAGCTCCCGAACTCGTAAGGAGCAGATAGTGAAAGTTTGCAAAATGATGGCAAAAACCAAAGGAGCTCTACGGGATTGGGCGGCAATCCTCGAAAAGTATGAACAGTCGTGGAAAAACCCATCGAAGTCAAGTGGAGAAGAACTGCCAAGATGAGCCAGATGGGGGGGATTGGAGGGAACGGGGAAAGCTCCGGGAACCGAATTGTCAGAAAGGATATTAAATATAGTAATTATAAACAAGGGAGACCTCTGGGACGTATAGGCAGAAAAAACCAAATAGAAAAAACGGTCAAAGGGACCTCCCGAAGGCAAAAAAAGAAGACTCCTGAAAAAAACTTACTTCGAAAAAAAATCGAGACAAACACCGGGAGGGACAAAGGGGATAGGAGATATTCGTAAGGGAAAAAGGCGAATCTCGGAAGCTTGGAAAGGCTTCCAAAAAAGAAGGTGTAAAGGGCACTCAAAAAAACAAAGAAAAAAACAAAAAAAGTACTCCAAGAGGAATCCAGGAGGAATACCCAAAAGGTTCTACGGGGGGGAAAGGAGGATCTCCAGGAGAAGCCCAACCTCACATACATAGTCACGAAACAGGGGCTGCGACTGACCAAAGAAAAGGGGAAGATGGAAGACGGGGAGAGAGGAGAGCAAGAAGAAAGATCAAAAAAAAAAGGGCTTTCAACAGCATAAATAGGGAATCCAAAATCTGAAGAAGTCCGGAAAGGAAAACGGCGAGATGTAGGGCAAGAGGAAGTCAGCCGAGACTTCCAAAAAAAAAAAATCTGCGCGAACAAAAAAGATTGCCTCAAAAGGAGCGAAAGTCCGGAGCACAGGAAAAAAAAAAAAAAAAAACGAGAAGGGGCTCGGCATAGGCGGAAAGACCTGAGGCCATGTAAGACCAAAAGAAGGGAGGCAAAAAGCCAGAAAAGAAAAGGACTTAAAAAGAGGAACATAAATACAGACCATATAGTCACGGAGTTCCAAAAGAGAACGAAAAATACGAAAAAGAAACGTGGTGAGGCTCTGGAAAAGAAGGTCGGGGGGCCGAAGCACAGAATCGGGTCAGTGCTCCGAAAAAGAAATGATGTTCAGAGTTAAAGACTCATTAGGGGAATCCGAAGGAAGACAGCAGAAGGCTGGATAGAGCCAAAAGTCCAACCCTCAGCAATCCCTTGTCTTCGAGAACCATCTCCCGAGGGAACGCGACAGCTTAGGGTTGACACCGACGTTCTGAAAAAGAGGACGGAATGGCGCATGGAGGAAGTGAAAGAAAAGAAAGAGAAAGGAGGGGGGGGTATAGGGAAAACTCGCTGCTAGGTCTAGAAAAAATTTTAGGAACTAAGGAATTTGAGAGGGTTTCGTAGCCGAGATGGGGAGGTCTAGATCTGGGGAGTTAGGGATTCATTCAGAAAAGCTACCTGGTCTGGGTACACAAACGGGAATCGGGAAGTCGGAGAGGCTTAGGCCTCTAAGAGAAAAAGATCCTGAAGAAAGAAAAGAATCGACGGGTCCAAAAATCCAAAAAAGTTGTGACCCTTCAGACAGTGAGCGGAAAAATGCGATAAAAAGAAATAGAAAGGAGGGCGGAGAGGGACTAAGACGATCTGCAAGTCGGAGGAGGAAAACCAACACAGAATCAGAAACCCTCGCACAAAGTGGAAGAAATAATAGCAAAGCCCACTAAAAAAGGTAAGACGAAAGAGCCTTATAAACAAAACCACAGCAAAGGAAGAAGAAAAACCCGGGGCAAAGTTAGAAAAACACCTCAAAATGAAACGTCTGCCATGCAGCCGTGAAGGTAGATAACGGGGGAGACCGAAAGCGAGGAGAGGGAGGGAAGACATGAAGGAGGAAGGAGGGGGCTAGTAAGGGGCAACGGACATGGAGGGGGGGAGCGGGCTGGCTTGGAGGATCCGATCGAGTGAAGAGCACGAGGGATGTGAGAGCGTGAGGAAGTGAAATGGAAGGGGGGGAAGCCTGAAATGCGGGAGGGACTGAGGGAGAAAGGCTAGAGGGGGAGAGATGGAAGGAACGAAAGACTGCATGAGGGAGATCCGCGGACGGACATAGGGAGGAGAGAGGAGACTGCGGGTGTAAGGCACAAAAAAAGTTTGTGAGGAAGCCCACGGGACGACCGCGGAATACGCCATCACAAGGATCTTCGCGATCAGAGGAAAGAAACGAAAGAGAACCCAAGAAACGCGCCGGGGGAAAAAGGGAAAATTTGGGGAGAAAAGACCGCGAAAAAATTTGTGCGGACCGATGTAGACAGCCGCAGGAACGGGGGAGTCCGGAGAAAAAAAAAAAAAACGATCATAGAATCCTTCATAGAAGCCAAGAAAAGAGGGCTCCACTGCCAAAGACTTGTCTAGACGTGCATTAACGAAAAAGAGAAAAGAGGACGCGGGACGAGAGGAAATTAGAAAGAAACGTGATCCAAGGGAACGCTGAACCGAAAACGCAGACACCTTCTGGACAATAGGCGGGAAGAGGAAATGCGAAGAAAAAGAAAAAAAAGGGGAGGAAAGAGAAAAGAAAGGGCTGAAAAGCCGCACGCAGGAAGGGGGAGAAGGGCCCATGGACCGATTGGATATGACTGTCTAACACGGTCACAGGAGAAGAGCAACTTTTCAAAAGAAAGAAGGAAAAGCGATCGCAAGAGGAAGGTTCTTCTGAGAAGATAGGTGGCAAAGCTCTAAATTAGGAAAAAAGCAAAAAGAAATCGGAAAGAAAAAAAAAAGTCCGAGGGGGCAGCGAGTGCGGAAAGCTCAGAAATGGCATAGCGTAGGTTAAATGGGAGGAACATAAAAGAGAGGACGGGGGGGGGACATTCGGAGGGTGATCAAATAAGTCATAAGTGGTCGGGAGAAGAGAGTGTGAAAAAGGGGGCTTAAATGGGAAAGACAAGAGTCACGACAACGCAAAAAGAGAAGACTTAAACCATAAAAGCAAAGAAAGGTGTGGTCTTCAGTCGGGGGCCTCGGCCTGGCTCTAGGAAAATTTCCTGATTGTTAGAAAAAAAACGGAAATTACGGAGACCTTCTTGCTTGAGAAAATCTGACGCTCCGCAAGAGGGGCCGAGGAGCAAAAGGGGGGACTCCGGGGAAGAAAAAAAGGACTGGAAAGGAAACTTACGAACGCGGCATGCAAAAGGATTTTCGGGAAATCCAGAAACGTTCAGGGGGTCACACAACGCAGCCTACAACAACCGGGGCTCTAAACCGCGTCGCTCTAACTTCCTAAAGACATAAATACTTAGGCCAGGACGCAAATAGAGGGGGACTGGAAAGGGGATGTCAAAAATGTCAGATTGGAAAATAGAAAAAAAGCAAGACCAAGGGAGAAAGCGGGGCCGAAAGAGGTCAAAACCATGAAAAAAGTAAGCACGCGGAAGGGAGGACTCGGGGAAAACTGCAAAGAGAGAACCTGAAGGCTGAAAAAAGGGAGGAAGGCGCGGGAAAAGAGCTTCGAGAAAAAGCCTGAAAAAGAAAATCTATCAAAATGAGCGAAAAGGAAGAGCAAAAGGGAAGAAGGCCCAAATGGAACAGCGGAAGGATCCTGAAGTGCACGAAGGGGGGGAAAAAGGAAGCCCATCAGAGAGATCAAGTGGAGATTGGACAGAATTCATCAAAAGGTGATTGGGGAGACCTCCGTTCGCCGGCAGGAGGTAAAAGAAATGTCCCGCACTAAGACGAAAGCCGGACGTGCTAGGGGGATTACAAGAATGGAAAGAAACGTGTGGTGAGTTAGGCACAGGAGACCTTGGACAAAAGCATGGGCTCTAAGAAGGTTCGAGGTCGAAAAGTCTGAGAGTAGGGCACGGGGGAGCGGACGAATAAGAGGGGAAAATGGTTAGAAAAAACTTCGGTAAAAGCAAACATCGAAAAAATCGGCGAATTCCATGAAGAATCAGGGACTTTAGGAAGGAGGCCTGGGTAAACGGCAGAAAAAAAAAGGGCTAGGACCTGGGGGGGGATTTGTAAAAGAGCGGCTGGAGAGAAGACAATTGAGGATAAAAAAGAGAGGACCGGGAGGGCAGCCGAAAGAGGGGAATTTCAAGAAAAGGGGGATCCGAGGAAGAGCGCATCGGGAGAAAAGCTGTCTAAAAAAGCATCGAGGAAAACGATAGGGTGAGAAAACGAAAAGAGTGGAAGGGACTTGGGGAGAGGAACTCGAAAAAGAAAAAAACCCTATGGTTAACAAGGGAAACGGGGGACGAGTATTACATGTTAAGGAAGCATTAGAAAAAGGCGTTTCAAAAAGGGGGAGGA
>Ga0179593_1818366_pt1 | contig 12003 bp, 13 predicted proteins | sample CZODoug2_1_08_16_FD_185931 | JGI IMG/M metagenome (GOLD analysis project Ga0179593, IMG submission 185931) | Vadose zone soil fungal communities from Angelo Coast Range Reserve, California, USA - CZODoug2_1_08_16fungal (PacBio error correction) | ecosystem: Environmental > Terrestrial > Soil >...
TCCGCAGAAAAACGCCAGGACCGCGGTGTGGGACACTCAGGGGGGCAATTCCGCAGGGTCAACGGACCTGCAGGGTGAACGTACAGAAAGAGGAGGGGAAACGCCTGTCATGTTCTTCACGGAAGGCCGCCGCAAGGACGGTGAAGGGAGGTATAATCCCTCCGGGAGACTGAAAAAAAGTTTGCAGCAAAACCTTCTTTCCGCAGGATTCCTTTCGGGGCCGAAATCCGAGCCCTCACTCTTCTCTAGGGCTTACGAGGAAGGATTCGGACTAAAAACCTCGCAGAAGGGGGCCGCAAGGGGGAAACTTACTCAAGAGACTCGTCACATCTGCCTCCGTAGCGCGGCTCAATCCGGGGGCTAGGGGGAGGTCTGCGTAGGGACGGAGAAAGGCGGAGGGGTCCTGTTCGTCGCGACCCACAAGAAACAACCCGGCTAGAAGCCCTTTCAAAAGAGGACCGAAAAAATCTCACAAGGACTGGCGCGGGGCTCCTTAAATCATAAGGAACCTCGGACGAGCACAAAGGCCTAGGAAAGAAAAGAGGATTCACACCATTTGAGGAGCATCGTAGTACGATATCTCCAGCTTATTCAAGAGAGGACCAGGCCACGAGTAGGGCTGAGAAGTTCCCAGAAAAACTCGCCAGGAATTACGCCATTAGGCAGATCCGCATCTTAAGGGAGGTCGAGCCGACCATTACGTCCTAGAAAGGACGGCTCTAAAGAGTAACCGTCAGAAAGGGGTTAGGGAAACCTCTATGCTTTCGCAGACCGGCGGCACCGTTACTTCTGGAGCTTCTCGCGAGAGGACCAAAGAGGACCTCTCAGAAAGTCTCGGAGGAGACGCATCGGGACGAATCTCTACTAAGACAGAGACCCTCTACGAAAAAGAAGTATTCTTACGAAAGAATTCTCGAGGGGGAGGAAAAAGGGGGGCCCCTCGGAAGGAAAAAAAAATAAAAGGATACTGGATACTCAATGGTGTAGGGAGCCCCTTCCAGGGCAAGGGAAGCCGTGAGCTGCTGAGTTCCGATGCAAAGAAGGGAGGCTAGATCGGCAGTACCTAACGATTAAAAAAGAACTGCCGCTCACGGAAGGCGTTCGAGTTCAACTACAACTGCATCGGGGCAGAAACCGATTGAACAAAGCAAGCGGGCTACGGGGGAGAAGGTGAGAGGCTGAAGAGCTTCTCAAATGGGGGCTAATTCTGTTGAAAGGAACGTTAGGGGGGGAAAGAACTGGGTTGAAAGGAAGGTCGGGGGACGTCTTGTTGAAAGGGGGGCGGCGGCAAGGAAGTCTTCGGTCTTCGACCCAGGAAGCTCTCAAGAAAAACTTGGGCTATGAAGTGACTCAAAGTCTTCCAAAAGTACAAAGTCCAGGAGGAGTCTGTAGGGGCAGATCAACACAAAACTGCACTGCAAAGGGGTGGGCGCAGAGGCGGCAGGAAGAAACATAGGAAGAGAAACAGATACCCCTATACTCGTTTCGCTTCGAAAGTCGAATCGGCGGCGGAGGGATCCGGCTATAGCTGCAGTCCCTTCAAGAAAAGACGCAAGGGGGTCTACGACAAGGACCTGCCGGGACGTTTAAAGACACTCGAGGTATTGTGACGAGAGTAGGCAAGAGTAGGAAGAAACTTAAACGGCTCTGCCAAAAAAGGCCCATGCCCGGAGTTAATATCTCCGGAGAAGGATCCTCTGGTCGAAAACGGTCAGGGGCCCAGAAGTGGAAAAAAAGAAAAGGCAAGTTTCCTTTCTTACAGGGGTCAATAAAAATAAAGGAAAAGGGGTCGCCGGTGGACGTCCAATTCGAGCGAAGGGTGGTAAGGCAGTGTAGTCTCTCCCTGTTGGGGGGACGCTCACCGAAAATTGTTGCAAGGAGCTAACCTACCTTCAGGATCATTTCGCAAAAAGAAGATGGTCGGGCAAAGAGATCCTGGCCGACGCGACACGGAGCTTCCGGATCGGCTACTGGGGAAAGGGAGCAACGTCCAGGGGAGAAAAAATTGCAAATGACAGCTCTGAACATCATCGTAAGAGACCAGAACACAGGGGGGTGTATTCAAAAAAAAACGCCACAGGAGAGTAGGTCGACGCCTGGCGGCGTCATGCGATGTCGTACAGGGAATCTGGGGAAAAGGAATGGAGAAGGGCAAAGGTGCCCATGGGCCGGGGCACTTGTCGATTTTGTGGGGCTAAATTCGCGCCACCGTAAAGTAGCAAGTCACGCAACCTCTACGCAGCTACGAGGCAAGAACCTGCGATAGCAGGGGGAGTGCTCGCAAGCTGTGTAAGCGAGGCGTAGGGGGGGGTCCCAATAAGTTGAAACTGAGGCGCAACAAAGAAATCTGCGGACGAGACTCGGAGGGGGAAAAAATCTGGAAGGAAAGGCCAATGTCCTCGGTAGAAAAGGAAATAAAGAACAGGAGCAAGGCAGAAAGGGGAAGATATCAAATGACTACTGGGCGCAACCGGGACCACTCACTTTGTAGGGAACGGGCAGTTTTGAAAAAAAGGGGGATGGAGAGACTGGATCATCCAAATAGGGCCCCGCGGGAAAGATTAACGAAAACAATTGAGAGGTCTTATTCCTTTACGTGGATGGAGCTCTTATGCTCGATCGACATCTTCCCTAGAGGGACCAAAGGGGAAAGGGGGCGAAAGCAACTGACAAAAAAGGGGGCCGGCGTGTCGCTGACACTTGATGAAGAAGTTGCGAGAAAGAGAGGGGGCGGCGGCCTGCGAACAAAAATAAACGAGGCGCCGCCACAAGTTTCACCAAGGTGACCAGGGAGGGGTAGTCAACTGAAGGGGGGACCTCAGTGAAAAGGGTCGACGAAAAAAACCAAAAAAAACGAGTAGGAAAGATGAGAGCGCCCTTGCGCTCAAGGGAAAGTCTGGGGGGAAGACGACAGCGTCAGGAAACGGAGGGGTTAAAGGGGGAGTTATCGCAGTGTTACTTGTCTGCGGTCCTGTCGCATTCCGTCGAGGCTAGGAGGGGGGATCCAAGGAGGACATGAAATTTTCAGGGAAAGACTTTTTGTCAGTGGACTGTGCGAGGGAAGGTCGCGGGAGAGAAGGCGTTGGGCTCTTCGCATGGGGAGGCAAAAAAGAGCAATAACGAAGGCAACAATAATGGTGAAGAATACTCATGGGATCAGGGGTCACGTGTCACTCGAAACGAGCACGGGGGAAATTGGACCATTAAAATCGCAGCATCCAGAAGGGCACCGTGAGTTGGACAGTCGGTAACCCTGTAGGCTTTGACGATCGGTACCGTTTCGCGCCAGAAGGTCGCGTACTTGTCTCAAGAAAGAGCAGGGCCTACTTCCTGTCCAGATCGTGCATTCACCTCCGCGCGGTAGAGCACCGGCAGCGGTCAGGGAGGAGGCAGGGACGAAAGAAACGGGGGGGGGGAAAGCAGACGAAGCCTCCATAACGTTGGGCGAGGCGAAGGAGGAGGGTCGCTCGGACACGGCCGGGGAGTTGACGTCGGCTCAAGAAGGGTGGACGAATAGCCAACAAAACGAAATGTAAATTTGGGGGAGTTCCCGGAGAAAGAAATCATTAGAGCAAAAGAACCTGTACTACATCGCATATGGGAGAAAAGCCGGCAGAAGGGGGAAGAAACTAGGGGCTGTGGCTGTGGGTGGGTTGAAAAGTTGTCTGCGATCTTCTTACAGATCCCCGCAATCTGGTAAACAGCCGGAATACAGAAAAAATCCAGTTATAGGTACGGAAAGTAACGCACTGTCTGTCTTCGAAGCACCATCTGTTGCAAAGGAGGGGGTCTGTCTATAAAGGCTTCGGTGTGAATGCGATACAAACTCGTTTAAATCGAAAGCTCATAAGGGAAAAACCGGCGGAAGAGGCTCTGTCGGCGAAAATTAAAGCGAAAGGAAGGTCTTCGAAAAAAATGCCTGGTTGCGTCCTCAAGTGCTGACTCTAAGGGGGGGGGGAGAAAGAAAATGCAAGTGTCGAATGATGATGCTCCTGAGTGCTCTGGTCACAAGCGGAAAACCAGTAAAGATGCAGCGGAGAAGGGAATTTGTGGAACTCAGGCCCTTGGCCGAACGCCGAGTGTAGTTTTAAGAAGTTTCCGAGTTGGGGAAAACCGCCGACTCTGGAGCATAAAGAGTTTCAGCCGGGGAAAAAGTGTCTGGGAAGTTCAACGAGCCCTCATTCAGTGAGGTCGTACCACCGGAAGGGGGAAGGACAATGGGTTTTTGAGGAGGCATCTCAAAAAAAGCCGAAACGAGCATCTTCTCACTTGGCGGGAAAAGGCGAAACGAGATAGGGGGAGAAGTGGCGGCGCGAAGAGGGTGAGCGGGTGCCTCACTATGCTTGCGAAAAAAAGTGCCGTCCGGGGCTGCCCCCTCCCATCTTAAGGAAGTACTTTTGTAAAGGTTGCGATAGGGGACACCTCACCGGAAAAGAGGCGCCAAGTGTAAAAGCGCAGCCTTCCTTGGGGAGAACAGACATACTAAACGGGAATACGACTCGGCTGAGGGCGCCGCAAAGACCGACCGCGCAAAATAAACATGTCGCATCAGCAGGGGGGGAACCTCGATTCAGAGGGAAGTTTCGCCGGCGTTCCGCTCCGTGAAGCCGAAAAGGGGAAAGATCGGCCGCGGTTGCGTACAACATGGTCTGAAAAACCTTGCCTGAAGTTGATGCAACCTCGGAAAAAGGGCCGATGCGAAAGTTTGAAGGTAATTAGGGTGGGGCGACGAGCTTCCAGTCGTCGAAGGGGGAGGGTGTCAAAAGACAGCAGAAAGCATGGGCTGGCTACAAACAAAGGGGAGATAACCGGGGGCAAGAAGAACCGACTTTGCCGCGGGACCGGACAAACTGTGCGGCGAAAGGGGAAGAACTTCGAGGGGAATGCTTATCCGCCGCCTTTTCTGCTCGTTCGGTATCTGGTCGAAGGAAGGGCTGGAGGGGGGAGCAGATCCAAGAGCCGACGGGAGTTTGCGGAGCGGCAACGGCTTCTTCTTCGCCGCGATCTCGGGGAGCGAGCAGGGAAGAAGGACGGTGCCGAACCCTCGAGGTGGGAGACCTGGAGGTCTTGAGAGCGGGGATGGAGTCGAATCGCTCGGCTTCGGCATGGGGCGTCGGCCTCAGAATCCCCGACGCAAGGTGCCTTGGGACATGGCGTCTCAGGACTGTCGAGGGGGAGCTTCCGTGGTCCGACAAGGCATCCTCCGAGGCGGCTCGCCGGGAAAGGCTCAAGGAAATTGATGCATCTCTTCCTAAAGGCGACGCAACTGGCATACTCTCGAATCAGGGAAACCCGACGGAAGGGGGAGACATTTCACGGGTATCTTCGTTGGGAATTCTCTCTCTCAAGCGCTGCGCACAGGGGGTATCTGGAAAATTAACTTCTCTCTCACGTGCCTAAGCGCAGCCGTTTAAGGTTGTGGGTAAAAGGTACTCTCACCGAAAGGAACACAGCCCGCGGGGACCGGACCTGAACAAAAAGGCCGAAGGTCTCCATCCGATTTGCTCCGGAGGATCTTCTTCTATGGGTTAGAGGGGTCCTTCAGAGCCCGCATGCTACCGGGGTCCTAAGCAGGGTCGTGCCGGAAACGGGAGGGAGAGAAGACTGCCACCATTTGAAAGGAGGATGAGGCGTTCTTCACGAGGGGCCGGCAATCGAGGGACGCAGGAAAAAAGTTCCGTCCGTATCGTCAGGTAGTCCTCCAGCACGCTTGTACAGGGGAGGAATGTCCAGTTAAGAGTGGAAACGAGGCAGATGTTTTGAAAGGATGAGCGGGGGGGCTGCGACCAAGGCATACCGGCCGTGAACAAAGGCGCCATACGGAGGGAGGGAAAAAACGTCCTAAAACAACAACAACGGGAAGAGGAAGGGGAGGAGTCGCGCCTGTCCGGCGGCGGAAGGCGGTGTCACGGTAGCTATGACCCTTGGGGACTTCACACCGGTACCCGGCAGGGTATGTAACGTACAGATATTACGGGAAGACTCTGCAGGTTGAACACCGAAGGGACACGAGAAATGTCGGTAGGCGGAACGGAATACCTGGCCGAACACCACGCAGGCGGGTTTTCGTCAAAGTAATGGACAGAGAGTTGACGGGAGATTAAAACCTCCGACCAGCGCAATCTATAGGGCACGGGGATTAAATCTCTTTGCCGCGAGGGGGGGCACAAAAAGAAAAAAAAAAGCTGCCCACTGTCTTCATTAATATAGGGGGGATGTAGAAAAACTACCTTCGCGCCATCATAAGGAGGAGCGTGAGGAAACGGACTGTAAATCTCTGTCGTAAGTCAGACGTGCCGGCTACAGAATGGGGCGGTTCTTTGTGCCTTGTGTGGGGCTCGGAAAAACGAAAAAGCGCTCTCCCTCCTGCTCCAATGATTCGGCACCCTTAGGCAAGCTCATCCGATTACTTAACGGAGACTTCTCTAAGCAAAGTGCGAATCTGACTAGTCCACCCTTCGTAAGAATCCGTTTCGGAAAAGCTCGAGAGGGACATTGCGGCTGAAGAGCCAATAATGAGGGGCCTATTATCAAGACTCCTCCAGGATGACCGAGCTATTAAGGGAAAGTCCCTCGGACACTAAGGAAGGATTCTAAAGCAATTGAAACTGAATGCGTCACACCTGATCGATTAGAAAGACAATCTCTGATACGGGGGGGGAAATCTCGCTACGTATCCTACATCGCCAAAGTGGAAATCCCTTACTTTAAAGGCTACCCGGAAGGTGAACGGCTTGTCGGGAAGTCTTATGAAAAATTATCTCGACCTGAAGAATAACTTGCACGAGGCCTGCCAGCCGTTAGTCTATGCGGGAGGGGACTGAGCAAGCAATCCCTCCCATACGACGAAGATAAAAAAAGTCTTTATCCGCATAACCAGGCCGAATCTTCCAACCTCACATGTAGGAGGGAATTGCCCCTCGGGGGGGGTACGGGCACATTGAAGCTCTCAATTGGGGGGAAAGGGCCTTCCAGGGGCTATTCAAAGCGAGCTGCTTGGAGAGGAATTACTATCAAAACGTCTTATCCAAAGGGGAGGACCTCGTAAAACGGGGGAACCTTCACGGCCGTAGGCCCCGGCGAGATGTCATAACATACAACGGGAGGAGTAGGAAACCTGGTAAAAAACTGACAAGCGTACGTTTCGGGGGGGCGGGAGGAGTTCGATAGAACGCTGCTCAGTGGCCTGGGATGACGAGGTGCGGTCAAACCGTTAGGGTGTGACCAATGTGTTGCTTGGACGAGGGGGGGGGGAGGTAGGGGGGCGGCGTCTTCCGACGAGGGACGTCATTTTTCGGGAACCTGGGCCGAAGGGGAAGTTTCTATGGGGCCGCGAGAAAGAAAAAAAAATTGGCAGCTATGAAAGGCGGTTATGGACGGCCATGGTGAAGAGAACCTTGAAAAAAACTTACTCTGGGGGGATCAACCGAAAAGAAAGCTGGTGGCCAATACTGCTTACGAGAAACCCATCAAGTGAAAGGACCGAAACCCTATACGCCGCAAAGGAGGAATCGGCGGGAGGAGGTCAGCCATTCTGCTTCGTGAAATCTTAATGGAGACCTTCAATAACCAGTGGAAAAAGGTTTTGCGAAAACCTTCTTGCGTTTACAGACGCAAAGGGGGGGGGGGGTTACGAAAAAGGAAAAGAGATGCCAAGAGTAGGCGGGGCTCTCTCAAAAACGAGTCGAGGAAAGGAGCCAACTTATTTTACAAAGTCTACGGAGGGACGTGCGAGAGCGAGAGTTGACCCATAATCATCACCCTATCATGTAAGGAGAAAAAAATTCGTCGTACCGAACCATCGCTTCTTTCATTCAAATACCGGAGTCCTTTACCTTCCTACCTTCGTGAGGGGAGGGGGAAACGGGAGTTCTTACTCCCGACAAGGGATCAAAACGGGGACAAAACTCATAGAAAGGTCAAAACAAAAAAAGGGAATCGCGCACAGACGAGGATACCGCGGTCAAAAGAAAAATCTTCGAATCTACCGTTCCGCGTCCAGTCTTCCGTCTACGGGACAAAGAAGGCTCCGCCTGAGGGAGAAAAGGGGGGAGGCAACGGCGGGATCTTCCTCAGCTTAGGAGTGGGGTGGGAAGGGACACCCCAAACCAACACTATATCTTGGGGGTCTACTCCAAGGCGAAAGAACCCAGAGAAAGGAATCGTGGGCTAGAAGGGGAAAAGGGTCGAAAACAAATTTCATATACTGGCACTTGTTGAGGGTTTGGTTGGGGAAAAACGCCAACCTAAAGGGGACCGACTTAAACACCACCAAAAAAAACGGACGCGACGACGTCATAAAGCACTTCGTACGCCTTGGCGCCACAGGTGGATGCGGGCAAAGGTCCAAAAAAAAAGAAAAAATAAAAAAAAAAAGGCGTCGTGCGGTCCGGCGTCCCTTGCCGCCAGGAATAAGTACGCTCCGGCTCCAGCGAGGGATACGAGAGGAGGAAAGGCCAAGGACGTCGGTCGAAAGCTGATACAAGCTCTACCGGGCTGGACAAGCTAGAGGAAAACGGGAGAGATTCCTACATTTTGAGGATTCCAAGAAGGCGGCACGGTCCGGGTGCAATGAAGGGGATGCAGCGGCCTTGGGGTATCAGTCAAAACAACAAGCAGATGGGAAAGGAGGGCTAAAGTCGTAGGGAAACGAAAAAGGGGAAAGGTTCCGTAGGTCCGCCTTTCGCTCGGATCTCTTGGGGGAGGAAAGAGGAAATGACATTCAACTCCTGCTAAAACAAGACGAAAAAAAGCTCCGGAGAGTCATGACCAGTTTTGAGAAGTGCTAGAACCGTGACCGCGACGGGCATGAAATGTCCTCAGCCAAGAAATGGAAGCCAAGAAAGGAGAATTCAACCAGAAATGCGGACTCTTTCGGCAAGGGAAGGTCGACATAACTTCAAGGGAGGCCCATCGAACTTCAAAACCACACAGTGGAGGGAGAGGGGGGAGCTCCTTGACAGTCTGACTTAGTTTCCGACCGCGTCGTCAGATGTTCTTGGTGACAACTTCGGAGGGGGGAGGACCGTTCAGTTTCATTGTAGGAAAAGAAAGAGTGCCGTCGCGGCGGAAAAGTTCGCACTTCTTCATGAACATCGCCTCGCCTTCGGGGGGCAGGTTCTTGCGGGGCAAGGCAGGTCTGCGCAGTTACAGATGACACACGGGGGGAAAAAGCCATCAGGCGGAAGGAAGCCATTGTATCTCCATGGGGGTCATCGCAGCGAGCACGCGGCAAAGGTTTTGGGAGCTAGCATAAACAGGACAGACCGAAGGAGTTTAGCTGCGGTCGCCAATGTAAGGCTTTGCTCAACCACGGTACCGGGTTGCTCGCCTTGCAACGTGGTATCCGGGAGGGGGGAGGGGTTTTGGCCCATTCACTTCCAGATCGTGTCCGCCTTCACCTCCGAAAAGGAGATCCGCAGCAGAGGGGGAAAGGGCCCCATTAAAACACGAAAAGGTGACGGGAGAAAAGAAGTGCAGGGGCAATGCGTAAGAAGTGATCGGTTCTGACGTCAAAAAAGAGTGTAAAGGGGCGGGGAAGGGAAGTCTTAAGGAAGAATGAAAAGAAAAGTCCCAGAAGAAGCAAAGGAAATTGTTTAAAATTTCCGTCGCCAGGTGGGGGGCGTCCTAGCAAAAAGAGAAAGAAGTATTTGTACGTGTCCGGCATTCGGATAGGTGCTGTAGTGGGGGGGGGATGTTTAAACACCCAGGGTCAGGGCGCAGGGAGGAAAAGGAGCCTCGCAATCTGGAAACAACTGGGTCCGGTTTGAAAAAGGGGAGACGAAAAGAGGAGACTACTATCAGGAAGGAGAGCGTCTGCGAAGATGGGAATGTTTTTCCTAAATCGTGCCGGGCGTGTTGTGCGAATGGATCGGGGAAGAGCTATACCAGCGCGTGGCCCTCGGGGGATGCGTCAGCCTTATCAAGTCTACCTTGACTTGAGAAAGACCAGATCCGCTAGGGGGGGGAGGGGAACGTCCAACCAAGTTCTTTGACTTGGAGCAGGGGGATTCTGACAGAGATGGGCGGTGGAGAAGAGGGCCCGAAGGTTGCTCTGGGCAACGAAATCGCCTCAAAGGAAAATAGCGCTCCTTCAAGGAGGCCTTGGGAAAAAAGCGATTGGGGGGACGATCCTGTTCTATTTGGAATCGAAGCCAAAAAATTGGCATAAGGGAGCGGAAAAGGGAAACCATTTGCTCTTGTCTTGCAAAAAAACCTGCAACAGCCAGCATGAAGACGTCTACCAGCGGATGCGGCTTAAAGGGGAAAAGGGAAAATTGGAGCGACTCCCGATCCGGTCTGAAAAACGCGCTTTAGGGAGAAGGGGGACTCGAAAACGAGATGGGTATTGCGGCGGCGCGAGGGGGTTTTTGCTAAATCAGGAAGGAAGATTCCGAAGGAAAAAAAGAGTCCGTGCCAGGAGTTGATCTGCCCAAACTCGCAGCGAAAAGGGAGTTGTTAAAAGTGAGCTTTACCCGAAGACAAAGGGGGGGAAAATGCGCCAAGTGTAGCTCCGCGCGCCTGAACATGTGTTTGAAGAGGGCATACAGACGAAGGAACATTCATAAAGACGTCCGCCGTCTGCGGCGTCAAGGAGGACAAAAAACAGACCTGCTCGCGGGACCCGAAAAAAAGAAACGTTCAGGGAAGCCCCTATAATTCGCGGGGTGTCTCCTTCTTTCGATCGCAAACGGAAGAAAAACTCAAAACCAGTTCCATAAATCGGAGGACCCTAGGGAGGGGGTATGCCGTTGTAGTTATGCTGAAAAAATCTTGCCTCTTCTGGGAAAATTCTGCACCGAAGGGGGAGGATTAAAGATCGTCATAGGCGGCGTGGAGGGGAGGGGATTAGTCACGTTGAAAGAAATCTCGGCGGAAAAGCCCCTATGGCGGTCGCCGACAACCATTGGAAAAAACCGCCGGTTTCCCGCCTTGTGGGGAACAGAGGGGGGCCCCCTGAGGACCCTTTCTTCGGAAGCTTGCGGCCTGGGGAGTGATCCGCCGCGAGTAAGATCGTCGCGTGGTTCAGTGCGGGGCGCAGCAAAAAAAGTGGACGTCCCGCGAAAATATCCGTGTCGGCGGGGGGCTTCGTTCTTCTGAAGGGTCCAAGATCATAAAGGAAAGGGGAGGTTACCGAATTAAGACGGGAATTCCTCGCTATCCAGAAAGGCTGGTAGGGGGGCTACAGGGAGGATCTTGCGGTTCGACTTCGGAGGGTGATCTTCCTGATAAGCGAGCTTTCTGACTTTTAGGGAGCGTAGGGCCAAAATGGCGGACCTTCTCATGGGACTAAAATAGGGAAGGGGGGACTGTGGACAGGGGGCCTGTGTCCAAGCCAGAGAGGGGCCGATCCCGGGATAGGAGCCTTCCGGGGACTCCGCAGGCCTTCTGGCGTCATCTCTGGGAATAATCGGGGATCCGAAAATGGAATACTCCGATCTGCAAGGAACCGGAGGGGAAGAAATAGTTGAATCGGTGGGCGAGAAGGGATGCTCCTCAGCCGTCTCCAGTTGCCGCTTTAGTTAAGGGGTCTCGCCTGGGCACATTATTGTATTATCGAAAGTTGAGGGGGGGGGGACGCACCTAACCGAAACCATCCTAATAAAAATCTAGCTGATCAAAAATCCGCCACAAAATCGGTCCGGCTTAGTTCTCTCGCCGCGAGGGGGATCGAAGGTCGCGCTTCCGTTTACCCTCTGAAAGGTCGTGGAAAACCGGGTGAGAGCGTCGGGTCGTGGGAAACTGGCTAGCATAATCTTCCTCGGAAAAACCCCTCGGGGGAGTGGCCGTTCGGGGGGGAACTCTATTACTCCTTTCAAAGGTTTGGAAAAGGCAAACTGTTCTTGGCGGACCAAAAGCGTTGGACCGCATGGCCGGCGTCTGTAAAACGGGACGGAAAAACTGGGTAAACCCAGGACCGGACGGGACGGCCGCGGGGTTGGATGCCTCCACGGTAGAGAGCACCTGCTTTAAACACAGGTCATAGCCCTGAGGAGCATTCTA
>Ga0179593_1266813_pt1 | contig 12002 bp, 19 predicted proteins | sample CZODoug2_1_08_16_FD_185931 | JGI IMG/M metagenome (GOLD analysis project Ga0179593, IMG submission 185931) | Vadose zone soil fungal communities from Angelo Coast Range Reserve, California, USA - CZODoug2_1_08_16fungal (PacBio error correction) | ecosystem: Environmental > Terrestrial > Soil >...
GCGGATCCTTCGTGAAAGGATGAGCAGGCTGAAAGGGACAATCTAAAGTGGGAAGGGTTCGACCAGAGTGACAAGAGATTAGAACACGCTAGCTAACGCTTCAAATCAAGAGATGGGGGGGAAGACGGAATTTACCCGGGAAAACAGCCACACTACCCTCAAACACTTGAGTAAAGGAACCTCAACAAGGACGAAGCTGAAACACTTCAAAGAAAATCGGCCGAACGGAGTCAAATGGTATTCGGGAAATGGAAAAAGTGGGACTGGGGGTAAATTGCTCACGAACTCGAAGAAGACAAAAAAAGAGCGAAAAATGGGGGAAAATAGTCTCTCTTAGCCAGGGTAGGGTGCAGACTTTTTACCTAAAACGGTTGGAAGGGAAGAAACATGGAATCATTCCTAAACAAAACAACTTTGAACCGCTCAAAGATACAAAAACGGAAAATGTACCCCAACCGAGGCGAAAAGAATAATAAGGAGGAGCGGTCAGGAAAGATTGGGGGGGAGAATCCCCTCATCGATCAATAAAGAGTTCGGTCGAAAAAAAAAGAGTCAAGTGTAGGACGGCTTAAGCTACCGGATTGGGATACCAAGGGAATAAAAAGAAAAAGTCTGTACAGAGGGAAAAAAAGATAAAGAAGGGACTTTGACTCAGGTCAACTCATCAACCCTCACAGAATATGGTCCCATTCGTTGGGAATGGGGGGGAAGGGGGAGGCACGAATCCGCGTGAATCACAAGAAAAAGATGCAACGAGACAGGGGGTGAAAACTCTTAAGACGTACTGAAAATTGAAGTAGGGGCTTGACGGTGATCAAAGTTGATTCGAACTGCTTCGCGGGAGGCCCTCGGAAAAGGCCAAAGATAGGGAAAGTGGAGTAGAGGAGGAGGAAAACATTGAATGAGGAATTCGGAATACGTTAATCCTCCTGGGAAAACGAACCTGAACTCGCCGAGGGAGGAGCCGATCATTGCAGGGAAAGAAGTGAACCTTAAGAAATGCGCAAGGCAAAAAACACCGCCAAGTTCAATAGGTCTGATCAGTGCAGGACGAAGATGTTCAGACGGGGGGGGTTTTGTCAAAAGTGTAAAAGGGAAAGATAAGCAGACAGGGGAAGGACCCTGCCCCAAAGGAGACAGAAGGCCAGGTTTTCTATAGTAACATTCAAGAAAGGGAAAAAAAGAGCGGGGAATCTCACGAAGAAAAAGGTGGAGGGAGCAATTGCCGGCAACAGTTAAACAAATAAGCGAAGGGGTGTTATTCGGTAGATGCCGGTAAGCCGATAACAGTGGATTGGCGGGATTGGCAAAAGATTTGGGAATACCGGTGGAGGGACTCATCTCGCTGTTGAGCTGAGGTCCGCTGCTAAAAGCTGCCTATGATAAACACATAGCGGGGGAAAGGGTAAGGGGAACGTGCAAGCGGCAAAGAGGCGGAACCGCCAGGGGAACAGGCTTGGCGCAAATGAGAAGAAGTGTGGGACATTCGATTTCGCACAAGCAGTGAAAGGGGTTGGGAAGACAAAACGAGCCCCCAACCGGGGGGTCAAAGAGCGGGAAAGGGGCAAACAAACTCAGGGGGACCGGGGAAAAGGCACCTACTTCAAGAAGGTCGCTGGCTTCATAGAAGAAGGAAAAAGGGATGGAGGTGAGCGGCCACAACGCAAGTATACAGTAGACATGGAAGAAAAATGCTGAAAAATGACATGGATGGGAGAGGAGTGTAAGGGTGAGAAAAAACACTAATAAGTCCGGCGATAAAGAAGTCAGGAGGCCCTCATCCCTCCTCTGCTGTTAAAAAATCAGGACTTCTACGGGGGGACGACAAAACTTGTAACAAAATAGAGGTCCTGAAGAGTCTGGGTCCAAAAAAAAACAGCAAACATTGAAAATCCGGATAAGGGGCAGATACCAAAGCAAGCCTTCAGTTTCCACCGGCGGCACTGGGGACGGAACTAAAAACGCGTTATAAAATGCTTCAGGACGGCGAGTTCGGAAGAACGCTTCGGGTTCCCCGCAAAAGGTTTCATGGGGCCCGTATAGTTTCTTAAAGGGAGGAAAAAGGAAAAAAAAACGTTAGTAAGAAGAGAGGGGGGGAAAGAAAGAGAGGCCACTTTTTGTTGATGGGAAACACCGACGAGACGGAGTGGTCCACGACAAGCGATATAACCGCTTTCAGCGTTCCGGAAAGGTGATTACCCCGGGGTGACGAATTTCATGATTGGTGGGATGAGGGAGTGTTATGAGAACAGAAGAATAACATGCTATGGATGGGATCCGGTGGGGCTACGGAGGAGAAGGGACTTGAAGGCCGAGAATGCGAAGAGGGGGAGTGGGAAAAGGAGTGCGTAGGTGAAGCACGATAAAAGAAGCTCCTCCAAGAGGAGGGCAGTGGTCGGGGAACGCCTCATGGTGAGACAGGAAGGGGGATAATAGGGCGTTGTGAGACTCATGGAAGCCAGGCTAATTTTGAAGCTATCTGCATCAAAGCCGGAGAGGGGGAAGGCAGTTAAGATGTGTGCAAAATGGGGCCAACCGTAAGGGAAGTCAGTGGGGAGGGGACAGAAGCCATATCGCGGGAAAGGGAAGTGGGAGGAAACTGGGGGGTCTTCGTCTCTAAACCTTAAGAATGAGGTGACTCTGTGGCAGATCACAGGTCAGAATTTGCGAAACAGACAGGGGAATTGCTACCATGGGAAAAAAAACACCCATGAAACTTGCGAGGACAAGGTGAACTCTATGAGTGTTCGAAGCCTACGGGAAGGCGCGAAGAAGAGGTCTCCCCAGCAGCAAGGAAACTGAAAAGTTGTTAAAAAAAAATACGGTGGAGGCAATAAAACAGGTGCGGAAAAAACCGGTCCTCGGAGAGAAGAGAAAGGACAGAATGACTCCCTCTTGTCTGCAACAGGGGTGGGCAAAGGAAAAAAGAAGGGAATCAAAAGAAGGCATCGGGCAAGGGCGGAAAAGCGAGAAAACCTCTCTGATGGCCTATGTAAAAAGGAAGACTTGGAGACTGGGGGAAAGCAAGGTGAAGGTGAGGAGACAAAGGGATTGAAGGGAAAAAACCCAGGGCGAAATCTCTGCATCATGATTCATGAAAAAGACCACTAGGGAAACAACGGGAGTTGGGGGGGTCATGCGCGCGTCTTACTGGCAAGGGAGGAAGGCAAGGGGATACTGCGGATGAACGTCTCACAGGTGTCCCCGACTCGCATAAAAAAAGTTCCCTAAAACAGCGAAAAGATATTCAGTGTCAAAGGACAAAAAAGAGACGATAAGAGAGATTACTTTGGTCACAGATCCGAGGGCAGAAGGGGGGGGAGCAGCAGTTCAGGGGGAAAATACAAGGAGAACATGCATCCCTGCAAGCACGTAGATTCATGCCAAGAAGGAAAGAAAGAGTGGGGAACAGTTTCTGAGCCAGTGGGTACCAAAGGAGGGTAGGGCTGCGCCGTCAATGAACAAAGAAAAAATTTTTGTGGGAATAATTGGGGGTGAGGGGTGGATGGGGGGAAAGGATAGGCACAAAGGCTTGGTAGGATTCTCCGTGGGGGTCCGGGGATTTGGGGAAGCCCTGGGAAAAAAGGGATCAAAAAAAAGGCGATAAATCCGGTGAACATTTCCCGACAAACTGCAAGACAGACAAAACCTGGGGGGGGCGTCGGATGAAAAGGGGGAAGCGGGAAAATTGAATAAGAAGAACGGATTAAAAAGAAGGAAAAACATGCAAACACGGGGAAAAGGAAGGAAAAAAGTGTGAAAGGGGGGTCATGTAACCTGTGGCTGAGTGGAGGCAGGGGGGGTAAACAGGGGGTGTCGGCGTTGAAGGGGGACATGGGACATTTCTTTTTGCCAAACGAAAAAAAGAAGAGGGGCACCAACGCGGCACAGACTGGCCAAAAAGAGATAAAGGGGAACAAACAAGTGGGGACTGTCTCGTCCGCGTAAAAAGACGATTTCGAGAAAAGTCAACTGGAGCGTCTTTTAAAAAAAAAAAACAGAAAGGGCAGAAGGGTGAGGTGCCTGGGAGTGGGAGAGAGGCAGGAGGTTTAGGTGGAATCGTGCAGCGGAATGGGAAGGTGGCTGGGGGAGGAGGGAAAGGGGAGAAGTGCGAAAAGGTAAGGGAGTTCGTATAGCAGAAGGGAAGTTGAACAGGCATCTTCGCACGCAAGGGGGAAGGAGAGGGTGGTACCTGGCCGCTCAAGAAGGACGGCAATCAACTAGAAAAAGATCTCTCAAAACAAAAAAGGAAGAAAAATGGAGGGGTTCAAGAGTAAATGAGCGGACTCGGAGGGTCAAAATAGAATGAGTGAGGACGCATAAAGAAAGAAGGAGGAAGAGATAACGGTAAACGCCCTGGAAAGAAGAATGAGGGGGCAGAACTGAGGTTCACCGATCAAGACTAAAAAAAAGGGAAAAGGACACGTGCTGCGCCTCACAAGGGACGCCGCGACACTACAACGAAGGCAAGCTGAAAAAGTACCGTAGCAGGGAAAGTAAAAAAATTAAAAAGAACGGGAACCGTTGAGAGTATTCAGAACAAGGCGAAGGTAACCGGGGGAAAGGAGAGGGCCCTGTTGCAACCATCGAGCTATGTCTATTGAGGGTTTTCTGGGCAGGGGGGAGATAAACGGGGGGTGATTGCAAAAAATTTGTACATGAACATGAATAAGGTACACGAAAAAAAAAGGGGGAAACCCTATCAACAAAGTCCAACGAGTAAATTCCGAACCCGGCGTACAGGAGCCTCAGAAGAAAGGAACCGAATGCTAATTGGTTAATATACTCATGACTGGAGGGAAATCACGCTTCTGGGACATAACGTAGGCAAAGGACGTCGAAAAGGTGTAAGGGAATTTAGAGAAAAAAAATTGAAGAGAAAGACTTGGATGACCCATAACCAATTCAAAACAGAAAAAAAAAAAACGGTCTTGGGGGGGAACGTAAGTTCCAACAAAAAGAAGAACATAGTGTGGCCTCAACCCATTCTTGGGAATTTGCAATAACGTGCTCGCAATCAGCGGGCTTAAGAAAGTCTGGCAGACTAGACCGGTGAACACTCTGGTGGGGGTGTTGGGGGGGGGGGGGGTGAGGCATTACGTTGAATTCATGCGTGTACTGAAGGAAGCCGTGGGTATGCTAACTGGGCAGGGACTGGTCGGAGGAACTAGTATCGAGAAGGAAGGGTAGGTCTGGAGGGAATCTGCGGGGAAGAAAAAGGGGAAAATCGGGGAAAAATTTTTCGGGAAGATTCGAGTACGTGAAGACTGTCGACTATTGTGAAAACATGGGGATGAAAGAGGACGGGGACTTCAGCACCTATAGGCCGGAAGGTGGCACGTACTAATTCCAGAGAAAAAAAAGGCACTGCTAGTGGGAGTGAAGAAGTTAAGGAGAAGCATAATTTTCGTCAGGGGGGGGGGTGGGTCCGGGTTCACTTCCCGGGCGGGGCAAAGGCTTCATGAACTGACGAAAGGGAAAAAGGGACAGGGTCTTATCCATCCAGAAGGGTGAAGCTAGGGGGCACAACTGGCAGAAAGTGGGGGAGCTGAAGTGCCGGCAACACCTTGTGGAAGGTAGCGGAAGTTTGTGAAATGTTAAGGGGTAAAGGCTGGCCGGGAAAAAATTACAGGCGGTACAAACATTTGGAAGGGGGGGGGGGATTGGGGAGCCAAAATTATTGTGGAACGTGGAGAGAATCTCTTCTGGGAGACTTTGATCCAGACTACCGGCCTGAATCAAAGCAAGAAGGGAGGGTATCGGGGGGGAAGTGCAAACGGAAAGAAAAAAAAAAGAGGCAGTACCGCGCGTGGAAAAAGGGGGAAAAAAAAAAAAGGATAAAAAATTCAAGGAAGAATAAAGGGGGGCTAAGTTTGCAAACGAAACTACCAGCGGCCCACCAGCTCAACGCGAAGGGTCACGGGTCAAGCCTGAGGAAAGGCCGGTGGGGACACCATGGCCCATCCCGGGCATCCCAAAGAGTCGTGCGGGATTGGAGAAGCTTTTAAACAAGAAGACGTGGGCCAGAGCACAATAGGATTGAAACCGACGCTTGGGTCACAAAAGACCAGAAAAAAACCAAACTTGAGGGGAGGAGTATGTTGTTCGAGGATGGTGATAGTTGGGGGACTAACACAGAAAAAGTAACGTCTAAAAAGGATAGGGCGGGACCACCTCCTCAGCACTTCCAGAATAGGCTTCTTACCTGGAAACCGCTTGGGGCCTATAACAATAAAGTTCCCTATGAGCTGGTCAAAAAAGCAAACTCACCAATTGAAATAAACTCAGGGACGAAGAATCAAGAAAAAAAAAACCTCGGTAAAGAAATGTGAACGGAAAGCGGAGGGGGAACGGGGGGCTTATCTCTGCGACAAGATGGACAAAACCGCTGTAAGGTAGGGGCAAAAAAAAAAATTGTGGAAAGGAGTCGGGGGGAAAGTAATGAATAGGAGACAAACAACAACAACGTAGAGGGGGGGGAGAAAAGAGAGAAGAGGGAATTAAAAGACAGGAAAAATTTTTTTTGCGTGGGAAACAAGACGAAAGGCGGCCTTGTCCGAATCGGGGGAGCGGAGACTCTGGGGAACCGAGGGTCAGGCGCACGGGGGATTACAAGGGGGAAAGGGGTGGGGGGGACGATGAGTCGGAAAATGAGTTGAGGGGTGAAGTGTGTCGGTAAAGCTGAAGGAAAGAGAATGCAGCCTGCATATTTTTTGTGCAAAAGGGGTTGCACCACGCATCATATTCTTTGTCGCGGGGAGAGGAGGAAGAGGGGTAGTGAGCAGGATGAGGGAACCCGATGTCAAGACATCGCAACATCAAATTGCGGAGGGCGTTCGGCCGAAGGGGGGGTCTGGACAATGGAACGACTAAAACAGCGATTTGATCAGGGAGACATAACACTTCGTGAGGGGACAGAAATAAACGTCAGAAGTATCTGCCAGTAGAGGGTGCAATGTAAACCGGAAATCGGAGGGTAGGGGTGGCAGGTACAAGGAAAGAGCTACCCCGTTTCAACCCTGGAAGGGCAGGGGACGGAGGGGGGATGAAAACAAACTTGCACATGGGGTGCTGGCATCGACTTGAAAAAAAGAAAGAAAAAAGGAGCGGGAAAAAGACGGGTCCAAATTGTCTCCGGGCCTGGAATAGGGGAGGCGTAAAGCTGGCAATGGACGAGGAAAAGGAAACCTCATGTGAGGGTAGCCCAAGTAATGGCTGAAAAGATTCGAGAAAACCATCGGGGGGTATGGAGGAACCTAAATTTCGAAAAGAAGGGGGGGGGGGCAGGCGTCAAAAAGGACAAGTTGAACGAAGGCCATGTAAAAGGAACATTAATACACCCTCCTACTATCATGGGGGGCCGGGAAAGGGACTCAAATAAAATGGCATGCGGGAGCCCAGCATAACAAGCTCTGAATGGGATAAACTAGTTAGAAACCGCAGTTCACCTCTTGGGGGACATGTGCAAAGAAGGGTCGGGGAATAAAGGGGAGGAAAAACCCAAACGAAAAATCTCTTCTAACCTGGAGGCAGGAAGAAACAAGAGGAAAGTGTGGGGGGTCATCGCGCAGAGAAGTCTGAGAGAGGTCAGGAAAAAAACGAGGGGTCGCTCATGGGGCACAGTATCTCTCAGGACGAGTTAGGATCCGCAAAGCGCAGGAGAGGGGTCTCGCACCTCGACTCAGAGTAAAAACTTTTTCAAGAACTAACAGGGGAAGGCCGTCGGCACGGAGGAGAAAAGAAAAACAGGGAGAGGAAGCAGTCAAATGAGCAAGTCATAACCAGTAAATGCACGAATCCTCATTGTCCAAGGGGACCTCGTTGGATGGCGCAGGGCGGGGGTAATTAAGAAAAAACGCGTGTAGCGGGCTCGGGCAATTAAATGGGGGGGCCATAGGTAGGGTGGAGGTTGAGGGTTGGGAAAAGGTGCAAAAAAACAATCTTTATTCAACGGGGGGGGGGGGGACCGGAGGGTGAGCCTGGGTCGTGGGTCAGTGCTTGGGGATGGGAAAATGTAGATAATCAAAAGAGGAAACCTGTCCTCTCTAAAACTGTAGGCGCCCAAGGGGGGAGTCCGGGAATGACGAAGTTGAAGGGACAGCGATTCTCACAAAGGCGGGAAGCACTCAAAGGGAGGAGGTTCCACGGTACTACGGGGGGGGGATTTTAATAAGGGGCTGCGGGGGGGGGTGCGTTCACGGGGGGAAGGATTTCATGGATGGAAAAGGACAAAAAAACTCGTCTCGGTCAGAAACAGCCCCCGAAAAGGGAAAGAAGGAGAAGACGAGGGGGGGAAAACAGTGAATCTTATTTCGGAGGGGAAGTTGGACAGGTGAAACAAGGCAGCGGATGTTACGAATCCCTTGCAGAGGGTAGTAGGGGACATTCGGGGAAGTGAGGGGGGGATCATGAGACGGGGAGGGCGGGGGGACAACAAAAGTTCGGCGGGTCCGTTGGGCTGCTTTGAGGAGGGGAACGGGGGAAAACAAGTCCCTGGGGGACATCATGTAAGGGGAGAGGGGGAAAGGACTGGAGAAAAGAGAAGAATCTGTTCCGTGAAATTCGGGACCAACGCCAAAGGGACAACGGGAAGGGGGAAAACTTCGAGAACGAAGAGGACATAGCCGGCGAAAACGCATCCTCAACAAAAAGGGAGGAAAAGATAGAAGTGTTCGCAGGACGTGACTGGAAGTGCTCTAGGGTAAAAAAAGAGGGCGGGACAGGGGGGCAAGGTAAAGGAAAAAAAGAATATGAGCCGGACACTAACTACGGAACGCGGAAAATTCGGAAGGAAAGGGAAGGGACTTGACCCGCTGGGTCAATAAGAAAAGCCCAGACCGAATAACGCTGAATTCTGAATGCAAAGAAAAAGGGGGACGGATGCTCCCTTACAGAAAAAGGCGAGGGAATCCGTAGCAGGGATTCGTGAAAGACGCGGGACACGTTGGTCAAAGTCTAACGAAAACTCGCCTAAAAGCGGGAGGAGAGCGGCACCAGGGGGGAAATCCGCTCTAGGGGGAAGGGGGAAGGGGAAGGCGCGCCGGTGGTTACCGGCAAGTGGCAGGGTAAAGAAAAGGCTACGACTACCCTGTGAAGCAAAAAAAGAAAAAAAAGGGAAAGGGAACCCAAACCCAGTACAAGGGAACGAAGTTCCTGCTTAGGAGGGATGCCCGATCTTGATACACGCTGCCTCTGAGAAGGCAACAGGGTGCTGCCCGAACCACAAAGTGGCACGGGGGGGAGGAGGGGAAATTGACGCCCGGGGGTGAGGAATCCGGCATAAAAAACCCATAAAAGATCAAAAAAAGGAGCAACAAAACTAAAGCGGTCTTTGGGACTAAGATGATACAAATACCCCTCACTCAAGGTGCCCAACAAACTGCGGTGGGAATGGGACTTCTCCAAAGATCCGGAGAGAAGGACAACCCCAGAACGCAAAATGTGGACCACGCGGAGGCACCTTACGCTAAAGTGCTGCAAGTGACAAGGGTCAGGCGGGGGAGGAAAAAGGGACTGAACAGCAACTCTATGAAGTGAAAGAAGAGGGGAAATATCGTCGGGCGGACGAGAGAAATCTATTCCGCGGATGGGGAGAGGTTCGTTCCGTGCGAAAAGATGTGGGAAACGAGCATGAAGCGCCAGAGGAGGACTGCCCGAATCATTGCCTAATTGCCTAGCAGGAAATAAAAAAGTTTCCTAGGGCTGGAAGAAAGAGAGTAAGCGGGGGGGGTTGGTCAAAACTTGAAACAATGACATATTGACGCATTCTGCAAGGAACCTACGGAAAAGAGGCTGAAAGAGGCCCCAGGGTCTACCTAGGGACCCAGTCAAGGAGGGGGGGGGGTCGGGCAGAAACCAAAATGCCGCTGCATATGGTGAGGCTACTAGGGGTGCCAGGAACCAAACTGTGGCAGAGGAGGGGTGTTTAAATTTTAAGTAGTCTCCGTGGACCAAGACGGGGAAAGGGGTCAACCGTGGGAGGGCGCAAGAGTAAAGGTAAAGGAACGCATAAATATGGGTAGCTTCATTAAGAGAAGGACGCTGGAAGGAAAAGGGAGAAAAACAGGGGGGAAGGTAATCAGGGGGGCAGAAGATGAAAAGCCGCGCAAAGGTTCCAGCAAAGCCCGGGGAGGGGCATGAGGGTGCCAGCAAACTGGAGGGGGAAGACGAGAAGCCCAGAACAACAAAGGGAGAAGGGGGGAAGCAGAAGGGCGCTAAAAAAACGAAAAGTCGATTTCAAGGTGGGGGAAACAGCGTCCGGAAGATAAAAATGTGGCGCAGCAGAATATCTTATACCGCCAAGCGGAGGGAAAACTTCTCAAAAAGAGATACAGGGGGGGGGGACGACTTTTCCAGAACCATGGATAGAAAAAGAAAGAGAGGAGAAAAAGATTGTCATCGGGTGAAAACCACTAATAATAAAATATTCACAAGAGCGGGGGGAGAAAGCAGCCCGTCTCGGATTACAAGAGAAGGGAGAAGAGAAACGAGTGGGCCAGAAAATAGCAAGGGAAGGAAGGAGGAGTTAAAGGAGGGGAAAGAAAAACTTGAAACCTAAACATCGCCGATCAGCTCATCACGCTCAACAAAGGAGATCACGTTACGCAGGGGAAAAAAGTATCTCGGGAAGGATAGTGCGAGGCTGAAGGGGAAAACTAAAGGAAATCTTGAAAGGGGGTAGCTTTGAAAAAAAGGAAAAAGATCTGAAACAAAAAAAACAACGATGAGAGAAAAGAGAGTTGAATTTAAAAGAGACCTATAGCCAGAGAAAAATTGGAAATGGAAAAGAGGCGGCTTGTCACGACTCGCCAGCGGAGAGAAAGCCGCTGTCCTCTGTCCTGGCGCAAAAATGATTACGCCGGGTGGAAGTGGGGCAAGAGTACCCAGGGTTTTCGGATTAATTGAGGAGGCGGGACAGTAAGGCGGAAAGGATATGGGAGGTATCAATCGTTTTGAGGTGGGAGGGACCCAACAGAAGAATGGGCAAAACCGAGGCGGAGCGGCCGCGACTTTGAATAAGACGGCATTCTTTCGGGGAGCGAACCGATGAAAACATACGCCGAAAGACGCAAGTCGAAGGAAGGGGCCTAACAGGTCACTTGTGAAATAAGATCGGTGAGCATAGTGAAAAAAGCAAACGATTGCCTGTAACTTCAAAAGCAGGGGGAATCTGGGGTATCTGACTTGAAATGGTGCCCACCGGAATAAGAATAGGGGAGGAACCGACCCCAAAAGAAGAGCGAAAGTTACTGGTGTGGCTGCGGCGAGGAGGGAGGGAAAAAGGAGGAACAGATTGGTAACGTGAACACAGATCACCGCTGGAAGCATTAAAGGATGGAACTTGGCGCGAACCTGAAGGGGAAGAGTCACCCTTCACGGAGGGTAAGTTAAATATATGTGATGGAGCGAGAGGAAGACGGGTACGCGAATAAGCGAGAACACAACGATGCGGAAGTCAAAAACAGTACTGTAGAAGCCAGACTCAAGTTAGGGGGACCTTTCCTCGTGGAAAAAGAGAGATACAATTAACATGAATACCACCCTCAGTTGGTGCAAGGGGGCAGGGCAAGTAAGGGGGATATCAAGGAACGCGGGGCAGAGTGCGCCCAAAAGAACCGCTACTGAATGGGGAGAAATGTGAAGACTGTCAGCCTCAGTTTGGCGGCAGGTTCGGGCCGGATCAAAAGAAACAGGGGAATGGGGGAAAAGGACCAACAAAGGCGAAAATCTCTGCTCTGAAAGTATGCAAAAAAAGACAAATAGGGAAAGGGAGGGGGGGTACTACAGTCCGTAAGGGAGGGGCGTAAGTGCCATTGAGGGCGCAGAAGCCCTAGGAGAGTTCATCTCATGGTTAAAAGAAGGAGGGAAAAGGGAAGGATAAACAGGCCCTCGACTCGTGAGTCCAAGGGGGGAGGCAACGCCGAAGCTCATCTCTGGGAACTTTGTCAAACTCACGATCAATAGGGCGACCGGGGAAGCAATTCGAATAAAAGAAACAGAAT
>Ga0179593_1315436_pt1 | contig 12002 bp, 14 predicted proteins | sample CZODoug2_1_08_16_FD_185931 | JGI IMG/M metagenome (GOLD analysis project Ga0179593, IMG submission 185931) | Vadose zone soil fungal communities from Angelo Coast Range Reserve, California, USA - CZODoug2_1_08_16fungal (PacBio error correction) | ecosystem: Environmental > Terrestrial > Soil >...
GTATCAATACAGGATGAATGAGAAAAAAGTGTGACCGCGAGACCCGCGGAAGGCAAATGTCGGGGGGTTGGGGGGTCTGTTTGGGTGGGGGGGGTTGAAGGTCCGTCGAGATTTCTCCGCCAACTTCAAGGGAAAGCAAAAAACGCGCTTGCAAAAAAGTGGGGGGGGGGGGGAGGAGAGGGGAGGGCGGGGGTTGCAGATGGGAGGAGAGAATATCTACCAAATGATGCCGCCTGAAAAGATGCGCGCGTGGCAAGTCGAGAACTCCAGCAAGAGAAAAAACGGGGGGTGGGGGGACGTGGATCGACACAATCCGGGAGATGGGAAGACTAAAATCTCAAATTTTTAGACCGCAGGATGTAATCAGCTTACGATGGTTCGGTCTCTCCATCCAAGAACTGTTAAAAAGAAAGGGGTAAACAAGGAGAAGAAAGAGGACTTGCTGAGTGCTTTGCGACGATTCGGTTTGGCATAAAGCAAAGGGGAAAACTCCTCTATCGCGCATAAAACCAAGAAGGGTTCACGGGGGGGAAGGGTCCCTGGATTGTAAAGGACTGGGGGGAGGGGTCGCGGTCGCTTTATACTACAGTCTGGAAAACTTCGGCTGTTATGAGCGAGGCGAAAGGGAAAATGTCGAACGTTAGAGCAAAAAACTGTTGCTAACAGGAAGAGTAAAGGGCGATGAGGGAACCCAGCCACAAATGGACCTTTAATCCAAGCGAAATTGAACTGGAGTCGACAAGGAAAAGTGCAAAAAAGCGGTGGCAAAGTGACGGAAAAGGGGGTCATCTGGATAAGGAGCCGTGAGACGTTGGGAGGGCGAAGCAGCCCAATAAGAAGCGCAAACAAAAATAGTAGCCCGCAGACCCTTCCAAAGGGGTTCGAAAAAAGGGAGGAGAAGTTTACCCTCTGGGAGGGGACCAGGCCCAAGGGGGAATGGGCAACTCCTTGGGCTCGGATCGCCTGGGGGAAGGGGGGTCTGGAAAGGCACGGTTGGGGGACACCTTTAAGAAAAAAAGCACCAGAAAACGGGGGAAGACCGTGAGCAAGAGATGCTCGAATAAGAGGGGGAGGGGTGGAGGGTGTCGGTCTTAGTTTAAGGTGGGGTGGTTGTTGAGTAGGGAGGCTGAGGGTAGGCGTAGGGTTAGAAGAGTGGCGGGGGGCTGAATTGGGGGTGGGAGATTTTTAATGATAGAGAGGAGGTAGGGGGTGTGCTAAGTGATGGGAGGGGGTCAAGGGGTCTTTTTAAACAGGGGAGAACCTTGGGAAATATTAGGTACTGAGCCGTTGTCCTGCAATAAAACGACAAGAACTAAACGAGATTTATCAAAGGGGTCGCTAAAGAAGGAAAAAAAAAAACACAGCAGGAGAGCCTTTGCGGACTGAAAACGTTTTCACGATGGGACAGAACGTGATCATCTACCCAAGGGGAAGGAGTAAGTCAGGGTAAGGGGGGGGTTGGCCACCTGCATCTGAAAAGGGCACGCTGGTGAGGCAGACCAAAGGAGGAGGTGCAGCAAAAGAGAGCCACAAAAGGAAGAGATGCAGGTGGCAAAACAACTAAGTAACATCCGAAGAATACATCGAAGGAGTTGTATTGTACTTAATCAGGAGGACCGAGTAAAAACGATGTGGGCAAATAGGATACGACCGTGGTTTGTTGACGTTTTGCGGTGAGCTTGATAAAAGATCGTCAGAAAAATTAGAGAAGAAGGGTGTCATACCAGAATCTTGCAAGGGGGAAAAACCCAGGCAAAAGGCCAAATGCTTTCGGGCGGCTCTCTCACTTAATCAGGGGGGAGGTAAGGGTCTTCGGGCGGTTGGCGTAGAAGAGCAGATTGCGGTTAAGAAAAAAAAAAATGGCTCAGAGAAAAGCAAGCCACAGGACGGGACCCACCTATCCTCAACCTAGATTGCGCCAAGGAACATGGTCATTTTAGGCAAGAGGTTAACAGCGAGAAAAGGTGGATACAGTTGGGGAAAGACCGAAGAGATAAGGACGGGAGGGCGACCTCCGATCGTTGGGGGGGACAGTCACTTGATTCGAGGCCTCAAGTCACTTCCGAGACACGCATGACCGTTCAGAACCACAGGAGGGAAGCTGAACATGGGGAACCGTGACAGGGAAAAAGGGAGAAGGAAATGAAAGGTTTTCCATGTGGGACGGGGAAAGGAACGTCATGGGAATCCATGCTAGCTACAGCCGAACCGTAAGAGGACTCAAATAAACTGACTAAGAGGGGAGCCGAGAGAGTAAGAAGTAAGAAGGAACTGAAAGGAATACAAGCGGGAAAATCAGCAAACTTCCGACCTGAAAAACCACAGTTGGAAAAGGGAATGCGAAATTTTCGAATGGCTGGTGGAGAAAACACTCAGATCGAAAGAACGGCCGCCGGAAGGGTTTTCTGCGGTGAACCCATCGAAGGATGGGAAAAAGGGGAGTGCGGGATGACCGAGGGAGAACTGAAATGGTTCTGACAGGGAGAGAAAGGAGCTCGGAAGTCGGACTCCCGACCAGTGGGGTCAAAAAGGGAGAAGTCAGAAAAAAACGACCGGTAGGTGCGGATTGTTAAGGGGTTCTAGACGGGAAAGAGCAGCACGCAGGCTCTATAAAAGGGGTAGATAGCACTGAATGCTAACCAGAAAAGGCCTAGGGAAAAAAAAAAAAACCGCCCAGGCGCTGCATGGGGGTCGGAGGGGGTGGCGTGGCCCTTTCGACAAGCAGGCGCAGTCAGACAACAACCTCCAGGCCTGGCAGAACCCGGGCACTCGGGTTAAGGAGGACCATACATAGGTATCTGGTCACCTGTGGAAACGGAGCCTGAAAATGCGTGGAACCAGAAGTGGCTACGGGGAGCCCTCGGGTGTCCAAGACCCCCGGGAGAAGGGACGCATCTTTTACAGGGGGGGAGGGGACCTAGAACGAATTGTCAGCGTAACCGAGTAAGAAAAGATCCCATCCTCCTTCGAACTGAGGGGGTAAGGGAATAAGGGGGGGTCGGAAGAAAGGGTTGCATCATCAGGGGAGGAAAAAAAAGATCCCGACCATTCTCCCCCATCCCCGGCAACCCCCGCCAAAGATGGCCCGCCGCGGGCATAAAGGATCAGTCACCCCGTCGATGCCAAAATAGCGAGGTTGGGGGAGGGAAGGAGAGAAGGAGGGGCCCTTTGGGTCAAGGGGTGAGGGAAGAAAATCCACAACAGAATCGATACACTCAAATGCATAGGTAAGGATGGGTGGAAAAGAGGGTTGTGAGAAAAGCCATCCCTTTCCCCGGAACGTGAAAAATAGAGCCGGAAGGAGAAACTCAACAGGGGGCGTTTGAAAGAAGATCGGGGCTCGACAAGACGGTGAGGTGACAGAAGAACCAAAGGGATTTTTCAATTGACAAAACAATGAAGGGGGTGTCGCGTCCATCCCACGGGGAGGAAGGAAAAGGAGGTCGAAGCGCGAGGCGAAAATTGACGCGTGTGTGTGGTTCAAGGGGTGAACTACTAGGTCAAGTTACTATGTGGAAAGGGAAAGAGACTCTATCGTCATTGCCGTAAGAGGGAAAGTTTGCGGGGGGTTTGGGAAGTATAGCAGTGGGGTGGTCTCCTTCTGGTCGGACCGGGGGGGGTGTCATTTAATGACCCAGGAAAGCGAATGAGGGGCCAATGGGGATAATAGCAAACCGAAGAGCATCAGGGGAAGTGGATTGGTGGTGGTTGAAAATGTACATACTAACGCGAAGGCCATTGTCGAGTATACTTAAAGAGTGACGGATCAGGGAATCGGAAATTGCCGACGCAACCTACAAAGGGGGGAAAAGGGAAGACAAGGAATTTTATGCAATCAAACCATAAATGAAAGAACGGGAAAACCAAAGACCAGATTCACCGTTGAACAATCAGAACGATTCATTAGGGAAACCGTTGTATTTGGGAACGGCGTCTGTCACAGGGGCCGAGAACATAAAGGAAAAAGAACTGCAATGCTAAAGGGGGGGAAAGAAAAAAGCCTTGCCGTCCCAACAGGTGAAAAAGAATCCTGAGATCCAATTTCAGGTGAAGAAAGACAAGCAGTGCAAAGGCGGGGGGGGGGGGGGAAAAGCAGTGTGAGAAGATATCCCGGAAGAACTAGGGTTGAAATAGAGGAAAGGTGAGAAAACAAATCACTGGGGAAACGACAATATCGGAACGTAGAGGTAGGGAAAAAAGGGAGGGGTCCTCGTAATGTTGGCTAAGCCACAAGGCAGGATAGCTCCAAGAAAAAAAAAAGTTACAGAGAAGGAAATGGTCGAAAAGGGGGGGTGTCGCTGACCTGAAGTCAAGGACGACCAATCCACCCATTTGGGCGGGATGGGAAATATGTGGAACAAATCTGCTCTATAAACCTTCCGGCGGACAAGGGGGGGAGGGGTGTGCAGTTTATGGGGAGGGGCGAAAGTTAATATCCCAAGTTGCGGCAAAAAGGGGGTGCTCTCCTTAGAGAATGAAGAAGGGTCATAGGAAGGTGGGGCGATGACCTTGGGAGAAAGGACTCGCTACCGACAGAGGAGGGGGAAACTAATGAATAATATAAGCGGAAACAGGGCACTAAAGTCCTTTATCCAGTACCTGAAATATTATCTTCTCCTCCATCTACTGAAAGAATTGACGGAGGGGGGGTTGGGGGCAAGACGACAAGCAGGACGTCCTCGAAATCTTCAACATAAAGAGGGAACCGAATGTTTGCTAGTTTAAAGCCAGGTAAGGTTGGGCAAAAAAAAGGGACTTGGATGGTGTATCTCAGAAGAAAGGTGCTAAAAATGGGAGCGGGAAACTTTAGGACAAAAACCGCAGCGCACAAGGAGTGGAATCAATCGAGAAAAAAAAAAAGAGAAAAGAAAACGGCTGTCTGTGTTTGTCGTCTCCACAGCTGGCAAGGAGGAGGCGGAAGTCGAAAAATGAACCCATAGGGGTGACACGGCGGGAGAAACGGATTATAATGGGAAGTAAGGCGAAGGACAAAATCAACGTGAAGTCGATTTGAGCCCGTCCGAGAAGAGGGAACCGGGGCCAGAAACGCGGTGCGTGACGCGAGGGGGGGAAAGGAGGTGGGAGACGCAGGGTCTTCCAATGGCAAAGGCAAAAGGTCAGTGACTGAAGACTTCCATCTCAGAGAAAGCGAAGCATGGAAAGAGCAGGCTGTAGGGATCTGAAGACAAGGACCGCCCAAAAATCCACAAGTATAAGGTCACCACAACACCTTGTAGCCGTTAATGTTGACATAAAGGGAGGAAAATTCTTGTTGAGGGTAAACCGGGAAGAAGGAACGATGACGGGGGTCGCAGGGGAGACTAGATAAAAAAGGGGGGGCGATATAAAGAGAAACTGTGCAACGGTATCCTTCAGAAAAGCTGGAAAAAAAAGGAAAAAAAAGAGTCTCGAAAATTTAAGGAGTCAATCAGAACGGAAAATGAACTTTGTCCGGGTCAACGAGGAAGGGACTATCACCACTGAGAAGAAGATGGAAACTGTCAAGGGGGGGGGGGAGTAGTAAAGAAAAACCGGCCACCTCCGGATCTGCAGCATGGGGAGTTCTTCGGGACCAACAAAAGAATTGGAGCCTCGGGGAGGGGTCCGGGCAGTGTCGTAGGAAAGCGTTCTAACAATTGGTGAGCGGGAGGCAGTGATGGACCGGTTAATGTGAATCTTCTTTGGAAGAAAAGGGAATTGATGGAAAATAAAAATTTTTGGGCGAATGAGAATCGGAGGTTATTTGGGCAACGGGAAGAGCTACCGGTGGGAGGAAGTTAGAGACTTCCGGTTCGTTGTAATCAAGGAGCCGGCGGCGACCCGGGGCCCTGGCGGAATTCGGTTAGAGCAAAGTGGTTGGAACCTCCGACAAGTCTCCGTAAGGAAGGACTAAGAAAAGGGGACGCTAAGTTTTGAAAGTGGACAATCGACAACCCTCAAGGGGCAATTGAAAGATAATAGGGGAATGCCTGCACAGAAGTTCCCTAGTGGATTCACTGGGATTGGTAGAAAACTCGTTACTAAAACCGGGACGCCCACGGAGTACTTCTTCCGACAGCCACAAGCCAAAAACTGTGATCGCGGTACGTAGACCTGGGAGTAGTTACGTGCGGGACACGTGTAAAAACTAGGAAGATGAGTCCTAGTCAGAAAACAACGAAAGGCAAAAGAGTTGAACCGCTATGCGAAATTTTCAGGAAAAGAACAAAAGAGGGTGACGTGTTCTGCGAACAGACAACGTGTAGAGGGCATTCAATGAAATTGGGATGGAGGAAGGGTCCAAACATAAAGGTGGAAAAAAGAAGATCTGAAATTACAACCCTTGGGGGGCTTATTGAGGATAATAGGATCCTAGTAGTATCGGTAAGAAAGGTGGGTCATAGAAAAGAATCACCCAAAAATTCAATTCCGATTACTCGGGAGTCAGGGCCGGGGGGGGCAAGGATGCGCAACGGGAAAAAGGGGGAACGTCAGCCAATAGGGAGAAACCTGAAAGAAAGAGGGGAGGGAGACGGGCGTTAAGCTTGAAAAAGTTCGGAGCTAATGGTTCTTGATCTCTTGCGCGCAAAGCGTGCCAATGTGCATGGCGAAAAAGGGGATTCCGGCACAACACAAAGATAGCGGCAGTATTTATGCTTTACCTGCCGCGGAGGGCCCAAAGGGGAATCGGGTGCCTGGAGCAACAATACTCCAGCGTCAACGCTGCTGGCTGACGACAACAACGAGGGGCTCCACGGAACAAGCGGGCACAAATCGAACCTTCATGGGGGGATAACGAATCGTTCTCCTGTTTCCTGAGTGACACAGCAGGTGGGAGCAAGAAAGGATAGGCGAATAGAAGTGGAGAGAATGTTGGGGAGGAGTGATAAAAAAAAATGGAAGAGGGAGGAAAAGCAGGGAACCGGCGAAGGGAGTGGGTATGAAGAAGAGGTGGGAGGTGCTGAGGGGGGTAAAAGGGTAGAAGATATAAAAGGGCCGAGTAGGAAAGCAAGTGACAAAGCGAAACACGGCCGGACACCGAAAGACCACACGCAACTAATAAGCTGAAAGGAAACAGTAAGAGGAAAGAGGGGTGGGGAGAAGTGGGTGGAAATGAAACCGTAATGACAGGGAGTGGGAAGAGGGGAGGAGGGAGGCTGGGAATGGGAGGAGGAAGGGGAGGAGGGCGCAGTGGAAGGGACGGTGGAGAGGAGGGGAAGAGGGGGGGAAGAAGAGGGTGAGTAGAGTAGGGGGGGGAGAGACTAAAGCGGAAAGGGTGGCGGATGGAAGGTGTAGTAGTAGAGAAAGGGGATGGTGGAGTGAAAAGGGTGGGGGGAAGAAAGGAAGGAGAGAAGACTGAAAGGGAAGAAAAGAGAAGATGGGAGGAGGGGGGAAGGAACAAGAAGGGGGATAGGGAGAGAATGCGGGTCGAGATGAAGATAAACGAGGTGAAGAGTTAAGGTGGAGCGGGGGGCAGGAAGGGTATGGACGAGCGCTTTGACGGGGAAAGGTGGGAAGTTAACGGGGAAGAAGCGGTAGACTAAGAAGGGGGGCTATAGGGAAAGCGGGGTGAGGTGGATCTTTCAGGAGGGGGAGAGAAGTTCAAAAGGGGGGGTAGGAGGGCAGAGGGAAGGGTAGATGTGGAAGGGGAAAGGAGAGAAAGCAGGTGAAGAGTGGAAGTGGGAAGAATGAGAAGGCGGTAGTCTGATGGAGAACAGGAGAATAAAAAGTGGATGCGGGATTAGGAGGGGGCAATGGGAAGTGGGAGGTGGTGGGAGGAGGATTCCAACGGCGACCTGGAAGAGTCAATGGAAGCACTTACCAAGCATCCCCTTCCTGCCGGCCGGGAAGTCGGATGTCGGTGACCTCGCGGCAATCCTCGAAAGCCCAAACTCCCAATCGCCAGCAAGCCCGGGGGGCGCATTTCTTTGGGCTTCAACTATGGGAGGGCAATGGTACTAGAAGGACAGGTCATTCTGCATATCGAACAGTTACCTCCTTACGCCGCTGCGAGTTCCCTGTCGGAAAAACCCATCCTCCTAAAAGGTGGTGTTTTATTTGAAGGGAATCGGCCAAGACGGGAGGATTGCCGACTCGCAGAAGGGGTCCTTGGGGGCTCAGGCGGAATTACTATGGTTTCTATTACTCATCCAGACACCATAAAGGGAGGGCAGGGACTTCCCGGGACAACCGGCGAGAGATTCAGAAATGCCTTTCCCTCCATCGGTTTTGAAAAAAAAAGGGGCACCGGCCTGCCCGAGCGTCTCTGAAAAGGTTTAAACGGGGGGAGGGTCTTGGAAGTGCTTGCGGAGTGGGACGGGGAGCATGATACTTAAGGAGGAAATGAGGAGGTTCTATTCAGAAGAGTACCGTCAGGGACTCTTTGCGTTCAGGAAACCTGAGCTTGTTTAAACCCTGACGATGAGTAAGGAGAAAAGCCACATGAACGGTTTTCGAAAGCCAGGGACCGGTCGTCGCAAGCTCCAGTGCAGTTCGGGGGAAGGTCATCGGAGAAGAGAAGTGATCTTTGGAAGCCGGAGGAATCAAGTAGTCCACCAAAGATAAAGAAGCTCACTCAAGAAGGGAGTATAAATCCGGGAAAAGAGTTTGTATAACTCAAGGCCTGATGGGTTACCTATTGCAATTTTTGCCTGGGCAAAGGCTACTTTGCGGAGGGGGGGGGAAACCAGGGTTTTACTTTGTTGCGTGGCGATCGGGTTTACTATTCCGCCGCGAAAGTATTAAAAGCAAAAGAACGAGAAAAATAAATGAAGAATGATTCAGATTATTAAGAAAGAAGCGGCGGCGTTTCTGATGTTAAAACCCGTGGGAAAAAGAAAGGCTGAGGCGTTCCATAAAAGCCAAGAATTGTCATTACCTAATTGAAGGAGAGAGTTTTATTTCACACCCACACTGAAACAGAAGGGAGATAAGGGCAGAAACGTGTGTCAGAGCGACGTAATCATCAGTAACCAAATCCTGTACGGGCATTAATGCCGGAGGCTTTGTTTGCCACCTGCATTAAACTAGGGCGCTGGTGAGGGCATAAGGAGACTCCAAAAACACGGAGAGGAGTATAATTAGCCCACACCGTCCGGCAAACGCTTCGAATATGCGGTTAAAACAAAAAAGAATTAAAAAGAGTGACTGCAGAAGAGGTGGGGATCAAGGTGTGCCATCGTGACAAAAAGTTGGCCGCCCATGATCAGACAGCCTAGGTTTGGACATGGGTTCAGGGGGGGGAAGTGAACCGATCAAGAGAGGTTCGCGGAAATGAGGTAGAGGAGAGTTCAAGGAGGGACATCAGTACGTCTTGAATGGTTTAACAGAAACACGCCAAGCGAATTCCTCGAACATCTGAAGACATGGTGATGTGTCGGATGAACAGGGAGGGTGCGTGAATATATAATAGATGAGGAAGTAAACCAAGAAGGAACTCAAACAGAACCCGGTGACGCGCCCATGGATTGCTCAAAGTCAAATGGCTTCGCAAGAATGGAAAAAACTAGGGCCTGTGGTGAGGAAAAAAAAAAGCTTTGGGAAAGGCCCTTAGGCGTAGGCGTGAACGCGTCTGGCGGTGGCAGTAAGGAAAGGAGGAGGAATAAAAGATCACGAGAAGGGATACAATCGCACGGAAGAAACGGGCAAGCTTGGGACGGCGCGAACATTTACCCTACAGGGCATGGAAAGTGAAAGCTTTGTGGCTGTGGCTGTGACCAGGAAAGCGGAAAGAGTCAGGGTTGCGAGCGCAAGAAAGAAGGGGAAAAGCAAAGATTCGCAGGCTTGAAAGGCCGCTATAGAAATTCCGACTTTTACTGAAAGGTAGAGACCAGAGACAATCCGAATCATTCCACCTAAAGAAACGGGGGGGAAAAAAAGGTGGAAAAAGGGAGCTATAAGCTCGTTAAGGACCTGTGACCTTGTTGACAAAACCAGAACAAACTGAGAAGGAGGATGAACAGGTCTACGCCGGGGTAACCACCGGAGATCAGGGAAAAGGAGGTGCCCTGATAGAGACTCCGAAACCAGCGTAGACCGGGAAAGTCAGGTCCTGCCGGCGACATATACAGTCGACCCATAAGAAAAGGAGGGTAAGGAGCACGTCCATATCAAAGAAAGGGGGAGGGATGGGGGGATGTTCGAACGGGAAACTCGGAGGTCTGGCATCGTAACCACGCTGGTATGCCTCTGTGAAGCCGGCCGGAAAAAAAGAACTTTCAGCACCTTCGAAGCCCTAAGGGAGAAAAAGGGCAGTGCTGAGATTGGGTTGTTGGCGGCGTGGGACAAGAATGATCTTCAATACCAGCGAAGGAAACCAGGAAGTAAACCCAAGAGTGCTTCTGATAGGGGGTCAAGTGCTTATTTCTCAGCATCCCTTGAGGTCTTCACAAAAGGGGGGAAACTAGAATGAATTGTAGTACGCCCTTCCATAAGTTGAGAAGGGACGGTAGGCCCCTGCTGGTTTCACCCTAGAGAAAAAAAGCCCAGGGGTATGAGTCCACGAGATTTTCTATGTGACTGATTGGATGCCGATACCCCAACCTAGTTTTCTCGTTCCCTAAGCAGAACTCGAAGAAAGACGAATGAGTTCGTTTGTGCGGGAAGACCGGGTTAGAAGCAAGGGGGGCAATCTACATCAAAGCAATCCCCCCAAATCCAACAAAATCGAACAGAAACCCAAGACCCCCAACGAATCATCCCACCCAAACCACTCCCCCCGAGGAAAGGGATCATACCACCCACACGGGAAAACCGGCCATGAAACAACCCCAATGAGGAACATAAGAATCCCCCTCCCACATCCGCCCCCCGACCCCCACACCCCCAGACCCACAACGGAGTACCGCCCAAATTCCCCGCACTGAGCGAAGGGAACGCAATCCGGAAAGGCACCTACCTCTGCGGAGGCCAAAACTTCTGCATTTTTTCTCGAGGGAAAAAGACAAAAAAATTTTAACTGGGAAAAGGGTAAGTGGGGTGCGAAGAAAGACGCTTAATAATCAGCTACTGGCATGAATTGCAGGATTTTGTAGATAGGGGTTGGGGCAGACTACCCGAGACAGGGACCCCTTCTATGAGCGGATAGTAGGCGAAAAGAAACCTTGACGCGTGCCAAAAAGCTCTATGTTGTACTCCCTTTATGAAACAAGCCGAAAAAGGGGAGGGAAGACAACCTGAACAGGTGGGAGGTAGGAAGATACCAGAAAAGGAGCTTGGTGAATACTGATGCGCAGAGCGAAGGGTAACTCTTACGTCGTTGGTCCAGACCTGATCAGAGGGGTCAGCGGGATCGGGAAACCCTTTGAGGTCAACCAAACGTTTTCTTCGACTTACATCGGAAAAGAAGGGTTCTAAGGTGTGGTTGAAGTAGACGTAGCTCCGTGGGGCGTGGAAGCGGTTGACGGTCCAGTGTAAACAGAGCGAAGTACGAAAATATGTAAATCTGAGAAGGAATACCAAGATCAGAGGGGGGGACATTGGATTGGGGGGGGTTGGCGGTACCTTCAGAAATAACTCAACGTAAAAAAATTCTTTTCAGATGAGACTACCAATTGACTGAACAGGGACGGAGTAACATAGGTGACGCGAAAAAGCGACAAAAAAAGGTCACCGTTGGCTCTTATATGGAGTACAAATCACCATAAATGCTCTAAGGAGCAACGGACGAAAAATTACCAGTGAAAAGAATACTACATTACGCCCAAATTGGAGTGGGAAAACTAGGTACGTCTTCGTCACAACAGCCTAGAAAAGGAACAAGGAAGAACTGTGGGAACCAATGTCCGGGAAGCTCCTACTAAAGGAATAAGCCTCGGAAGAGAAATTACTGGGGGCTCAATCCCCGACGAATAGGCGAAGAAAAGGCTGTGGGACGCGGGGCAGATCTTAAAAAATGCAGAACCTGGTTGGCTTGGATGGTAGCTGATAAAAAAATTCATCTTTGACTGAAAGATAGAGGAAAAAAGACGTCTTGATTGAGAGGGAATGTCGAGGACAAGGTGGTTGTCGTTGAGATTGTGCGA
>Ga0179593_1668583_pt1 | contig 12002 bp, 20 predicted proteins | sample CZODoug2_1_08_16_FD_185931 | JGI IMG/M metagenome (GOLD analysis project Ga0179593, IMG submission 185931) | Vadose zone soil fungal communities from Angelo Coast Range Reserve, California, USA - CZODoug2_1_08_16fungal (PacBio error correction) | ecosystem: Environmental > Terrestrial > Soil >...
AAAAGAAAAGGGTCCTGGAAACTATTGCCCCTAATGAAAAAAGGGGGACTCCTTAATTTGTGGAAAAGCATCAGAGAGGGGACGGGGCCAAAAGACCAGAGGGGGACAATGCCGGGGAGAATTGAAGTTAAAGCCTAGGTATTGGAAGTCGTACCGAGAATGAAAACCTTTAATTTTTTTAGGACACCTCCAGAATGTGGGAAAGTGACACATAGGAAAAACGATCGATCGCTCCAAAATGGATGCTTTGGATTTGGGGTAAACGACGGCAGCGACTTAGGTGTTGCGCTGATCTTTAACTTAGTGTACTGCAAGGACGCTCTGAGGGACACATTTTTTTGTTATGGAGGGGGCCAAACGGTATTAAATGCCGGCAAAAAAAAGGTCGGTCGGAACCCCGTTGATGAAGAAACGGCCACAAAGGGGTTGCCGGGGGTGAAATTAAAGCAAAAAAACGTGTTGGCTTCTGCCGGTAGGGCCGGGACAGGGTTATTACGGACAATAGCTTGAGGGGGTTGTTTGGGGGGAAGGGGGAAAAAGGGGAGGGAATTGACCGAGTGGGGGAAAAGAAGAATAGCGTCAAGATAGAAAAAAAATAGACTCTTACACTGGGGGGGACAGTATAACGATAATCGTCACAGCAGGACCGCTATTTAACAGAAAGAGCCAATAAAACCGAATTAAAAAAAGGAAAACAGTGCCTTGACGCCGTTAAGGGGGGGGGGGGGGGGGGTCGCAAACCTCTGTAGAAATAAAGGGGGGAGTTGTAAAAATAGTCACGCGAAAGAATATAAAAAGGCGCGGGGGGGAAAAAGGAGGCCGCTCGGTGCAAAGGGTTGACCGATCCGGAAAAAGTGTCCCGCTGGAAATTTTGGGGGGAAGGTTGAGGTGCGAATCGAATAGAAAAGCTGATAAAATGACGCGGCTAAAAAAGGCTCGTTCCTAATCTTAGGGGGGACTGATGCCAAGTGATAGCGGGGGGAAAAAAAGAACTGTCACAAAAAGGGGGAATAAGGGTTGTCCGGAAAAACAGCGCAGAGTTCTAAAAAATAGTAAAAGGGGGGTTTCCTCAAGACAGGACTTCTAATAAAAAAGACCCCAAGGGGGGGGGGGAAACCTGATGGGAAACAAAGGAGGGCGAAAATAGATACAAATGAAGAGAATAAAACACTGGGGGGAAAAGTGTTTGGGGGGGGGAAAAACTTGGGGAAAAATGGTTGTTCGGCAACCTGGAGGAGGATCAAGGCCAAGCACTCATTGGAAAACGATTCACGGGGGGGGCAAGGGGAGAAAAATGGGCACGGAATCGTTACACGGGGTCCTCCTAATGAAAAAGGCGCATACAAGAAAAAAAAAGCGTTTGGGGAACTTGGTCGGAATGGAACCCTAGACACATTTTGCTCGGGCAAGACTGCCGGAAAAAATGGGGTGTCCGCAAAACCGGAAATGAAAAGGGGCAAAAAAGAAAGGTGCCCCGTTATCAATTACACAGCGCTGGAGGCCTATCTCACCAGAGGAGAAAACCTCCCGAATGCAGGGGTGGGGGTAAAACTTCGGTTTGCCAAACGGAAAAGAAGCGAGGCCGGCAGGTCTCCCAAAGGGGAGGCACACACAACTCGGGAAGTACGGTTGTGGTGTGAGGAAAAAAAAGGGTCACCATCCAAAAAAAGCACACCAGAGAAAAAACCCTGAAACACTTTCAAAAAAAGAGAAGGACTACCTCAAACTATAATCAAAAAAGTAACATGCCGAAGGGAGAGATCGAAGGAAAAAAACTTTGCTAGGTAAGGCAACCGTCTCTCTAATCAAGGGGGGGACTGCCCACCCGCCTGGGGGGGGGAGCCTGGTAAAGGAAACGCTTACTGCGTATCAAAAAAGCAAAAAAGAAAAAAATTCGCAAAAAGCAAAAACGTCGTTAAATTGCGACACGCGGCGCCAAAAAAGGGGTAAAAGGACGCAATGGGGGGTGCCGAAAAAAAAGGAAGAAAGCGCCGAAGTGCGAAAAAAAAAAAGTGAGCCCCCTAGATGACCCGCAGGAAACTTTCCAAGGTGTAAATCGCGGGGAGGGTGGATTAGGAAAGAAAGGGGGTGGGTGAGATTTTGGAAAAAGACACCCAAAGCCAAGAGAAAAAAAAAAAAAAAAAGGAGCGTTTTAATACGTCTCAAAAGTTCATAACCCCTAAAAAAAAAGGGGAAAAACTGGAAGGGATGGGGGAAGGGGAGGGGGTGGTGGGGGTTTTTATTACCGGGGAAACCCGGCTGCGGGGGTGTACTAACAATGTTGTTTTTGGGGGGAAAGCTCTTGTGGAAAAGAAACGCCAGAACTCGGTTTACGCCGGGGGGGGGTTTGGAAATCCAGAAACAGGGAAGTACAGAAGACCGGCACAGGGGGGGAAAAGGCCATTACCAATCCTCAACAACACGGGAGGTAGAAAATATATAGTATGACTGAATCATTGGAAGGAGTCGCGCCTTGGAAAATACGAAATTCCAAAAAAAAAAGGGTAAAAAGCTGGACGGGCTTGCGGACTGGACGGGAGCACTTTCCACAGCAATGGGGGTCCTCCAAAAAAAAAAAAAAGGGAAAAGGGAGGCCTGGAAATAAGAAAAAGAAAAGAAGATCTCAGATCCTTCAAAGAAGAAGGTGTAGGGTTTGGAAAAAAGGCCGAAAAAGTTATTAACGGAGAGAAAAGGGGGGTGCTGATGAAGCACCACTGAAGAACCGCTCGTTTTAGGAACGCGAATTTACGGGGGGAAGACGGGGTCATCGAAAAAACGATCCCTTCATAAGGAAAGGTGAGACGAAGGAAAGGAGGGGGGTGCCGCCTGTCAAATCATGGGTTACACCTTGCAGACTCAAAAAAGTCCCCTTGGCGCGGGGGGGTGATCTTAAAGTCGGAAAGGATCGTGTTTATGCAGGGGGAAAGAGAGTAGTCTTTTGCACAAAACAAAATACAGCACCAGCCAAAAAGGGAAAAAAAAAAAAGGGAAGGGAATACGCTTTTGGAAGAAAAAGGGAGTACAGAAAAAGGCGTGAAGAGGTCCAGGGGGGTGTTTCGTTTGGAGAAAAACGGGGTGAAGTTTCGGTATTTGGGGGGGGGAGGCCCGCTCTTTATGACTAGCAAAGTGAGGGAAAAATGGGAAAACATACCATGAAAAAGACCGGACCTCGTCTCTTCGGGTGGGGGGGACAAAAACGTTGGGGAAAATATCGCACGTTCAAGATGAAAAAATGTTCCTGCGCGGGTAGGGGGGGGGGAAACCATATTTTCGTGAAAAAAACGGCAGATTAAGCCAAAAAATGCCCAGAGGGGTTGGGAAAAAAAACAAAGGCGGCGGACCAATGTGTGAAGGGTTCCCATCGGACCCAGTCGTGAAAAAAAAAAAAAAACAAAGGGGTTTTCAAGGGGGGAAAAAGGGGATCTTTTCTTTCAAATAAAAAAAAAAGTCCGCTCTAAGGAAAAATGTTCCAAAGCAACACGGTTACATTACTGAAGTGGGGTTGGCACGGGGGTGAAAAGGAAAAAAAAAAAAAAGGACGCAGGTTTGCCGAAAGAAAGAAGGGAATAATGACGGTAGCCAAGCACTAAGGGCATCTACAAGCTTTTTTCCACGGGGGGGTCACGCACAGTATTTCAAGAAGTTTCGCAGCGGGGGGGGGGTAAAAAGGGAAAGAGCGGGAGGCCTGGTCCGAAAATGGGTAGACTTCTGCGCGCGGGGAAAAAATCACAGCCGAAAGGGGGGTTTGATAACAGGGAAACGACCGTTCAAAAGAAAGAGGACTTAAAAGACAAGGAAACGCGAAAAAGGGGGCGGAACAAAATAGGTTGGTAGCCCTGATATTGAGGAAGGGGGGGGAAAAAAACAATTTGTTTTCCGATGAGAATTGTCGCACCGAAGTGGGGGGACGGTAACGGAAAAGCGTCAATTGAAAGATGGTTGAAAAGTGCAAAAGGGCGCATAGGTGAAAAAAAAAAAGGGGAGTTGGAAAAAAAAATCGCCTTGGAATGTGGAGAAAGGTTAAGAAACAGTCAAAAAAAAAAAAAGCCAAAGTTTTTGTCCAAGAAGGAAAAGTCAAAAAAGAAAGAAAGAAAAGGGGGTGTTTTTACAAGAATCGAGGGGGTATAATAGAACAGAAAATCGCATGGGACGTTTGTCTACGAGAAAAAAAGGGGGGGGTTAAGAGTCTGACAAGAAAGAGGACTCAAGAACCGCGGTGCGAGGACCACGAAATCGCGGAAATTCAGGGTCATCCTATGTGGCCAGGAAAAAAAAAGGAATACAGAATGTCGACGCGGGAGAAGAGTCAAGAACATCGGGGAGTGAGGTGGAACCGAAATAGTGGAAAAGGGAAAATAAATGAGGTGCACGACCGAAAAAAAAGCAATAGATCGTTTTTTTGGGGGACGAACTGCACGGCATATGGGGGAAGGGAGCGGGCAAAGGTCAAAATAAGGGGGCAAAACCATAAAGTTTGAGAAGGAATAATGGTCCAATGTTCGTCGTCAGAAAGGGAAAAAAAGCATCAAAAGGAATCCCTGAAACACCAGAAAAAATCGGGGGGTCGCCAGAAAGGGGGAATAGTCTTGGGGAAAGAATGTGTTTGTTCTTCTGAAGATAGGTAAAAAATGACCCCTAGGATCGGTAAGGGAAAAAAGGGGAAAAAAAATTACCGAGGCATTTTGTGTAACATAATAATGGAAAAGGAACGACTGTTCGCATTTTATATAGTGGGAACAAGCGGGCGAAGATCGAGGCGCGTGGGAAAAAGGGGGGATCGCCAAAAGCAAAAAAAAAAAAAAAAGAAAGACCCGGATGGGTAAATCTTCTCTCAACAAAAAAAAAAAAGAAGGAAAGAGTAGGAGAATTCACAGATCCAGGAAAAAACGGCATCATTGCTAATATGGGGGGGGATGCCCTATATGGGGAGAGAAAAATAGGATAGGAGGGGACAAAGAAGAAGTAACTGGGGGGCGTTAAAGCAAAAAAAGGAAATGTAAAGAATTCCACCCAAAAGGAAGGGGAAGCCGGTTGTTCTATACCGGTAAAGAAAAAAAAATGAACTGGGGGGGGGTAAGTCTCAAAACGGGTTGGGACACACAGGCGCCGACCGAGCAAAAAGCGAGGAAAATTCTTTTTTATTGTGGAAAAAACGTTAAGAAACCTCTAAAAAAAGAAGTGGTCTGAATGTTTGCAACACAGTGGGGGGGGGAAAACCGTGTCAGAGGAAATTTTGGGGTGTTACATTGCACAAGGGAGTCCCTATTCGCCCAGGAAAGGGCGTGGAGACATAATTTATTCCGCCACGGGGCGGGGAAAAGGAACACACGTCCGCCAAAGAAAGTTGTTTGCAATAATTCGCCGTTGGCAGAAAAAATTGGTTAGGGGGTTCGCCACCGGGGAAAGGGGGACCACACACCAACCATGGGGGGTAAATGGCGGGCATCTGGAGGACGGGGTGGAGGAAGTGGAGGGGGAAAATGGCCGAGTTTTGGAAAAAAGAGCGGCAGAAAAAGAAGGGAAAAAAAAAAAAGTCTTACACTGGGAAAAAAGGGTAAAGGGAGAGATATAATGCGAAAAAAAAAAAAAAACATCGATTATCCGCGAAAGTGACAAAGGACTTCCGGGGAGGGAAAAAACCGAGGGAAAACCGGCGGCGGCCGCCTTTGGGGTTGGGAAAATAAATCCAATGTCCCCCTTGAGGCAGAACTAAAAGGGGGGGGGATGGGCCGACCAGAGGGCACTTTTTTTTACAAGGAAAAACAGCGGGCGCCTTGACTTGCCGAAAGGGAAAAAAATCGATCGGGAGTACAAAAAAAACGCAACATATGTGGGTAGATTACCGAAACTTTCGCGGTTCCAGAAAAAAACAACGGAAAAGGGTCGTGACGGCCAAGGGGGAAAAAAACCTTTCTCCCTCCGGGGCTCTCACAGAAAAACTGTGGAGCAGTTTTCGGGGGGGAGACGTTCAAGTAGACGGAACATATCGTAAGTGGGGTTTTGCATACAAAAGGAAACGTTTGCCTAGAAATGCTGGGAAAAAAACGATCTTAGGCACAGAAAATAAAAAAAAAAAGGTGGGAACCCCAGAACAAAAAGAGTTTGTGGTGGTGATCAATCATATTGGGGCCAGAAAGCTGGGGGAAATTCACGTAAGACGAAGAACACAGGGCTAGGAGTTACTTGAACCGGCAGGGGAAAAAGAGGGAGGAATCGGACGCCTCCTCTTATGGGGGGGAGAAGATGAGGCTCTAACAAGAGAAAAAAAAAAGGACAAAACGGTGCCACGATAAAAAAAAGTGAACCCGACACAATGGGAGGGGGAGGAGGCACCAGGGGGGAAAAAAACGCAAAGACACGCGAAATGGCTTATCTGCGTTTCAAGGGGCTGGCACGAATATATATGGGGGGAAAATAGAAATCCAAGAACCATCCAGAGGGGGAAAACGGAAAAAGTATTTTTTCGAAGGCAAGTGGTGCTGGGTTTTTTCCAACGAAGAAAAGAAAAAAAACGGTTTCCATGTGGTCCAGGGGGGACCCGCAACGCGGAATAAAAAAGGTTTTTCTGTCGTGAAAAAAAGACTCGGGCCAGCACACGGCCAAATCGGGGGGGAAAGGGCCCGAAGCTTAACAAAAAGAATTTACGGCCGGCCAAGAGTGGGGTTTTTTTTTCGGGGGACGCTTTCACTTGATAAAGACGGACCGGCAAAGGAAAGGGGCGTCATTAACCGGGGGCTTTGGGGAATACTGGGGGGAGACGGAAAGGCGGCCAAGGGACATAATAACCAAAAAGGAAGTAAGATCAAATAAGTGCACAAAGAAAGGTCAGGTTTAAATGCCCAAACAGGGGTCGAAAAGACGGGCCAAAAGGGGGGATAAAAAGTAGGCACTGTAGAAGGGGCAAAAAAAAAAGAAATTAGAAAACAACTAAATGACAACACGCGCTTCCCAAAGAGCCGCAGGGCGATCGAAGAAAGGGAGATCAATTATCAGGTCGGATGGGAAAAAAAAAAGAAGAAAAAAAAGGAAACTCTAAAGGGGGAGACAGTTTTCAATACTACCCCTGGGAAGGGGGGGAGAATCAAAAAGCGCGGGCCAGACTGGGAAAAGAATCGCCGGGGGGGAAAAAGAGGGGGGGGGTTTTTTATTACGGGGAACGGGGGGAGAAAAGGGTAAAGCGTGGAAACACAGTTTGGTGTTTGCCGCCTGCATTGGGAACAGATGGAAAAGGCGGGCCAAAGAACCTACACTTGAGGTGGTGTTTGGAGAAAAAGCCTTAAGACCACACCACGAAACAGGCCGAACAAGGAGCGCCAGTACCAAATGAAAGAAAGGAACAGAAAACTAACGGGGAGGGAGGAGGGGAAGGAGGGGGGGGGGCTCCAATGGACCGGCGAGGAAAAACAGTCGAACTTGAAAAGGGGGGGGGGGAAAGTACATTCGAAAAAAAGTCTAGGAACCGGAAAAAGTTCCTGCGAGCTTGCGAAAGCGGGAACGGGAGAGAACACAAGGGGATCACGCGGCGGAAAAAATAGATTCGCTCGCAAAAAAAAGAGCCACATTCAGTAGGGTGGGTGGGAAAAAAAGGGGGGAACTTCATCAAAAGCGAGAGTAGAATAAACGATTCGGGTGCTGAAAGAAAAAAAAGGGGGGGAACAATCACTCTGAAAAGAAATAACCAAACGTCTATCGGGAGGAAGGGGGTGGCCCGGGGAAGGGGAAAGGGGGCAACAAGACCTACTGTCTTTTCGGGGAAAGAAGCATATAGCTTTTTTTGGAAAAATTGCGGACTGCGACTGAAAAAAGAAAAAAAAAGGGGAAAAAAAGACTGCTGCCAGCAAAAAAGGGTGGATCTTAGCAAGGGAAATCGGTTTTGAAAATAAAGGGAAAAGCGGCGCGTTTCCTTGGTTACCATTCAAAACAGTCACGAAAAGCGCTGCCAGGAACCAACCAGACGAAATCCGGGGGGGGGGCAAGAGGAGGAAAAAAAAGCGGATAAAGAAAAAAAAAAAGGGGGGCCGTTTATTTTGTGAAGGTTTTTTGGGTTCGACAGGAAGGGGGGAAGTTTTCGGAGTTTGGGAAGCAAAAAAAGGGGGTCTCGAGTCCCATTTATGACAAAACAGGGAAAGGATGTCAGGGGGGGGGGCGCCAGCAACAAAAGGGAAAAGAAGGGGGGGTCCTTTCGTTGAAAAACAAAGTTGGAATATGAAAAAGGGTTGGGCCAAAAATTGTTTTCTCTTTCGGCAAAAAAAAAAGGAAGGGGGGGAAAAAACACCCAAAAAAGAGTAGAAAAAAAGGGGAAAAAGGGGCAAGATTAAAAGGAAAAAAAGGAACAGACAGGGGGCAAAAACTAGTTTCCACGGCGGAAAAAAAAAAAAGCGGGCCGAACGGTTTTGTCAACTGAAGGAGTGAGAAAACGGGGGGCCATGTTGGGGGGTGAATGGGAGTTGTGGACACTTCATGTAAAAGGGAGGAAACGGCAGGGCCGAAAGGGAAGACGGGGGAACTCTGTCACAGAAAAGAAAAAAAAAAGACGATCCCCAGGGGGGGGAAAAACATGGTGCAATTACGTAACGCACACGCGCCGTGAAAAACCATTTTGGTGTCAGGTCTTAATTGGTTTGCCTCATAACCTAGCCCCCCGCCTGTGTGATTTTATTTAAAGAGGTCAATATCTGTTAAAATCAACTCAGGTTGGTCCCCGGCTCCTGGGGGAAAAAATGTGGAAAAACCCAATCTCTGGTCCCCAGTTCGGAACAGAAAAAACGAATTTTGGAAAAGATTTTTACGTTACAAGTGTCGAAGTGGCAACCTAAGAGTGCCCCCCAAACCAAAGGTTGGGAAAGTGCATTGGTTTTGGTTCAAAAAGACGGGCTGGGGGGCTTAATATCATTCAAGATGCACAGGTGAAAACAAAAGGGGGGTTTTGAGGGGAAAAACACCTAAGTATGGGGTTGTGAAACTTTACTGAAGTTGTGGAAAGTTGGTTTTGGCACACCGACTTGGGCGAAGGTGGAAGTTGGGACGGAAAAAGGTGAACGGTTTTTACTATAGTCCAATGTAAACGGGGAGGGGGGGGCCCCCGAGACGAAACCAAGGGGGGGGAACTGCTGGGGTCGTGGGGTGTTAATTATCAAAACGCCCTTTTGGAAGGCAAATAAAGGGGTTTAAAAGAAAAGCAAGGCTTGGGAAAAAAGGCCCGCCAGGAAGAAAAAGTTTTACCCAACAGCACAACTGCCACAAAAGCTTTTGGGACATAAATTTGACATGAAATTATCCTAAATTTGGTAATACCGCCCCACGGGAGCCACTTACACAGGAAACCCTCTCCCAGGAGTGGACGACGGGAAAAGGACCTTTTTTGGGGGGAAGAGTAAAAAGACCCCCCAAAGTTTGTAGCCCCCCAAAAACCGCTTTAAAAAATAAGGAAAAACCACCCCTCAAAAAGATAAAAAAGCCGCCACAAAAAAAGGAAACAAAGATGGAAAATCCAACGGGGGGGGGGATACAGAAAATGGACCAACAACCTGCTAACGCAAGAAAAACTCGGCGAGATTTTTTCAAAGGGGGTTCCCAGGGCCACCAGCCGCGGGAAATTGTCGGTAAGGAAAACCGGAAGGGGGGGGCCCACGGCAAAACCCGGGTTGGGGGGGGGAACAAAAACAGCCAATCGGCAATGGGTGAGAAAGTTCATCGGGCACGGGGGGGACCCACGGTGGGTGGTTTTTCAAAAAGAGTTTATCAAGGGGAAAATTCGCGGGGGGTCAAGAACGTCAACTACCAACATCAGCACCCCCAACCACATGAAGACAGCCCGGAAAAAAATTCGGGGGAAGGGGCCCAACCTTTTGTAATGAGGGACTGAAAAATTCAACAGGGGGGTTTTTTTTAACCCCTGGGAAAGAAGGTCCCTTTCATGGCACACAACAAAACCAATTTAAGGGAGAAAATCAGTTTCGCCAAAGAGGTTCAAAATGTCAAAAATTTAACCAGGGCAGGTTATAGACTTAAAAAACGCACGTCCCATGACACCGCATTTTATGAAAAAAATGTGGGCGTCCCTTGGGCAAAGCAAAGAGCGAAAGGGGCCAACCATTTACGGGGGAGAGCAAAAAGCCCAATTAGAAGCAGATCCGATGTGTGGGGGAGCCCTTCTCACCAAAAAAAAAAAAAGGAGGGGGGGAAAATAATAAAGAAAAGATTTTCCAAGGGGAAACGGAACGGAATCATTTTGGCCACAAAAAAAAAAAAAGGGGCTTTTTTTTGGTATCGAGGGGGGGAAGACCTGGGAACGCCGTGAAAAGCAGGAAGAAAAGACAAGATAACTGGGGCCGCGTTGAAAGAAAAAAAAATCTTGCCAGAAAGGAAAAAGGGTTTTTAATGGAAATTCCTTGACCGGGAGGACAAGGAAAAACATACCGTATTGGGGGTTCAGAGGGGTGGTAATAGAAAGGGGGAAAACAAACCCTGTTGCAAAACAAACCACCCAAGGGGCCAAACACAGTCAAAGGATGTATTGGGAAAAAGGAGGGTGGGGTGATACGTTATAAGGGGGGGAAATGGCCGCCAGGGTTTCCCCTGCTCTGGTTTTTGAAACAACCAGGGGGGGGGGGGACCTGGGCGCCCGAAATGTGACTTTTTTGTTGGGTGTGAATTTTGCCCGTGGCGAAGCAACCCGTCTGAGCCCCTCGTCACAGGGTTTCGTGACCGGGCTTTTAAATCCACCGGGGGGGGGGACCCGTCAAAAAAAACCTTGAGGGAAAATAAATCGGGAAAAACTCCTTGGGGTGGGAGGGGGGAAGTGTCCTGGAAAAAAAGCTGGGATTAAAACTAAAAAAAGGGGTATAATCTGGAAAAAAAAACGAAATTTTTTTTGGGGGGGGGGGGTAATGATTTCCGGGGGGGGGGGGGGGCCGGCCCCGGAAAAAAAAAAAGATACGGTCAACAGGGACCAAAAAAGTTTTCGGGACAGGGAAGTAAAAGAAACCTTCGGGAGGTAAAAATTCGATATCGCATATCAGGAAGGGGGAAAAAGCTGGGCTAGTTTTTTAAGAAACCCCCTGGCAAAAAAAAGGCCAAAGTGTGCCCGGGGTAAATAACCTGGAAGAAGTTAAAAAGGGCGTCTGGTGGGAGACAGACAAAAAACGCAAAAAAATGGTCGGGCCCCGAGAAAAAAAGGGGGGTTAAAGAAAAGGATCGAGAATTTGGAACGGAAAATTTTCCGCCCTTGAATTCAATCGTCCACTTAGGACGAAGTTCACAAGGGAAAAAAAAAAGTTTTTTGTTTGGGGAAAGAAAACAAGCGAATTCTGGGAGGGGGAGAATTGGTTGGCGAAGCCGAAACGTTGACCTTGAAGGGGGGGGGGGAAACACGGATAATGAGGAAAGTGGAGGCAAGACAAAAGGGGGTGTCGAAAAACAGTGGACAGTTTGGGGGGGGGGGGGGTCCCCGGGGAGTGCGCGAATCAATCTTCATCTGGGAAAAAGGCAAAATGCGTAAGGGGGGAAAAAGACACGTAACGGGTTCCTAAAAACTTGTGGGACTTGAAAAAAAAGAAAGGGAACGATTTGGAGATAAAAGGGAATTTCCGGGGGGACGTTTTTTTTAAAGCGCCCGGACAGGAGTTTTGGTTGTGGGGGTCCTTGAAGAGAGGTTGGGGGAAAAATGGTTGGTGGGAAAGGGATGCCCCGGCAATTTGCAAGGGAAAAGGTAATTTAAAAAAGTGGAAACGAGGGGGGGAAAAAAAATACCGCCCAGCCCTTCGGAAAAGAAAAACTCCTTTATTTTGAAAAAAAATCCCATCGGAGAAAACCTTGGGGGGGGGGGGGAAACAGTTCACGAACGGGAAAAGAAGGGGAACCCATAAACACAAGGGGGGAGTACACGCGGTCAAAATAGTGTTCCGGAAACCAATCCCGCATTAAAGGGGGGGGGAAAAAGAATGGGGGGGGGCTTGGGGCAGAGTTGACAAAAGACGCTACTTTTGAAGACGAAAGGGGGT
>Ga0179593_1699532_pt1 | contig 12002 bp, 16 predicted proteins | sample CZODoug2_1_08_16_FD_185931 | JGI IMG/M metagenome (GOLD analysis project Ga0179593, IMG submission 185931) | Vadose zone soil fungal communities from Angelo Coast Range Reserve, California, USA - CZODoug2_1_08_16fungal (PacBio error correction) | ecosystem: Environmental > Terrestrial > Soil >...
GGCTGTGGAAGGACGTGGGGCAGCGTCAGACCGTCGGCATGGCAAGGTTTGCAGGGGCGGCTAAAAAAGCGCAAAGTACTAGTCTTCAAAAAAAAGAAACCAGGGAGAAGAAATAGAACTCTCAGCCAGTGCAAAAATGTTTCTAGGAGCGCCCTGGGGTGTGAAAAAAAAACGGAGTTCTGCGCAGGGCACGGGGAGAAAAGTGGGAGGCCTTCCGTAAAAGGGCAACACGGGGGGGAGGGGATTTCAAGTGGTTGTCATTAGATGGAGAGGGACTTCCAAAAAAAGGGGAGGGTGGATCGCCACAAAAAAGAAAAAGAGGTTTTGCCGAGCGAGAAGAAGCGGAAGGGGGGCATGGGGCTGGGGGGGGGGCGGCCCGTCTTCTCAAAAAAAAAAATTGAAAAGGTAAGTGGGAAAAGTAAAAAGCGGGGGGAGGTCAAGCAGTAGACAGGGGGGGGGGAGCGAAAAACACCGGCAAAAGTGTCGCTGAAAGGGGAAAGAAAAAAAAGGTTTCTCTCAGGAGTGGCGGGGGGGGGGGAAAAAAGTGCCATTGGGGAAGGACAATCCACCATGGCAGTTTCGCTCTCGCGTCCAGAATGGTGTTGAGCCCCGTACTGGTAAGGGTAGACCTCGGACGCCGGGAAAAGGGCAGTGGGTCCGTTGGGAGTTGTGGAGAGGCCCCGGGAAAAATCACCACGGAATACGAAAAAACATCTCGTGCGGGGGTGGGTTTTGAAACCCTAAAAAAAGGAGGGAACGAAAGGGCTGAGCTAGGGGATGCGGGATCGGGGGTCAAGCCAGGCCGCCGAAAAAATGCCCACTCAAAAGAAGGGGTACAGGGGGGGGGGGGTGCTGCTGTTTAACCGGTCTTGGGGGAAGAAAGCGAAAGGGTTAAAATCAACGCCAAAGGCGGGGGGATCGTCGAAAAAAAAAGTGGCCCAGCAACTTTAAAGGAAGTCTCAATTTCATAACTCAAGGGACGCAAACACTAAATGACACATCATTGGAAAAAAAGGGGGAAAACGAGGGTGTCTTTCAGCGATGTCTCAAACCGCAAGAGGAACAAAAGCTTAAAGCCTGAAAAAAAAAAAGGCAAAAAAGGGGCGTATTTAAGCCGGGGCAGGGTGGGGGACGGCGAATGACCTGACAGTTTCTATGACACAAAGAGGTCAGGGCAAACGGTAGGGTCGGAGAAATTTGTTAGTATTGAAAAATGCATGTCCAAATCATTTGTCGTCCTGACGGGGGGGGGGGAAAACGGAAAACATCAAAAAAAGGGGAAACAAATAATACACTTCAAATCAAAGGAGGTACCACCTCGGGACAGAAGAAAGACTGTACGTGGGGTTGTGCGGAGATCGAAAAGCCCCGATGGGAAAACGCGATGCCCGGACGGAAAAAAACTGGAAGGGAGCTACCTCCGGGAACATGAGGTCGCCATCGGAAAAAAACAAAAAAAAGATCGTATGTGGATTTTGGGGGGTGGGAACTGAGAAACGGGGAAGATGGGAAAGGGTGAACGAAAAAGGGACGGCGATGGCCCTAACCGAAAACGATCAAAGGGAAGAAACAAAAACTGGACAAAAAAAAATCGGGGGGGGGTTCACCCGCAAAAAAAGGGGATGTGGGAGGGGGCGGATTTCCAGGGTTTCGGCTTGGGAAAGGTGAAAGGAGCGCTTGAAATCTGCCGGAAAAAAAACTGAATCAGTAGGAAAGAAAGGGGCTTTCAGGGGGTGTGCCCACGCAACCCTAAGGCAAGTGATCTGGCAGTTAAAAAATAAAAGGAGAACAAGAAACAAACTAACGTTGAAAAAGGGTGGCCACGGGGGGGGACATGGGTCGTGTCGAAAAAAAGGAAAAAAAAAATAAAAACCAGGCGTCACGACCATCGCGAAAAAAAAGATGACCTGAATTTGGGAAAACTGTTGGCGCGCGGGGGGGAAAAGGCAAGGGTTGCGGATGGTAGTTGGATAGGCCGTCGAGGGTCAGGCATCGGCTGAAACACTTAAGAGGAAAAGGGGGGTAGGCAGGAAGACACCCGCAGCAAAAGGGGAACAGATTGGTGATGCATCCAAGGGAAAAAAGGGTGGGTCAAGACTGGACGCCACAAAAAAAAAAAAAAAAAAAAAAAAAACCACCGACAGAAGAAGACCCCCCACAACAACCACACAAAACCAAAAAAAAAAAGACACACACCACACGAATAACGGTCAGCGCAACCACAAACAAACCCCCACAAAAAACAAGAGAACAAAAACACAAAACCCACACACCACCCACACAAAAAAACAACACCCCACCACCACAAAAAAACAAACAAACCACCAAAATAAACCAGGAGGAGACACAATAACGTTCATCTCTGAAGAAAGGCCTTACAGTGGGGAAAGTTCGCACTCTTCTATAACTAGTTTTCTGCCACAACACCTAATTCTAATCCAAATAAAAAACGCCAAAGGGACACAAGATTTGGTCATCATTCAGCGTCGACAATAGATCCCCATCAGGGTAAGGGGGAAAAATTTGAATTCGCGACAGCTGTGAAGAGAAAAAAGTTCGGGCCTTTTTGAGAAAACGGAGATACATCTTTATATTACGTGGAGTGGAAGAAAAAGATCTTGGGAAAAAAAAAAACACTCAGACAAATGAGGGGGGGGGCCAGGCACTGGCGGCCACAACACCGACATCTTGTCAAAATAGCAGAGGGACCTCGTCCAAAAGAGGGAAAAACCCGACCGCGGAATAGTAGGATAGGGGAAAAAAAGAAAGCTCGAAAGGAGAGGGGGAAGTTGTGAATCCGTACTAGGTCGCGGACACGCTCAGGTTATGGGCAACCGACAGGATGGGCAAAAATACAAGAAGGAACAAAGGGGCCTGATTAGAAGAAGAAAGTGTGTGCATCGCAGGCGCGGTCTGAGAAAACGGAGATCTAATGCAAGGTAAAGCGAAATTATTTTCACACAAAAAGGCCTAAAGGACCGAGCAGGGCGATGGACCATCAACGTCCTAGACCCGGGTATTTTTGAAGCGCTGCCTGGGGCAGAAAAAAAAGGGTGTGACAAAAGGGGAAGGGGGGGAAAGCTGGTAAGTGGCATCCGTGAGGGCCAAAAAAACTGAAATGAAAAGGGGGGAAAAAAAAGGCCTGGGAAGTCGGTGTGCGCAAAGAAAAGAAGAACGGTACGGACTTTGCTTCTATCCTCAGTAAAAAAAAGTGGGCAAAAGTGTGGCTGGGGTTTCTCCCAGGAAGCCGCACTTTCATCATCAACCAAAAGCAAGGAAAAAAACAAAACAATAATGTTGTCAAAAGGGATAGCTAATGCCCTTGGACTAGGGAAAAGAAACAAAGAACCGGGAAATCGTCGACGGGCTGGAAAGGGGAAAAAATCATAAATGGGGGGGGGGGGGGTGGGTCGAAAATAAAAAAGAGGAGTACAAACGGTGCGATAGCCAAAAAAGCAAAAAAAAAAAGTTGGGAAGGCAGGGGTAGCGAGAGGGTTGTTTGGGGTAGTTTGGGCAGAAACAGTGAATCTCTCAGGAAACACGGGGGGGCATCTAAAAGGAATTTAACTTCACAGGTTATCCCTGCCCTCAACAAGCTAAGGTTGAATGCTCGTGCTCATATAAACAAGAGGAAGATTAAGATAAGTCATAAAAAACATCGAAAAAAAAGGGGTGCTATTTGAAGTAGGTCCAAAAGGCATATAGCACAAAAAAACCACCTATGGGTCGGAGACGGTTGCTAAGAATTTAGCGCTGGAGTACAGGAGCACACAATGGATCAAAATTTGAACCAAACGGGGTGTTCTGTTGGGGGGGGGGGGGGGAACGGGGGGAACTCCTAGGAGTATTACGAAAACGCGCAAACTTGCGCGAGTGGCAGGGGGGGGGTCAAGACAAGGAAGTGAAAAAAGGGGGAAAGGCGGTCATCCTGGGGGAAAGCAAAGGCTCGGGTGTGAACCCCTTGCCTACACGAAGACTCAGACTTTCCTGAGCTGCACCTCCTTCCTGCTGGAAAGAAACACTCCCTTCCGTTTTTTAGGGTTACGGAAAGAGTTTTTCCACAGGCATACCGCAAATGGTTGGATAAATTTCAATCGCCCCCGTGTTAAAATGGGAAACATTAAAAACTGACCAAAACATCCTCCCGCTCATGCGGTCTGGCGAAGTCCGTTTAGGAAGGCAGTCAGGAGGATGAAATCGACAGGGCATAGGAGGTAGATGGTGGCGAGAGAGGACAATCCAAACCAGTAAAGTCTTGGGGGTCACACAAAAAAAGGACACGAGGAGGAGGCAATTGAAGGTAACAGGGGGGTTCTGGCTAGGCGAAGAGTAAAAAAAACAGAGAAACAACTGACGCAAAATGGGGGGGACTTCTTGACGGGGCAGAGGGAAAATTGAATAATAAGGACTCGGTTCGCGTCTTGTGGATAGGAGAAAATGGTTCCTGGTGACGGGCCTCACAAAGAAAGGTATTCCTAGAGGTGTACAAGATTTCGAAGAGGAGGTAAAACTCGTGGAAAGAAAACAACCTGGTGCTCCTGAGATGCGAAGGGGAGCTTTTCAGAATGATTGGAAAACAGGGGGGGTCCATAATCGACTGGGTGGGGCTCGTAGAAGGATGCAATCTCTTGGGGGGGAACATACTGAAAAAGAAGATTAGGAAGTAAAGAAACTTTAGAAAAAAAAAAGTTTCTCAAGAAAATTCACAGGATGAAATATAACAATTTGAGGAGGGGACAGGGGGACCAATGGGCATCCGATAGAGGGACATAAGCGCCAAAAAATAAGGACATTTCGGAAGGCTATAAAAACGCTGGAAAACCGAGAGGAAAATAGATCACTTGGCTTGGGCTGGTCGGAGGGAATCGGCAATAAAAAACAATACTAAAAACTAAGTTTGAAACGGCTAGGGGGATATTTCTCAAACACTAGGTAGAGGAGTTGTTTCGGGGCAAACATCCACGAGAGGTGTCTTTAAACAATGACCAGTTGGCGAGAGCCGGGGGGGAAGATGAAAGTTCTAAAAATCCAAAGGGGTGGTCGTCAAAAAAAAGAGAACGTTTCGGAAAAAGGTGCAGCGGACGAAAAAAAAGAAAAGGGCGTCGAGTGGCGCTTATGGGGTCGCACTGAGGAAGACCCATATCCCAGACCCGCGGAAAAAATTAAAACAGGGAACAGACAATCGGAGTGAAAAAAACGGACCGAAAAAAACCAGCAACGGGAGAAAAAGGTCTTGCGCAAGCAAAAACAGCGGGAGGCGAATGGCGATGCAGAATGGGTGGAAACAAAGATCCAAGAAGGGGGGGGGGGATCTTGCCTCGACCCTTGGGAGTAAGGAGACCATGCAAAAATTCTGGGGATCAAGATATGGCGGCAAACCCTCACTGTTGAAAAGAGAAGTGACGGGTCAGATGAAAAGAAGGGATGGAAAACCATGAGGATCCTCAGGGGACATGTAAGTCTAAGTCGGTTTTTTAGCGTTAATCAAGGCAGGAAATTTCCAGGATTTATCTCCTGCAGCGCATCCTGAAAGTAGGGGAGGTCGAAATAGAGGACCGGAAGTTGGCCCTCTGTTAAGCCATGGCTCTAAAACCTCTTCGGCAGTTCTATGTGGGGGGGGGGAAAGATGAGAAAGACTAGCGGAAAGGCAAAAAAAAGATAATCGAGAAACAACAACAACTATTGGGAAAATAGAGAATACGCGTGCGTCAAGGTCGACCGTGGAACAAAGAATCAAGTATACAGCGGAGGACATTTAGGGTGCAAAGGCCCCGAACACACGGAGGGGACGACTCAGGGGGGGAAAACAGAAGGCACAAATTTTGGCTTACCGCGCAAAGAAAAAATAAACGGAGGGGAAGGGGGGGGCAACACCAACGGCCCAGGAGGAAGACAAGAACGGGGGTTTCGACCGCAAAGATCACAAAAAACGTATGCCGCCAAAGGGGGAAACGTCACTGAAGGGGGGACATATTGTCGTGGGAGGAAATGGGGGGGGAAGGGGGGGGGATCGTCACACGCAAGTTCGAGTGAAAGTGTTGGCAGGGAGAGGGGTGTAGACTTCCAAAAAAAAAAAAAGGAATTGGGCCATCGCAAAAATTGCGGAGAGCCACAGGGGGTAAAAAAGAAAAGAGAAATACAAAATTGCAGACGGGTGTTGGGAGGGAAACGCCGCGTCCTTCAAAAGAAAAACACGCCAGTTGGGGACGGGGAAAAAAAAATGTAATCGAAGGGGGGGTGGGAAAAAGTAGGAAAAAAGGGCATCTCGGTCACAGGTAGTATAGGAAATTAAAGACTTGCGGATGGAAAAAAAAAGGGAACCGGGGGGGGGGGGGGGGGGGGGGGGGGGGGGGGGGGGGGGGGGGTTTCTTACATTGCCATGTTCCCAGTATATCAAGTCAAAAGGGAACAATGTCTGTTCCTTCAAGAAACTTGGGTTGTTTCGCAAGTACTGATGGGCGGTATAAAACTGAGACCCTCAAACGTCGGTCAGTGTTATCGGGGTTGGATTGGGGCAAAAAAAAGGGGGGGGGGGTGGGGGTCCGCCATAGCAATCAGAGCATGGGAGAGTTCTTCTAATCGCGACCTGTTTTTCCTGAACATGAAAGAGAAAAGAGGCGCTTAGATCTGTGCGAGGAAGCTAGACAAGTCTTGGGGGGGGGGTCATACAACCAAAACGCAAAAGGGAATTGGGAACTCTGTCAAAGAAGGTCAGTGTGGAGGCGGCTGGTGAAACTGTTGCTTTGTATCAAACCTGAAGGGCGCCTGCACGCACAACTAGTCGGCTGCAAATCAAAAGGATCAATGCCAAAAGCCGTTAGGGTGGGGTCACCGCAACAAACTAGGGCTTTTGAACAAATGCGTCATAGGAAAACGGGGGGGGACACGGGGGGGAAAAAAAAAGGGGGTTCTTCAAACTCAGTTTGAGAATGGGTAACAGACAGCTGACCAGCGACAATGCAAACGCTTAGGAAGGGAAAAAAAAAAATAACCGGGGGAAAAAGGGGGTCCTGGCGAAGACCAATGGTATATAAAACAAGAGGAGAGGAAGGCTTGGGGACTACTTAGAAATGGGGAAGCCACCCAAAGTCGGCACGTTGACAAGGTGTTGCATAGACCAAGAAAAAAAAGGGAATCAGGGACCATCGGCGGGGGAAAAAGCTGCTGAAAAGGTAAAAAACGGTGGTTGGTTGTCAAAAGGGGAATCGCAAAAGATTGGGGGTCTGAGTGCAGATTAAGGGCGATGGGAAAGACTTATGAAAAAAAAATGTCCATGTGGGGGTGCCATCGAATCAGAGGTAGAGGGTTGGTGTGAATTGGGGAAAAAAAAAAGTTCACAAACGGAGGTCTATTTTACCTGATCCAAACCTTTGGGGGTGGGCTGTACATCACAAGAAAAAAGATTTCAAACTGTCCCCTTCCACAACCCCGGTCTTGGGGTTCCACTAAAGTATGGAAGGTTCTGACTAAAGGGGGAAGGTCCAGGGGATTGGATGTCGATTTAAAAAACCAATTGGTGTAAAAATAAGCCATCTTACATTCAGGAGGCTGGGGGAAACCGGGCCACTGGGGGGGGGGTAAATTTGGGACCAAGGGAGGACCTGTCAAGTGGATGTGAACGGATTAAAGGAGCTGAAAAAAATATGCCACTGTCACGATGGGGAAAAAAGGGTGGGTGATTATAGGGGAAAGGGAGAGGGGAACTGCTGCGGGGAAACAAAACTTTCACACAAAGCATCTCAATAAAAATGGACACCTGGAGGGGAACCCTTGAAGGGACCTGGTGGGGGAGTCAAAAAAAAGCAATGTGGGGAAAAAGGTGGGTTGATGAGTAGCATTTCTAGGGGAAGAAACCTCGTCTGGCTTAAAAAGCCGAGGGTCGCAGGGTGGGTGCTGGACAAAAACTTCACGCAGCTCAAAAGGAACAGGATTTGGGGTGCAACTAAAAACTTAAAAAGGGGTTGGGGGGAACAGAGAGTGGCCAAAACAAAAAAACAATGCTCCGGAAAACACCTGCCCTAAAAGAAACTTTGTAGGAAAATTCGACTCTGGCTAGTTTGAAGCGAAAAAAACAAACAAATTCTGGGGGGCCATAAACAATACAAATCAAGTGAAGGGATTGGCAAGCTTCAGGGCTGCTCAAAGAATAAATGTGACCATAAAGAGGTGGGGGGGAAGGGTGTGGAATCGAGAAAGAGAGAAAAGAGGATAAATCTTGGCGGCCACCGGGGTTGGTATATCAATAAACTTCGGAAACTCCGTTAAGAACTTTGCGTGGGGGGGGGGTTTGGACAAATATCGTTAAAAAAGGAGAGATGAACGCAACCGAGAAATCATTGTGGGACCAGCAGGGGAAAAGACAAGGGCCCCTAAGAGCGGACCCTTGGGAAAAAGCGCGCAAGGAAAGAAAAAAACTGCTGAAAAGGGGGTCGGCGGAGGGGTCCAACCGCGAGGCAAGGAGAAAGACGCTGCCATTGTGACACAAGGATCTCTTCTCGTAGGGCGGTGTCAAAGACTCACGTTTCTGTTGCGGACTGAAGGAATGAACAACCCCAACGCCCACACGTATTGAGAGGGGAGATGGTGGTGGGAAAAAGGGCCCCTCAGAATTGGGCGAAAAAAAAACGGAGGAGGCACAAAAACGCTGGCCTAAAGAGAAAAAAAAGGGCCAATTGGCAAGCAAGAAGGGTGCGAGTTCAAAAGGGAAGGAAGGCAGGGGGAATCTCCTACCCCGCGGATATTGGGCAGGAGGAGGGGCGGACTGTGTCAGAAGGGAAAAAGGGGTATCTGGGGGGTGCTTGGGACGGGTGCCCAAATTGAAGTGACAAAAAACCTGATTAGTAATTGGGCGGGCTCGAAATCGGGGGGGGTCAGGAAAAACGAAAAGGGACATCGTAACTTTAGAATGGAATTTTACGTCTTATACTTTTCTGGGACCATGTGGGGGGGGGGGGGATCAAACCACCGGTGGCCGAAGGGGGGGGCACCTTCGCTGAGAGAGCAGGCACTGCGCCCAGTCAACAAGCACAATTCAAAACATCAAAAACAAAAAAGAGAGGTCAAACTATTCAAAAAAAAAAAAGAAAAGGGGAGGAGCACTGGGGAGGGAAAGTAATGAAATCAGGGTTCGGTCTGGAATTGAAAAGAATCACGGGAGTTTTTTTTTTTGGGAGAATAGAATCGAAAGGTTGCAGGCTCTCAAAGAGGGGCAAGCAGGGGTGGGGGTCCAGGGATCGGGTGTTTCAAAGTGTTGTGGGGGGGGAAAAAAGAAGCCTTGCCCGAACCGTGGCGGTGGGGGGCAGAAAAGATTAAGTTGCGAATCAATGTAGGGGGGGGGGGGTTGAGAAAAAGGCCCCACAGTTTCTGTCAAACAACTGAAAAAGGGGGACACAGGAAACGAAAGGGAAGAACACATCAATTACCATCGCAGGACCTTGTAGATTGTTAGGGCAACAAGGAAAAATTCCTGGGGTGCAAAACCCCGGATGGGTGCGGAAAAAAAAAAAAAAGTTCTACTCTCGGTGCACGGTAGGCTCAGAGACGAAAATTATAAAACGTGGGAAAAGGGGTAGTGAACCGGGTTATGGGGTCCTTCGGGTCAAAAAACGAAGCCTCGATGCTTGCGGGAAAAAAAAAGTCCCACTTGACGATGGGGGAGAGGGGGGCAAATACCAGAAAGATCAGACAGAACTGCTCAGGGGGATAGGAGATCAAGACGGCGAGAAATCGACACAAGAACCCCAAAAGGGACATCCTTGGGGGATTCGCCACTAACGCGGAGTGGGGGCTCACGTAGTTCCGTGTGGAAGGTAAGTGAAAAATAGGTTAGGGGCCAGCCGCCGGAAGCGGGGGGGTGTGGGGGACACGGGAAGGCAACAAAACCAAAAAGAAAAAAACCGTTTGACTGGGCAAACGCCAACCCAAAACTAATAAAGGAAATCTGAGGGAGTGGGGGGGGACCAATGAAAGTCAAGGCAGAGGCCGTGATTCCCGAGTGAAGAAGGGAAGGATGTAGAGTGTTCTTTAGTCTACAACAACCCGTAAGAACGGAACTGGACGGCTCGATTGGCAAAGGGGAAAAAAAAAAAAAAAAAGAGAAGTGATGAGGCGTGGGGGTTTTGCGGGCAGGGGGATGAGGTCCTCACCACTTACTGACAACGAGGGAAATTCCTTGCAGTTGATACGAAAGGTTCTAGTGGAACTCGCTAACAGCTCAGAATGGTTACTATACATTGTGATACTGAGGCAAAACTGTCTGGGGATTAAGAAAAAGCAAAAAAGGCAATGGGGGGCAGAAAACACTGGGTATGAGGAGGGGTCAACTACTGTGAAAAAACTACAAATAGGGGGGGACGTCGCCGATAGCAGTCGGTTTCTGGAAAGAGCGGCTTTGAGCTGTCAGGGGTCAGAACGGCAGGGTGGGGGGGGGAACGCGGGGAGCCTATTGGCAGGCGTGGGGGGGAGCGTAAATTCGGAAGGGAGGATCAATAAACCGTGGGCCAAGAAAGGCCAAACAAACGGAACTGATGCAGGCGGCCAATGGGAAAAAAAAAAACTGCTGGTGACAATTGGCCGAGCTGGGGGGCGAAAGAGCGCGAATGGCATGGGACGGGGGAAGGGGGGGCGGGAGTCTCCAACGTAAAAAACCCGGAACACGTGGGGGGGGGGGGGGGGGGGGGGGGGGTGGGGGGGGGGGGGGGTTGGTGGGGGTGGGGTGGCTGAAGACCAGATACACCCGGGGAGGGGATTGTGTCGGTGGGGAGGAGACTGGGGGCAAAGGAAAACAGGAACCTTACGGTTTGGAAAGGTGACGGAGTTAGAGTGAGAACCCTCTAAAGTAGTGCGGGGTCACGCACATCCCGGAACTGCTGGGAGGAAGTTCACTGCATGCTGGGACGAGCCGGGGTGGGGAAGTTGAGTAAGAGAAATCGAAAAGGGGTTACACAAAGGATTCTTGACTACTTATTGGACAAAAACGCTACATGGGACGGGGAAAAAAAAAGGAGGCATGCAGCCGGGGGGGGGGAAAGGTTGGAAATGAAATCCCGCGAGTTAACATCAAGGAAACCGTACGACAAGACAGGCGGGTGGATAAAAAGAGAAAAAAGGGCCTACGCAAAAAATCAACAATCGAGAAACCTTTGCGTGCTTGAAGGGAACTAATTCCAAAAAATTAGAAAAGCTGGCGATGTCCAATGAGGGGGGGGAAAGCAAAAGCATAAGCACATGCAAAGATGGTGGGACCTCTCAACTTTTTTTCTATCCCGGATGGGGCGGCCGCCGTCCAAAGGTGGGGTCTGGAAGGGGGGCACCCTACCTCTAGCAAGCCCAGACTGTGGCAGGAAAGTAACGTTCTCCCTGCAGATGCAAACCTGAGGGAAAAATCCCGAAAGGGTTCATGGGAGGAAAGGAATTATCTTCGCAGAAGGCAGGGGAAAATTGAATGGAAAACGGAAACGTCAATAGAGAGGGATTGCGTTCAGACGAAAGCGGGGGGGACCTTTGAAACACACAAGAAGCGGACTAAGGCAGTGTGTGCCTCAAAATCACGGAAGTTGGATGTCACGGGGAAAATCGAACCACAAAAAACAGAAGGAGGGTAGATGTCAAAAATAGATTACCCTTGCTCAAAATCTCGCGGGGGGAACACCGAAAAAAAAATAGACTTATGGGTATGGATTGGAAAATAGTGAAACAAAAAAAACCCAAATAAGGGGACAGCTGACCCGGGCAAAGTGATGACGGCGCAAATTCACTGTTCGGGCGCGCTGGAAAACGCAATACTCTCTGACGGCAAAATGCCCAGGGATAAAAAAAAAAATGGTTTTCCCGTCACCGGGGAAAGAGCAAGAAAGTACAGCGGCCCGGGTCAACGGGAACAAGGGGATGCGGGCGCGGGATTTCGCGATAAAGTTGGGACAAGGCCGAGGAAACCAGGTTTCGGAGGCCCATTTGGGGCAGGATGATTTTTGTAGACGGGGCAAAAAAAACGGAAGGGAAAA
>Ga0179593_1301069_pt1 | contig 12001 bp, 6 predicted proteins | sample CZODoug2_1_08_16_FD_185931 | JGI IMG/M metagenome (GOLD analysis project Ga0179593, IMG submission 185931) | Vadose zone soil fungal communities from Angelo Coast Range Reserve, California, USA - CZODoug2_1_08_16fungal (PacBio error correction) | ecosystem: Environmental > Terrestrial > Soil >...
TGCCACGTGCATCAGGACCTCCTCTAAGCCTCAGAAAGGAAATATAAGTTGATTAACAAACTAGGGGGAAGCTAGAGGCCTCACTACTGGCGTGGTACTTTAGAGGGAAGATAGCAGAAAGGGAAAGGGATGAGGGGGCAAGGTCGGACCACACTTGTCCTTAAATAACAATTACGAAAGAGGGTTAAGTGGAACCCAACGAGAAAACTCAGGGAGTTCGGAGTTCGTGGGCTCTGGGACCGATCCGGTAAGAAATCGTAGACAACTCGGGCCACAACTAAAAAGCACTCCGGAACCTATCCTTCTTTGCGGGACTACAAAGAAGGGGAAGTCGGTCTGGTGAAGGGGAAAAACAGAAGAGACGACGTCTTGGTATGGCCGCGAAAAAAAGACGCGTATTCTCAGTGCAAAAGAAAGACACTGATGAAGTCCCATATTCCGTACGTCTGTGACAGCGCGCTCCCCCCGTAATGACGAATCAACGCCTACGGAGTAACCCTGCCGACCACGATGTGTGAAAGAAAGAGAAGGGCCCGGCGGGGATCTCGGGGCACGTTGTCTGCGAGGTCCGGTTGGCGCCGAGCAAGGGTCGTGGAGAGAATTTGAAGGATCAACGCCCAAAAGGATCCGAAGAACTACGAGTGAAGACAAGGGGAGACAAAAAAGAGTGACTGTGACAATAAGGGAACAAAGGGCCCCCATACGTGTTGGAAAAAAAAAAGAGGAAGAGGTATACTCCAGGGAGAAAGGAAGTCTACTAAGAGTCTGCAGAACCTCTCGAATATGAAAGTCGAAGTATCGTCGGCGAAGTCCTCACCCCGGACTTTAACATCCTAAAAAAGGGAAGAAAAGCAATAGGAAGAAGGGCGCGAATCGTTGGACGTCGCACACGAGATGGAGGAACCAAGTCTTTGGGACGTAGCTCAAAAAGCTCTTCACTGGGCGGGGGAAAAAATCCAAAGAAGGAAACTTCAGACTTTCGAGAGTCAGTTTCGTCTCGAGAAAAAGTACAGCCTGAGAAGGTAAGGAACTCCTAAGGGTCACGGCGAGGAAGCAGGAGCCACTAGACCAGCTAGTAGGAAAAATCTTTCTCACCACAGGGACGATCGTCACTAGCGTAAATCAGAAATAAAAAACCGGAGAAGATCTCGGGCCTCATTAAAAGAGAGAGTGAGCCAACGAAGAGGGGCTTGCGTGCATCGTAAATGACACAAAAATGCCCCAACCGGGGACAGGGGTAAAGACGCGATGGTCTGCGTGAGGGAAGGGGCGATCAAAAAGGAGGAAAACAACATTCGGGAGAACTTTCTACCCGTCCGGAAGAAGGAGCACACCTCTTCAATTTCCGTGATGGTCCTACCTAAGAGGAACTACAAAAGAGGAAGCGTAGGACGACCGCTACGGGCTACATCAGAAAAGACCGGGAATACATCTCAAGAGAAAAGGGTCCCTGGAGAAGAGAACAGAGTCTATTCCCACTGAATTGGAAGGGATAACAAGACAATGATCGACCCCTTTGTATCACATAATTTAATGCGATTACCCCGTAATGGGGGGCTGGCGCTTGGCCACGCTGTGTTTTAGTCAACAAAAGATACTCATATCTCTCTCGGCAGGAGAGGAAAGAATAGACTTACAGGAGAATAAAATGTCATGAGAGAACCGTCATATTTTGCAGCACCTCTACGTAAACCCGTCTAAACGACAAAAAGACGGAAGGGGATAGCTCGACAACGAACCACGGTTTCAGTCTGAAGGAAGCCGCCCGCTCCGCTAGGGCGGAGACTGGTCGAGCGTAGCGGAAAAAATTGTGCAAGAAGGAAGAAAGGGAACATATGGGTAAGGAAAAACACTGGGCCCTCTTCAACCTCACGAAAGGCAGGAAAAGAAAAGGAGGTCGTCTTCCACAACCGCGAAGCCTCCGAAAAGAAGGCTCCACTCTAAACACAAGGAGGAAGAGAAGAAAGAGAAAAGGGGAAGGGAGAGGGTAGCTCGTGGACTCTGAGGAAGCCGTGATGAGAGGTGACGGGAGCAGTGCCACGTGAAGTCAGTCAAAGGGGAGTGCGCGACTACAACGGAGGTATCCACAGGGTCGCATTGTAAGAAGAAATAGATACTAATCGAGAAGGAAAAAGAATCTAATTGGTTGCTTCCTCAAAGTCACGAAAAAAGGCCATGACAGGCGCTCCTGTTCTCGAGTATAGCACAAAGAGGGGAGGGCGTCTACCTTGCATTCCATCAGATACGAGGTCGGGAGAGGAAGAGAGTACTTTGAGGGCCTCTCGTAGCGGCGTGCGGGGCTCTCAGAAGAAAAAAGAGTGACCTGCGCTAGAAAGGAAGGTGTCAGGTGGGAGATGGATTCTAGGTCTCTTGATCCCTCCTTGGGGCTTGCGTTCTATCTCGGGGAACGGCGCAGGGGAAACCGGAGCTTTTGAAAGCCGTAGGTATAAGAGTTTGCGTTTGCGCGGAGTCGACGGGATACTCATCTACGGGGGAAATCGCGGGGGAAAGAAGGAAGACTCTTTAGTTACTCGTACCGAACTTTCACAAAATAATATATCCTAGTTACCTGGGGGTCTATAGACCTTCACAACTCAAGAAACAAGCGCGAGCCGAAAAAGGAACTGAGGGTGATGGCATTTCGAGAACCGAAAAAAAAGAGTTACTGGTTTAGAAAGACCCGGGGGGAGGAGAGCTTATGAACGCGCTGTTTACCTTGGCAAAGGAGGAGTCTCAGTGAAGATACTTCTGGAGAAAAAAAGAAGTTTCGATAGAGAAGGGGCAAGATCGAGAGACCCCTTTACTTTCCGCGTTGGGACCCTGGGGCGCACCAGCAACTTCTCCAGGATATAGAGTGGGTTCTCAAAGGGGGGGTACGCCACAAAAGAGTCGAAAGAGAAAAGAAAGGGAGTCAGGGAAGGGAGAAGCGTCCTGTTATCTGGATGGAAAAGGGCTACAGGAGAGCGCGACGCTATCACGGCAAAGAAGCTAACTTGGGCCTACAGAGGGGTGCTGGCCAGAAAGGGGAAAGAACGACGATTCTCTCCAATGCTTTCCTGGTGAGCCTTCTTTGAGGGGACGGACCCCTTCTCTACCGATCGAGGGCGTGACTAAAGGTAAGTTCGCAGGGGGGTCTTGTACAATCGTAGAGACGCTCACTGCAAAAAATCCTGAGGAGAAGAGGAGGGCTCCCTAAATTGGAACATTGGTGTGTTCGGTCAAGGTCAAATACGGGTGTTTCTAGGGGGCAGGAGAGAGAAAGGGGACAAGGGGGGAGAAGGCTAAAACGTGAGGTAGACATAATTCAGGTCTGATAAAGAAAAGGAAGAAGGTCTAATACAGACACGAGGATAGTCCGAGCCGTTACCATAATAGTAAAGGAGGGGCGTGGTTTCCTTCCAAGAGACCTCTACCTGAGAATGAGAAGAGAAAACATAGAGAATGGATTCCCAAGGGAGAAGAGAAATTGCTTAAGCTTCTAGACACTCCTGGGAGAAAGAGGGGTCACCGACGTGCGCAATAAGTTCACGCTTTAAGTAGGGGAGTAGAATCAGAGGGCTCTGACAACATATAGTAAGAGCCAATAATCGTAGCAGGCCACGTCTCCTCACCAGCTATCCAGGAGAGGGGGGAAAAGGCGGTGCAGTAAAAAGCTATATGAAAATCTATCGGGTGTTACTTAGATGAGGGATCAGAAAGACAACACAAAGAAATACTCTGGTCTCGTTGGTGGGGGGGGGTTCACAAAAAAAGAAGGGGTAGCGTCTCAAGCATTACGAAGAGGAACTCAATGAGCATCGGTCCGTTTCCTTTCAACTAGTAAATTGAATAATGCTGCCTCCGAAGAAAAATCAAAAAGCGAATCTGATCGAGGGGGGGTCAACTCAAACTGATATGGCCTTGCCCCGAGAAGTGCATCTCCGGTCAAAGTGCAACTTCGGTTCTACAGGAGTTCCTAAAGAGGGGGAGAGAAGTAGCCGCTAATCAGAAGCTGAGGGAAGGATCAGGTCTGCTGACAGTGGTGGGGGAAAAAGAAATGTGACAGAGGGGTAAAGGAGGGGGGTTGCATTGGAGCTAGGGGGGAATAACTCTCGAACACATCAATCTATAGAACCCAAAAAAAAAAGTTATTATGAAAGGGGGGGCGATTTCTTCGCGCTTAAAAACCCTAAGAAAAAAGGCCGTAATCTGATGTAAGGAACTGAAGTGCAAAATTTCCTAAGGAAAAATGGATTTAAAGAAGGATCGATCGGGACGGACTGAGCGTCACTGTTAAGGAACTCGGAAAGAAAGACGTTAAGAAGTGCCGGAAATCACTAAGCAGCTAGCCCGTCGAAGGAATAGTGAAGGTGCTAACTAGGAGAAGAGGATCACACTTATACGTATGGGAAAGGAATACGAGAAGAGCAAACTTGTGTTGTGGACAATAAAATCTAGAGTCCCATAAGGTCGGAATCGGGGAAGGGAAGCCACATATACTAAAAAAACTTGCAGAATGAAGAGGCATCAGACAAAAGAGACTCAGTCTCAGGACCCACTACACTATTAAAATGGTAAGGGAGAAGACTGGTGCAGGAAAGACTCAGAGGATCTTTAGATCTGAGGGGGAGAGCAAAAATTAGAAGGAGTACGGGAGGATGTAGAGCCGCAAAAAGAGGAGGTTCTCTCTGCCGTTAGCGAAAGGACTACAGATTAAGTGAGGGGACGTTTAACCTGAGGGAGATTACGGAGAGGAAGACCACACAGGGTAGAAAAAATGCTCAAGAGAAAGGTCTATTTTTGGGTGCTTCCCAGAGAGGAAGGGGAGCGGCTCGTCCCACGGAAAAGTCAGTTTGAGCTCTTCAGAGGTGTGCCTAGAGAAAGCTGGGTTGTTGATGAGACGGAAATAGTCCGTTCATAGAACCTGCCGTAAAGGGGTAGAACGGAAGAGGCATCGATGCAAGGAAAAACAGGCACGAGTAATAGCAATCCGCCTACAAAAGATTGACGAGAACCCGGCCGTTCACCAAATTCCAAAAAGGGGAAAGACAGGGGAGGGACTGGGAGAGGAGAACCATTACGGGCCGAATGAGAAGAGAAGGCTCATACTATTTTAAATCCGAATACAGCGGGCGACCAGATGGCAAGGGAGGGCGGGAAAAGGGAACGTCGGCGGGGGGCCGTAATGCTTTGTGAAAAAAAAGTGAAACAGGAGTCTCGCGAAAAGCTTGGCCAGTCAACCGCACCCGCTGTGCCGAACCGGCCGGGAGAGGGGACCGTATACTCATTGACGGCCTGATCCAGGAGAGAGCCTGAATTACGCCAGGCGCGCGGCGGACCTAACGTTCTAGACGAAAAAAAGACGAACGTCCTCGGGGCCAGGGGAAGGATAGCAAATACAACACATTTTCGCGCTCTTCGAAAAGGCGAGATCCCAAGGAGGAAAGGTTTTATCCGAAGGGATAATGAGGCACTATCCGCCGGGCCTGGACTCTCAATAATATAAACATAGGCCAACCCAGGCAGAGTCCCCCAAAGCCGAGAATGCAATTAAGGGACCATCCTGCGCCAATGAGGGAAAAAGGGGGAACTAGAGGGGACAAGGCTTCTTTAAAAGGCACCCAAAACACCTCTTCTTATCTTTCGAAAGGAAGGAGAGCCTCCCCTCCGAAAGGACTCTCACAAGAGAAACGGAAAACTCGGGAGGAGAGACGAATAAATCTATACACCGCCTCACAGTGAAAACGAAAGCAGGCTGCTTCAGAAAGAAGAGAAGGGACGACCTATATGTGAGGGATACGACACCCGCTATTCACGCCGAACAGCTCAAAAAAGGAAAGTTCATAGGCAATAATTGTTACGAGGTCCGCGGGTGGCCGAAAAAAATCGATAAAAATCGTGCGTATTTCACAGCAAGAAAAGCGAGAGGCCGCGAGACTGAGGAGAAAAAGAAAAGGATCAGAATTGTCTCTCTATTTTTCGACTCGCTAGAAAACGTAAGAGCGTGACGTCGGAGGGCTCGCGACAGGACTCGGGGAGGGTTCCGCTGAAGTAGTCGAAGGTCCTTAAAAATGTAGAAAAAAAAACCATCGATTGCTCTCTGACAGAAATTAGACTCGGTGGACTGGAGAGGTCCTCTCCCACAGAAAAGGAAAGATCGAAAAAGAACGAAACGAAACGCAAGATCTCTTCTTCAAAAGAACGAGCAATCAAGTTGGATAGAAGATACTCCTCAACAAACGGGGAGGAAAATATCGTACAAGGGAGGAGGGAGGCGGTACAAGGTAGAAAAACGTAGAGGTCGAAGTATGATCTTGGGGAAGAGATGGACCCGTATTAGATAAGAATCATAAATCATCGTCCACTGGGAGGACGAAAACAGAGGGGGTCAAACCTTAGAGTCCGTCAAGGATCGGGATTCAAATCTTCAAAAGAAGAAGGGTCCTTCACCAACACACAACGAGCAATAATGAGAAAATAAAGGAAAGGGCAATATCATGCGATCTCTGTTAGCGGGGAGGAAAGTAGCGTTTAATGGACGTATCGGAGGGATGGGAGAGAACATTTCTGCGAGCATGCTGTAGCGACTAGTAGAGTCGGGGGTCTCGCACAAAGCGTTTGGGACGCTCGTAACGTTTCCAGGGGGAGCGAGGGAAGTGGGCTAACTTTAAACAGGGTTTCTCTCTGAATTGGGACGCCGGTATGTGCAGACCCAAATGGGCCTCTCTGGACGCATGGGAGAAGGTCACAATAGGCGCTTTCACTTCTATCGGTAAGGGGCGGAAGGGAAGAGGGGCAGAGAAAAGAAGAGAACTTACAGGGGGGGGAAACATGGGGGAGTACTTAAGAAAGTAAAATACGCCGGTTGGTTCAGTCAGGGCGGGGCAGGGGGCCCTTCAACAGGGAAAAAATTCGGCTCGGAAAGACTACCTGGAGCAAGGGGGTGAGGACCTGGAAATCGAAAGCAAAGCCGATGTTTCGGAAGACGCGACCTAGTTGGTCTATTCGCGCTGAGAGCGAGGGGGAATCGCAGGGGGATACCGGCTCTTTTGCCGTCGGGGAGGTCTTCACGAGAGATGGGGAGAGCGACGGGGGCTAGAGAAACCACTGCTTTCCAGTATAAAGAGGGGGGTCGGAAGGAAAAAAGGAGAAGAAGCGACTGCGGGGCGAGTCAAAGAAAAGTCGCACCCTTCGAACAAAGGGACGATTCGCATTTCGCCCGGGATAGTGAAAAACACGCCGCTTGGGAAGATGATCTATCGGACGAACCGTGGGCTGATCACCATCTGGGTGCTGCATCGCAAAGAAAGGGGATCGCATAGTGGAGAAGGTGGTGTAAGGTGACTCCCTTCACAGCGGCCAAGGACAACTCGGGAATGAGAATTGGAATCGAATCAGGTACGGAAAAATAATCTCTTCTCGGCCAAAGGTACTCTAAAGCGAGGATCCGCGGAGAGCGCATAACAAGAGGGTGGAGTTGGGTAAACACCGGGTCCCCGTCCATGGACCGAGAGGGAGAAGATTCCGGGGTGGAAGGGTCTGGAACTCTATAACAGAGATAGGCAAAGGGAAGTCAGGGCTATAGAATCACACGGAAAAAGAAAACCATACCTGCGAAGGGTCGAGCCAAAACGGACAAGAGAACAAGGAAAAGGGTTGGGGCAGAAAACGAATGAGAAGAGGAAAGCAAACTCTCTCCTTTTCTGAGGGGACCTTGAATCGTAGGTAAGAAGGGGGACTGTAAAGGGGGAATCTACTTCAATACGTACATCAGGTGAAGGAGAGGGGGATCGGGAAAAGAGAGCACACCAGTCTTAAGAGACCTCAAACATCGCAAGTCGTAAGAGATGAAAGGTTGATCAAAGGGTTACAAAAAAGAATGTGGGGGGAAAGGTGTTTTTGTAAAAGGAAATGTCCGGAGTAAACGGAAAAGCCGCTCCCGAGAAGAGCGTAACGATAGTCGGCGGGAACGTGAGCGGGGGCGGGAGAAGAAGAAGCCCCGGACCTTATTCGGGAGGGGCCGGGGCCGCTAGGGGAAATGGGCTCGACGTACCGAGGGACCCGCGGTCCTCAAAAACCTCATGGGTAGCTATCTCTTAACGCTAAAGGCACAGTAAAAGCGGGGGACCTCGTCCGTCAGAAGGGGGTCAAAGAAAGGTAAAGACGGCCGCCGGACATACGCTTCTTTCATAGTCGCCGAGGGACAGCACGGAGGTGAAAGTACCTTGCCGGAAGTTGACTCCCCAAAGGAGTTCAGAGAAGAGCCTCCGCCCTCCTCAAGAAGAGATTATAAAAAGAGGAAAAAGGAATGTGGGGGCCAAGAAGAGTTTGCCGGTACGGTAAGGAATTTTTGGGTGGCTCACTACTATAGGTTGGAGAAAGCGCGAACGAAACAACAAAAGTAGGGGAAAGATAGTAGGAGTTGGACGTAACTGTATCAAACAAAGGGAGAGAAATCCCTAATGGACGAACCGGCAACCGACCAGGAGGGGGAAACACCCTTTCAACGGAAAATAAGAATCAAAAGCGTTCCCGATGAGTAGTGTCTCGAGAGGGAGAGACGGAACCACAGCTGAGAAAGAGGAAGGAGAAACTACTTTGCCAAGGGATTAATCGAGAAAAGATTACCTCGCAAAAGATTAAGGATAAGGCCAGAAGGGGGGGTGTTGCAACAAAACTACGCAAAAGGTAGCCGAACAGAAGGGAAGGGGGAGGTATTGCAAGAGAGAAATCTCTGGGGCCAGGACCAGCCGAGCCTCCTATTAGAGACATAAAGAGAGCGCAGCCCTAGGTGAACGTGTAAACCCCCAAAAAACAAATACGGGGGATACATCATTAGAGAGCGATCCTAAGAGAAGGACTAACCAAATATAGCTTCACAGGTGAGAGGAGAGCTCTTGAAAACCCAAGACACATAATGACGGAAATCTTTAGAGCAAATGCTCTGGACTGACTGGAAGGTTCTCTCGCGAATCTGAGAGGTTCCCGAGGAACCTATGAACAAACCGGATGAATCTAGAGGGGATTTGCCTCGACTTCGTGAAGGGGCAGAAACACGATGGGGAAAAGGTAAAGAATCGTCATACCAGGGCGGCTTTCTCGCTCATTAGAGGCTCTCGGACCAGTCCCCGGTACTGAAAAGTTGGATCGGACTGGAAAGTGGGGGGGTATATAGAAAAGAAGAGGCTATTGGGTTTTCGGGGGATGCCATGTGACTTCGAGAAACGAGACTTGGCTACATGTACTATTAAAGGGGGAGATTCCCAGACTATCACAACCTCTAGGAGAAATAGAACCCGCGAAAAACTATGTGGACGTGAACCGCCCAAATTTCACCTCACCTCCCCATTTAAAAAAAAGTCAAAACCGCGTAGACTTATAGGCTGAAAAAGCAAAGAGCTCATAGTCGTACCGAAGAAAAGCACTTTGCAAGGTCGATCGTAACAGATCTCCAGTCCCAAGGCGACAGGCCGAACAGTGAAGAAGGCGATAGGCTAATACACTCGAGAAAGCCCCATAGTTTTCCGGGGCCATACCAAGGCTTCTGTCCTATATCTCCGTTAAGGGTCACGGGGACTTCACGGAAAAGAAATCAAAACACCTTCAAGATAGCCGAGAGGGGTTAGCCTAGGCTGCAAAAAAGAAGGAAATTCTGCAGTATAATTTTCCGGGAAGACGAAAGAGGGCAACGAGAAAGCACGGCGCGCATTGAATATCAGAAAGAGAAGTTCTCCACGCGATATAACGAGCAGCTAAGGACCATAAGGAAATGAGGCAAGACGAGCGAAGGCGCGTCTAACCCCGAGAGAGAAACCCATATACGGGGCAATCTCGTAACTTCACTTCCCCCAGGTGGGAACAGGAAGAAAGAGGGAAAGGGTTCACTCTTGCTTTAAAAAACAACTCTGCGGTATAAAACGGTAAATATACTTAAAAGGCAGAAAAATCCTGAGTCGACGAACAGAAGATCTCACTCCTGACTACTCTACCATCAAAAAGAGAACGAAGAGACAGAGTGACCAAAGAAGTTCAAGAAAGGGGCAAAAAGCAAAAATCAGGCCCACGCTATGGCCGTTCGAGAAAAACACAGACGAGACAGAGAGACAAAGGGAAAAGGGGATACCTTACCCATCAACGGTACTCAAAGAGCAGGTCGAGTGGAGCGACAAAAAAGCGAGGACTCGCAACGCGGACAAGAATGACCGAGAGAGGAGGAAAAGCCTATAAGGCAAGGGAGGGGGGTTTCCAAGAGAGAGGGTTGCGCCCAAATCGAAGAACGCAGCTGAGGTGGTGAGGGAACGCAGGCTCCGGTGGTCCTCTAAGTAGTCGCCGGGCTCCCGTCAGCTTCGGGAAAAGGGGGTGGGGAACACTAGCAGACGGACGTGGGGCTACCATCATTGGGCTGGCAGTCTTACCTGAACCACTCGCTCCCGCACCCAACGCTCACTAACCCTAGAGTACGTATTCTTCCAATCGTAAAGCCGATACTATATCTCTCAAAAGAGAGGGAAAAGAAGAAGATCGGCCAACGGAAGAAGGCCGTGAAAACTACTCGATCTCCGTGATGAAAAAAAGAGAGGCACGGGGATGGGGGGGGAAAAGGGCATAAGAATAACCAAGCTGATTCCACGTGTCTGTGGTCCCTGATGTTACTAAAAGTTTGCAAAGGAGCGGGAAGCTATCAGATAAACCGTAATCTCCGCGGGAGGTCAAATAGACCGGATAAGGAATATGAGATCGGAAGGGGAAGGAGCGCAACATCTCCTGAGCGGAAGGTTCTCTAAGATCTCGGATCACAGAGTAAGTGGAGGGGAAAGTACGCCGAGAGATAGATCTTGAGGGGGATCGAAAAGATGACCTGAGAGAATATCAACCGGGAAGTGGGGGGACTATGGAATGGGGCTAAGGAAAGTCTAGAGGGGAGAATTTATTCTAACTCCATATAGGGGGGGAGAGAGCTGATGGACGGGCAAGAAGGGTCGAGGGTCCTTCGTAGAGGAATAGGAGGGTGGACTCTCGGTAGTGCGAAGAAAGAAAAACTCGGAAGGGAGAATCCTACTCTACGACGAACGGAAGAAGCTAGCCGAGTGCTTCAAAGGGGAATCGAAAAGGTCACAACTCAGTTACCACATAGAGAGGCAACCGATGCCAAGAGGGGGGCCTGAAAAGTTGACCCAAAGAAGGAGGCTTTAGGGGCGCTAGCGGGGAGCGTACGGCTGAGAGGAGGGCGGGGGGAAGGGGGCGGATAAGCTAGTGAAGAAGAGGAAGGCGAACTTTTGTATACATACAGGCTAGGGCTCCTGCTGGGAAGTTTACCCCGGGGAGGGGGAGTCAGGCACTATACCTGAATCGGTGGTGGCTCTCATAACCGTCCGAGCAAAAAGCCCGCACCCACCAAGCGCGAAAAGAGGATATTATTTAAAAGGAATAGTGGAACCAGGGGGAAGACTCTTAAGGAGGGCAAAGAAGTCGGGGGCAACTGGGGGAATGACACTGTGTCAAGAAGCGGAAAAAGAAACGTGGAATGCGCGACGAGAATGCGGAATGGTTCTGGAAAGTCTCCATCACAGGAGGAAGGACGACTCGGGAAGGGGAAAGACCTTGACAGAGGGCCGAGTGTACTAAACAAGTCGTGAACGTGGAAAGGAAAGAACTTCCGAGCTCAAGGGCGGGCTCATCTCCGTCTCAAGAAAAAGGGGGGAACATTTGGTCACGCTTGAAACGCAATATTACGCGCGGGGAATCTGAGAGGCGCGGTCCGGGAAATGGAAAGTCCAAATGCATCTTCATTATGAAAGGAAAACGAGATGAAACAAAGACTTACGCGCACCAGAGACCGCGGGACGAGAGGAGAAAACCAAGGACCAAGAATAAAAAGGAGTTTGCCGGGAAAAACACTCCCTAGCAAAGGGAACAACTCATCAGGTGGAGAAGGGAGACTCCTGTAGTGGGACTTTATCGCGCACCTCTGTCAAAAAGTCAGGAAGGGAAATACAGTTCATCGAATTTACGAGAGTCACGC
>Ga0179593_1484255_pt1 | contig 12001 bp, 7 predicted proteins | sample CZODoug2_1_08_16_FD_185931 | JGI IMG/M metagenome (GOLD analysis project Ga0179593, IMG submission 185931) | Vadose zone soil fungal communities from Angelo Coast Range Reserve, California, USA - CZODoug2_1_08_16fungal (PacBio error correction) | ecosystem: Environmental > Terrestrial > Soil >...
CGGGAGGCTCTGAAAGGGGCCAGGGCGCCATCTCTAATGAGAAGGGGGAGAAAAAGGAAAGAAACAAGAGCATTGGGAGGGACGAAGAGGGAGGAAATGCTGCTAATCTGCCGAGGTCTTTGAGGCAGGCAAGCTTTTACACCAATTATGAGTGCTCGACGCAGAGGGGAACGAGTGCAGTTACGACTGTCGGGAGAGAAAAGAATCAGGGGGGCCGGGAAAACTAGGGCTGCTGACGATGGTGAAGGGTAGGGCTCTCGCACACTGCCGTGCCAGCTCCAGTTGCTTCTGAAGGAGCTGGACGAGCGATGGGAAAAAGGAGTTTGGAAAAGAAAAACCGAACAAAAGGGGAAGAGAAGCAGCCAAGAAGGACAAGAGGGTAATTACAGGATATATTGAGGAGGCAAGGAAGCCTATTCCCGACTAATGACACCATCTCCTACGGATGAAATACAATGTAACGAGGGGATTTCTAAATGTGAAAGAAATTCTCGCTGAGAAGAGTTACCAAAACACTGGAAAAAAGAAGATCGAACCATCTGTGCAAGTCCAAGGGGAGGCACAAACGTAGGAAGGCCTCTCTAATAGAACGGGACTCGCGAGGGGCCCCAGATTTAGATGCGTCGAATAAAAAGCAGAGGAGCGAAAAGGCCAACAGGGGAACAACATTCAATGTTGCAGGTTTTATCACGAAAACTGAAGCGCCAGCCCTCGGGGCAATCCCAAACCTCCTCCGATAATAACCAAAAATTCAGGGGGAGGGAAAGGATCTGAACCGATAAGGGGGGGGGGGAAAAACTGAAGGAAAAAGAACCCGAGACGGTCGGCTCAAGGAGAATCTTTATCGGGTCCCGGGCAACGTTGTCCCAGTAAAGCTAGAATACAGAAGGAGGATCAGTGAGGAAGAGGAGCTCTCGATGGAGAAATGCATGGCCGTGGCAACCTTCGATGCTTTGGGTGCACACATCAGGCAAGACACTTTAACGACCCTTCTTTCTCAAGGGAGGAGTGATGGCTCTGGGTTGCCTGGGTAAGGAGGAACAAAAGTGCTAAGTAACGGGGGGGAGCAGGGGGGTCAGGGGAGGGGGGGTGGGCAAACCGAGAGGGGGAGAGTATGTAAAAGGTTTGAGGGATCAGTTGGATGTGGGCCTACGAATTAAGTTGTGAGCCAACCAGGGGGGGATAAGAGCGAGACAGGTTACATGCGGCGAAAATGCCCTTTAAAAGGAGAAGCTCAGAAACGATCAAGAGGATATAGTGCCGTGGCAGAGGAGGAAATATGAAGTGTCGGAGCGGCTGAACTGGGAGCGCAGTGGTGGGCATGGAGCTTTGTCGCAAATGTAGCTTGAGGCTTCAAACGGAGATTGGGAAAGAGTAACCTTTTGGGTATTCAAGAGGAACCAGAGAAGCTAACTACCAACGCGTTGGTGGGAGGGGGGTCAACTCAGTCAGAGCAATCTTACTGTTAAGGGGGAACAAAAATACGAAATAAAGGTAAGTTGGGGGACGAACCGAAATGCGATCTGGATGATCCCAGTCGCTAGTCTGGTGTTTTCACTTGAGGGAATGCATGCGGGAAAAAAATCCGGTGGTGGAGTGTATATTGTAAGATTAACAAAAATAAGTCAAGGGAAGAGGCCTCAACAAGTGAAGGATAGTGTTTCGTCGCGTCGAAACGTAAAATAGATAACTGAGGCTGGCTGAGGGGGAGAGCTACATTCAAATCCGACTGCTTTTTGTGAAGACACCAGTGAAAAGAGACGAGGGGAAACGGGCCGAAGAAAAGGACGGCTTAAGTAATCTGGAGGACGGGAAAGTGATCACATTTGCACCCATGAAGATATCGGGAAGAGTAACAATGGGTTCGACAGAGGTGCAGAGCTGTCATACGATAAAAGAGAGTGAAGCAGCGGTATAGATCAAAAACAAAACAAATTATAGATCGCTGAACTCCTCGTTAGAGAAGACCTGGGGGAAAGCCAATTGGAGAAAGTTAAGAATGAAGGGGGAGAAAGGGGAGAGATCGCCTCCTGAGGAACGAATCTCGGTAGAACGGCAAGTCAGGCTCCTGCCCCCCCCTAGCTACACCGGTTTTGCCCTGGGCCATTTTGAAAAAAATTCACACACCCAGGAATGGCTAATTGAACTAGGGAGCGCTCAGAAACCCGACATAAGGACAAAAGGCCAAAGGGAAAGAAGGGTCGCAGGGAAACGAAAAAAAGAAATACGGAAAGGTGGACAAAAACTAAAGGGTATGTCCGGTCCACGGTCCCTATCTGACACCCGGTATTTTGCAAATCGAAAGCAGGCAGGCAACTGTGAAACACAGACTAAGTCAACGCGGGAATCAATGGTCGTCTTTGCCTTGGTAAAAGAGGCAAAGAAATGTGAAAAGATGGGGAAACAAACATTACTACAATGAGAAAGCATGGGCAGTGGACCCAGCCACCTCTGTGGAGGTAAAGCTCCAGCCTAAACCCATAAAGGAGAAGGTAATTTATGACAAAGAGAAGTTGTTCATGCACTCAAAAACTCTACATTTGACTCCAAAAAAGACCAAGTGAAGACCGCCAGGAGAAGAGTGAAATGATAGGAAGAAAGTAAAAGGACAAGGTAGCCGCTAGTCTGGAGTAAAAAATAGTAGCTCAACCATTAATTTAGAGATTGAAACTGGGGATGAAGATAAAGGCAGAATGGGGAGGAAGAGGCTCTGATCGCGTAGACAATTAATGCATAAATGGGAACAAAACGATAGTTGGTGGGGAATAGAAGAAAGGGGACCGAACTGCGAGCAAAAATTAGTGTGGTTAACTGTCTTTCCTATCGAAGCAAAAGGAGAAGAACATAAGGCACGGACGAGCGACATCCCTTGTTGGCACGGGTGTCGGCAAGGAACAGCTCTGGTGGGGAGGTTCGACAAAGAGGAATTGGGGGGGGGGGGGGAAAAGGGGCAAATGCGGGAAAAGGGATAGCGCAAAGGGGGCAGGAGCAGGGCACGATTGGAAGGAAAGAGTTATTAGGAAACTGGTGGGCACCATACGCCGAGGGGGGGCTGAGAAGGAAACCGCGGATAGTTCTTTCCTCGTAAGATGAGTCCTAGCTCAAATTGGTATGGGCTGCGGCAGGGGGATGCGGCCGGTTTGGGAAAATTGAAAAGGGGGGGCCTGCTCGCTTCTACCCTTGAACACAAAATTGGAGGGAAAAGGGGGGTGCCAGAGAAGGCGACAGAGGGGACATCATCGAACAGCTTGACCATCGCGAGCGCACCTATCATGAGCCCTTCGATCGAGTATGAGATTGAAAGGGGGAACTCGATCGGGGTTCGAGTGTGGGAGAAGGATTCGTTAAATCGGATACTTCTCGTTCGTGAGATCAGTAGAAAGGCACCTAGGAGGGAAGAGGTATTTCAGCGGTCTGTTCGTCGTAACAAAGAAGTCGGAAGGCTCGTCTCGGCCATACCAGAAGACGAAGGATGGGTTCAGGGGACTATGAGGGCAGGGGTGGAAGGGGAGGTGGGGGGGAGGGGTTGGGGGTAACCCAAATACGGTTTTGCACGGGAAAAGCTCTGCCAGCCGGGAAATAAGGGCTGCGCGTAGGGAGGGACGGCGAAGGGAGAACGCCATCACGTTCTGCAAGCTATCAGCAGGGACCAAAGAGAATTTTCGCCCAACGCCGTACGGGGGAAGATAAGCTACTCTCAGGCGGAGGAAGGCCCAGTAATGCCTTGGATTGTGGGCTGCTGCAGGTAATAAAGACGGGGGAAAACACAGCTTGGCCGAAAGCTTCCAAGACAGTTCTCGTGCTCAGGGACTGGAGGAATCCTTCAACGAGAGATGGGCGGAGCCAAAAAGGAAAGAGGAAGAAGGCGAGCAGAGCAAGGACTCAAACAATTAGTAGAAAGGAAGGGAAGATCTTTACGAGAGTGCTAAAACTCCACTGAGGTCCTCGGAAATCGCAGGCAGGATGAGAGGGGCACGCATAGGGAGAGAGAGTGCTTCGCAGAGACGTATAAAACGGCCGACGGCATGGAGAAGGTACCTCTTGAAAAACAGGCATCCTTGCATCTCTCTGAATGAGGCACAAAAGGAAGATTCCAGGCATTCACCGACTGCTTGGCAGAATCCTTAGTTCTCCTGGATTCGAAACGGGATGGAGGGAGGGAGCCCGTTAACTACTTAGTCCGGGAAGAGAGCATTGGTAGGAAGAGTCTGATAGAGTTTGACAAATCAGAGAAAAATATCTGCTTTGTTACGAAGGAAGAAAATTAAATAAAAAAAAAAAGGACGAAAAGAAAACAAAAGAAAGGAAAAAGTCACGTAATTACGGAGGGATGGATGAGGAATTACCCTATGCGCGTTGGCGAAAGAAATTCAAAGAAGTCCTAAAGCGGGAAATACCAACCGAAGATTCTATTGAGAAAGGGGAAAAGCCATCCATGGAGGAGAAAAAGGGCCACCGACCTGGGGGAACACTCAGGCCTACCACCGATCAGGGAAAGCACCTTTCAACACCCCAAAGGTTTCTTCAACAAGCCCCCTCTGCAATATCGAATAAACTGTTTGCGGAGAGATTGTTGGAGAAGACATAAGGGAGACAGGATCGGGGAACACAACAGATGTTCAAACTCATGCCAGGAGGTCAACAACTGATCTGTAAGAGAACCAAGCCAGAAGACTAGGAAATCAAAAAACCTCCGCGCAAACCCCAAAGACGATAACTTCTCGACCATCTATACTGTTGTCCTAATGACGAAAGTCAAAGGAGGACGTTCCAGCCAAACAAGTGCCGGGAGAGGGAGGTGGTTGTGGTCCAGATAAGAGTAAACAGATCCCGAAGGACCAGATGCTCAGTCATTCCGGGTGGCCAATCAAGGTGGCTATTGTAAAAGAAAACTACAAAAAAACGCATATGCAAGGTGTATGGTGCAAGCAGTACAATTTCTATTTCGAGATCCGTCGGCAGTATGGGCAAGACTAGTACAGGGGGGGAATGCTATAATGAAAGACAGAGCACCTTTCGATAAGGCTCTCGCCAGTCGTGCCCAAGGGTTCGTGGAGATGAAATGAACCAATTTTATTCAGGGTTATGAACATTTTAAAGTCCGAAAAGAAAAAGGAAAGGGGTAAGAAAAAGGTGTCGAAAGAAAAAAAAAGCGGGGATCCAGTTGGTCAAGAGGCTTACTAAAAGGTCCGTTTAGAAAGGACTCCTTCAAACTATCTAGAGAGAAGGTGGAACTTAGAGGAGGGTCGATGGGAAGTGATTCTCGAGGGACTGGCGGCAGTTATTGGTCATTTCACGGGGCTGAAATGTAGCTTGAGGCTGAAAAACGGGAAAATTGGGGGAAGCTACCGTCCATATGGAGTAGGAATCCGACAGGAGATGGGAAGTACAAAGCGACTCGGTCAATTGCATGGGAAACGCATGGGATTAAGAGGGGAGAAGGTATGGGGGGGGTAAAACTATGGCCCATATGAAAAAGCTAACAAGAAGGAAATGAGAAAAAGGTTCCTATAGTCTTAGGTGGTGGGGAAGTTTCGGCATTCTTCTCAGGCTTCAAAAAAGGGCCGTTGTGGTCAGATACGGGATGGCGCTCTGACAGAAAAATATCCCGGGAAGTCGGGACAAACCACACTGAACCGTGTTAGGACGCGAACTAAAAGTCTGTGTTCGTAAGTTCTTGGCCTTCTGTCTTCTGTTATCGCTCCTGTGGGAGGGTAAAGGAAGAACATCGGTGTTGAAAGTAGGTCTAAAGAGGACCGTTGCCGCTCAAAGCACGCGGCCGGCAAGGGGAGAGAGAAGCGCGGGTGCGGGAAAACGCAGGAGGACAGAGCTCTCCTTTCACCTTAGGAGGCGTGCCGTCGCGACCAAGGGGGTTACGGCAAAATGGCTTGTGCTATCAGGAAAGGATGGAACGAGGATCGAGATTCTCAACAACATGAGTAAAGAAAGGGAAAAAAGAGGACTGCATGAATAGCGGGATTACCGCTACCATTGGGGAAGAAATTGACGAAGGAACGATATAAGAAAGGTGAAATCACAATGCAACTCCCTCTCGTCAGAAAGACGGAGCGTCGCCGATCCCACCCGTTGAAGGGGGGGGGCTGGGCCAAGGATGGAAGGAAAAAAAAAAGCGATCGCCAGGACAGAAAAAGGGTCGTCACAAAAAAAAGTCAGACCATCCTAAAACGATTTGTAAACGTGCAGAGTAAACTGGTTTGGTCACGGGAATAGGGTTAATGTTGAGTAATCGGTAAGGGGGGGTACTCCGGAGAGGAAAAAAGTTGGCAGCCGACACTCCACTTTCCGCGTTTACATAAAGACTTCTAACGGAGATCGATGTTTAAGCAATGTGTTTTTACTAGGTGTTTTACCAAATTCCCGTAAGCCCGTGATCATCCCGCGTCCGGTTTAAAAGGAAAGGACGCGGTGGTAAAGGGGAGACGCCATGAGGATGCAAAAGCACTAGCCGTGCTTTTTCCCATACTAAGGTGGGCCACTCAAGCTACAGCAGAAAAAACGAGCCATGCAAGTCCTCCCATGAAGAGAAAGGAAGGACGCAGAGAAAGACGACTGAACCGCACCGGGATAGACGAAAACGCGTTGTCGATAACGAGGGAGCGGCCTTTCGGGCATTATTTAACCTGACAGCTATCCGTCGCTTCAGAAATGGGGCGAGAACGGAGGAATGACTAATACTCAAAAAAAGCCTTGGTTTGGGGGACGAGATAAGGGTGGGTTAAATCATCATCAAAGGAAGAGGAAAAACCGTTACTTAGAGGACGCTGTACCTTTCGGAATCTCCCAGGAAACTAGAGAAGGAAAACGCTCAGCGACTCTCAATGGGTCTTGGTTGCTGCATAACCGCCTCTTCGAGGTGGTATAACGAGGGGGGGGAGGGGTGGCACCGGCCAACTTTAGCATGCTGAGCGGGCATCGGCAGCGGCGGCGGCGGTTCGGGTGCGAGTTTTCGTACCAATGGCACAACCGTGATCAAAAGGGGGAAAGGCGTGCTGGCTCAGAGACGACAGAAATGATCTGGTGAATAACTTCACGGAGAAGATAGGAATTTGATGGGCTTGAGGGTATGCCGAGGTTGGGATTAGGCCTGGTTGGGAAGAGGAGATGCCCCTTTAACAACCCTGAATGAAAACTGTTTGTGGCCATCAGCCGGAGCAAGCGTTTCTGCCGCTTGAAACCCATCATAGAGAAGAGGAGGAGAGAGGCCCTGAGGAAGGTCGTTGCAAGACAAGGGGGAAGGGCTATCGGTGCGAGGTCCTGAGGGGGTTCCATGGGGTCGGGTCTTATAATGGTGGCGATACTTCGCCAGTACTAGGACCTTGAATGGTATTTCAGAGTCGGGGAGGAGGGGGCTCGAACGCCCGGCGTCCTTGAAGAGAGAAAGCAGAAAATCACTGGGAGGAAGTCTGGTGGCACCTTCTCTGCTTGACTTTAGCGGGGGGGGGAAGAATGGATGACTTTTTCACCGTTGCGAAAGAGGGGGTGTTCAAGACGCCGGCAGCAAGTGCCAGAATCAAATTCTTCGAGTGAGAGACCAAAAAGGGGTCGGAAAAAATCGGGGAGCCAGTTTGCCCGCAAAGCCTGAGCAAGGGGGGGATACCGACCGTTTTCCTATCAGACCTGGGGAAAGAAGGAATAGACAGGATGGATGAACCAGGATGATGGAGTGTGTACATTAATCCTTCGGTCATGTATCTGGGAAGGGACAGATCGCGCTTGTAACTCCAATGGGACTACGGGGGTAGACGGAGAGCCATTCCGCCTTAAAAGAGAGGGAAGTCCGCGGCCCTCAGAATTCAAACGAGAGAAATACAAACAAAAAGTAGTGAGAAAAAGAGACTTCCGTAAAGAGGGGAAGAAGGGTCGGCCTAAAAAAGAAGGGTAGTGCGCAGAAAGTATTGGTCTGGGAAAAAAGAAACTTGAGGAAGGCAGAAGATGGTCAAATATACTTCAAGGCTTGGACACTCAAAGGGACAGGACCTGAAGAAAAACAAAAGATGCAGTTCGCATCATCTAGGAAGTTAGGAAAAAGGAAGTCGCCGGACTGCGATAAAATAGAAGGAATAAGACTGAATCGCGTAAGGGTTGGTTTCGTAAATCTGATCTGTTAAAAACCGATGTCTATCATGCGTAATCGTGTGTGCCCACAGATCTTAGTCGCGAACTAAAATCAAGTGGGGGTCACGACGTCTCTAAGATTCTCGCTCGGCGGCGGACCGACGCAAGAGCAACGCTGCCGGTGCACAAAGACGAGCACATCAAAGAAACGAATAAATCCGTCCAATTCGTTCATTAAGAGAGGGAGTGCACCGAGAAAAAAAGGGGAACGCACTGTACGGAAGCCTGAGAGTAGAATCAAACGCTGAAATGGCAAAGCACACTATAGCTAATCGATGCCAGAAGGCAGTGCCGGGCACACTTCGCGCCAAAAGGGAGACACGACTCGCAATCCCGGTCAACGGTACCCCAAAACACTGAAGAGAAAGAAACAAAGAGAGAGAGAAAATGGGTGCAACCGTGAGGGAACCGCAAATCCGTCGAAGGCTGTCCAGACGAATATGGGGGAAAAGAACGGCTGGGTGTGGAACAGCGGTCAGTGCTTCATACAATCTGTCAAGGCCAGATGCCACATACGGGCAAAAGCTAATTCAATATCAAGGTGTCTACGAGATCTCCACCAACCCAAATCAACGGCAAGCCAAACCGCGAGGAGAAACCGAAAAAAACATCAAAAACTGTGTTCATGGCGAAGAAAAAAGACGGTGTGACCCTAAGTAACGAATGATCCGGAAGTCCTCCTGCCAGCAAAGCCGGGATCGGGGTGTCCCTGCGGGTGTACCACGACGAAAGCCGAGGGAGACGGCAAAAGATCGCCTTCGAAAGAGCCGACATCCGGAAGGGGGAACACACAAGCAGCAGACATTTGCCAGCAACTTAAAAGGGGAGGGCGATGCAGGGGACGAGGATGTTCAACGTGGCTATAGGGAAGGGGCAGAGCACAGGGAGAAAGGTAAATTTAGCAAAATCGTTACGCTTTAGATCAGAGTACACTTCCTTAATCTTGGGGGGAGGTAGGTATGTCATAAGGGGGGGGGGGGGGGACCTGGAAGATATAATGAAAACCCGAGAAAAAGGTCAAGGTCCATTTCAAAACAGGGAAGAATGGCCTGGGAAAGGGAGAAGAGACCTGGCCTCAATCGGTCGTAATCGGCGTCGGAGTCGTCGAATAAGATGGAAGGGGAGGGGAAAATAAGAAGGGCGGTCAGGGGGGGAAAGCTTGCCGCGGGGGGGAGGCAAGTAGCAGTTGCGAAAATGAGGGGGAATAAAGGTACAGCCCCGTGGGGGGGTCTTTAGAGCCTCCATAAAGGCGACCGAAACCAAGGGCAGCTCTTGGTTCAAGAGGGGATCGCGGGGATTATCAAAAGTTTCTTCTGGTTTATAATTTGAAAACCCCTCTGTCCATATGAGGTGGTAAAGAAACCCCATTCGAAAAAGTGCAATGGGGAGATGCTGATGGTTGGGTCAAGGGGCGAGGGTATAGGCGTGCTCGCATGGGCCAAATCTTTCAAAAATATACGGTAAACCGGTGAGGGGAAGGCATAACCCGATGACCTGAATTTTGGGGCCTCACATGTTGGGGGAAGCGGTCGCGCGAACTTAAATCGAAAGGGGGGCGGCTGCGGGGACTGTGTAGGATCTAACAAAAAACTTTAGGGTCAGGACCGCGGGTGGGTACGAGTCCGAGTCTCGAGGGGGTCAAAAAAAGGAAAGAGTCGGCAGGGGAGAAGGCGAGGCTGAGCAGGACCAGATGCAATTTTACAAACTGGGAGGATCCTGGTTGAAAAAGGTCTCCACTGGGTTCGCAAAAGGTGTGCAAATCGTCTGCTCCTATCAGGCAAAAGATGCGGTAGAATCCAACAACAACTGAGAAAAAGGAAAAAGGGGGAGGTAGGGCAGCGCTGAAAGAAGCGGGGTCGAGTAGTCATGAGCAAAAGGGGGGACGAACCCATTCCTACTGACGATATCCATAAAGGGAGGGTCGAATCTGTAATCCTGCGTCACGCACGCGCGACAGGTCGGCAGGAAAGACGTCCACCAAGGGACAGAAGTTTAAAAAAAAAAAAAAGGCCATTATGCCTTAGAAAAAAAAGAAATTGTCTTGACACTAAAGGGGGGGAGACGCTACTCAAAGCACCGCAGCCTCCAGCCACGATTTAAATTAAAACGGCTAAAAGATCCGGAGGGGGGGCCCGATTCAAACTATTGGGGGGAAGGACAAAATCAACCGGCGTCCCGTACTGAACAAAAAAAAAGCTGGGTGGCCAGTCCGAGAACGCAAGGGGCCGAAGGACAATCATACTCTCCAGGTAAGAAGTCTGTGGGGTTTCCTTCCACAGGATATGGGTGCGAGGGGGGAAAAATACCAAGACTAGACTAATCCGCATGGTAGAACAGGGTTTCCGTACAAGAACCTGACCGATTTGGTATGAAAAGGCAATGGAGATTCGAAGCCACCTTGCGCCAACGGGTGGTATTACAAAAGATAACGTTTCAGCAAGGACAAGATACTTTAAAATACCATTGACAGGAAACTACAGATGGAACCGCCCAAGTTAATAATCAAGGGACGCTATGAAGACGAATTGACCGGCCAACTAATCGACGATCTGAACCGGGTAGGAAAGAGTCGGAAAGCCTTTCTACGTGTGGATGGAACATCTAGCATCTGCGCGAACGGGGAGCATGTACGCTTACTTCGGAGTTCCTAAGGGGAGGAAAAGAAATGAATAAAGTTAAGTTGGGTGAGTAGCGTAAAAAACTCTAGACCGGGACGGAAGGGGGCTAGGCTGTCAAGGGGAAAGACCAAATTACTGAAGAAAAAGAAACCGGCTCAGAAAGAAAAATGAAATGGACACAGTGACCTTTGCATAACTTGTCAAGAGAGGAGGTGGACTTTTGGTGCGCCAGAGAGTGGAGGTCTGGGGCGAACTGCAGATGAAGAAGAGCGAGAAAAGAGGCGTTTCCGGGTCGAAGTAGAGTCTTGACAATGTGACCAAGCCGGCACAAAAGATAACGGCAGTCTTCTCAGGATATATAGGGTGGGGTCGTTCCGGTCGGGACAAGTAATAGATGGTATAAGAGCTAGAGGCCGAATTGTATGGTCTCTGAGGTCAGTACGCTGCTGGTTGGGGGGGGAGGCTGGGTTTGGCGCGGGGCTACTTATGAAGGGGAGGTGAACAATTAGGGGAGTTGGAATGGTTGTGGAATCGGTAGGCCGGCCTTAAGTCTGACAAAAGGAAACACCATCGGGGGAACGGGGGCCGTCTTATTTGAGACGCAGGGAAAGGGGGAACGCGTTCGTTCGTGCCGCACATGGAAAAGGGGCAAATCGGTCAGGTGAAGTTTGTCAAAAACCAGTGGGTCGGGGGAATCGTAGAGAGCAGATCGATCCTTCTCAACTCTTCCAGAGGGGAGTGAAAAGCTCGGGGGTGCAATGAAGTGAAAGGCGGACTGAGTCAATCGGGAAAAAGGGGGCAGTGCTTATCAGAAAAATCATCTCCTGGGAAACCTAGGGGAGGAGACTGCCTGGATCTTACAGGGGGGGGCAACTTTTTAGCGTTTCAACCAAAAGAGGAGCAGAGTTGGGTGAAAAAGACAGGTAAGAGCAAACCTTCCGAGGTCAAGAGCGCCGGGGGGAAGAAGAGTGAACGTGGAGAGAAAGGCCAGATCGGTCGGAAAAGAAGCGAAATTTGAAGCAAAATAATGAGAGCTTTAGGGGTCAATCCAGAAAAGTTGGGGGTCCGGAAGCACGCGCCGGTGAGAAACCAGAGAAGTTGCTTGGGGTCTTCAAGACAGGACCTGGATTTCAGTTGCCACACGTATATTGGTCCGACCGCAAAGGGAATAAATTCTAGTGGCTCGTAGGACAGCACGCAGATCAGCGAGAGAATGAACGTAAATGCCGGCCAGCGCCGCAATATAG
>Ga0179593_1504561_pt1 | contig 12001 bp, 14 predicted proteins | sample CZODoug2_1_08_16_FD_185931 | JGI IMG/M metagenome (GOLD analysis project Ga0179593, IMG submission 185931) | Vadose zone soil fungal communities from Angelo Coast Range Reserve, California, USA - CZODoug2_1_08_16fungal (PacBio error correction) | ecosystem: Environmental > Terrestrial > Soil >...
TTCCAAAGGTCAGAGCCGGGAGAAAAAACTGCTCTGGTGGAGAAAAGGGGGACGGGAAGGGGCGTAATGTTAAAACAGCCAACTTGTAGAAGAAAAACTCTCGAAACCTCTCGGGGGTTGTCTATGGGTGGAGTACAAAGAAGAAAGAACGAAACAACGAACACATGCAAACAAGAAAAGGAACAACTAAACACCCCAACCAAGTAAAAAAAGGAAAAAGCTAAGGAAAAAAAAAGGCACCCTCAGAAAGTTCGGAAAAAGGGGTCTAAAGGGGGGCTCTATCCGACCATTTGGGGGTAGGAAAAAATCATGCATTGCTCCTAAACCCGAAAGGAAAAGGAGAAAAATTTGACAATTCAAAAAAAATCCTCGGCAAAAAAAATGAGGGAGGCCATTTTCCAACGATGTCCAGAAAAGCGGTAGTTCCGTGGGAAAAGATAAAGGGAAGAACCACCGGCTAATAGGATCTCCTTTATCTCGACCAAAGGAAAGAGAAGAGGAAAAAAGCCGCTATCCGGGAACACCCAAATGGGACTTCATCAACAGAGGGAATAGACATAAAAAAAGCGAGAAAAGGGACATGCCAACTAAGGAGGAGAAGGTAGGGGAAGATCAAATAAAAAAGACAAAAGACAAAAAAGGAGGGCATCGAGACAAGGCCAAGGGAAGAGGGATGTGCAAGGGGGAAGACCGTAAGCCCCCTAAAAGAGGGGTAAGGGGGGCCGCGGGGTCAAAACACGGAATCTCAAAAATCTCTAATTAAAACACAGTACCAAAAGGGGAGGGGCGTTCGGAAGTGGACCATAACCCACAAACACGTAATCTGAGAAGGGGGATGAGCCACTAACCTATCATACAGCTGCTAAAAAGACGGCAGAACCAACGAAACGCCATTGATTGATGCCTCACGGAAGAGGGAAAAGTGGCACTGAACGATCAGCACTCATCAGAGAATCTCTCAAAAAAACTCAGAACGGATTATGTTATTATAAGATGGAGAGAAATAGCTGCAAAACCGGTGCCCGAAATCGTGAAGGAGGGAAAAAAAGAACAAAGCACACATTGATCTCCGTCGTTGACGGAGAAAAAAAAAAAAGAAAAAAAAAAAAGTGGGCGATGTCCTTCGGGAGAAGTCAGGGGGACGCAAGGAGAGGAAAAGAAGAGGCCTAGAGACTGAAGGGTGTAGGGGCTGCCCTAACAAAAGAAAGGGGGGATCAAGGGAGAAGCTTTGTCGGAGGGTCCTGAGGAAAGGGAAAGTTGGACTCCCGCGTAGGGGGCCGCTGCCAGAAAGGGTTACCAAGGCCAAAAGAAAAGACGTAAGGAAGGGAGAAAGCTTATAAAAAGGCCCAAAGAAAGAAGAAGGTTCTAGGGACTCCAGAGATTGGACACCTAAAATAAATTCTTTACAGAGGACCCCAGGGAGGGAAAGTAGGGGATTCCAGGAGGAGGGGGGATAGGAGAAGAGGGAAGCCAGAAGAATGTGGATCAAGTAAGGCTAGTCAGAGAGGATAGGAAAAAGAGACTAGTCTACAATATCAGGTAACCGGAGAGGTGGGGGGATGAATACAAAGGGGAAAACAAGACCACGAGGCGAGGTCAATGAGAGGGGGGGAGAATTTAGCATACACTCGACTCCGTTATCAGAAAAAAAAACAGGCTGATTGTGAAAAGAACCAAGACTACGGAAGGAAGGAGCCGCAGCACGGAAGAAGGGACAAAAGGGTCTTCTCGAAGGGAAAAAAAAAGACTCTGAACGGAGCAGAGGGAGCCGCTGTAACCTCTTTGGAGTCCGTTCAAGTGCAAAGGGAAAATAGATATTCAAGGGGATATTTGAAAAAGAGAGGAGGGGGTTTGCAAAGGGCGAAAAGAAAAGAGTGGTTCGTTTTCTAAGGTTTGATTCGACTATTAAGGCAAATAACGTACCCACACGGCTAGATCAAAGAGGGGGCCGGGGGCAGGAAAAAAGCGGATGCTATCCCTCGGGGGACCCAAAGCGGCCAATCCCCCAAGAAAAAAAAACCCGAAAGGGGAGGAAACTAAAGAAGGGATGCCGTACTCTGCTTAAACAAAAAGATGGGAGACCTATCTAAGAACCCAATACGCTTGTTTGAGAAAGAAAATGGGGGGGTACCATCTCTTTGAATTGCGGCCAAAAGGGAAAAAGCGGAGAAAGCCATCAGAAACCTCGGAAAATCAGGAAAGAGTAAGCACGAGAGGAATCGTTCTTTCTTTGGAAGGCTACCGGGAGGGAAAAAAAAATAAGAGGAAGCCGACGAACACACCACAAAAAAGAAAGCACCGAAATAAAAAACCGCACACAACAAAGGAACGAGAGAAGGAAAAACGGGAGAAGTCCGAAGAACTGCAATTGGGACTAAGAAGGTAGGAAAAACTCGGGCACTATGCAAGGATGTTTGAGGATAAGAGAGAGGCACATTGAAAAAAATAAATGCCTATGACGCGGAAAAAAGGGAATAAAGCGTAAGCCTAAACAAGTCAATATGAAGAAACGCACAAAGGGTCTCTTCTGGCCCGGCAAGAAAAATGAACATGTTGGGAGGTCGACAAAGAGAAGAGGGGACCAAAGAATGGCCAGGGGAAATGAAAAAGGAGGGAGATGCGATTGAGAAAAGAAAATGGACAGTTGCAGAAAAAAAAATTAAGGGGACGTTGCTGACGCTTGGGGACCCCAGAAGCAAAAAACAGGAAAAGACGAGGGAAGGAAGGTAAGAGGAGTTCCTCCCTTCTCATTGAAGAAAAGTCGAAGCTGGCGCAGGGAGAAACGTCTCAAGGAAAGGGGAGGAAAGCGTCTTCCTACGGTTGGAAACCTCGGAGGTCGTCCATTGGCGGAAAAGAGATCAAAGGGGGCTAAGAGGGGAGAGGGAAAGATCTTGCCAAACCAATAAAAACGCATAAAAAAGGAGCTTAGAGAAAAAAGAGCAGGAAGAACGACGGGAAAGACAGAGGGCCGGGAAAACGAAGGCAGGGGGCCTGAGAGTGCAGGAAACCAGGAGAAAGCCGAAAACGCGTCCTCAAATAAACCTCGGGTAAAAAGGGGGGAGAGCCAGGTCATCTCGGGAGTCAGAAAAAGCGAAAGGCTGAAGAATTAACCCAGACAAAGAAATCCGACGGGTACACAAAAAATGAGAGTCTAGAAAAGGGGAGTGCTCTCGGAGCTTTACGATTCAAGGAGATCGGTTGATAAAGACTAAAATGTGCAAATCGAGGAGAGGGGGGGATCGGACCTTAAGGGGCATCACGAAAAACCCATCCTCAACAGGAGGTGTTCCGGGGACTTATAGACCAACCTAGAGAAGATGTTTTTCTCCCACTAAAAAGCAGGGGGGCCAAAAAAAATGAGGGGATCATTAGTAATTATGTCCTGAAAGCAACTGGGGCGCTTTCTTCGATCAGAAGGTTTCCCGGGGAGAAGACCCTGTTAATTGTCCCTGAGAGATTGTTTAAAATAGAGTTCTCTCTTATCGAATCGAAAGTTCCAATCAGGACCAAAGGACTCCCAAAAAGACTGGATCACAAGGCGGAAAACAAAAACGTACGCGGTCCCGGGGAGCCGAGAGGTAGGGTTGTGGGTCGAGATCGAAAAAAACAAAAGGGAGGAGAGGGGAAAAGAGATTAGCCAGAAGAGAAAAAAAACCGTCCTGGATAGCTGGAGTGCAAGAGGTAGAAAAGGGGCTCCATCTTCTGGGGGCACAAAAAAAAAAAAAAGATCAGACTTCTAGCGAGACCGACGCAAACGTGTAACAAGAGCCCGAACTAAGGAGGGCCGAAAGGATTGAAAGAATGGAGGAGGGCTAGGGGACTGAAAAAGGCACGGAAATAAAAACAACGAGTCTAATGATCCAGAGAAAGAAGCATAAAGCGCGAGAAAAACAAAAAGACGCTCTGAAAAGGGCGCGAAAAGGTTGGACGACACACCAAGGATTGAAGGGGATCGGTGCGGAACCAGAATTTCCGGGCAACGAGATGGGAGAGTGAGAGAAAATGATAAGCTCTAGAATACGAAGAAAAGGAGGCCGACTAAGTCTGGAAAGGCGGAGTAAATGGTGGGGAAGGCGGCTCTGAAAAGAAGGAAGGAGGAAGGGAATACCTCTGTAGTTACTGAGAGACACAGGGACTCCCTAGGGGTTATCTGGGGGAGGGCTGACGTGTTCTCTATTGAGTGTCAAGTACTTACGGTGGTCAAGGGAGTGGGCTGACTACGAAGGATCGAAGACCAAGGAGAAGACCTCTCTCTAGGTAGGGGGGGGGCCAAAATATCAAAGTACAGAATCGGGGGCCTCTTTGGTTCAACAGGAGAAAAGAAAGGAAAGAAAGGGGGCCACTTCCGAAAGTCAAAAAAAGGGGGGGACGATATCGTCAGTACCTGTCTCCTATGGCAGAGCAAAAAGAAAAAAAAGTGTGTCACATCGGAGAGCTTCATAACGAGGAATTGGACAAAAAACATACTCACACCAATATTCCATGGAGGAAAATGATAAGGGGGAGGGGGGGAGAATTCATGAAAGGGGGCTGATTCACGACATGGGTGGATGTATCCCTACCTAAAGGAGGTGTGAGAAGAGAGGACGAGGGAAGGACCTACCCCTTTTAAAGGCCAAAAAGTAGGCCTTGTGTTGTTCTTTGGGGGGGGTCTGGGGGGGGGGGAGGGTGAGAGAATCAACATGGAATTGTTAGGAGGGGACAAGAGAAGCCGCCATATGGGTAAAGGGGGGGGCGGTGTTAGGGAGAGGGGGGGGCTCTCTTCTCAAAGAGTGGGGGGGTTTCTATTGGGGGCTCAGTGGGAGAATTACAATGAATAAAAAGCACCTAACAACAAAGAGAATAAGGGAAGAAAAACCGGCCAAGAAGGGTTTAACTTAAGAAATAAAGAGTTCTTTTATTCGCTGGGAGAATCCAAGGGGTGTGGTGTCTGAAAGTAGACAGGGAGGAGGAGGGTATTCTACTTTGTAGGGGTCAGGGAAGGGGTGACTTTCGTTTCTAGTCCGAAAAGAGGTCAGGGACTTGGAGAAAAGGCGGAAGGAGCAGTGACCCTTCCCTGGGGCTTAGAGCTGGGAGGGGTTTCAAGTGTGGGGGGAGGTAAGAACCAGGGGCCGGAAATCTCTGAACAGAAGGAGAGGAAGGGGAGAGACTTCCCCTCGTCGGGGGGGGAAGGAAGGCCTGAGGCAACGGAGAGGACAAAATCTCGAGGGGGAAAACCAGAAAGGGAGGAAGAAATAGGGCATCCATACCCCAGGGTTCGTCAGGGGAAAAAGCTTGGGGTACCATTACCGGAAGTACATCTAGAAAAAACTTGAAGGGAAAAGAGAAAAAATTCATGGAGGAAAAAAGATTTTAGGCCACGGGAGTGGGAACATCACTCTCTTAGATCTCCAAGAACGGAGGAAAAAAAAAGGGGAATGATAGTTCTGAAAAACAGAGGAAAAATAGTGAGGGTGGGGAAATCCACTACATTTTCAGCCGAGGGGGAGACGGTTCTGCTAGTAGTCGATTTCATGGGAAACCAGGGTCCAGGAGGCAGGCTGGCCTTGACTCAAGGGTAATCGATCGTTGGCGGGTTCAATAAGGAGCTGGCGGCCCTCGGAGGAAGTTTACCTCACGGAGGGGTTACGGCGGAATTAAAGGGAAGGTAAGGAGGGACTACATTCCCTTAGAGTGGGGGGAAAAAAAAAAATGACGGGAACAATTTGTAAGGCCAATTTAAAAGGTCAATGAAAGGAAAAAGTCAGAAAGGGGAAAGAGGCTGACTCAATTACTAGGGTCTGGGGAAATCCAAGAAAACCGTAAAGGACGAGGGGGGTACAAGGGAGCCTAAGTTACGGCCGATTAATAAAAACCGAGACGATTTATTATCCATCCTCAAAGAAAGAACTTTAGGAGCTTCAAGAAGCCGTCTGGTACGAGGGGGGGAAGGGAGAGGGTCTTCGTTGTGGGGGGAGGGGGGTCGGCGTTTTCGCTTGTGACGGGGGTTGGGTCCAAACTATTCTCCACGAAAAAAAAAAAAAAAAAAAAACAGGATACTGGGAGACTCTATCCGAAAAAGCCATGTCTGTGAAGATAACACTACCACTGGGGGGAAGAAAGAAAAGGAGTAAGGGAAAATCTCTACCTCCGGGGGGGATAAAAAAAGGACTACGCAGATGCGTTGGGGGGCAAAAGGGGCTGAAACATCAATCTCCTGATGAGGGCCGCAAGAGGGGGAAATTCTGTCTTTGGCTACAGAACCGCCCATGAGGGGGTCATAACCCAAAACGAAGGCATGCGAATCCTGAGAAGGAACTCGGGGTCCACTATTGCTCGTGGTTAGGGGGGGGGAGGGGCGAGACGGAGGTCGTCGAGAGAGGGAACATTGGAAGGGGAGATGAATAAAAAAAGGGGTCATAAAAAAGCGACGATCGTATCGAGTGACGAGTGTGGGGGAAGAAGCTCAGGTCTTACCGTTGGAAAAACCAGCCCGGATTGTCGGGGGAGTAGATGGGGCCAACCTAGAATCTAGAGGAATGACGGAAAGGGTGTGAAAACCGGAACTCTGGGACTTCTTCGTCGTCTCGGAGAAAAAGAAAAGCTATTAAGGAAATATCTAAAAACAAAAACGTCACGTTAAATAACACTGGAAACGGGGGGGGGGAAAGGCATCCATCTCTTCCCCGACGCGGGGGGAGAAGTTCAAGGGGGAGGTGGCAAGGACCGAACATTTAAATTCGACTCAACGGAAGATGACGAAATGCTCGGGATCTAAAGTCCGAGTCAAAAAAACTGAAGTCGACCTATGACTTGGGAGGTTTAGGAGACAAACCTGGATTGCACCAAAAACGGGGAAAAGCGTGGTCGTGCCTTTTAACACAGGGAAGAAAACGACTAGACCGCTGGAGGGGAGGGGGGGGTTGTGATGGGCGGTCTTTAGTCCCACTTGAGGGACACGGAGAAGTTTTAGGGGCTATTGGGGAAGAGGAAAAAAATCGTGCGGCGATCGAACGTAAAAAGGGGAAGGAATGGGCGGGGGGGGGAAAACCCCCTTAGCAAGTTTCAACGGAAGACGAGAAGTGGAAATGCCCTCGACTTCCTCGAGGGAAGAACAGCGGGTTCGTCAAAAAATTATAACCGGGATGAATAAAAAAAAGCCATTACTAGCCGATCTGAAGAATAGAAGAGAGACACAACACAAATTATTAGAGGAAAATATATATGGTGATCTCAACAAAAGAAATACTTAGAAGGGAAGGATCTGAGGGGGGTTTCGGTCGCAGGTTAGCCAGGGAAAAGGGGGCGCCTGCTTCTTATTCATCGAATATTACTAATGAAATGAAAACTCTTTCTGTACAACGAAAGCACACCTCAAAGGAGTTCTGGCGGAGTCTGCGGTTAAACTCCTCAATCTCATGTCTGAAGAAGGGGAGTACCATCACAGGTTCTTCTGGAGATATCACAGAGGCGCAAAGAAGACGAAAACCCAATCTCATAGATCTTTCAGAGAGAGGTGGTGTTTGGAAAAAGAATCGGGCTTCTCTTTTGATTAATCCAGGAGGGGAACAATCAAGCAGGGCAGATAAACCTACGAGGACTGGGAGAGTCGAAGGATCCATGGATCTGCCTCTCTAAGTGGAAAAAAATAGAAAGGGAGGGGTTCGGGCTCTTCCACTAGCTATATGGGGGAAAGCTCTTCAGTCACCCGGGGCCCTACTATGGGAGGGGGGAATTCGGGGGGGGGAGGGGTGGAAGGTGCATGTCCTCGCATGGAGGAAGCTGGGGTCAGAATAAGTCGGAATCCTCCTACTAAGGAAATTCTCCACATCCCTCCAGGTCGAAAGAAATGGCAGAGCCTACACCAATTTCTTGATATAAGGGGTGGGGGGGAAAAAGGACAGCAGACTCTCAGAAGTGGGAAATGTCTCAAAAAAGGGGCTAAGTGGGGCTACCCTCTTCCTGAGTGAAGACCCTTCTGGGGGGGAAAGAGCTAAAAGCTTCAGAAAAAAAGAGTGATCAGGGGAGGGGAAAAAGAAAACCACCTAGTCCAAGTTGCCTGGGTGAAAAATGAGGGGGGAAAAAGGATTTTTCCTATGGAATAGGTATTATGTATCAATCCTGACTGAAAGGGAGTTAAAAGGAAAGCGAGGAGGGAAGGGACCTTGGCCCGCCCGCGAGATAAGCTCTAAAAAAGAGGGTTGATTTCCCTTCAATCAGCTGGCAAAAAAGGGGGCCGGAGTGTGATAGTTGTAGAAGTATTATGAGTAATTCTTCTGCCCAAAGGATAGGGGGGGGGGTGGGGAAAAAAATTTTTGCTCATCGGGAAGAAAGGCACTAACTCCCCTCACCCAATCTCAGAAAAAGACTCGGGAAACCCCCAGGACAGGGGGACTTGTTAGCTGGGACGCGAGCCGCCCGGGTGCTGGGTTAAAAATGCAGAGGCCTCCCAAGTTCTTTTTCCGGCTCGATACGACGGAAGGAGAGAAACTTTTCCACGATGGAATTGACTGTGGAAGGGGGCCCGGTGTCAGGGGAACAAAGTTAGCTCCTTGGGACCAGTCAAGAGAGAACTGAGAGGGAAAGGAAATTGGATTCTCAACTTTCGCGCAGGGGAACGTGGGTCTGTCAAGGATGCCTGGCACTTCTTACAACAAATAAGAAAACTGGAAAGGCATCCCGTACCCGCTTCGCGGTAACAGAAGCGTCAAAAAAAAAGTCTCTATGACCCTCCCGATAGAGTGGAAATCCCTCATTTGAGGCGCCAAAGATTGTGGTAAACTGAAAGATAGAACGCGAACAAAAACAAAAGGGGAAAATGTACCGTGATGCCACTCAAGTGGGGTAGTGAAAAGGTTTTGGAAAGAAAGAAAGAGGCTGACCAACAACACTAGGAAGGGGGAAGATAGAAAAGGATGACTCCACGCCGGGGAAATCTTGATTGTAAGAAAGACATCAGAGGGTTGGGGGGCCCTTTATCGATTTCTTTAGCGTTCAGGGGAAAAACTGCACATCTCAGAAAAGGTGGTTTTTTGTTGGGTTCTGCCCTCTTTACTCGAGGCGGGAGTCGAGCTTTGCAGGCCTTCGTGGAATGGGGAACTGGGGGGGAAACGGGCCTCCGCTGGGGTCATGCAAGGAAAGTCGAGAAAAGTGACCCATTTGTCTTGACAACAAACCAAAGGAGTGGGGAACCCTAAAAGCCCAAGGCAGGGGGAGTAAGCTTTCCCGCGAGGGAAAACTGGGAGAAAAAGGAAAGGACGAGGGTCGGTAGAGGCATATGCCAGGGGGAAAGGAAGAAAGAAAAAGACAATTCGCCGACAATCTTACGAATTAGAGGACGGCAACCTGCTCTTGATTATCAAAGAGAACAAAGAAAAAGGCGAAACTACTCCTCTGCTGCTTTTGCCGGCGCCTGGATGGGGGGGGGGTCTTTTCTTTCGTACGTCGAGGTCGCACTAAGCAAATCGAAAAAAAACCGCGATAAGGGCCGACGGCGATCACGTCGAAAAAATGCCCTACTCCCCCACGGCAAAAAGAGAAGGCTCTCTGCGTGCGGCCAGATCTAATAAAAGAAAACTGTGTAAGAAAAATAGAGCGTTTGGGCGGCCAAGAGGCAGACAGAAAAGCGGCAATCTCACAGTCGTTCCGGTGGCTAGACCAGGAGATAAACCGGAACAGAAAAGGCTGACAAAGACTATCACTCTCTGTGCCAAAAGGCCAGAGGGGGGGGGAATGTGTTGATATCTATCTTTCTGTCCATCCTCCTGGGGAGGTACAGTCTCCTGGGGGCCGAGATTGATAGGAGAAAAGGGGCTAGGATGGCAAGGGAACAGTTGATGAATCCCGCGAGAGGTACGGAGGTACCACCCCCGGTAAAAGCCTGATTGGTATTCGATCGCTCAGCGGTCTCTAGATCATGCCAAAAGGTTGGGGGATTCTCCTTCTGGCATGGGGAGGGAGATCGGCCAAAGACTTCCTGAGAGGAAGTAACTCTAAAAAAAAGAACCGCCGCCTTGCAAAAGGAATGGGGCGCCGGTTTGGTCCTTACTCTTCCTCAAACTGAAGGAATCATCTCGGTCTCGGGAAGCGTCCGACATTGAACCAATAGTAGAAGAACTAAGAGCGAGGCGCTCCTGGAGAGCTCTCTATCAGAGTAGGGAAAAACTGACTTTATCTTGTTGACAGGGCACAGGGAAAAAGACGTCCGTCACGAGAGTTTCGGGTCAGGGACAAAAAAAGACGACAGGACCTAGCTGCGAAGATGGGTTTCTCGACGTGAGGAACAAATCTATCGGTTATCACTTTGTGTCTCCTGAGATCCTGGAAGAGAGCATGCTCTTCTGCGATCGCCGAAGCCGGGGAGGGCAACTTCCTTTGAAGGTGAAAATTGGGGGCAACGAACGTCTCAAAGGAAGAAGGAAAGACGACTCGGCGAGGATCGCATCGAGACGAAGGTAAATACCCTTCTCCATCACCGGGAGAAGAGTCTGATGTAACCTGAGGTTGGGGATTCTACGAGATCAAAACAAAAACGGAGGTAACGACCAACCATAATATATTAGGGTGCTTCAGCTTGATCATTTTATAATGGACGGACAGATGCTGATCATACGATGACGTAAAGGGGCGAGAGGGAAGGAGGTCTTGAACAATCATAAGGGGGAACAAGGGTGAAGTCAACCTTCTTACGAGCGCCAAAGAGCTGAGCGGGGGAATCGCGAATAAAAAAAGCGTCGAAGGGGGAGATAGGGACTAAAAAGCTCTCGGCAGCTCTTCGGGCAGAGGTTTTAGAACGACACGATCGTGAAGATTTGGAGTACGATAAAAAAGGGCAGGAAGCAAGTCAAGGAATGGTCTAGAAAACCGACGCGACTGGGGAGAGAAAAATCCAGTATCGCTCGCAGTTTCCTGCGCAAGGGGAGAGCGAAACCGAATATGAAGGAGAAAAAAACGCTTGAGAGGAAGAAAAGCACCCGCCCAAAAATAGGAGGAGGTCCGCTGCTGTTTGGCGAGGGACTCAGACGCGGGTTCGCCTGACGAGAGGACAGAAAGAGCAACGGGGGCGCCACCTTCCTGCCGCTAGAATCGGGCCATATATCCGGGGGGGATGGTCCTCTGGGGGGGGTGGGAAAAGACGTCAGACGAATAATTGGAAACTTCATCAACGCGGGAACCCAAGGGATGACGGTTCCTCTTTCCATCGACCCTTCGAGGGACGAGGCTCATAAGGGGGGCCGCGTCGAGCGACGAAAATCAAAAACCTAAGGCATATTGGCCTAGGGGGCTAGAAGGGGAGCATTCCCATTCCTGGGATGGTAATACATGCGGATGAGTATCCACCGCCGACGGATCGGAGAGGGAGATTCTTCTACAGAACCACGCTTGGCCGAAAAAGGCAAGGAAGGGGGTACTTCCCAACAGTCTATTTTATTAGATAGCAAAAAAGGGACTCTTTTGAGTTTGCTTTTCGTATGGGGCCAGAGTACGGTGAGGCTGCCCCATTAGAGGATTTTTGTGTCGGTTGGCGAAGGCAAGAACCACGCCTCACTCAAGACCACAAATCTCAGAACCGGCCTCCTGCCCAACAGCACGCAGGTTAGCCTGGCAAGCCAGGGGCGTAAACGTTTTCGGGTCACTCAGAGGCGGTGCCGTCCGCTACCGGCAGTCCGGGGGGGGCGACCTGGGAGTCAGGGACGGTTACTTTGCTCGTCGGATTCAAAAAGTCAGCTCATTGGCGCAGCAGCGATACGGCAGAAGGACTTGAGCGCATCACGTTCTTGTCCGGAATAAGGGGGGGGTTCTGTCAACAAGGGGTCCGGGGCATCGTCACAACAGAGAAACGGCATCCGACCCGGCGGCGGCGGGGTAAACCGGGAAGCTGCAAACCTCGGTCTAGGGGAATACGAAAGGTTCAAGCCGAACCCAGTTTGAGCTGTGTAGGGGTCCACCTAGAAAAGCAGCGATAAACGGCAGCTAGGCGCCAATGGATATGCCAAGAGTTGAGGTGTCGTTCATCACTCTC
>Ga0179593_1549201_pt1 | contig 12001 bp, 19 predicted proteins | sample CZODoug2_1_08_16_FD_185931 | JGI IMG/M metagenome (GOLD analysis project Ga0179593, IMG submission 185931) | Vadose zone soil fungal communities from Angelo Coast Range Reserve, California, USA - CZODoug2_1_08_16fungal (PacBio error correction) | ecosystem: Environmental > Terrestrial > Soil >...
GGGGAGTAACTTCCTTTTAGGTGAAGGGGAAGAACGTATTTGCCCCACATCAAGGGGGGGGGGGAAAGGAAAGGAAAGAGCCCAAAATCAGGGGGGAAACTGTGTGCAACGGTATGAGGTTTTCCCAGAGGAGGAAAGAAATACCATTGTTTATTTTAGGGGAAGGACATGCAAGATGCTCCTCTAATCCAGATTTCTTGGAGGGAGATGAGAAGGAGACAACAAAAAAACGCGTGGTTCAAGGGAAGGGAATCTCCTGAAAGCGTTTTTGCGGCTGTCTATGGGTGTGGGAAAGGGGAAAAAGGGATCCAGCTAATAGTAAGGAGGAAGTTCTCGTGTCCTTTGACAAAGAAGAAGGAGAAAGAGCTCGAGAAATTTGGTTGCGATCCGCAAAAAGAGAGGACAATTTTTTGGGACAGCTAAACACCAAAGCAGAAACGACATGACGAGCAGGGCCCGGATTAACAGGGAAATGGCATTTTAATTAATAAAAGGCCCGGGGAAAAAAAAAGTCCCCAAAGCCGTCCAAAGAGTCACGTAGATTCTCCGGCGGAAAAAGAAGCCAACTCTAAATTGAAAACAAAAAAAAAATGGGTTTTCAGAAAAAAGGACAATTTCCTCTGATGGGGGGAAGGGAAAAAAAAAAAGTTTTGCCCACCAGGTGGGAAAAAAGGCCCCCTTCGAGCCCAGCGTTTATTGAGCGCGGCTGCGGCCGAAAGATTCTGTGAAAAAAGAGTGGGGGGCTAACCGGGCGAAAAGAAAAGGAAGTCGCTACTTCTTCAACGGAAAGGGGGGGCCCATTCTGCCTACGAAGAGCGGTTCCTTTGTCCGAAAGAAAAAGGAGGTCCACCCATCTACAAAAGGAAGGAAGAGGATGCAAATCAAGTGCAAGGGAAAAATGTTTCTTCAGTCAAAAAAAAAAAAGGAAAAAAGCGCCCGTCAATATCCTTCAAGACACGGAAGAAACAGAACTTGAACCAAAAGAGGGAAAGGAAAGGAAAGAATCAAAAGAAGTTCCCCAAAAATTCACGAGGGGGGGAAACCTTTCGAGGCAAAAGATTCGGTCCAGCTTTAGAAGAGATACCAAAGAAGGATCCTTCCAACAAAAAAAAAGAACGAACAGAGAGTTGGGGGGACTGCAAAATGAAAGATTTTCCATTATCAAAGGGAAAAACAGCTCTGGAAAAAAGGGGGTCATTCTGCGACCACCAAAAAAAGGGGTGTGACGTCAGGGGGGGACATTTCAAAAGAAGAGAAGACGAGTAAGCCCGAAGGTTGATGGGGCAGAGAGAAAAAAGCGAATCTGAACTGCTTGTTGTCTCGTCAAATGCCTCCCAGGGGAAAAAAAGATGACGCTAAAGTGTTGTTTTGGGGTTTGGGGTTGGTGGGTTTGGGAGTGGAGGATTGGTGGGGGTGTGTGTAGGGTGGGGTGAGGTTATGGTGGGGGGGGTGGTTGGTAGTAGGGTGGTGTTGGCTAGGAGTCGTGTTGTTAGAGGAGGGGGGTTCGCACACCCCCCCAAGGAGAACTTGCTAAACGTTATGCTGGACGGAAAAAAAAACAAAGGGTTGCGTGTCCGCAAGGTGGTGCTCAGCAACTGCAGCAGGGTGTTGAAATAAGCCAAAGCAGGACCCACTCTCATGCTTAGACGGGATCAAAATGGGGAGACCATATTCCGCCTGGGGGGGGTCCTCTTGAGATGTTCCAAGAAGGAAGATAAAACCTTCCAAAAAAAAAAAGACTTTTTCCTTGAAGAGGGAGGGGCTTTATTTTTAAGATCTCTGACAACTTATGTTAGGGGAAGGAAAACTCAATCCGTCTTTAGGGGGGGGGGAGGACCAGGCGAAGTTTTCCGAGTTGAAAAGATTGGTGTTTTGGTTGAAAAAAAAGGAAAAATTCTCATCTAGAAGAAAAAAAAAGAAATCGTTGGAAGTAACGAAAAGGGGCCTAAAAGGGAATGCTTATAAAACCATTCACTAGGAGGAAAAGATCAACAAAATCTGGGGAAAAAAAAGAAGAATCGTGGGGGGGGGGAAAGAACCGTTTGACCGGGACTCGGCAAGATGGAATCGCATCCGGGGGTTAAAATCGAGCCCGCGCGAACAGAAAAAAAAGTTGGTTCAGCGAGGCGAGATTATTCAGGAGAAAATTACGTCACACGGAGGTCCAAGGGGGGAATGGGTCAGCGGCCCAGGAATCAATTGAGGGGGGCATCTTCACAAAGGGGGGGAAAAAAAGATGGTCGTCCCGTGTTTGGGAAGGATCCAGACCAGCGGGGGGAAAAAGCTTGCCTAATATGGGAAAGAGGGGGGGGGCAATCGTCGAGGGGGAGTGAGGCCTTTTGGCGGGAAGAGGGGGGGGGGGGGGGGGGGGGGAAGGCCCATTTGGGAAGATCCTTGCGGCTGGGAGGGACAAAGTTTTTGCGGAGGGGGGGGGGTCCTTTTTCACGGGGAAACGAGGAAGAATCTTCTTGCCGAGGGGCTCTTGTTGAAAAACGGGGGGAAGGGAGTTCCTTCATCAAGGGGAGAAAGGAAGGGGGGGAAGAATCTCTACGACCAAAGGGGACAACGTTCCTCGCTCGAAAACGCTTAACTAGTGGAAAAAAAGGGGGGGCCCTTCAAGAATGGTCAACTTCCAACATGGCCGAGGTAGGAATCTTAATGGAAGGGGGCATTCCCTTGGGAAAAAAAAAATCTACCTTACTATTTTGAAAAAGAAAAAAAAAAGTTGGTACTTTTCCATGGGGAGGGGGCCCAGGGACATTTCCAAAAAAAGGCCTTCCTCGTCAAAAAGGAGGCTGAAAAAGCGAACAATTGGGGGAATTTCCTTAAAAAAAGGAAAAGGGGGGGGACACAATTACGAGCCTGAAAGAAAAGCGAGCAACCTGAGAGCTCCACCGCGCTGGTCCTCTCGGGGGGGGTTGCCCTCGTTGGGGTCGAAAGAAAAAAGTTTCTCCCCTCTGGCTAGGGGAGAAAGAAAAAAAGAAGGGGGGAAAAAGACATCACCTGTTCGAAAAGCTGGAGGAAAAAAAAACGGGATTGCTTAGGGGGGGGAGCCGTTGCTTATTTAACCGGGGGAAGAAAAAGGAATTTTACGGCGGGGGACTTTGAAAAAAAATCCTTGAAAAGGGGCTTGACAGAAGACCCCCAAAAACAAGGAGGAGATTGAGGGGGGTACAAAATAAAAAATCTTCTCCCGGCGGCGGGAAAAAAAGGGAAAAGATCACTTGTGCCCGAAAGCGGAAAAATGGCCAAAAAAAGGGGGGACCGTTCCCCGAAAAAAAGGGGGGGGGAAGAGACTCCAGAAAGGCACACACGCAATGAACATCCCTCCCATTAGGAGGGAAGGGGGGGGGGGGGGACTAATAAAAGAGGAGTGCGAGACCAATAATGCCATTGGCCCGGAAAGGAGAAACAAGTTTGTCTTTGAAAAGGAAGGGCTTCTTCAAAAAAAAACCCGGGCGGGCTTTTTACTTCAAGAAAGGAGGGGGATCCGAAAACTAACAAAAAAGGGGAACAATGGACGATTTACCAATAACGGGAAAGGAAAGGGGGGGGAAAAGGGGGTGTTGTTTACCCAGGAAAGGAAAGGGGGGACGGTGGTCCCTTTAGGAAGAGAAGAAGGAAATCCGGCCGACGCGGGCAGAAAAAAAAAAAAGAAAGGGCCAAACCAGACCAAGGTATCTGCCATGAGAAAAAAAAAGGGAAAAAGAGGGGAACCTGGTCGGCGAAAAAAGGGAGAACTCATGGAAGGAAGGCGCCTCTATCGGGGAAGGGGGGGAAGAGATTCCGAGTCCAGGGTATAGGGGCCCTCCGCAGGATCCTCGGAAAAAGGGAATCAGATGTCAGGAAGAAACGGCGGTGAGCAACCGGAAGAGGGGGGGTTCCCTAAGGGGGATGATCGTCGGAGGTCGCCCTTCATGGGGGAGGGGGAGAAACGGGGGGGGGTTTTGAGATATAGGGGAAAGGAAGTAACGTCGAAACAAAGGGGCTTCCCAATGGAAAAAGAGAAAAGGCTTTTCCTTTATATATCGGAAGGATCAGCCCCGGCCAACCAAAAGGGGGAGAGTATGTTGACCAAAGAGAAAGCCCTTTCTGCAACATAAAAAGGAGAGCCGACGTCGAAGGGAGGGAAAAAAAAGGGAAAAAAAGGGAACTATCAGCTTCTAGTTCAAAAAAGAAAAAAAAAAACAACAAAAAAAAGATCCTTCTATAAGCAGGAAAAAAAAGAGGAAGGGGGGGGGGGGGGGAAAGGAACCGTGCGACGGAAGACGGCCCAGGTAGCACCCAAAAAAAGACAAGTGTTCTTTTGGGGAAAGGGGGGGGGAAAGGGGAAGGGGTGTTTTTGTAGTCAGGGGGAGGGAAAAAACAGAAGAATATTATAAGGGGAGGGGAGCCCGGAGGGAAAAAAAAAGGGGGGGGGGGGGGGGGTCTACCGTGAAGAAAAACAGGAGGGGGGATAAAAGGAATACGTGGAAGAGAAGAAATTGCTGTCTCCGAAGTTGGAGAAAGAAGTCAGAAAAGGGGCGTCTCAACATCTACGGGAAAAGGGAGGGTCCTTTGCTCAAAAAAAAAAAAAATCAACATTACTTGAAAAGGGAAAGGGATTCCCGGACACAGGCACTGGAGGGGGGGGTCCTTTCCAAAAGGGGAGAACCTACGCTACAGTGGAGAAAGTCGGAAAGGAAAGCTCGCGGGGGGAAAAAACAGGGGCGGGAGGGGAGCCCTTCACGCCTGAAGATCGAGGGGGAAAAAGGGTTCCCCTTTCTTGAAGAGAATGCGGCTTTTTGGGAAAAACGCACAAAAAGAAGAGGTCCCGGGAAGTAACACTCCGTTTGGCGGGACGCGTGATGCCTTGGGACCAAAGGGGAATTGGGAAAAAAAGGCCTTCCACGGAAAGGACTGTGGGGGTCGAAGCGATTTTGTTTAAGGGGTCAGGTAAGGGAGCGACCCAAGGGATTTACCATCTTGGGCAAGAGGGGCTTAACTGTCCCGTTTTTCAGGGAAGGAAAAAAAAAAAAAAAAAACAGAGCGCGAAAAGAGAAAAAAACGTCCTCGGACGGGAAGGAAAGAAAAGGAGGGCAGCACAGGTGTCCTTAGCTGGGAAAAAGGAAGGGGGAAAAAGACTTTTGACTCCGCCGGGAGAAAAGCAGTATTAGGCATAGAGACCTCCCCTATAAAAGAAAAGGAAGTAAAAAAGGGAAAAAAACCTTTTTGGGGGAAGTGTATCTTTTTTGTGGGGGGGGTTTTTTGCCATGTGAAGGAAGAAAAAGGACTGGAACAAAAGGAAAAATCCCAGCCGTCCTATACGAGACACGGGAGGGAAAAAGAAAAAGGGGAAAAGGGAAACCAAGCCCTCCGCCGATGAAGGAGGGGTAAAATTGAAGGGACACAAAAAAAAAAGAAAGACTCTAACTTAAAATTCACGGAAAAAAAAGCCCACGGTATTCCCACGAGGGCATCAATATGCAGGGAAAAAAAGAGGGGACTTTGTCTTTCTGAGGGGAAAAAGGGGGAAAACGTATCTTAGGGGAGAAACAGGGACTGCAAGGGAGGAAAGAAAAGGAAAAGTTTCTCACGGGAAAAGAAAAAAAGCGGGGAGGACTCAATGTGCCAGCAGAAAGGGGGGGATCCTTTCCAAGAGGGGGGACCGAAGCTAAAAAAGAAGTCCTTTCTTTTTTGCCAAAAAGAGGAAAAAAAATGGAATAATCTCTCAAAAAAAAGGGGGTGTCCGCAAGGACTACGATTACGAGAATGAAAAAGAAGGGTCCATGGAAGGGGGGGGGGGAAAAAAGAGTTTAGGGGCCCAGTTGTAAAAAAAGAAAGGAAAGGGGAACTTAAGAAGAAAAACAATCGCGGGAATGGCCCAGCTGTGGGAGACATTTGAACTAAGGGGCCTTCCATTAATGACGGGGGGGAAAAACATGTTGTGGCCTGCCAAAAAAAAAAGAAAAAAAAATCGGTCAGTCCCTTCGGAAAAGAGAGGGGGGAGGGCTTCAAGAGGTTCCTAAAGCAAAGGGGGGGGTCAGTTCTTCTCTAAAATGAAAAAGAGGGGCCCAATTGAAAAAAGGTCCTGTTTTTTTCCCGAAAAAAAGAAGGAAAAACCAGCCAACCCCTCGGCAGGAGGGGAAAAAAAAAAGAGGAAAACCCCCGAAGGGTGTGGAAAAAAGCGCCCCTTGACAAAAGAAAAAAAAAGGAATCTGGCAATCCCGGCAACAGAAAAAGAAAATACCAAGAAAGCTAACTCTTGAAAAAAAAGGGGGAGGGTGGGGAAGAAAAGAAGTACGGGGGGGAAACAAGATGGATGTCTTATCCCGGTGAAAAGAAAAGACAGGGAAGGAAGAGGGGAAAACCCCCACCATTAATAATTCAAAGGAAGAAAAAAGAGGGAGAAATCGAAAGGGGGGCTTGAAAGGGGGCAAATTCTGCGACCGGAAGGGGGCCTTTCATGTCCTCTCCAGGAAAAAAAGATGAACAGGAGATCTCTCCTTGGAGGGAAGAGGAGGGAAAAGGGAGAGAATTCCTCCAAAGGGGAAGAGATTGGAAAAGAGACACTCATCTTCCGAGAACAGGGAGGGAAGAAAGAGAGTCTTTTTTTGCGGGGGGAAGGGGGAAAAAATGTGACCACTCGGAGGAAAGGAAATATGAAAAAAGAGAGAACGAAGGGGGTTCATCAAAAAGAACGTATTCGGCGAGGAATCCACGAAAAGAGCGACCGGTTTGGAAAGAGAAGAAATGTTCTTCCTGCATGGGAAGAGGAAAAAAAAAAAAGGGAAGATAACACTCGGCCCATGCTTTAGAGGAAGGGAGGAAAAGTCCGGGCTTTTGAGGGGGGGGGAGGAAAACAACGGAGGAGAGAAAAGGAAAAGAGGGAAGGAAACTCAATCCCTGATTGAACGAAAAGAGGAAGAGTGGTGTGAAGGGGGGGAAGATTCATTCACTCGAAAAACAAGGAAGAAGGAAGCATGCGGCATGAAACAGCCGCGTGGGGGGGGGGAGAAAAGGGCCGACTCCGAGAAAATGCGTAATTTATTAACCAGTCAAGAGGAAGGGGGGGGGAACATTTAATCTCTAAGCAAGAAAAAAAAGACGAATCGTGGGGGGACAAAGCTGCGTGGTCCCTCGGCAAAGAGGAGGAAAGGGGGGAAAAAAAATCGCATCCGGGCGGATTCTCGAAAAGGGGAAAAAGGGAATGGGAGAAGAAAAAACTCAAAAAAACAAGAAGGGGGGAATTGCGCTGCCCCTGAACGGCCCTAGTCAAAAAAAGGGGGGAAACGATTTCTTTTGTGAAAAAAAAAAAAAAGGGTTGAATCAACTTAGGGGGAAGGGGGTGCTGGCTCAATCTGGTCCAGAAAAGGGGTTTGCACGGGGGAGAAAAAAGCGGTTGTTGTGGGAAGGGGCTGGTTTGGGGGACGAAGCTTTCCCTCTGGGGGGGAAAAAGGGGCACGATGCCTCCCGAAGGGAAGGGATTGTTTCCTTCTTGCCCAAGGAGAAGGGAGGGGGAGGGGCTAATACACAATCTTTTGTCAGGGGAAAAAAAAAAGAAGTAAGGGAAGAGCAGCAATGAGTGGGCCGAAGGAAAGACTCACTTTCCTTCCTTCATCATGGAAAAAAAGAAAAAGAGAAAAAGGCGCGGAAAACTTAACAACTGCTTGAGAAAGGGGCGCAGGGGCCGAAGAAAGGAATCGAGATTTTCCTGACAAAGGGGGGAAGAAAAAGGGGCCCGTCATCGTCTGCCATTAATAGAAAGGAAAAAAGACAAGGCTAAAAAATGTCCTTCTTATATAGAGGGGGGTTTTACAGTCTTTGGGGAAGGGAGGACATGTCGAGGGGAGAACATTTTCCCCATCTGCGTTAAAGGGATAGGGAGGAAGAAGTCCTGCTATCTTACAAATTGTGGTTGGGGAAAGGGGGGAGGGGGAGATAGGCGATAGAAAGAAAACCGTAGCCCTCACTTTACGCGTAAGGAGAAAAAAAGAAGGTTCATTCCGCAATCAACGAAAAAAAAGGAAAAAGTCACGGGCCGCCCGTTGAATAAAAGCGGGATAGGAAGGAAGGAAGGGATCAATCACCTTTTTCGAAAAAAGAGGGAAAAAAAAAAAAAGAAAAACGGGATGTGGGGGAAAAGAAGGGGGGCATCCCTTTTCGTGATGTAACGGAGAAAAAGGGAAAGAAGGAGCGGTTTCCCTCAGTTTCGGAAAGGGAAAAAAAAAAAAAGAGACGAGTTTTTTGGGAAAAAAAAAAGTGGGGACAACGCCCCCGGCCACGCTTAGGGGAGAAAGGGAAGGGTTCAGCTCTTGGTTCCAGAATCTTGAGAGGGGGAAAAAAATATAAACTTTACCGTCTACCCCAAAAGGGGAACAGTTGCTTCAAAGGGGGGGGAAAGGACCTCCATTCTTTTATCGGGGAAAAAAAAAAGGCCTAAAAAAGAAAGGGGGGTTTGGAGGAGGAAAAACGAAGACCAAGAATCCTTGTCCCCAGAAGAAAAAAAAAAAAAATGGGTCTGTGACAAGAAAAAAAAAGAAGAGTCATTCCTTCCCCTAATCCGGGGGGGGGAGAAAGAAGAAAAAATCCTGGGTACTTCCTACACCTGGAAGGGGAAAAAAAGAAAAAGGATGGTAAGGGCTAGGGGAAGGGGAAGACGGAATCGCAGGGGGAGGGGGGGAAAAAAAGCGGTCAAAAAGAAAGGGGAATCATTCGAGCATACAAAAAGGGGAAAGAAAACCGACGCCCGGGCAGCCAAGGGAAAGAAGAGGTCAGGGGGAAAAGGAATTGCGTTTGGGAAGAGAAGAAAAAAGGGAGACACATAATGTGGTACCTGTGTCACGGGAGGGGGAAGGGAGGGCAGTCAAAAAAAAAAAAAGCCACTTATTTACTGGCAAAAGAGGTCAATCCTGCCTAGAAAGAGGGGGGGGGGTTGAGGAGGGTCTGGGAAAAAAAACTGGCCTAGGAGAGGAAAGGGGGGAAGGGAAGGGGTCATCATAATTTCAAGGGAAAAGGAAGGGAAAGAAAACGATCGGTGCGAAAAGGAGATACAAGAAATCTGAATCTGGCGGCACCAAAGGGGAAAAAAAAAGGAACGTCGGCCCTTCCCGGGGGGAAAGGAAGGTAACTGGGAAAGAACAGGGCTTCCATTTTCAATCTACCAGAATGGGGTAAGGGAGAAGAAAAGGGGACTTATCATGCCACTGAAAGAAAAGAGGGGAAAAAAAAAAAAAGGACAGAGGAAAAAAAAAAAAAGCTCTATCCCGTTCGCCGGGAGTGGGGGAAAGGGAAAGGGATAGTCATATCTCTCTCACCACCAACAAAAGAAAGGGGGGAAAGGGGGTCGGAAGGACCTGATCAGGAAAGTTCCTCTGAGCCTTAAAAGAGGTAAGAGGAAAAGAGTGTCGATATGCTTCGTACAAAGGGGGCAAAAAAGACTGAAGAGGGACCCCAGATCATATTATTAAAGGACAAGCAGGGGGGAGAGAAAAGGGAGTTTACGCCTGTTTTTCCGAAAAGGGGAAGGGAAGCGGGAGGAAATAATCGAAAAAAAAAAAAAAAGGTCAAAAGTGCTGCGCCTGCCCGAGACCAGGGGGAAAGGAAAAGATGGATCGTCTTTCCGAAAAAAAAACGGGACTCAAAAATCTCAACAGGGAACCAAAAAGAAATTGTCCCTTCCTGAGGAAAAAAGGGAGAATAACCAAAAGAAAGGGCCCCCTCTTTGAGAAGGAAAGGGGGAACTGTATAACCTACTATAGAGAGGGGGGGGGGGGGGAGAAAAACCACTAAGGAGAAGTCCATCCCTTGGCACTTGAGAGTTGAAGAGGAGGAAAAGAAAAATTAAAAGAAAAGAAAAAAAAAAGGTACCCAAACTGAAGGGGAAATTTACTAAAAGGGGAAACCCCAACCCAACGAAAAAAAGGAGAAAGGACCGATGGTGACAAAAGTAAGAGTAGGCCTTAACTCCTTTTTTCCTTTGGGGATAAAAGAAAAAGGGGGGGAACAGCGTTCCTTCAAATAAGGAAAAAAAGAAGGGTGGGGGGGGGCCTTTTTTTCAGAAAAAAACAACAAAAAAGAAACGTTATTTTGGGTAATTCGCGAACAAAAAATTCGGGGATGGAAAAAGGGGGGGAAAACAAGGCCCAGGGGTGAGGGGGAAAAAAGAGGAAATCTCTCGCAAGGGGGAGAAAATGAATAATACTTCGTGCAGTCACGGGGAAAAGGGGGAGAAAAGGGTAAAAAAGAACAGAGGGGTCTCGGGGAACGAAAAAAAAAAAAAAAAATTATTAGCAGAGATCCGAGGGAAGGGGAGGGAAAAAGGGAAAAAAAAAAAAAAAGGAAAAAAAGACCTGGGAGTATATCGCATACCTTTTTGGCTGGGGGGGAAAGGTCTTAAATGTGTATATTTTTTGGGGGGGAGAAGGTGTAGGCCAGAAAAAAAAAAGACCAAGATTCTGTAACAAGAAGAATGGGAGGATTTGTCCTCCAAGAAAAAAAAAAAATGGCAAAGGGGGGGTAGAGTTTGTTTGTGGAAAGGGGAAGAAAAAAAAAAAAAAAACTGATTGGAACAAGGGAAGGAAAGCTCTAAAAAAGAGGAAGGGAAAGAGGAAGTTACCTCCTCAAAGGGGAAGAAAAAAAAAAGACAATTTAAAGGGAAAAAAAGAACGTTTCTTTGCCCGGGGGAAAAGATTGCCAGCTTTGGAGAAAAAGGGAACCCTGAAATGCTGAGGAACGCACTTCTGGCCACGGAGAAAAAAAAAAAAAAAACTTTTCTGAGGTCGAAAGGGAAAGAAAGCGGGGGGGCCCGTTTTTGCGAAAAAAGGGGGAGGAACATTCTCTTTTCCTGGGGAAAAAAAAAAAAAAGAAAAAAAAAAGACACCAAAAAAACCCCCCTTTTTGTAAGGAAGAGACCGAGGAAAGACCGGAGAAATGAAGAACTGTTCCATGCAAGGGGGGGGGGGAAAAATTAGAACGTCAGGAAAAAGAAAAGAGTCCAAATAATCAAGGGAAAAAGAAATCTAAAAGAAAGAGAAAGAAGAAACAAAAAAAAAAGGAATTGTTTCATGAAAGAAAGGGGGGGGGCACGATTGCCTGCAAAGGGGGAAAAGTGTGAGGAAGGCCCCCTGAGAGAAAAGAGTTTTCGCGAGGGAAAAAGAGGGAGCCAACGTTTTGGTCCCGAAAAAAGTTGTCAGTTAGCGGGGAAAAGGGGGAAAACAAAGAGGGGGCCAAAGACGCTGTTTTAAGGGGTTTGTGTTCAAAGAAAAAAGAAGGAAAGAAATACCATGAGAAGTACAGGGGTCAAGTACTCCCCCTAATTGTGTATTAAAACCTCCGGGACGGGAAAAGGGACGATCGGGGAAAAAATTCCTACAACGTAGGAAAAAAAGGAACATCTACTCTTTGAAGGAGGGGGAAGAGTCTTGCGGATCCTCCCCTTAAAGGGAGAAAGCGCTTGATCTGATAAAAGGGAAAAAAGGAAAAAGGGGACGACCAAAGAGCAATTAGATTTCCAGATCCAAAGCAAAGTGGGGGAAAGAAAAGGCAAAATAAATCTTTTCGCAAATGAGAAGGGAAAAGAGGAGGAGACACCTTTTGGAACGAAAAAGGGGGGTCCATGTCTCCCGAAGAGGAAAGAAAAAAGAAAAGGGGAACGTCATGAGAAATTCCTGTCTCCTGGGCACATTAGAGAAAAGGGAATTTAAGCGAGGAAGAGGCCGAAAGAAGAAGAACGCGATTTCGAGACAACAGACAAGAAAAAGAGAAAACCTCATTTTGAGAAAAAAAGGGAAGAAAAGAGATAGTTCTGGAAAAATGAGTTTTCTCCGCCGCACGTGGACCATCAATTTGGAGAAGGGAAAGAGAAAAGCAGCCAAAGGGGGGGGGATCCAAAGTCTCAACGGGGGGAAAGTAAATGCCGGGAGAGAAGACCTCTTTCATGAATATGGTAAGAGGAAACAGCCTTCCCCACTTCAGGAGGAAAGAGGGGGGGAAGAAAAAAAAAATTCCAATTAAGGGAAAA
>Ga0179593_1699313_pt1 | contig 12001 bp, 11 predicted proteins | sample CZODoug2_1_08_16_FD_185931 | JGI IMG/M metagenome (GOLD analysis project Ga0179593, IMG submission 185931) | Vadose zone soil fungal communities from Angelo Coast Range Reserve, California, USA - CZODoug2_1_08_16fungal (PacBio error correction) | ecosystem: Environmental > Terrestrial > Soil >...
CGGGATACGGAGTTTGATAAACGCGAGCCATCGGCGCCGGCGCAAAAAAGCGAAGGGGGAGGGAGTCAAACTTCTGAGCCAAAAGAATACAGCCGGGGAAGAAAATCTGGAAAAGACAAGACTGGAGCCGGAATTCGCAATCCTTCACATCCTGCAGTCGAAAAAAAAGGAGTCTAAAAAAAAAGAAAAGAATCAAAAAAAGAGTCAGCGACCGGAAAACCGGCGAAAAGGCAAACTGGGATTTAGGCGGAAGCCGAATACTATTCCGAATGGCAGAGGTGGTTGGGCAACACAAAAGAAGGAGGAGGAAGAAAACGAGTGCTGTTAAATGCAAAAGGGGCGAGGGCAAAGCACGGCGTTCGCTCTAAGGGGGGAAGTCGTTGCGGGTAGCTTCACGCGGGAAAGCGAACAGACTTGGGTGTACCGCGCATGCAAAAAAAAAGAAAGGGAAAAGGGGGGGGGGAAGAAAGGGGAGGAGGGCAGGTGAAAAAAAAGAGGAAAGCTCCTTTAAGGGGGACGAAAACTCATCTTTCTTGCTCAGGGTTGGAGAAAACTAGATGCATTCAAGGACGGCTTAGCGGACGCAAAAAAACGTCGATCTAATCAAAGGAAAAAAACTGAAAGGGGGGGGAAAGGTAGAAAAAAATGTCCGCGAAAATGGGTCAAAAGTTAAAGGGTCACAGGAACCTGTGGTATAAAGACGGGAAAGGAAGCAGGATCCGGCGAGCATTGTTCCTAAGGGAAAGAGGGTACCTTGTGGATCCGTGATGGGGGGGGGGGAGGAGTTTTGGATGTAAGCTGACTTTATTTTTACGTGCGAAATGCTGGCAACTCCTCGAAGGGGTGGGGGGAGGGGGATCAATCGAAACTTCCGCGTGAGGCCAGGGATCGAGGGGTAACGACGCTAAAAAGCCAGTGGAATTCGAAAGGAAAAAAACTGGGACTTTGTTTGATGTTTGGCAACAAAATGAATGTGTAAAGAAAAAAGCGGCTTACTATAGCAAAGCACTCCGAGCTCAATATCAGAAAAGATCAAAAGAAAAAGGAGGGTTGCTTCTCGCGCCAGAGGGTCGGTCAAAAAGGCAGAAAGCTGGACGTGGAAACGGGGACGGGGGGTGATGCGTGCTGGGACGAAAGGGGGGAAAGAAAGAAAAAGCGGGGGATGGTGGGAAGGTGGAGGAAAAGAGAAATGTGAGAAAAGAATCTCACTTCGAGAAAGGGAGAAAAAATCTCGCAATTACTTCTTGCTCTTGTTAGGATAGAAAAAAGGCATAATCGAGGGGGGTGGGTTCTACAGAATTAGACAGAGTGTTGAATCTGGGCCAATAAGGAAAAAAAAGAGTCGGGCGTTGATCTAAGTCCCAGCAGCCGGGGAAGGAAAGGGGGGAGCGGGGGAGAAGGAGCTCACATCTCCAAAAGAGGCAAGGGATCTGCTTTTCGGCAAGGACGCGGGGGATCCGAAAACAAAACAAAAGGCACCGGGATCAGCGACTGCATCAAAAGTGCGTGAAAACGGGGGTCCATTCTATGAGGCAACGGTGCCAGTGTGAAAAAAAAGGAAACAGGGGAAAGACGAAATGACAGGCATTGGAAGGGTCAAGGGAAATCTGACGCCGCTAGGAACGGGAAAGGGGGGGGGTGAGGAGAAAGGAACTGGAAAGATCAACAAGGGTGTTTGGGAATTGGGAGCAAAGCAGGGGGGGGGGGGTTAGAAAAGGAAGGTAAAGTCAATAAAAACCCACAAATTGGGGGTATAAGGGGGGATAGAGAACTCAACAAAAAAAGGAGAGGAGAGGCCCACCTCCCCTACCAAACCAATGTTGGTGGGAGAGGCGAAGAAAGGTTCAACAAAAGCTGAGACAAATTCACTTCAATGTTAGACATTCTGCGAGTGTGCGAAATCATCACCAACGAGTGAAAGTAAAATTCCGAGTGTGATAGGGTAAAAGAGGTGCCGAGGGGGGTCGCGCCGCAAGCATGGGAAAAGGCAAAGAATTCATAATTTAACCCACCGCTTGAAGATTCACTCGGGGGGGTGAAGGACGACTTCAAGAGGGGGGGAGGTAGAAGGCCACGTTGACGAAAATCAAGAGCTCAGGCCGTGGAAGAGATGAGAGTATAAAAACGACGACCTTTACAGGGAGGCGGCTGTACTGACTTAAAAAAAGAAAAGGACCTCGGAAAAAAACTGTCTAATGCGGGTTGATATCAGGAGAAAAAGAAACAGCGCGATGGGTCCCCCACGATAACGTAAATTGAGAAAAAAGGGGGGGGGGAAGAAGAAAACGGGCGATTATTCTCCCTTCATCAAAGTAAAAAAGCGGAAGGGAACAAAGAGGGACGGCAACAGGACGGGGTCTCCGCACGCATACCCCAGGAATTCCGGGAAATGAAAGGCGTTCACTTTTGCTGGAACCGCCCACCTGATGGCGATATACACAAGGCGCTGACAGGGGAGCTCTGGAAGCAGCTGACAGCTTCGAGTGGAGACGGGTAGATGCTATTAAAACGAACGATGGGGAGACTTGCGGAGTGCCCCACCCCTCACAAACGATATTGGCGGACATAAAGAGGGTAGGGGGACCAAGGAGCGGTTCCAATAATTGGCTCAGGGAAGTCCGAAAAAGGGAAAAAAAAAGGGAAGAAGGAAAACTTGCAGTCAAACGAAACCGCCGTACGAACCTGACTTTTTCCCAGGCTACTACGTTGAAAACAAAGAAAGAAAGGAAAAAAAAGAAGAAAAAAGCCGGACGAGAGGATCCACAGGATCGAGTGGGGGGGGACCGCAGTTGGGGGAAAAAAGGAAAACTTTTGCACACAAGTTTTACGGACGAAACAACTGGTAAGGGGGTATTGAAAGAGAAAAGGGGGGGAAGGCAAGGGAAAAAGTTGTTTGGACAGGGCTGTAGATAGGTTTTGAAAAACAGGAAAAATCAGAAGGGTGCTTCAGTTCTCTGGCCCGTCGGACCAATCCTTAAAAAAAAGGAAAGGCCGCCCCTGAGAAGGCACGGGATCGACTTTGAGGCGCGAGAAAACAAAAGACTGATTCTGGAGCGACCGTAAAAGTGGGGGCACGACCGAGATAGGGGAAAGCGAGACGACCTGAATACAAAAGCTTTGGCTGAACGGGAAGAAAAAAAGGAAAAAAAACAGCCTCAGTGGCAGTGTGATGGGGAGCCAAACCGGGCCATGCGGAGGCTTAGGGAGAAGGAGAGAGAAACTCAATTGATGTGAGTGAAGGCGGGCCGTTTTGACCGTCAACTAGTAGAGGGAAAGTGGTTCTGAGCCTATGAGTTCGCGCACACGTCCGGGTTCTGCAAAAATTGGAGCAGGGTTGCGGCATAAAGCAAGAGTCCAGGGGACCTAACCCGGCTGTCTTCCTTTAAAGTTGGTGGAAGGAGGGAACGAAAAGGACTCGGCCCAAGGACTTGGCGCGCGAGGGCGACTACTTTAACGGACCTTCGGAAAAAAACGTCAGAAAAAAAAATTCAATCAACAACGGGGGAAGAGGGGGACGACGATCTTGAAGGAAGGAAGAAGGAGAAGGGGAAAAAAAAAATCCAGAAGGATAATGGCTTCGAGTGTTAATTGCGTAGTATTAGGATTTCCCAACTTCGCAACTACAAGGGGGGAAAGGGCCCACTCAAAAAGCCAGGACTCATGCCAAAACCGAAATTCGCAAGCTGAAAACTCCTGGGAAGGGAAAACCGTGAGGGACGAAAAAGAAGCCGAACTCCAGCGTCAAGAAGAGATACGAAAATCAACCTAGAAAAGTGGGAAAATGAGAAGCGAAAGAGAAATTCGGAAACGGTTGGGGGGGGACTCGAAGAAAACCAGGCACCGCGGGAGGGAGGACCTGCTTACAATAACAAATCCGGAAACAAAGCAAGGAAGGTACAGGGGTGGGGCGGAGTAAGGGAGTTTGCGGGATGAAAAGGAAAAGGAAGAGAGTGGTGAGCACACGAGCAAAGCGAAGGGGGTCGAGGCGAAGCGGAAGTATGAAAAAACTATAACTAAGGGAAGAGAAAGACGAGAACGAAGGTTTAGTGACTGTTTGAAAAACTAAGGAGGAAAGTAGGGAAAAAAACTCAGGCCCAAAAAGTATCACGAACTCCAGTTGTTTTGAAGGGAAGAGAACTGTGAAAAGGGGGATTTGCATTTGAACTGCGTGTCCAACAAAAGAGGGCTAAGGCAAGGGAAAAGGAAAGAAGCAGGCCTAAAGAAGAAGGTTTCAACGAGGTAAGTGGGAAAATTCAAGGAAGGGGAGTTTCGGGCAAAAGCGGGATGTTTACGCGTTAAATTCCTGGTCAATTCTCACTGAAGATCGTGGGAGATCAGCAGTAGAGGGGAAAAAAGCTGCCACAATGACCGGCAAAGGGAAAAAATCCATAAAAGGAGGGAAAAAAGTTGTGTGGGGTGGCGGAAAAAGAAAGTTGCGGGAATTTAAGAGAAACACGAGGGTCACAAAAAAAGAAAGGGATCGCCGAGCTGCAAGGGACATGCGTCTGACAGAGATCAAAGACCGGAAATAATTGGGGGGCGCCAGGGTTGGGCGGTAACCGAAAAAAATTGGCAACGGGATCGGGTAAAACTGAAAAGAAAAGGGGGTTATGGCGTGCGGAATCGTGGAGGGGCCCTCGATTTGAAAGGGGAAAAAAGGTCATGAGCAGAGAAAAAAAAGGCAGAGCCGCTGATCACAAGAGGCAAGTGAAGAGTTATCAGATCGGAAAACGCTCTCGCTGAGGGGGGTAGGGTGTCGGGGAGATAGACAGGAAAAAGAAGTGTGCGGCGGGTGTCAAGTCAGGAAAGGAAGGGTTGCGTCCAGGGAGCTGGGGCGGGATGCTCACAATCGAAGAAAAAAACGAGAAAAGGGTTGTGTCAAAAGACCACAGCAGATCTAAAAAGAACAAAACTGCGGAGAAAGGGGAAGGTCCTCCCACTATGGGCGTTTAAAAAGGGTTGGCCATTCTATGATAAAGTGACTGCGGACCCAGAGCACACCGGGTGGCACGCGGACGCAAGAATCACAACTCTTAGGGAACTATCCTGGACCCAACGCTGTTGAGGAATCGAGAAAAAGGGGAGTTAAAGGGGGGGTAGAAGGGTGTTTTGGTGTAATGAGGAGGGGGGAGAACATGAAAACCAAGGTGGACGGAGGTAGGGACGCTCAACAACACAACTGAAAAATAAAAAGAGAGGAATGAACCACCGATGGTGTCTATGAGAAACCGGGATACTGGGGGAGAAACAAACAAGAAAAACAAGTAAAAACACGACAGTGAGAAAATGGCGAGCGATTAAGAACCTCGGTGCACTGCAAAAAATGATGGGATCGTGAGACATTCATCATTTTTATAGGAAAAATGGAAAAAGTCTGCATACGGCCAAAGGCCTCATCGGGACCCAGGAGGGGTCTTCAGGGGAAGGTAAAAAAGGAGCGTCTCAATTTGGGCTGAGAAAGGCGGAAAAGGGACGAAAAGAGATCGACTTTCAGGGAAGGAAGGGGGGGATTTGAGGCCCGAAAAAAGGATCCTTTAAGTTCAGGGGAAAAAAAAGCTCTTAGATTAAAAAGCCGCCGACAATCCGAGGGTGAAAAAACTAGTATAATGCGGAGAAAGTCTGGCGAAGTCGACGGAGCGAGGTGCAAAACAGATCCTTAAAAAAAAACGTAGGAAAAGAGGGGGGACTGTGCTGACTAGGGAATACGGGAGGATCTCTGCAAATCATAAGGGAAAGAAGCGCCTCGGACAAAATCAGCGCGGCCGTCATTAAAAAATTAAACCCCAGAAGGCCGTTTGAAAAAATAGAAAGGTTCTCCACTGTTGACGGGGGAAAAGGCCCACCGGGGCGCGCAAAAGAGTGAGCACGGTAAGTGTTGGGGGGGGGAAAGCATAAAAGAAAGCAGGGGAGAATATACTGAGGGAAGCCGGGTAATTTCAAGTAAAAGCCACTGCAGAAAAAAGAAAATCAACAGTGGAGGCCGACCTCTATTGGGTTGGCAAGGCCCCTTAGGAGAACGTAGAAACCGCACGTTATGACGCACAAAAAAGTTGCCAGCATTGGGGGGGGCTCACGAGGAAACATCCCGTCAGCTAACGCAAGAAAAATCCCAGGACTTTGTAAACTAACCGAGGAATTCGGGGGGGGGAAAAAGCCGGAAGGAGTACCGCTGGGGGGAACTAAGTTGGACAGGTGCCATCCCTAAGGGGGTGCACAACCAAGGGATTCTACGACAAAAAACAAACTAAGTGGATATTTAGATAGAAGGGACGAAAGGAAAGCTTTTGGCGAAATGTGAAATAGTTTTTCAAAACCCGAAAAACAACAGTTCTGCTGTTCGTCTTAACTTCCATGAGAAGTTGGGAAAAAGAGGCTTAAGAAAAATCCAAAGAAGGCAATCAAAGTCCTCACGGATAGCCTTCTGCTAAAAAACCACGTAATGTTCGATTTTCCTCTAAGAGAACCGCACCGATAACGATTGTAACAGGCACAAAAACGCGCCGTGCTGGGGCAAATTCCCCGACCTGGCTGATGTCATTCAGAGAAAGAAAGCGGTGCATGGGGGTCGAATGGGGAAAACACGGGAAAGAAATTGGAGGGAAAGACATTGATGTGTGAAAGGGGGAAAGGTTATTCGGCCCGTTTTTGGAGGAAAATGCCTAGTTATTGCTTTTTCGAAAACTAGGAGTTCGCGCCATGAGAGGGACAGGCGGGGCATCGGTGGTGGGTGGGGCGACCTAACATGGGAGAGTACCAGCGGCGTACCCGCGGCTGGGGGGAAAGGGATTACCAGACGGGGCGGGGAACTCAAGAAGGTTGGGGGGGAAGAGCTGTGCTCGTCTCCAGTCAATAAGTCGTAATCAAAAACGGGAGGAGGAGCAAGAGGATTAGCGACCAAAGGGGGAACGGAAAGGAAAAAAACAAGGCAGAGACGAGGAAGCAATGCAAAGGGGAGGGAGTGCGTCGTAATTCATCAAAAAAGCAAGACAGCACGGTGAAGCGCTGAACCCATCGAAGCGGCTACGGGAAATCAGGAGAGAGCAGGAGATGCCGGATGGGAAAGGAAGCAATGAACGAAGAGAAGGAAAAAAATCTCCGACAAAACATGTCCGAATAAAGGCAACAGGGGCAATCAGAGTTTTACGCTACGAGGAAGGGAACCGGGGAACCGTGGCTGCGATCAAAAGGAAGAATTGAAAAAGCTGACTGACTGAGTAACGTCAGATCAGGGCTATTTGAAAACCCGCCGTTTTACCGAGGAGGGGGCAAAGGAGGAGTGTGCTTCGAAGGGTCGCTTAAAAAAACAAGTTGGTGTAGCCCGCGGGATTAGTGATTCGCAAAGGGTGTAGGAACAGGCCGGGCCGGAAAGAAGGGGAAAGACTACACAAGAAAAACTATTAAAGGGTAGTGGAAAACTATGCAACGAAAACAAAATACTGGGCGCAAAATCTAGCAACTAGAAAAGTAACAGTTGGGGGGTCTTCGGAAGAAAAAAAGAGGAGAAGGGGGGGAAATGGGCAAAAATCAAAGGATTCCGGGTAGACCCGAGAATTAACGAAGGAGGCGAGAAAACGAGAAGAGGGAAAAACGAGGTAGAAAGGTGTCCAATTCGGGAAGGTTTGGGGGGAAGCTCAGCTGAAAATTGTGGAAAATTCTTGCAACTCCTTACTTGTAACTGAGGCAATCGAAAGGGCGGGGAGACGAACCAGAAGATCTAATCTGGTTTAAAAAAAAAGAGAAAACAGAAAGGGAAGTCGAAGGGCTAATAAACACTAAGTTGTTGAATGGGTTTTGGCGACTGGGAGGGGGCATAACAAAAAAGATTCTTCGGGGGGAGTGAAGGAGGACCGAAAGAGGAGTCTTCAAATATAAGGAAAACAAAAAGAGAAAGTATTTTATCCAGAAAGGTAAGAAGGGGAGGGCACTTTCTAAAAAAAACTCTTGAAGAAGGAGGAAAAAGGGCCGTGAGGCTCGTTTCGCCCTGACGGACCAAAGTGGGGGTGAAGGCAGAGGCGCGGGGGATTCACGGCTGATGAAGTGCAGAAAGAGCCGTCGAAGGAGCCTCCGTACAAATGGGGTAGAAAAAGTAGATGGAAGAGGTTGAACGGATCGAAAAATGGGTGTGGGACTTAGGGGGCAGCAAAGTCCAGAAAAGGAAAAACAGGGGGGGGAACGCTGAAAGAAAAGGTCTGACTTGAGTCCGAGGACCTTGCCTATGGACGAATTCTTGAGACAAAACTCCAAATGGGAGAGAGGAGGTAGGTCAACTGGGAAAAGAGAAAAACTAAACATTAGAACGAAAAATCAAGGATGCGTGAAAGATTCATCCCACGCGGTGGGTGCAGTGGGGGCGGCCATGTCCGCGGGGAGGGAACTAAGAAAGCAGAAAGAGAAAGCACGGCACGAATCACAAAGACTTTACGGTCAACGCACGCGGGAGTGTTCGATAGAATTCTCCAATGCTTTGTTGGGGGCGTGGAAAAAAGTGGGAATTGTAAGTCTAGAACAAAATGGGTTGGGGGGAGGGCGGTGTCGGAACACCACAACAAGGAGGAAGGAAGAGTCCAAAAAAAAAAATTGGGGTTTTTGGTTTGAGAGAGACATTTCTCAAACCCCGCTTGCTAACAATTCAAAGAGAATCTAGAGTATGAACAGCTTGGAAAACTGCTCCTCAAAAGGGGAAAACGTAGGAAGGGATGAGAAGTCCAGAGTGCCTTCGAAGTCGCCGCCGTCGTTCATGGAAAAGGGAAAACCGGTGACCCGAGTGGACTAACAACGCCTCCAGGTGAAAGGAAAAAAATTAGGGGCACGGCCTGCCAGACGGGAACGCAGATCGCCTTTCAAGTCATGCCTTTGGGGGAGAGCGCAACTAAGAGAAGGAGGGTCAGAGGCGAGGTAAATTAAAAAAAAAGAAAAGGGTCAAAAAGGAAAGACTAAGGAATGTTCGTTGGAAGTCCCACATCCACCGAGGCGAGAGGGAGAAAACCGAAGCAGTAAATCCGAACATTGTGCTCGAGAGCAAAAGATCGTGCACCCTTCATGCATAGGGGTCGGCCTCTGCTTCACAAAAAAACTCGCAAAAAACGTTAAGAGAAGAAAGCATAACCAAGGCCTTTTGAAGGGGGGGAGAGGGGCAACAGGTTTGGCCCGGGAAAAAGGAACAACCACTCCTTGCGGAGCCTTGTTGTGATCTCTGGGACGCAGAACTGACCCTTCTGGGGGGTTCATCCAGGGAAGAGAAGAAAATCCCAGATGAGCACCTTGTAATTCAAGGGGAAGAAGCAAAACCCTCACCAAGTCAAAACGAGTGTTTAGGCATTGAAGAGGGATGGGGGTCGGGAAAGTCTATGATGCTGGAAAAACTTCTACACCTAAAGGAAGAGGGCTAGTTACTCCGAAGTGAATGAAAAAGGAAACTCCGTCAGCTTGCAAGCACCCAACGAACCAAGAATACGAAAAGATACGGGGGGAAAACCTTCCTTCAGAAACACATGAACACCGTTCAGCGAAAGAGAACCGTGAGTCTCACCAAAGAGAGGAGTGGAAAGGGAAAAACTTTGCAAACCACATTTCGAGACAGTCTGGGGAAAACTGTGGGGAGAAAGGAGATAGACGTTTTTTTGCACAGGGAAATGGGGAAGGAATGCAGAGTGGGGGGGGGGGAAAACACCAGGAAACGACGAAAGATTATGGGAAAGCTCGCTGAGCGTTCCTCTGGCAAGGTCCGCGGATGGGCCGCCCAATGCAATATCAACTGGGGGCTTCTCTGAGACAACAAAACACTGGGGGGAAGGGGGCACCAGAGAGGGGGGCACGACTCAGGTGGTGGAAGGGGTACGCGAAAGAACGTTACGTTTGAATAGCAAGGGGGAAGGACAAACTTACATCGCTCTCCCAATGTAGACGCCAAACCGGAACATTGCGGAACTTCTTTCGCCCTCGGAGGTTGGGACCGTTATTCGCCGGTGTACCGCCTCTTCTCCACTTGAAAGAGTAACGGATTATTGTCTCCTATGGAGAGCGGCAATAAAAGGAAAAGGGAGGATGAAGCTTGAATTTCTGGGGTTTTTCGGGGGACGCGGGAAAGAGGGGGAGGGGACCAGGCGTTAACAAGGGGAGGGGAGGGTGAGGTTGAGAAGGAAGAAAGACGCAATAACTCAAAAAAGCCAAAGGGGCGCAGGGGTGGGGAGCTGTTTGAAAAAACTCCGTCTCAGGAAAAGCATAATGAGTCGAACAACAACACTTCTGAGAAGATCTAGAACTAACGAGATTTAAGGGAGGAGACGGAAGACGGAGTGGGAACAAGAAGAAAAAAAAAGCTAAAGTGGCTTTCGGTTGGGGTGCTCGTAAGCTTGAGGAAGGAACGACAGGAAGGGGAGACCTGTGAAGCCCACTCTCCATCAGGAAAGGTGAAGGAAAAAAAAAACAGAATAATTCATCATGTCCTACAAAGTAGGGGGGACGCAAAGGGGCGACTAAAAGAAGACGCCACGGGAGAAAAAGCAGAAGGAAGAAATAATTCAAAAAAAAGCAGACCTTTGAAGGAGAAGGGGGAAGCGAAGGAGGCAAGTTGGCGAATATCACGAACCTCTGAAAGGAGGAGTACTACGTGCTCCATTCAGCAAAAGGGGCGGGGTAGGAATGAATTGAAATCAGAAATGAAAGGCTTCCGGTAAAGGGGGAACAAGGGGACGAACCTGGACGTTGGGTGGAACGCAAGAGTGCGCATTTATTCAGCCTTCCTTTCCAGTAAGTAAAGAAGAGGAAAAGGAAACTTCAGAAAAAAAGCACGATGAGGTTCTTTCCTGGTGTGGAATAAAGGGAAACACACTCCTTTCTGCAAAAAAACACGGGAAAAAACACCAATGCCATTGTTTTGGGGTCAAGGGGGAACGAAGGGCGCGAAATGGGGGGGTTAGGAAATGGCAATTGGGTACAACTAAAACCAACGGAGTCCTCCTCAGGGGTTCCTTTGCAGATAAGACTTTGAACTAGGGGAGAAAAAGTGGGGCAAGTCTGAGTAAAGGGTTCAAGGATGTACCTGCACGCTGAAGATGTTTAAGCGTGGCAATGCCGGGGGGACTTGGAGGGGGACATCGTAAAGGAGGGGTTAGCACAGTGGACGGGGACCTGCCATCGGGGAAGGGGAGGAAGGGGTGCCTAACACTCGGTACTTTTGTGGGGGGGGAAAAATGTCGGGGGAAGTTGAAAGAAAAGCACCACGCCGGGAAGGAAACCATCTAAAACACAGGAATCCAAAATTGGAAGGCGTCCTGACAGAAGATCCAACAAGTACCAGCGGAGCGTAAAGGAGGACTCGGTGTCGGTAAAGGAAAACAGTGGGGGCTACTAAGCAAAATCTCTTCTCAAACGTGCAAAGGGGTATGCGTGCGGAGAAAAAGTCCTGTTCAGGGGAGAAAGACTTTGGAGAAGAGGCGAGGGGGGTAAGTCCTCTTAGGTTGCCTGGGATAGAAGGGGAGGGCCGCGCAACCTAAAAAAGATCAAGTCGTCGCAAGGTTCGGTGAGAGTTTAAGAAAAGGGGGAAAAGCGGCGCTGCTGAGGTTTTATTTGGACGCCAAAGGAAAACATTTAACGGTGTTGAAATGCCACGCGACTGGAGGAGGAGTGAAGTGAAAGAGCATCATCGGGGGGAGAACGGTCCGGAAAGTCTCGGCAAAAGCCCCTCAAATGAAGGCAAGGGCGATCTGCGGCGTCAACGGACAGGGAAGGGGGGTAAGACGAACACTGAAAAGAGAAATAGAAATTCATCCAATATTTGTGAGAGATTCAAAGGGGGTTCCAGGGAAAGGCAGGAAGCCAGTTAACCCGCTGCAGAAAAAACCTGGTGGGGTTACATATTCAACTTGGGAGAGAGGATCAAAAGCTTCGCACTCGGGGGGGGGAGGAGCGACGCTGTTATCGCTCGGGTACAAGATTGTAGGGTAAGGGGTGCGTTTGGTGGGGTAAAGCTTTAATCATAAAAAGGGGGGGGGGGGGCGGT
>Ga0179593_1732722_pt1 | contig 12001 bp, 16 predicted proteins | sample CZODoug2_1_08_16_FD_185931 | JGI IMG/M metagenome (GOLD analysis project Ga0179593, IMG submission 185931) | Vadose zone soil fungal communities from Angelo Coast Range Reserve, California, USA - CZODoug2_1_08_16fungal (PacBio error correction) | ecosystem: Environmental > Terrestrial > Soil >...
CAGAACCCGGGAAATTTTATATCCGTGGGCGGAGGACGCGTTCAAAGCCGATCGTCAAAAGTCGGCAGGGTCAGAGGAAAAGAATTAAAGGTCGAAGCAATCGTGCGCGCACTCGAAATTAATTACCGCGCGTGCATCGTAGTCTAAACTGGAGGGGGAGCCGCAACGCGCGGGAAGGAAACGAGCCAGCAAAAGGGAAAAATGCGGCCTCCGAACCTGGCCGTCTCGGGGCAGCCATGAGGGAAAAAACCCGAAAGGGGGAACCCCGCGAACGGACGCGACTTCGAGTCGCGCTTTTCATCGGAAAACAAGGTAAGGATTAACCGAACGAAATTTGAGCGGCGGCGAGAGAAGCGACCAAATCGTTAACAATGAAGTCCGACGCAATGCATTCGTGGGGGGAGGCGATGTGGTGAAGGCAAGGGGCGGGCACCGAGGCTCTGTTCTCCAAGCGGAAAAATGCCGTACCGGCAAAGGATCAAGGTTCCGACCTTCTCTCCCGCGGGAGGATCAAAAATCACTAGGAGCTATTGGTAAAGAAGCGGCCTGTAGGTGACTGAGTTTAAAAGGAAACGTTAAGGGTCCCGGGGGAAAAGGGGGCAAACTGCTCGTTCTGAGAAAAAATGCGGGGACTATGCGCCTGCGGACGCCGCAGGCGGCCGCGATATTCTTGCTGCGAAACGGGGGGGGATCGGCCCCAGTGCCCTGCGGTTGACACTTTCGTAAAAAAGAGGTCTCTGCGCCCGGGGTCCGGGGTAGTCTGGTGAGGGGGCTGTCTTATGCCTGATACGAGCTGGCCGTCGAAAAAGGCGGGAGAGAGGAAGCGCGGTCGATTGGTCGGAAGCCGGCTGTGGCGGAGGGACTGGGCTCCGGACACGGAGGCTTTCTTCCTAAATCAGACGCCGAAAAGGACTAAAAACGCGTGCACAAAAGAAGGTTTTCGAAAAAAAAACCCGCAAACGACAGTAAGGGGAGCGATTGTAAGGTGGAAAGGAACCTCCTGCCAGAAGGAAAAAGCGGCATCTCTCGGGCGGGAAAGGCGCTATGGAGTGAAAGCAAAAGGGCGCGAAAGCGCCTATACCTGACAAGGCCCTCCCGACGAGGAAGAAAAAGGATTGGAAGGGCAAAGGCGATGAGTGACGTAAAAAAGGGGATTGTGCAAAAAACTGGTAAGAATGCAAATCGCATGGAAGTCCGTCGCCGAAACATCTCGAAGTTTCATCCAAAGAACCCACGGGCCTCTAAAACGTGACCGGCAAAAGGTGTCGGCGAGGAGAGGACAAACATCTGGAGGAAACCGGCAAGGAAGAAAAGATCGCGCCGTTAAACCTGGCCTTCTGACAACCAACCGAGCCGAGACAACCCTCTCGAAGGAAGACTCGGAGAGGGCGGAAATTCGGCGTGCCTGACAGGGCTATCACAATGATCTCCGAGAAGCAAGAGATTCGACCGACAGCAATAAAAAAGGGGGCGCCAAACCCGAGGGGAGATCTCGGGACAACGAGGCATCGTCTCAAAAAAACACAATCCAAATGGGAGCCGGGTGGCGCGACGACGGGCAAAAAAAAGGTCAAGGGGCAGGAGGTGGTTGTGATGGTCACCAGTTCTCGTGAAAAGACGTTTGCCGTCCACTTTTTCTCTAGAAAAAAAAACGCCTCGGCAAAAAAACTGCCTTGGCATAGCGACAGAAATTAATAATCGAGCAAAGAGCCGCGAGAAAAGAGCCCGCATGGAAGATGCTGCACATCGGGAAAAATGGTCACAATATCACAACGAGGGGACAGAAGGAACACCACTGCAAGAAAGGGGGGCATGCGGGACTCACCTGCTTGAGAAGAAGGAGGGTGGTTCTACGCAGGTCCCGGCGCTAACCGGCATGGTTGGGAAAGGAACTGGAAGTTAAACAGGAGGCGCCTCGGCAGAATAAGGACTCAGAGAAGGAATAACCTACCAAAGGAGCGTTGAGCATGGAAGGGGGGAGATCGCAGGTCCCGAGAGCCTGCCGACCGCTACGTTACTCTCTCAAAAAAAACCGGAGCGTAGTCAAAGGGGGGGGAGAGAAAAGTCTGCCAAAAGAACAGGCGCATCCAGAAATAAAAACGAAATCAGCCGCTTTATATGGCCAACTCGGTGTTCAGGAGAGTAGTCGGGGCGGGGAAAGCCCGAGTATTCTCAGGGAAAGGCGCGTTCCCAAGGAGGCGCTAAGCAGTTGCCTGCGAAGAACACACCGAACCCTGGCAAAGGGGGGCAGCGCAGGCAAGGGTTTTGCTTCGATGGGACCTAGTTGGGGGCCATGCGTTATAGGAGGGTGCAGCAGCGCCAAAGAGGGTCGGAGATGAAACGCTCTCTGGGAAGAGCTGATCTCGCGATCTGGAAAAGCTTGAGAAATGGCGTTGGCCGAGGAAAAAAGTGAGCCGTATCGGCAAAAAGACCTTCCGGGAGACCGGCTAATCGGAAACACGACGACAAAAAGATTGGACCGCACGAGAACCATAACGGCACGCAGATTCGGAGGATGAGACTCTGTCGAGACTTCGGCAAAGGGCCTCGTGGGGTGGGAAATATTTCTGTCGTAAAAAGAGGCCTTTCAGCTTGGGTTAAAATGCGCGGTCATGAAAAAAAGGTGAGCGCCGAGTTCATCGATTAATCGAGGCCAGGGCTGGGTAGAGCGGGTGGGGGGGGTAAGAGCCGTAAAGAAGAAGAGGATTTCGTTGCTTGAAGGTCGAGCCGAAAGATGTTTGACTCAAGAGCCTACCCAGCAGGGGGGAGTCACGGGAAAAGAGCGGAATGGGGGAAATAGTTAATGAATCGAGATGGGGGAAGCGCCCGGAGATGCCGCGTGAAAAAAAGGGGGGTGCGGCAATCCACCAAGACCGCCAGTACACGCCTTGCGCCGTCATCTCGTTGGGGGGGTAGGCCTCGGAGGTGGCGTATAGGGGGTTGCGCGCGCCCTTTTGCAGAAAACGAAGAGCGGGGGGAGCCCTCCCGAGAGGCGAAAAAAGAAAGGAGGACCTTGGGCAGTCTCTTCAACTCAGGAAATTCAATCGATAGAAATGCGGGTTGGGCAGAAGGAAATTTCACAGGGGGGCAAGCGTGTTGAGTGGTGGAAAAAAATGTTAGGCGCAGCCAGGAAAACTCCCGTGAAAAATCGCAGCCACAACCACGCCCCTCCCAAAGAAAGCAGACGGCATACGACGGGGGTCCGGTCATCAACTGCATAAGCCAAGCCAGGACCAGAAACCTGACCATGAAAAAGAGGCAGGAACACATGAGGGGGTGACTATTTCCCGCCGAAAGACAGAAAAAAACTAGGGCTGAGCCCGAAGACTAGTCAAGCGACCAAGCAGATGAAAATAGCGAAAAGAGGTGAACGCTGGTTCTCCCTCACGGAAAAAAGAGCCCGCATTCGCCCCTCGGGAGAAAGGGGGCACGAATTCCAGCGATCCCAGTCCGGCCCGGCCGGTCCCCAAGCGCTTGCACGTGAGGAAAAAGAATGCAAGGGAACACATTGAAAAACAAGCCCTTGATCAGCCACGCACGGCAGGAAGAAGCTGAAGAAAGCCAAAGCAACGCCCGTTTTGGGGGGGGGGGTTTGGGGGGTTTCAGATCACCAACTCCGCTACTTCGGTGAAAAAAAAGGGACTTCATCTGGAAGCGGTGACCGGGATCGGTAGAAAAAGCTTGGAAAAGCAAAAAAAGAGATGACAAGCGCTAGCCGAGCGAGGAGAAAGGCAGGAGTTCATGACGCGGTTTGAGGGCTTTTTTCGGGAAATCATCACGGAAAAAAATGCGACGCAGGCCCGGGGTCGGAGCCGCCAAGCGGTCAAAGGACAGGGGCATTGCGGCCTTCAACCAAAAAGTAGAAAAAAAAAAAAGTCCGATGCCCGCGCAAGAAGTTCGGAGTGACGAGCATCGTCTGCGATCAAAGAGAGTAGCAGCCGCGCCTACGAGAACAGAAAAAGGGACCCGAGATAAACGCCCGGTGGAAAAATCAAAAAGACGGAGAGGAGGAAACGAGAGAGGGGGGAGTTTTATCTCCAGGGAGTGGTGAAAACGCGTCGGCAGGGAAAAAGCCCCTCAGTCGGGCCCTTGGCCCTTTCGATCCAGAGAAAAAAGACGACTGGCATCGTGCAAGACCGAGAAAAAAACCGGCCGGAGAGAGAGGTGCCCGTCCTCTTCTACTGGGACCGCACGCACGCCCGCGCAGACGGGAAGCCTCCGCCCTTTGCCGTGGAAAAAAGGGAAGAAAACGGTGAGGGAAACGCCACCCTCCTCCTTAAAAAAAAAAAAACAGACCGTACTTCTCATCAAAGGGGGCGAAATGGCTGTTTCGGATTTTCCAATCGATTTGAAGCTGGCGGCGCGGAAAGGAGAAACACAATGAAGTCCTACCTCCGTGCCAAGAAATAGATCGTCGCGATGTAATGGGGAGCACGTGGGGGCGCTGCAGGAAAACGTCACGCAAAGCTACCGACCGGCCGGAGAGCAACCGACGTTGTTCCTGAAGAAAAAGTGCTTCTCTCCTAAGGTAGACCAAACCGCAAGTCAATGATGGTGAATGGGGGGGGAGGGGCCGCTGGAAATTCGAGGGAGAGGAGAATGCTGTCGGGGCAAACTGAGATTGAAAAACACTCGAGGGCGCCACCGAACTAGCCCCCGCCTGCGGTGCACGTGTTCCGGCCGAAAAGTCGGCGGCGGAAAAAAAAGGACTACGGCGTTCGGAGGGCAATTCTGAAAGGGGAGGAAGCCTGGCAGGGTTCAGTTTGGCGGGCTGGCGTATGCCGAACGACCCGGCTATCGAAGGGAATATAGGCCGCGCTGGCGCAGGGCAGGGGGCCGTGTAAAAAAGGGGGCTGCGCTTGAAGTAGGATAGAAAGGACGCCTAACAATCAGAACACGCAAAAACACATTAAAACTCGTAGCCCAAAAAGAGAGGCTATTCTCGCCCCACCGCAAACGAAGGGAGGGAACAAAGGGGGGATTGAAGAGCCTTCCCAAGGGAGGCGGCATGAATCCTCGGCGGGCTACCGAAAAGAGCGCGCTATTGTTCAAAAAGGGCGCGCGCAAAGACAAAACGGCCAGCCCTACGAGACGAGATCCGCAGAAAGGGAAAGCGGCGCCGAAAAAAAAGAAATGGGGGGGACCGAACTGGAAAAAAATCGCTGCGATCCGAAAAGAAAAGAAGGAGTCAGGAATGCAAACAGGAAAGGAACACTACGCCAGAGGGCAACTGCACAAAAGTGAGGCGATAATGAGTACGGCTGAGGGGGGACGACGGCAACCGGCAAACAACGACATCGAGCGCTCTAAAGCCTTCTTGGGGGGGGAACCCCGAGCCGCAAGATAGAATAGTTCATCGATGAAAAAAAAGCGCCGAAATGAAAGCATGAAAGGATGTTCGTCACAAGAGAAAGAAAAAAAAAGGCCTTTCGCTACCTCGAGCAGAGAGAACGGGGCGCCACCCACGAGGCCAAGAAAAAGGAACTCCCAGGGCCATCAAGATCGTAGAAAGAGGGGGCCGTTCTGGCGACTGGCGGGAAGGCAGGCGTTTGGAAACCGCCGGTCGCACGGGAAGACACGTGAGAACCTGTATCAACTTTGGGAAGAAACGCCACGGCGGCACCACGAGGCCTTGGGCATGAGCAAAAAACGAGAGACCGGATCATAAAAAAGGCCGGCCGGGGAAAATCTGAAGCTCCAAGCCAGGGGGGGGGGAACATCGCCTACAGGGCCAACCGGCATCAAAGTAGAGCAAAAATCATGACAGGCGCCTCGGAAAGTTCGGGGGGGGAGATTCGCCTGCCTGATGCAGAAAACCGCGCAAACGCTTGGGTGGCCCGCGGAGAAGGCGAAGTACGCTGGCCGCGGCACACTCGAGGAAAAACGAGAGTCAAAATCACGCCGGGAGCGCTAGGGATAAGGTGGAGGAGAGCAAGGAAGACGGCCGACCTGCAGGAAAGCTCTCGCTCAAAAAAAAAGAGAAACCGATCGGCGGTCGCGTGAAAAGGCCCCCACGCAACAAAGGTCAACGCTCCGGCTGGTCAGTTGGCACTCTCAGGGGAAGGATCCGAGTATTCCGAAGCACTCGAGCGTCAATGCCTTTGCCGAAAACCAGCCGCTCGCTTTCGCGCAGAATAAAAGGAAAAACGAACCACCGCCAGGAAGCAGCCCGCCGAGGCGCGAGATGGTGTGCAAAAAAAAAGGCCGGTGACCATGCCGTTAGGCAGCCGCCGACTGGGACGGCGAATATTCCGCGGCTCTAATCGATGAGAAAAGCATGCCACAAGGGAAACAAACGTTTTCCTTCGAGAAAAGGGGGAAAAAAAAAGGATCGTCAACCGTCTTCATCAGAGCGGACCGGAAAAACTACGACCGGAAAAAAAGGGGACGCAAAGTCGTCGCGAACCGCACAAAACGGTGACGATCGTGATGAAGGAGGGGAGCTGCTCGAGATCCTTGAGGGGGGTGGCGCCGAGGATAGAGGTCGAATAGGCTAGAATCTTGTAGCCGAAGCATGAGGAAACGACCGCATTTACGCGGCGAGCCGAGTTCATCGTGACGGCGGGAGGGAGGTGAGTGCTCGGGTTTGTGAAAAAAAAATGTAGAAGCGCTAGGGACGTCTCCCCATATGGAAAAACAAATCGACGACACCAGATTTGCCGGGAAAGGGAAGCGGCGTGGTGTTGTAGGGAGGCCGGGCAGGGGTGTAAGTCGCCGGGGGATTCTCAGAGGGCAGTGGGTGAAATGAAAGCCGGGCTTTTTGAGAACGGAAAGACCATCCTTGCGCAGAATTTAGTCTGCCAGGGGCCGTGGGCCGTATAGGCAAGCGCCCGTTGATTCAGCCGACAAAAAAGCGCTGTGTCTAGCCAGAAATAAGGCGGACTTTCACTTGGGCAGGATCCAATCAATAGAAACCTTCCAAATAGAAGAAAAGAATCGTTTGCGGGTTGGGGAGCGAAATAGCAATTGGAGGGCACGCTTTGGTAGGGGGTTGCGGGCCGGGGGTAGCTCCAGCCGAACGGGAAAAGGCCTCGCACGCGCAAGAGGGATCCCAACGCCATCGCGCCAGCTCGCCGAGCGGGCAGCAGGGACGACGGCCATCGGGAAGAAAAAAGCCATCACCAGAAACTGACCAGCCCGGAGGGAATCGGTTGAAGAAACATCCGCAGCAGAGCAGGGTCGGTGAGAACCGACCGGGTCTCCGCCGCCAGAAGAAAAGCACAAGGAGGGGGTAGAAAAGCAGCTCATAGGTGGTTCCGAAAGAGGGAAAAAAAGAAGGAGGAACGAGCAGTTGCGCCAGAAAACGAGGATACAAACAGGGCAAGAATTCAAATCCCCGCCGCGGCCAAAAAAAAGGGAGTGTTGGGTGAGAACTAAGGGGACAGGGGGAACCGGCAGAAGCACAAGGGCTTTCCGGCCGGGGCAGGGAGGAAAGGGAAGCGGCCGCACAGCTTGGAAGATGGCGACCAAAGCCCATACACCAAGAAAGAACCATCGCGCGCTAATGGAGAGAAATGTGGGGGGGGGGGGCAAGGGAACGATTTTGGTGATAGACAAAAAGACGACAGACAGCAACTGGGAACAAAAGTCAATCCGATTCAAAAGGTACTACGGCATATCCAAAAAAAGAAAAAAGAAAAAAAAAAAAAAAAAAAAAAAAAAAGAAAAAAAAAAAACAAAGAAAAAAAAAAAAAAAAAACACAAAAAGAGGTTCCTGAGAGTGGTTTTTAAAAAAAGGAGGGTTGCGTGGGGGGAAAGCCCTCAAGGTGGACTTGTCTACGGGCAAGGCTAGAGGCACGTGCGCGCGGCTCTCGAAGTGACTAAACAAGCTTGGCGAGAAAAAAAAGACGATGCCTTCAAAAGCCGGTCCTGATTGCAAAAACTATTCCGTCGAACTTCTCGTAGGGCGAGAGGAACCAGGCAAGGAGATAGAGGAGCCGACGAGACGCGCCGGCAAAAACAGGATATAAACTCCTCTGGTGAAAAAAAAATCTCCAAAAAGCTAGATTGTGTTCAAAAGGGGGCGTTTTTATATCCGTGGCGGGAGAGAGGGGTCGCGGCCGCGATCGGGGGGGAGGGAAAAAAAGAGGGTTCCTGTCGATCCGCAGAGCGAAGGAATCGTGCAAACCGGCGCGGCAAAAAAAAAAGCCTCGTCTACACTGGAAAAAACCGCGGGAAACGGCAAAGCCGCCGCGCAACAACTCGGCCTCCGATGGACCGTCGCAGGATCAGCCGGGAAAGAAAAACGCCCTCGGTAACCCGAGAAGAACCCCACGGGAAACGAAATAAAACGGCAAAGGCCTCGCGCGGGTAAAGGGAGGATTTTCAAAGGTGGGAAGCGGGCGGCGCTGTTTAAGAAAAGAAGATGAAGTCCACCGTGGGAGGGGAGGAAAGGGAAAATGGGGCAGGGGCGTCTTGGCGCTGAAAAAGACATCGTCGCCAAGCTGCCTGCGGCCGAACGATGCTGATCTCCCAAACGATCTTCTCGCCAAAGGGAAAAAATCATCGTTCAAGAGCTATTGGGAGAAAGAGCACGGTGAGGGGACTGAGTTCAACGTGAAAAGAAAAGAGGAAAACCTGGTTGTGATCCGCGGGGAGCGGCGAACTGAGCCGGTTCTTAGGACACCGCGTTCTGGAACCTAGAAGGGAGAGACGAGTTTGGCGGCCGCTGGGCCCTATGCCGGCAGGAAAAAAAAAAAGCCGGGATCAGCACCACGTGCTGCAAGGGGGCTTCGGCGGACACGAACGATGTGCGACCAAAAAGGGTCAGTTTTTCTGGTGAAAAGGCTTGAATCAAAACCGCTGGAAGAAAAGGGACGTATGCTGCGATCGAGAGGGGGCGCGATTGACTGTCTACCGATGGGCGCTGCGCGGGCGCGACGGAGGAGCCAAGCTGTCGCGAACATCAGACGAAATCTTAAAAAACGAAGGGGAACCACAGGTTGGCTAGTTCAGGAAAAAACCAACCCGCAAACAGACATGGGCGGGGGGAGGTGGGGGAGTACGATTTGGAAGAGAATCCCACGGGTAAAAAGAGGCAGCGCCTTCAAGGGGCTCAAAGGGCGCTATTGTTGATGAAAAGAAAAGGGGGGCAGACCTTTGGGTGCCGGAAAAAACGGGGCATCCACACGAGACGAAAACGAGATGGACCGCGCAAGGCGATGGGAGCAACGAAAAAGCCCGATTGCAAGCCCCCCCTGAAAACGAAGGCATGCTGCAGAAAAAAAGGACACATTCGACAGGCGGCATCAAAAGGAAAACACCACCGAGATCGGCCGCGAAGGCAAGTGTCGGAAAAAAGGAGGACGGCGTCACATGGGGGGCCGGACGTCCAAGGGAACATAGGAAGGACAAAAAAGTTACTAGCTTCCTGCAAAAACGGAGACGCAAAGGGGCTCGAAACCCAGTTCAAGCGATGAACTCGGCGAAAAAGACCTGGGGCGTTCATTACAACCGCAAAATTCGCTACAAGATGAAAGAGGCCTAGGAGGGACATCAATCGCCAATCAAACACCACGAGGCCAAGAAGCAGCTAACAGCAGATCAATCCGATAGGGGTTAAGGAACCTGTGCGGCAAAAAAAGGCCGAGAAGTCGTCAAGGGGGGAGGGTGGGCAAGGCCGAGCTGGAAACGGGAAGAACCTGTAGCAAATGGAAAAAGAGGGCCAACGCCATCGGAAGGGCCTTTCACGAACCAGATAGGGAAAAAGGGACTCGATGCCACTAGAGCGGAAATCAATCTCCAGACAGAAGCTGGACATCGCCTAAGGAAACAAGAAAAGGCATCCACAACGAATGACCACCAAAGAGGCACATGCATCAGCGCAAAAGGAGAAAAGAGGGCCGGCTGCTCTACAAGGTGAGGGGCATTCCCTGAGGATCGCTAAACGGACAGCAGATGGGGGGGAAAAGTCACCGTCTAAGAAAAAAAAAATAAAAGAGCGGACAAAAAGACTACTCGATCCTGAACGACCGAAATGACAATAGAAGAGCGTCTGAGGCATGGATAATAATAGCCTTCAGCACACGAAAAAGGGGGAGGGGACCTCAAATTCGAAAACACCACCAAAGGAGGTATTAAAAGAGAGAGGAGAAGGGGTAGCCCGTGCGGGGGAAAAAAAACACCTTCTCCTGAACAGGGCTACCACGGCTGAGGGGGGGGAAAAAGCGTTGTGAAGAGGTATCTTGAAAGTCGGCGCAGATGCCAGGAGCGGCGCGGGCCAAAAGCTCTGCTCGGAACGCGCAGCAAACTTCGAAATAAGTATAGCAGAAACGAACCGCCTGATGCGGATTAAAAAAAGAAGCGGTGGGGATGGACGGATGACCAGGCGTTCGTAGGCAGAAGGAAAAGAGCGCCCTGACGCGGCGTAAAAGAGGCTCTTGTCGCTAGGAGGAAAAGATCGTCGCTCATGGCAAAAAGAAGCCGATGGCTTTGAGGAAAAAAGGGCTAAAGCTCCCGTTCAGACCGGACCCTCGGCAAAACGCAAATTAACGTGGGAAAATGCACAGTCGAAAAAAAGGCACGCCCATGAGGATTGAAAAGATGCCGGTCGAGCTGCTCAGGGGGAGGCCGACGGGGGCGACGATTGCTGTCAGAAAAAAAAGGCTCGTCGCGCATCTAGAGGCAAGGCAGCGCATTTGAGGGCGCAAAAGGAAGGTCATCGTGAACGAGGAGAAAAGGGGAGGGAATCGTGAAAGAAAGGGTTTTGTCAAAAGAAAGAAACGGTAGAAGCAAGAGCCTTGAAGGGGGCAAATGTTGACGCATAAGAAGGGCACAAAATTTTGCAGGCAGGGAGAAATCGGCGTGATGGTTATGCCGCCGGGAATGCCCGGAACTGGAGCATCGATGCCTTCGCAAAAGGGGGTGAAGCACTCCACCATCCGGGCCGGTAAACGGACTCCTCTCCCAAAAATCATCGTGACTCGGAAAAAATTGGCGTTTATAACGAGACCCTTTGGCTTCAGCCAAAAGGGGCTGGGTTCGACCTCCGAAAAAGGAGGGAGTCAGTTCGCACCCTGGCAGCTGTCAAAATCGTACTCGAAGGAGAGCAGCGCAAATGCGGAGTTTCGGTTGAAAGGGAGGGAAAGTTTTCAAAGGGGGGCAAGCTGTTGAGCCGGGCAAACGGAGGGGGTAGGTCTCCATCCGAGTGACGAAACCAGGAAAAGCGTCAAGCCACATCGAAAAAAGGCCCGCCCAAGAGAGCCTCGGGATCGCGCAGTCATCCGGTCTACGGCCAGCGGTAGAAACAGTTAAAAAATGACCATAAGGAGGAAGGAAGCGGTTAAATAATTTCCAAAAAAAAGAAGAAGAAAGCTAAGCCCATTAAGCAAGAAAAGACCGTCTGCGTCAGCAATCAAAGACATAGGTCACATAAAAAGCGAACCATCTCCTAAAGATAAAAAGAAAGGGGCGCCCACGAAACGAGGGTCCAAAAAATTTACTCAGCCACCATAAAAGGGGGACCGCGGCCGGCCCCAATAGCTCTTGACGGGGGAAAACCAAGCGGAGGAGAGCAACACAGCAGAAACCGCGGGAAAAAAGGGAGAAAGCGTCCTTTCCCGTATGGCGACGATGCACCGGCAGCGAAAAAAAAAGGAAACACCCATCGCGCATCGAACCAGGGCCAAAGTCGACTCAGGGGAAAAAAGGGGGGAAAGATCTGATAACAGCGAACTTCAAAAATACCTGAGTTCGCAATCCTATGACCAGAGCGAGAAAGAAAGGGAGAATTCCGTTTCAAATGACGAGGGTGTTCCTAGTCGGGTGAGGGGAAGGGGGAGAGTCTGCTGCCTCGACTTCTACGGGTCGGCGGAGACGAAGGCCGGAAACAGTTTCCCGGGGACGGCCGGGTCACCAACAGGAAAAAAAGATTCCCGCTCCTTTCATTAGATGGGGGGACGGAGCACGGAACGTCTTCGGATCGAACGAAGGCCGAGATAGCAGGAGAAAAAATAGCGCCACGCTACAATCGTTAGCACTCCACGATATAAAAAATAGAAAA
>Ga0179593_1326235_pt1 | contig 12000 bp, 11 predicted proteins | sample CZODoug2_1_08_16_FD_185931 | JGI IMG/M metagenome (GOLD analysis project Ga0179593, IMG submission 185931) | Vadose zone soil fungal communities from Angelo Coast Range Reserve, California, USA - CZODoug2_1_08_16fungal (PacBio error correction) | ecosystem: Environmental > Terrestrial > Soil >...
AGCAGGGCTGGCGTAACGGGAACTGCTCGAAGGAAACGAAAAAAGGTGGGGATTGTTCGGAACAGCTCAGCGAAGAAAATGACCTGTGGACTTCTGTTTGAGGAAAGGGCGGCCGTGGAGGGGGAGAAGAACATGAAAAGTCGTCGACAAAGGAATCCACGCTGGAAAAGCAGAGGCAGACGGATGCACCTCGAGAAGGAAGTTCGACTGGCGCAGGCCGTGAGACCGACGTTCTGCTCAAGAGGATATCCGCTTAACAAAACAGGTAAGAAGCACCAAAATAAAGCAAAAAGAAAAGAGCAAAGGCATCGAGGAGGGAAAAGTATCAGACGCCCAGGGACCGGAAGGGGGGTCCGCAAAGGGTCCAAAAACGAGTTACCCACCCGGAATGAGGGCAACGGACACGTATAGGGCAGGCTTGGCAGTTAAGAGAAGAAAACAGGGGACAACCAGGAAGAAGGGGCCTGATTAAAGACCTCAACAGATAAACAGGAATAAGGAGTAACGAAAGGCTAAAGCGCTAGGACATCCTCTAAGCGGCCATCTCACGGCCCCATGAAACTGAAAGGTATAAAAATCATACGACCCGTCAGAGGGAGGGGAGGGGGAAAGAAAATCACCAGAGGGGACAAAAAAAAAAAATTCACACAACAAAAGAAAAAAAAAACAAAAAACCAAGAGCACACATAAAAGAAACACACCCCAGAACCCGTCGAGAAATCTTGTGGAGGTCTGGAGGAGCAGCGAGTGCGGAGGGAAGCCGGAAATGGCGTGCCGGGTGGAACGCAAATTCCCGCTTGGGCAAGGGAGTAAATCTACAGGTACCGTGGCGCGATTAACGAAAAAAACGCGTTGTCAGACGACCATCCGACTCTGAATCTTCGAGAAAGCAAAAAGGAAAAGAAAAACTGGGGTTTCCGGGAAAACGATAGTGAACGCGGAACGGGGAAAGATAGTGCCGGTAAAAGCTCGGAGACTTACATTCGTGGGGAAGAAGGGGAAAAACACGAGCTGCAAAGGAGTCAGAACGGGGGAAAGGGGGAAGGATGCTCATCAAGGTTTGGGAAAAGAAAAGACGAGAAAGGTCTGCCCCAGCACCAGGGGTGTGGGGGGGTGGGGGGGGGGGGGGGGGGCGTATCGATCCAAACAAGAAAATCCTCTAGGGGGTACTCCGCCTACCAATCGGAGGACTTTTTACAACTCGCCTGTGCAGAGAAAGGGGACCGTGCCTCAACTTCAAACAAAAAACTCCCTGATGTTCACGCTTGGAGCCACTGCCTGCCGTGGATCAAATCGGCCTCACTAAAAGGCTTCAGAGGGAAACTCCCAAGTTACAGAAGAACTGAGACAAAAAAAAGGCAAAACGCCTCAACAGAGATCGCATGGTGGTCCGCATGTACGCCAAAAAAATTTTTTCTTGAGGGAACCTACGGGGGAAAATCGGGGCAAAAGACGCGCGCATGGAGAAGAAGGCACGTCATGATGAGGGGGTGTCGAAAAAAATTGGGTGGGGGTTCGGTGTGAATTAAAAGGGAGGGGGCGCGATAGTGGAAACGTATCGCCGTTATGAAAACCGAAGCGGGTCTTTCCGAGACTTGCCCAAGGAAAGGACAATCGAACTGCAAATTCCAGAGCCTGTTCTGGGATTATGAAAACGTCTGGGGGGGGTGAGGGGGCGCAGGCAGAAACACTGATCGAGGACGCCGAAAGGGGGGGGGAAGCAAAAAACCCAAAAAACGAACCAAGCACGCCTGGCCCTCAGGGATTTTCAGGTCCGAGCAGCAAAATTGATTGTGAAAACATTGTTTCTTGAATGGGCGGGGAGGAGCCAAGTGAAGAGGGGGGGGTAAAAGCGACGGCAATTCACCATGGACAAAAATTCTGGGGAATTTTCCCTGTAAAAGGGGCCATCTAGGTTTTAAATCTATCATCAACAAAAAAAAAAGGAGAAGGAAAGGAGAAAAGCTAAACATCTAAAGCACGGAGCACAGAGCCAGAGAAGAGGGTAAGAGGGGGAAGACTGGTTTTTTTTTTTTAAATTGTGCGTTCCTCGCGTGGTAAAAAAAAGATGATCGGGGTGCTCAGCAAGCGCCCCATGCTAACAGCGGCAACTCATGATGGACCTCAGCTAAGCCATGAATCAAAAATAAAAAAGCCAGGCGTTTTCGCGTGGAAGGGTATGGGGCGGGGAACCATCTCTCTGTTGTCCCTTTCGGACAGAAAATAAGGTTTTGGATGAAAAATGAAAGAGAAAAAACAACCCCAGCTGGAAAGAATCCACACCCACCAGCAAACAAGCGAAGACAGAGAACAACTTGGGGGGAATTGACTAAGCCCTGGTCGTTCAAATCGAGAAGAGACACGGCAAGGGTGGACGACGTGAGAAACGGCGATCATAGGGGAAAGGAGAAATCACCCGCCTGGAATGAAAAAACGGGCGAAGCCCGCAAACCCCACAACGGGTCCAGAATCACGAAGGAAACAAATGACGTGACCGGATGGAAAAAGGGAGAGCGTCGGCACCGACGTGTGAAAAGTCACGCAACAAAAAAACGGAAGAACAGGGGAATGGAGGGTCTTCAAAAATAGAACCACCACAGCGCCTAGCGCATCATGGGGCTGGCCTAAAATGGGCAACTGTTTGAGCGTGACCAGGAAGGATGTAAAAGTAAGTTCACAAGAGGGAAGGAAGTGTAGGAGGCCGAGACATGTAAAGCCGGAAAGCTCTGTGGAACATAAAGTAATGGGGGTGTTAAGTCTGACGAACTGGGAAGGGGGAATGGAAACAGTGAAGAATCAATCATCCCGAATGGAGAGGGGAGAGGGGACATTTAGTCGGTTTAAATGGAAAAACGGCGAGTTCAGCAAGAAGGTCCGGAAGATTGGAAACAGGGGAAGAGGGAATTCCACTACGTGCACCACGTCAAAGCACCAAGGGAGCTACCTGGACTTCATAAAAAAAAACACAAGTAAGGCAGGGGGAAAAAAACGGAAAAAGAGGAAAAATCCAGCCCCCTTATCGTTGCCTCTTCCAGATCGCTTGATACTGGACCAGTCTCTGGCAAATAGAGAACAAAGATATTTCGGGTTGGGGAGGGGGTCAGAAAAAAGCGCTACAAAATTTTTTCGTCGCGGACAAGATACAGTCAGATACAGGTCAGGAAAGCCGCCGGAGAGGGAGCCACCAGCACCGCAAAGGGTGGTTCGAAGGAGGGAATCAGCCGAGCATCTTCCTCAAAAAAGCAGCCCGATAAAGCGAGGCGGACGGCTGTCACCTCATTGTTCTGGGCAGCTCGAACTACCAAGCACCATCTCACTTGTCAGGAGAGGAACGGGGAGACTTGCATGGGTTTGAGAGGGACGAAAAGGAAGGAGCTGGGGGAGTAGGAGGAGAAAGGGCGGTACGATAGAGCATTAGGCGGGAGCCAACGAGAACCTCGCAGGGATCTTAACCATATTTCCCGACCGCAATTTACATGCAATTCATCAAAAAAGAAGCCGGTAACAGAGGAAAAGGGTAGGAAGAATAAAAAGAAGGGGGAAACGGGGAGTCAGAGAATGTGGTCTCCCTTTGTTACCCACAAGGCCGAGGGGATGATACCACAGCGACACGGCTGGATGAAAGGTCGCGAATGCGGGGGTTTCAGAAAGAACACCAGGTGACGCGGACAAAAAAACGTCGAGCCCGCTCATCAAACCCTGGGAGGCCCACTAAGAACGGTTGCGAAAAGGCTAAAAGGTGCATCTAACGTGGGAAAGAGGGAGCGCCTAGGGACCTTGATGAAAATCCACACTGGACCGAAGGTCGGAAAAGAAGCACAGGTAGGAAGGGGGCGATCGATTCTGCAGTCAAATAGGACTTAAAGAGGAACTCATGGGACTGTACCGGGTACGCCCAATAAGGGATCGGCTCCCGCCTATCGAGTCTCAAAAAGATGAAAAGAGAGAGATAGCGGAAAAAGGGGATCCTTTCTGGGCTTAACTGTACAAAATGATACGGAGAACGGATCGAAAGGGAGGCTACATCGATCCTCAAGTAGGAAAAGGGGTGATTCTGTGTCGAAATGGAGGAGTGGAGTCTTCCACGGTCCCTGAATACCGCCCGTGAATCCACGAGGGGGGGGCGCCGCAGGATGAGACCACAGACGGAAATGAACTCGAGGAAAGAGTGGGGGGGGGGGAAAAAAGCATCGACCCGGAGGCAGCGAAGAGGGGTTCAGCTTCCGATTCAGGAACGTTGAGCAAAAGACTAATTCAAGAATCAATCCAAAGAAGCGCTTAAAAAACTCCTTTATCAAATCGCGCGTCTATTGTAAGAAGGAGGGGGGCCAACAGTCAAGGACGAAGGGGAAAAAAAGAAGATTCGAAGGACCCGTGCAATAGTTGTGCATGAGGAAAAGAAGGGCGATGGCACCATCGCCATCGGCCTTAGGAGAAGGCGATAAGGCCTGCAAATCTATAGGAAACCGGTCTACCTGAAGAATTCAAGGCCAAACCTCAGGCTGGCAACGCAGCCCAGACGGCTACACCGATTCTTCATCACTAACAAAGGGAGAGAGGGGGGCGGTCAGGAGATCGCAATAACAAGACATTCAACTGGAGCAAAATCGCGGATCTGGCTCGTGGTGAAATGAAGGCGGAGGAAATAAGAAAAAGAAGTTCGGGCTAAGGTAAAGGCTTGGGCAATAAGGTTACCGGCAGGGTCAAAAAAGGGGAGAGCGAAGAAAACTTAAAGAAGGCGTTTTGGTCTACATCCACCAACTATGAGAGGAGCGAGGGGGATGTGGAAAAACAGAAAACTGGGGGGGTTCATATTAAACGAATAGGAGGGGGGACATGAGATGAGAGGACTTGGAAAGGGAAAACTCCTTGCCTGGGAAAGCAACTTCCATTAACGGGGGGGGGAATATAGCCCAAGAAAAGGTCGAACTACGACGTACGAGATGGAAATTTTCCTTAAAAGGGGAAAGCAAGAGGGAAACAAGCCCTCGTCAGAAAAATGTAAGAAAGCATAAAATGTACAATCGCGCATCCCAATCGTAGGAGTTGGAGGAACTCAGTCCGCACGGGGAAAAAGGAACCGGGACAGTGTAGAAAGAACAATTCATTAAGCCTGGATCCAAGTCCTACCCGGCACCTGACGAAGAAGAACTTATCAATCTGGTGAGTCCAGGAAAGAAGAATGACGCGGTACACCAAGTGCACATTCTTAAAATCCTTGAGGGCCGCGAGCGGGGGGTGGTTTCCGAGGAAGACGTGGAAAAATTGTTGGCGAAAGGGAACTAGAACATCGTAGGGGCCTCAACTCCAATTGGACTGCGAACCGGGCGGACCGGAAGGATGGGGGGGAGGAGATCGAAGTTTTTGGTAACGAGTGTGTTAATTCCAGAAAGGGGGAGCTCGCTAGTGACCTGATCAGGTTGATTTATAACTCGAGAAGCAAGTTCACTCGACGTGAACGACGCGGGAGAATCAGACTTCTAAAGCGAGAGAGGAGGAGTACTTGGTTATTCCGTCGGGGTTGTGACTGCAGCGCCAAGAAAAACTTACTCTGAACGAAAAAAAGCATAAGACCAGAACACGAAAAGAAGGCCGCAGGGAGTCCCTGCTTCGAGCGAAGGCACCGGGGATGCCACAGGAAGTGGTTCTCAAAAAAAGGCGATTTCACTGTTTTGGGAAATAAAGCAGAGCAAGTAACCAAGAACACGAACACGGAGACAAAAAACCTGTATAGGTAGGGTGTTTTAAAAGATCCTCAACACAAAGAGGATGAGGAAAGAAGGAGGGAAAAAAAATCATCTACAAAAAAGGCCACGAGGAAATAACCGCGGACCGTCTGTTCCTCTGGGTTAATCGAGAGGTAAAGGGCCAACGCGGATGGAGTCGCCGCGACCCAAGGCAGAAATCCGAATGGCATCCTAGACCAGCCAAGCGGCCAGCTTCGCTGGGGGCGGGGGGGAGGGTTACCATTAGAGCGTTGTCTGGAGGCAAGAATACATTTTAGAAGGCGCCAGATCACAAAAAGAAAACGTCCAAACAAGAACAGAAGCACCGATTACTGGAACACAAGGACATTGCTTTCCAGAAGGGAGTCCCTGCTATGAGAGAAAGCTGTCAGGATTACGACATGGTATCATCAAAAGAGAACGGGTCAAGAAGCGAAAGGAACACCTTCAGTAACACCAGGAACCTCAACAAACCACACCAAAAACATCACAAGACATACAGGACGTGACCGGAAGGCAATCCACCCATTGAACGTCGAACTAAGGGGGATGTTAACACCATTAGTCAATCCTCGCAAAAAGTGTGGGCAAATCGGGAAATCGAACACCACAGCGCTCCTAGGTCGGGCCCGTTTGCAAACTTGGTGGCCGCGCCCGTTTCCAGTCAAGGACGGTTCAAAAAGAAGGGGGGAAGAAGGTAGGAAAGGAAGGAAGTTTATCCCGGAAATGTATCCAAGACGAAAGAGTTGGGTTGAAGTGGATGAAAAACTGTACATGAAAGGGACAGGTGGCGAGTAAGGGGGGGAAGCCAAGTTCCCCAGATGTGGTTTAAATTGTTAAGCGTATGGTGGTACATGAAAAGAGGGGTAACAGACGCGGTGCTGGGGTGCAATAAATGCGAGGAATTTTCCTAATTGGAAAGGACCAAAAAAAGACGGTGACCCCACGTTCGCGCACCTTTGCGCTAAAGTGAGAAATAGAGCCCACAAGTACTACTCGAGCTCAAGTGCCGCAAGAGTCTTAAACAAAACTCAGCCCTATAGTTTCCATAAAAAATGTCAGAAAAACAAGTCTGCGGAAGGCGAGAATATCGAGGCTTAAAAGTTGGAGGATGGTCATAAAAGACGCATTCAGGGGGAGTACGCGGGGCACGCCACGTATCCATCTCCGGAGGGGGAAGGCACACAAGCCCTTAAAAGGAGCGGAGCAAAAAAAACAAGCCTTGCGGCTGGAGTGACTGACTCTCAAACTCATCTTCCAATCCGCAAGGAGAATTGACGGCGTCCCTCATGGTGCGTGCAAGCACAGGGAAAAACAATCTCGGGATAGGAAGGGATATGAGCCTACTCGTTAGCCGTAGGCAAGTGAGATGGAGGACAGCTAATGCTGATGAGTGAGCGAAGTAGAACGGATTCCGTAGATCCTGGGCGAGGGTCAACAAACGGCTGCGAAAAAGACGGATAGACATGGTACAGCAGCAAACAGTATTCGCTAAGCAGGAAGAAGTGCAAGGTGGTGGAAAGCCGGGTTTCGATTGTAGGCAGAAGGGTGGGGCAAAAGCACCAACGCGCGCGGGTCGTTTCGAGAAAAAAGGAGGGAAAAGCTAGCGGGGGGGGAATGGATAGGTGTCGCGAATGCGTGGGTGCTAGAGAAGGTGGACTGTAAGGACGAGAAAAAAGAGTAAAGGCCCGCCAGGGGGAGGAAAGGCCTGAGCCTCGAACGCCCTCGAAGGAAGGTGAATAGGAGCGTCTATCCAAATTCTGCGCAAGCGTGGTCAGTCAAGGGGACGAAGCGCCGAAAAGGGACTTGAAACCTAAAAAAAAGGGACGGCGAAAGCCTACAGAATCACAGGTCACGAAGGGGCGGAGAGAGGATGCAGAAGAAAAGAAGGAGATCAGGAAGCCGACCATTGCTTACGTTCAAAAATGAGAGGTAACAGGCTTATCTACAACAACAGAAGGGAAAGAGATATAAGAGAAGGAGAAATTAGGGCGTACACGGGACATTACCGCTCGACGGATCAATTGGGATGGGAAGCTAAGAGGGGGATCCAAACTTAAAAGTGGTTCGGCTGCGGACATGGTGGGGGAGGGTCGAAAAGACCAAATACCTCCAGTGAAGAACAGCTTGCACTCCGAATCAGGATTCAGACGCGAACACTTCAAAAGGAGCGCGAGGGGTCGGCGGTCTAATCGACCTCTCGGGCTAAGAATGTGCGACGTCCGCGAAGTCACATGTGTAACAAACAGAAGAATGCAGAAAACGGAAAAGCCCCTCTCGCTTCTCCGGAAAGTCGCCCAGAAGAGCAAGCCGCGCTGCACGTAAAAAGGTTACACCTGACGAAAAAGTTGCAAATAAACCAAAGTGACTAAAACATGTGCAGGTGCAAGTCTTAAATGAAGAGGACGATAGGGAAATAAGGACAGGAGCCCGAAGATTAGCCTAACTTCTCAAGGAACACCGCCTATCGGAACGCACACCGGTCTACCGGAGAGCGTCCAGCCGCTAGAGAACAAAGCCGAACTGGAAACGGCTCACGCGTATTACCGGTCATGACCTACCGCGATGGTGGGACTGAGAGGAAACGAAAAATGAAAAGGAGCGGAAGCCATACGATCGGGCGCTTTATAAGGCGAAAGCGGAGGAACGAAGCCGAACGGCGGAGACGACCTTAAAACAAAAACAGGGATTGGGCAAGGGAAAGTCCTAAGACGTATCCGAGGGTTACGGGACGGGAAAGAAAATGGAAAGCGATTGTATCGACCAAAAAAACTCCATCGTGCGCTCGCATTTGCCATGAGCTGTTCAGTGGACGGAGGAGAACAAGAAAAAGGAGGACGGGGAAGGAGACTCGGAATTTTGGAAAAAAAACAGCAACCCCCCCCCCCCCACACACGCAAGGTCAACGGTGGGATATGAAAAATTCAAAAGTGAGCAAGGCGCGGGGAACGTGGGGGGCACCGGAGTGGATCGAAGGAGAAATTTTCCGGAAAAGCAAACAAGATCCTGAACCACATCGAAAGACAGGCCACCGTACTGTAAATCCCGCCTAATATCCAAGAAAATCAGGAGGAATGGGAAAATACACAACACAGTTCAGAAAACGGACACTGCAAGGAAACAGACGAAAAAAAACGGCCTGATTGAAAACGACCTTATAAAGGAAAACCGGGATCACCTGATGAGCCGAAACGAGGAAAATCTTAGAGAAAGTCGACTGGACGCAGGGAAAAAAAACATCAGCCCGCCCTGATGCCGAAGGAGCTGTGTGGGTCCGCAGTACGCCGTTGCAATTTCAGGGATTTACCAAAAATACTGGGGAAAAACAAGCGAGGGAAGACGCGCAAAGGGAAAGGGGGCTCCGCAACTTCATGATGATTTCATTAGTGATCTGGGGGGGGGGGGCGTGGTGGGGGGTTTCTGTAACGAGTGGGGGAGACCAGGGAAGGGGGGGGCGGCCCCACAGAAGGGGACCGCTTGATACCGTGATTTAGACCATCGTCAAGGACAGCGGAGAGAAGCGAAGAATAAAAGGGTGAAAAATCGACGGCTGTGCAATGCAGAGGGTGAAAGGCGTCTGGTGGGGGGAGAAGGGAAAAAAAGAGGGTGTGTCTTAAACGAAAACTTTTCTGAGCGAAAGAAACAGAAAATGAAATAAAGAACAGCGGGGAAAGAAGGGCCCGCGAGAAAAGGAGAAGCAGCGAATGCATTCCGTAAATTAGTCTGTTTTCTGGACATGGCGAGGAGGAAGACAGAGAAGAGTGGAAAAGAAAAGCTGACTTCATTAAAAGACGAACACGGATTAAGGCTGGAAGGTAAATGGGGAATCCGGCCTCTGGTGATTGGAAAAGAGAGCAAAACAACAACGTAGAGAGGGATTTGAAAACATAACTTACAAAAAAAAAGGGGAAGTAGGAACAGGGAAATCCAGACTTTCCTCCGTGCCTCTGGGGGAAGAGGGGGGGGAGAGAGCAGGAGGGAACAACCGCGTTATTTGGCTCGCCCCCATTAAGAAAAAGAAGGTGCATTCGCGCCTCTAAGGGGGGGAAAAAGAGACAATGCGGAAAAAAACAGCGGCGGGGGGAGGGTCAAGTTTGCCGTGTCTAGGAAAGAGAAGGGGGTTCGGAATGCTCCAGCAAATTACAAACAAGCCCAAACCCGAGCTGGCAAAGGAGTTGATAGAGAAAAAACCAGGACGTTCAAAGGGAAGAGAAAAGAAACGCTGCAAGTTAAAGAAAACTTTCCGACACGTGTCCACGGAAAAGCGGCACCATGCCGGAAGGAACAAGAGGGGGGAGTAACAAACAACACCAAACACTGAAATCAACGAAGAATACAGAAAAGAAAGGAAAGTCGAATCTCGCCCATTCGCGTCAGGGAAAAGAAGATGTGGAACCAGTAATGCAGATAACGGAAAACGGGGAAAGGCGGGCCTGCGTGAAAACCAGACAGCGGCAAGAAGGAGGGCACACTTTCCCTTGTTCCAAACATTTCCTTCTGAGGAAGGTCAACATATGGAAAAGGGAAGCCGGGAAGTGATCAAGTAGATAAGGGGGGGGAAGACATTGGGAAAACAGCATGAAGGGGGGTAAGTCGGACGTACTTGTACATGTATAAAAAATTGCTGAGTGAGTTATCAACAAAGGCCTCAAGGCGTTGTGAAGGGAAAGGGGGAGTGGGTACATTACAGCAGGGGAAAACGTACGGGGGAGGGGATTTTAAGACATGCGAGGACTTTGGCGAAAAAGGGAAATAGGAGAGGAACGACGTTGCAAAACGCCTCTCCCTTTGCGCTAAGTGGAATTCATACTCCACAAAAGGAAGGACGCGGGGAGAATCAGAAAAAAAAAGAAAGTACTTAACGCATCTGAGCCCTCTCGTTCATCTAAAAAAGCGTTGAATAGGGCCCAAAGGAGAGGGAAAAAGGAGGAGCATAGAAATCTATAAGGATTGAGGAACAAGCGCATAAGGTTTTCGGCGCGCGCAAGGGGAAAAGGAAAAAAGTTCAAGGGAAACAAGAATAACCTTGGTTAGAGGGGCCACCCCATCAACATCGTTGTCGGCTCATCAATCAAAACTCAAGCTTAATAAAGACGAACAAAGGAAATGGCTAAACGGCTGGAAGAAGTGTTTTGGCAGCTAGAAAAAAAGACCAGAGCTTCGTAGGAAGGTCTGAAAAAAGGAGGGGGAGTAGCCTTACAACCTTATAAGAGAAGCGGCGGAAGGAAGAGGAGGGGTGGAGGGGGCATTAAGCTCGCGGAATACATCAACGTGTCTCAGAATCAGACGGGCGAAGGTATGGTAAAAAGAGGGCATTCTTCCTAGAAAAAAAGGAAAGGTCACCGGGTAATGAAAAAAGGAAAGACTGTTGGCAACGGGGGAAATGAGGTGTGGGGTGCCCGGTAACCGCTCGAGGTGCGATGAAAAACGTACGGGCGAAGGGAGGATAAGTTTGAGGAAAGGGAGGAGAATTAGGGGGGGGGAGAACCCACGAAAAAAAGGGACTGAAGCTGGGATGATCCATCTTCGAGCAAAAAAGAAGAAGGAGGAGAAGAGCCTTAAAAAATCCTAAACGCCCTCTAGCGAGGTTGAAGTGCAGATCGGCAGCAATCGGGCGCACTGACAAGGGGGGGGGCGAGGAGTGATGCGAAAGCCTGTAAAACTTGAAAAGAAAACTAAAAAAAGCCCAGCCAGGGAAAAACCTCCGAATTGCTTACGAGGAGGCTTACGACATCAAAGGAGATCATACGAGCCGGGAGGGAGTGGGAAGTAAGACCATGACTCCCAGACAGTGTCGCACCAGACTGAGAGCTAGAAACAAAAAACGGAGGAGTAGGAAATCTGGCTAAGGCTTGCCAGGAAAGGTCGGGGAGTAACGGTAAGCCCATAGCAAGCAAAAATAAAGGGGGGCGAAAAAAACAAGATTCGAAATGGGATCAGTTCTGAACTTGTCGGCCAGGGGGGTAGGTATGTCAAAGGGGACCTCCTTTAAAACGTCTCAAACTTGAATAAACAAAATCACGCCGAAGGAGGAACAGAAGAACGAGTACGCCCAGCTCTAGGGGCTGAGACGGGCAAATCGACGACGAGAGAGAAAAGAGTGGAGAATTCTTCAGTCCCTGGGGAGCAACCAAGAAGTCGAAGGAGAGAAAAAGAACACGAAACTAAAGGACGGTCTCAAGAACGAGCGAGGATGATACGAGCCCAACATAATACAAAAAGTTGCATGAAACACGCGCAGGGAAAAACGGGCACTATGAAAAAAAATAAAAAA
>Ga0179593_1329788_pt1 | contig 12000 bp, 16 predicted proteins | sample CZODoug2_1_08_16_FD_185931 | JGI IMG/M metagenome (GOLD analysis project Ga0179593, IMG submission 185931) | Vadose zone soil fungal communities from Angelo Coast Range Reserve, California, USA - CZODoug2_1_08_16fungal (PacBio error correction) | ecosystem: Environmental > Terrestrial > Soil >...
AAAGACAATTCTCACAGAGAAAAGGAGAGAAGAAAAAAAGGGGGGGTTGCAGCAGGTAGAGAGATAAGAACGACACACATACATACAGCAGGGAGAGAAAATAGAGGAAGAGGGGAGTGACTGAGGTTTAACACCAGGGAAAAGAGGGGGAAATAATCTACTCTACGTCAATACAAAACAGATAGTGAAAAAATCAGAGAGGAGGGAAATATGATAAAGAGTCTAAAATAAAGGTTAAGCAATAAAATTCCTCTCGTAGTGAAGGCTGAAAAAAATGAGTCGCAATATGAAAATGGGGGGTTGACAGGGAGAAAAAAAAAGCGACGAAATGGAAGAACTTGGCTGAATTCGGAGGGTAGGTCTGGTATGCCATGAATGCTGTCACTGGGAAGGAAGGGGGAAAGGGAAAGACCAGGAATAATTACAGGAATTGTGTCTTGAATGGGGAAACCAAAAGAAATGCGAAAAAAGAAAGGGGAGCGGGGGGCAGGGAAAAAACTGAGGTCACAATTGCACGAAGGGAGTATACACTCCGAACGTGCTGGGGGGACAAAGGGGAAAAAGGACCAGTACATTAATTAAATGACAGAAGGTCTCGGGAAGAGGGGGAACGAGGAAAAAGCACAAGTATAATAAGCAAAACAGGAGGTTGCGAAGAAAAAAGGACAAGAAAGAGACTACAACGTTGAAAGGTTTCAGCGTTCTGCAAAAAAGAAAAGTAATGTGACTGCGGGGGCAAACAAAAAAATAAAAATATGAACGTAGGGTTAAAAAAGGGAACTCAAACACGTGATGTAGAACCAACAGGGAAAAGGGCGGAAAACAGGTGAGAGCGTGGGCATGAGGGCAAGGTGGAAAAACGACTTGAAGGAAAGTACCACAGATGTAGTAGAAAACAAAAAGACAGAAAAAAGATGTCCCACTAAAGAGAAGAGGTGGGCTTTTATATGGCGGCTATGGAGGAAAAGGGAGAAGTCAAAAAGGGGGCAATAGGGGAGGGACCAGTTGGGTGAACGAAAGATTTTCTGTCATAAAAATCGGAGCGATTTATTGATTGAACAAAAAGAAAAAAGGACCTACAGTGAACTGTTCGAGGATCAAAAATAAAAAGAGGAGAAAAAGGCATGAACAATCACGCACTAACATCATGGCAGAAAGAGTCTACAATTCAGACAACAAGGAGAAACAAACCGGAAGACATGGGTACGCTGGGATTGTGTGGGCCGAAGCAAAGACTCACACAAAGCTCATTTTGTTTCGTCAACGAAAAAAAGAGAGGTGGCAAAACCTTGGGTTAAAAGCGGGCTTCAGAAAAACACAAAAAAAAGTACAAGCCGCCTTTGAAATAAGGAAGAGACCGGGACCAAGGGAGGGTGTGTGCGGAACGTCTTGTGGTAAAGGGAAAACCTGGCGGACGGAAGCACCAAGGGAAAAGAGACGTGAGGGGGCGTTGGGAAAAACTTAGGTATTTTAAATGTAAAAACCGGAAATGGCTCTGAGGGGAAAAACAGGAGGGGAATACAAGATTTATGGTGGTCAAAAAAAAAAAAAAAAAAAGTCTGACGAAAATTGTGTAGGCAGTGGCGCGGCCCGCTGGTGTAGGTAGGGGAATAAAGGGGGAAAGGGAATTATCAACAAGTATGACGGGTGCACGAATACAGGCGGGGTTCAGGAAAGATACAAGGATTCAAAATCCATTGGCTAAGAAAGTGAGGGAATCGTCAACACACATGGGATGCACTGTACCGGGGGCAAAAGGAGAGTGGGCGAAGATGAGACGAAGGAATTAGAGGGACAAAAACAGAAAAAAAAATAAGAAAAAAGCGAGGGTGCAGGCGAACACATGGGGAAAAATTTAACTACAAAGCACGGAATTCATCACAGCCAACGACATGAAAAAGGGCATAAGAGGGAGCTATAAATATCACATTGGAAAAAGAAAAAAGGGAAGAAAAAAAAAAAAAATGGCAGTGCACACGTGTCGGCAATACACCTGGGAAGAATCGGGAAAAAGACGGGTTTAATCGGTGGTTAAGGGGGAAGGTTAGGGGCGGTATTAGAGCAGGAGCAGGAGGGTTTACCAGTTCAAAGAGTAAAAGAAAAGGGGCAATTTTATAATACCGAAGGGGGAATACGACGAAAGGAAAAACTAAAAGTTCCAGTTGAATGCGAGGGAACCAGGAAAGCAATGTGAAGAGTGGTTGGGAGGAAGAAGGTAGATAGGCAGAGTGCAGTAGAAAAGTATTAGAGTGGGGAAGAAAACAGGGCAGGTCAAAATTTCAATGAACGACCGGCTTACCGGAGGGCGTGGGCATGTGCTGGAGGACAATTTCTACAGCAATTGGCTAACAGGGGTGCAAAGACAAAACTCAAAGAAAAAGGGAAGATAGGGAAGAGGCAGGTGGGGTGTAACTTCTGACTGCGTCAGCGTAATTTTGGTAAAATTTTCTAGATGGAAAAAATAGAGATCAATCATAATAAAAAAATAGTGTCCAAAAGAAGCGGAACGGAGGCGAGTCGTTTTAGAAGGAAGCAAAAGGATCAAAGGGAAGGGGATACGTCTCAAACAAAAAAGTAGTAAGGAGAGGGAACCGGGGTAAGGAAGAAAACAAAATCATTGATAAAACCTTAAAAATAAACGCCGAGAAGGGGGGTTACGGATCGTCTCGGAAGGGGGCATAATAAAGCAAACGAAGGAAAAAAGGAAAAAAAAAATGATCGGGGGAAATTAAAAGAATTGGTGACACGTATTTGGTCCGCACACTAAAAAGGGGGAAAAAATCTGAACAAAAGTAACAAAAAAGGGAGGAAAGGCTGTGGTCGCGTAATGAAAATAAAAGTTGGGTGCAGGTCCTTTATGGGTACAGTGCAGGATATAACCTCGGCGACGCCGTCGTCCTGATAGGGTCAATAACAACTTCTTCACATTCGTATGGGGTGGGGAAAGGGGTAACTAACCAAAATCAGAAGCGTAAGTTCATTACGACAAAAAAAACTGCGAAAGATAAAGGCCGCCGATTACAAAAGGGGGGGAAGAAAAGTAGAATCCTCAAAATTCCAGATAAAAGTAAATGAAATTCCCAGATGATGATGAGTCATGTCAGGAAAAACGTAGGAGGGCCATGATAAAATTGAAAGGGGGGGGTACAAAGGGAAAGAAAAACGGACAGGTTCCAAGTGAGAGGGGACCTTGGGAGAGATGGTGATCAGCCATTTGGGGAAAGCAGGGTCAACTGTTCCGGTCATCATTGAGGGAAGCGGAGAAAGAAAAAGGAGAAATGAGTAAATTGATAATTTCGCAAACGCGAAAAATCTTAAAGGGAAAAAATCAGGCAAAACATGAATTCCTATTGGTTACAGGCCAAGCGAAAAGAAAATGACATTTTAATGCCGTGCTAATGCACGATAAGAAAAGGGACGGAGAAAGTCCCCTAAGGAAGATAAAAGTCACATGGACCTAGGGGGTAAGAACGCGACTCGCCCATGAAAAGCGGAGAAAGACGGAGACCAACTGCATCCTGCACAGAAAAAGAAGGACGCCGGGGGGAGTCAAGTAGGACAGGTTGGTCCTATGCGATATCACTGCGAAGACTTCAAGGGGAGGGGTTAGTTTATTGTATTGTTTTGGCAGAGGTAAATAACAGGGTACGGGAGTAGCTTTCAAAGAAGAGAGAGGGAAAAGAAAACTGCCATGCAGGGGGCCGGGCTGGCAAAGGTGGAATAGAAGTGATGGGGGTATAAAAGGTTTTGGTCTGGGTGGGAAAAAAAAAGAGTTAAACTTTCAAGAGATGGGGAGGAAGGGAGGAACAGTCGACAAGAAGACAAAGGGGGGATGTGGAGACATCTAAGTTCGGGTGTCGAAAAAACGACAGCATACCAAATGAAACAAATGGTAATGACTGGGAGGGGGGACGGAAGAGCACTTGTATGGACTGCATGGGGGTGTAGACTAGCGCAAGGAAAAATGATCAGGTTACAGGCAAGCACGGGGGTAACAAAAAAAAAAGGAAGAAAAGGAGGAACGAAACAGGCCCTGTATTGCCGACGGTTAAAAAAAAAAAAGCAAGTTGGTGGTTGGTCCAGGTCAATGCACAGGTGACAATCGGCTGGAAAATGCATCACGTGCCGAAGAAAAAATCGAAAAAGGAGGATACAAGAAGGAAGTAAAATCCGCAGTGTGGTGGATCTCACCAAGAAATCGACGCGAGCCCAGAAATAAAAGAGGAACCGCGATGATATAATTTACTGAGGAAATTATAGGTAGAAAGGAAAAATTAACAGGTACGGCAGACAAAGTGCCGTCGTGAAAAGGAGGCACGCATATCCCAAGCAGTAACGGAAAAAAGCTGAGCCTGGCAGTAATGCGGAGAAGGGGGCGAGGGGGGGGAAAAGAGGGGGGTGGTGGCAGGTGGCACGGGGGGATTTTTTCGTGTGGCAAAGTGGGGTTTGTGGGTGGCAAACGATTAAGGAGAATACTGATATCCAGAGGCAAAGAAAAGGAACCGAAAAGTAACCGTAACGTCCGTAGGGGATCTACTACGGGTTGCAGAAAGGGGGGGGGGGGGGCATTATTGGTGGTGGGGATAGTAAAAATCACAGGAAGAAGAATAAAAGGACGTTCAAGCGATCGATGTCGGGGAAAGGGTTAAACAAGGTGCACTTTGGCGGAAGTTCAGAAAAAAGCTGACAAAGTGATGCAAGATTTTGTTTGACCCGCTCGTGGGTCAAGGAGGGCAGGTTGGGTGGCAAAAGAGAGATAAGCAGAAGTGGAATGAAGAATAAACACTAAGGGTGAGAATTAAGGACTGGGACGGGGTTATTTTTGTCCATCAACAGGAAACCAAGAAAAATTTCAGACAGAATCCCAGGGGATTACAGAAGGAGGAAAAATAGGGACAGCGGAACTGTGAAAACAAGGTTATTGTGGAAAGGGACAGGAATCAGGGTAGAAACAAAAAATAAAAGCAAAGCAAGGACCCCATCGGATGACGTTGGGGCACCGAAGACTGGGTAGGTGAGTACTCTCAAGAACTGACAACTGGTGAGTAGAATAGAAAAGGGGTTTTATCCACAGGAACTGGGTGTGGGTGAAACGTCCATGCACGAGGGCAAAGAGAGGGGGTTTGTGGGCGTCTCGCAGGTGACAGGCAAGATGGGGTGGGGTTGTAGACCCAGTCGGGAGAGACAATGGGGAAGGGGGGGAGTACGCGGAGGTCTTCACTGGATTAAAGAAAAGAGGAAGAGGAAAGAAAAAACTTATATTCTTCCGGGAATGGGAGGAGCGTCATGGTCACAGGAAAGAGGAGGCACCACAAAATAAAATCATGGGCAGTGAAAAGGGACAGGCGACCGGGAAAGATACCGCGAACTTATTCAAGAGAAGGAAAAAGAGGTGTGCAAGCAATCGGATAGCATTAAGGAGGCGTAGCGATCTGAAGGATACGATTCGTAATAAAGCCGAATGTATAGGATCAAAAAAGGAAGGTGCCAGCACAGAGTCTGGAGAGGGGACGCAACCGAAAAGCGAGTGGAGAAGACGGGGGGGGGGGAAAAGAAAAAGAAAGTCAGAAGACTGCGATCCTAAGAATAATTGAACTGCGGGCAAAGAACGCAATCGGGAGTGGGGTCGGGATTGGGTAGGAGAGACGAGAAAAAGGTAGTATGCCAAAGAAACAGAAAAGGAGCGAGCCATGTAATCTTCATTTGTAAAGGAGAGGGGGAAAAAAGGATCAGCATGGTTTCCACGACCACAGAACAACGTTCATACGTAAGCAACAAAAAATGTTAAATGTTTGGAGCAAGAAGAACGAGGTGGGAGAGGAAGGAAAGATTTCACCCATGGAAGGGGATTACAATGTGATAAGAGGGGAAGTGAAGCTAAGGGGTCCGGGGCGGCAGGGAAAGGGTGGGAAAGGGGGAAAAAAAGAGAGGTAGAGGGCGGGAGTCCCGTTGTTATTTCGAAAAGTAGTCAGGAGCCATTTAAGATTTCAAGAAGGAGATGTGTGATGGACCACCCAAATCCGCCAGGCAAAGGGGGGAAGAAAAAAGGGGGCATGTTAGCTGTAGTAAGAAAAAAATGACAGAAAGAACGACGTGGTTGACCGGGCTGCGATCGAAGAAATAGAGCAAACAATGAATGGCAAATGCGAGAAAGATATAAACTAAAAGAAGAACAGTAAGGGTATGAGAAAACGGGCAGACTGGGTAGAAACGGGCTGGCAGTTTGGGTGGGCACGACACAAGACTGCGGTTGGCATCACAAAGAAGTGGGAGTCGGCCGAAATGACAGAACAGCAAACTGAAAAAAAGGGGAAATTGGAAAAAGTTTAGAGGAGCGGGCGTAAAAAAAGAAAAGAGAAATCACACACCGTGGGTCAAGAAGAGAAGGACATGTAGTAAGGGATAGTTTATAACACCGCCAGGAAAAAAATGGGAGATAAGGGGGGGAAAGATTGGACGCGCTCTGAAATCGGGATAGGAATTGAAGAAAACGGACACGAGTCGCTCGCTTGGTGAAAGGAAAGGGGGAGACGAGTCTAGAGTATCTGCAAAAAGTGAATCAAACAAGCGTTTGGAATGCAGGAAAGGGAAGGACGTGGGGCGAACAAAAGTGTGATTGCTGGGACAAAATAATAGGTGGGGAGCAGACAAGCAAAGAAAAGAGGCATGACTCGTGTGGGTTTTGAAAGAAGGATCAACACATTAAAACGGTCCGATTGGGGAGGGGAAGCAGGGGGGTGGAAACTAAATTAACAGGGGAAAAGGTCGGATTTTGTGCGCGAAAAAAAGATAAAGGAGGGTGGACAAAAACGAATAATATGGATGAAAAGTGAAAACGAAAAGCAATGGCTGAGGAAAGAAGGAGCAAAGTGCTCGATCAAAAGGCACAAAGGATGAAAAAGGGAAAAAAAAAAATGGGGGGGGGGGGGTGGAACACACCAGTACAAAAATAAAGGTTCGGAACTGTAAAGAGTGGAGTTTCCAAAGTTGATACAAACGAAATTGAAAGCACGGGCACTATCAAAAGGCGGCAAAAAAAAAGGAAAAAGCGGTAAACACAGCGGGTAGCGGTGGGAAAGATCAATAAGGGGAAAAAAGCATAACGTTGAAAGTTGAGGAGCAAAGGGCGGAGAATTTTATAACGCGAGTGGGGGGGGCGTCGAGAAGGTAGGGGACATCTGAGCTTTACAATCTTAAAAATAGCGCATGTGAAGAGGTAGGGGGGTCAAAAAAAAAGTTATGCAGAAAGGATGGGGGAAAGAAAAGGGGAAGAGAGTTATTTGCATTTGCCATTGAGGGGGGAAAAGGGCCGGGCTTTCAATAAACGAAAAACAAAGTCCATAGGCGACCGCAAATCGAAAACAACTACAGCTAATGGGTGGCTCCGGGAAGATGGATGCGGGACCAATAGTCTCCTAACAACCGATGGGAAGAAAGCGCAGTGGTGTTTGGGGTAAAAAAGGAGGGTCAGTCGCGTGGGAGAAAGTAATATAAGGGGGGAATCGTGTGAATATTATGACCGACAGAGACAGCGCAAAACGTAAACATTTTTACTACACAATCAGAAAAAAAAAGGGGGCGGTGGCAATAAAGTGGGGCGTAACTACGAGGTAATAGAACGGGATCAAAAAAAACACCTGAGTAGGCGGAAGAAGAGAGAAAAGAAAAGTAAAACTCTAAAAAGGAAGCGAAAATCACTAAACGGGACGAAGGTTCGAGGTGTGACCACGTATTTGGGGTCCGTAATACTATCGTCGAGGAAAAAAGTAAACAAACAAGAGCTTGTGGACGAAAGAAAAAAGGGCCGTAGCGTAATTGGGCCATAAGTTGATGGGCCAGGAGGGAGGGGGAACGAGATGGAGGCGGGAGACCGAGGATCCGCAGAAAAAAACGGAAAAAGAGAAGAATGGTGAGACACCTTGGGCCGTGGACAGTGCGCTCAAAAATGGAAACCGGGAGGAGCCGGTGTAAAAAAGGAAAGGAAGGGAGTCAATGCACTTAAGTCCGCTCGCGACGGCGGGGAAAGGCTCAGAATTTAAGGTGGAATACAACTTCATTCACGGAATAAAATTGAGATGTTAATCCGGTGAAAAATCGAAGGAATTTAAGAACGCGGCACACCGGTGCGAGAGGGTAGAAGAAAGGACTCAGGGGTGGCCGTTCAAAAGGAAAAGGCAGAACTACAGGGAGAGATCCAGGTCCAAAGGATTTTCGACTGAACTAGAGGCCCCAAAAGGGGAAAGAGGTAAGGGTGCAACGCCGTGAGAGGCAGACTAGCTAATTTGTACAAAATGGGGGTTGGGAGGGACGAAACGTCGGGGGGGCCACGAGCATGAGAGTACGGGTTTAATTAAAGTTGGGGCCAACGGTGGTGAAAAAAAAAAGGTTAAAAATAAGATGCGTAGAAAGGTGTGTGTATAGAAAGCAGGCACGTCTTTTCAAAATTTAAAAGGGGCAAAAGGGAAAGAGAAAGAACAGGATTCAAGGTTCAGGGGAAAAATAATGCTAGGGGTTTGAAAATAATCGACTTATAGGAAAAAAAAGTCTGCCGCACCTGGCAAAGGGGAGAAAAAGTGCATTCACACGATTGGTGTACAGCAAAAGGACGGGGGCAAGGAAAGGAGTGTTTTTAAAAAGGGAACCGTGGTGCAAGGGGCAGAAAGAATGGAATCTTCTCGGTCGAAAAAAAAAACAATAAAGGGGGGGAACAATTGGAATGGAACGGTCACAGTAAAGTGTGCAAGAAGGGGTGGCTGGGGCGGCACGGGGACAAGAGAATCAAACAGGTGAGAGAACAATAAACTGGCAAAGAAAAAAGCCACAAAGAAAACGCCGTTATACGTTTAAAAGAGAAAGAGGAAAGAAAAAGAGACACGGCAATATTTTTTTGGTTCCAAGCGGGAGTAAGCTGTTCGGAGGTAAGGGAATTAAATTCCCTCACGCCAGGAAACGTACACAATTCACATGATTTCAATTTAAAGAGGGTAATTGTGGTCATAGGGGTGGTTACGGCCCGTCCAGGAGGAAAGGAAAGGGGTATGAGTCGGTTGTCATGAACGAAGACGAAAACAAAATGTGTAAATGTCAAAGAATAAGGATTCAGGGAAAAAACAGGAAGGGACGGGGGGGGTAAAGGAAAATAAGCGTGCGCGACAGGGAAAAACAGGAGAGGTTATGCAAACAAAATGGGGAGGGAAATAATAAAAGGCGATTTTAGAGGAAAAAACACAAGTCAGTGGGTAGAGGTCATGCAGGACAGGATCAGTAACATTCACTGAAAAAAAGAGGGGGGGAGGGAGGGACGAAGTGGTGAATAAAATCCTTAAATGCATACGGTGGGGAAAGGCCGAGAAAATCTTTCGACCATAACAGGGGGGGCAGAACGGAGCAACAATGCCGAAGGGGGGGGGAGAAGAATAATACTGCCATCGCCGGCATAGACCAACTAGGACGGAAAAAAGACTGGGGAGGGGGAGAAGGGCTATCGCGGGCCTGATCAAAGGCATATGAGTAAAAGGGAGGGGAACAAGCAAGAAGATGGTACAGTGAAGGAAGGGGAGATAAAGCAGGCCCTGCACGGGCTGCATAGAAAGAAATGAAACGTGGAGGACAGTTAAATACACATAATGCAAAAGGACATAAGGAGTGGGTTGACAATGCGGGTTTTGTGGAAAAGAGAGACAAGGGGGAGGTAAGACGGGGGAAACTTCATATTCGCGTCCGGTGGTGTTCTAAGGGGTGGAAATACTAGGGGGGGAAATAATTTTTGCGGTAGATGAGAGAATGAGGGGTGTCTGTCAGATAGCGTAAAAGGGGGGAAAGAAGGAGAAGAGGGGGTCGGTGGGAGAACGATCCTGGCATTGCCGGAGAAAGAAAAGGTGAAAAAATGAAAGAAGTGCATCATCGTGGGGAAGTGGATGTCCCCTGAAAGATTTCGTTTGGTGTTGGAAAATAGGAAAGGAAAAAAGAAATGAATATGTGCCGTTTGTTCTATGTGGGGTTGGACTCATCACCAGACACCAAAAAGGGCAAAAAAAAAGAGAATCCAAGGTGAAGATGGAATCAAACGGAAAACACGGAGGGGAGGGCTACGACGCTGTCGAAAAAGAAATTTCAATAAGGAAGAAATGGGAAAAAAAAAAAAAAGAGGGGAAAAACGCAGACAAGTGAGTCAAAAATACGAAATCAGAAAGGGAGGGGGGATATTTTGCAAAAAAGGCATGGATAAATAAAAATGCATAACAAAAGAAAGAGGAAAAGGAGAAGAGATAGTATTGATACAGCCTCGGTATAATGCCAAATCATCCGAGATAAAAAAAAGAGTGTTAGTGGGCGTGCGGACTCCATGATCGGCAATAGTGGGTCGAAAACAGAAGAAAGGTGCGACGATGGGAAGGAGAAAAAAAGTGTAGAGCGCACGAAGCAGTGTCTGTAGGGGGCAATTGAATGATGGAGAGGTAGGAAAAATAAGTAAAGGGGAATCACGAGAATTAGAAATGAAGGGGGAATAAAAGAATTTCAAAGCCTGCTGTACGGACCAAACAAACAAGAGAAAATGCATTGGAATAGAGGGCCGGATAAAACGAAACTGAAAATGAGATAAGATGTCAAATAACCGGAACAAGGGGTGAAAGGTGAGAGGGACCGAGAATAGAAAACGCAGTAATGAAATGAGGGGGGGGGGACTCTGAGGTACGAAAGGGACAAGGGAAAAGCCGGAAAAGACACATGGAAGGGAACAAGAGACATGTAAATGGGTCGAGTGGGCAGAAGAAGAGGTGATAATGACGTTCGGAGAACACAAAAGATGCCAAAAGAGATAAACAGGAAAGGAATGTTCGAGCTTTAAGGGTAGAGAAAGGGCAATGAAAATTTATTACTGAGGTGAAACCAACCCGAAAAAGGATGAAGAAAAAAAAACGGAAGAAAAAAATTGGGTGGAAAGGTAAGAAACAATAACGATGAGTATGGTCCCGGGGAAAAAAGGAGGGGGGAAAAAAGGGGGGGAGCTAGGGATGGACGAATGCCATTGGGAGGTGGGGAAGGGGAGGGAAAAAGGGACAGCATGTTGCCACTAGCGAACGTAACTTGGGACTGGCAGTACCAGCAGCGTTTGGGGGAAAAAAGGCGAAGAGCAGAAGGAACAGAAACAAGAATTTACAAAAAAAACAAAGGGCGAACGCATGTTGGGGATAGCGGCAAAGGGATAATGAAAGAGGACAGAGAGGATGGAAGGAAAAAATTAAAGGATTTTGCTTCGGATGAAAGCTGATCAGGAGGGGGGAAAAAAAAAAGGGGAAAGAGAAAAATAAAAAATACGACCTGTGGGGTTTACACCGCAAGGCCTAGGTGAAATCTGTACATGGCAGAAAAGAGAATATGAGAAATGGATCCGGGATTATTGATGTGGCGTACACATCGAAAGAAGAAGAGAAAAAGCGGACAGAAAAGAATTCAGGGGAATCGAAATAGAGAAAAAGGGAAAATCCCGGGAAAATAAAGATGAGAGTTTAGCAGGGTAGGGAGTGGGGAGCCCAACAAATACGAAAGCAAATCAAGAAATCAAGGGGGGTATGTTTAGGGACAGGGATCTGCGATAATAGAAAACAAAAAAAAAAGCCGGGGTTACCCAAAATCAAAGAAAAAGGAAGCACGGGGGTAAATCATGGAAAGGTCACGATCTAAAACTAGAGGCCGGACAGTACCACGGTGTGCAAAACAAAAAGCTACGGTTACGCTTGTCTTAATGAACGGAAAGCAAAGAATAAAGAAGGCGTAAACAAATCACACTGGTTGTTAGTGAGTCAAAGAAATAGACAAACTACAAATAACATTCGAATTCGAACAGTGGAGTAGGGAACAAACATAAAAAAATAAAAGGAAGAGTAGAAAGGGGACAGGAAGGCTGGACTAGTTTTAAGACCAAACTTACTCAACCAGGAAAAAAAGGATGATCTGAGTCCGCATCGAAATGGGGGATAAAGAAAAGTTAACAAACTA
>Ga0179593_1474055_pt1 | contig 12000 bp, 15 predicted proteins | sample CZODoug2_1_08_16_FD_185931 | JGI IMG/M metagenome (GOLD analysis project Ga0179593, IMG submission 185931) | Vadose zone soil fungal communities from Angelo Coast Range Reserve, California, USA - CZODoug2_1_08_16fungal (PacBio error correction) | ecosystem: Environmental > Terrestrial > Soil >...
GGGACGTGGGGGGAGGGCATGGCGAGTCCTAGAGGGTCTGGCAGACTAACCCGTCACCGATCACAAAATAAGGCCTCAAAAATCGGGGCAGTCTTGGGAAGGATGAACAAACCAACAGAACTTCGGGAGACCCAGGGAGGCACGGTGAGAGGGGAACAGGTGCCCTTGAAAGAAGACGCTGATGTTGTACGTGGGCAGGGAGGTGAAGCGAGACACCGGCGGGCGTTTGGGTAGGCGACGGAAAACAAAACAATTCCACGGCAGCCACAATGGGGGACAAAAAAAAAGGGCTTGTATGTACAAAAGCAAAGCCCGGATGGAGAAAAGCGCAGGAAAAAAAAGGGAAGGGACGGCGGATTAAGCACGGGGGAAAGGGGGAGGGGAGGGGCTGGCCTTCAAGACGAATCGTGACAAGCCAGAAAAAAGAGGAGAAATAAGCACCCTACAAAGGGGAAAGGTGGAACGGGACGATTGGGGGCCGAGAAACGTGTGGGGTTTTGTTAATTGGCGTGAGGGTTCGTGGGTTGTCAAAAAAAAACCGGACAGGGGAGAGGGACAGCCAAACAGCGAAAAATAATGTCAAGCCAATGGGGCCCAAACCGCATGGAGCTGGAAGATAGAGAACGGCGCGCTCCGAACGGACAACAAAGGGGGGAAAGAGTGAAGTGTGGTCCGCAAGCTCAATAGGGGGGGGGGGATGATACAGTGACGTTATCCGGGGTTCCATAATCTGGACAGAAAGTAGGAAATCCTGGCGCTCCCAATAGAAAACGACTTCGCGGCATGGGGTAGAAAGAGGGCCATCACAAAAGAGACAAGCGCGTCGTTCCGAAATAAAACGGGGGGGTGTTTGACTCTGAACATCCCACTTGGCCCACTGGGGGGGAGAAAGAACCGAAGGTCAGAAGGGAGAAATTGATCGGACGCAGAGGTTCGCCCAGAAAATATTGGGGACACAGGACTCCTTCGGGGGCACCTTCCCTGGGGGGGGAACAACCAAGACCTGGCCGGGCTAAAAGAAACGGCGAAAACCGCCAGGGGAAAACAGGGGGGAACCTCACCAGAACCTGCGAAAAGAGAAAAAAAAAAAAAAAAACCCTAGTCGGACGACACGCACAAGTGAACATAAAAGACCACGACAGAGGAAGTGCGTCAGCCCTGAAGGAGGAGGGACTTGTGAGAAATCCCAAAAACGGTTTGTTTCAACCACAGGTTGTTTCGTGGAAAAAAGACTCTGAGCCAGAAAACAGAAGTACTGAATGATGTAAGGAACGAAAGAACGAGGAATTGGCAAGCACCGGGGAACACCGGATCTGGGGAACGAGAAGCGGAACCCAAAAAAAGACCTCATTAAAAAAGCAATGTCTTCAGTCAGGGCAAACTGCTGGAAGGGAGGCGGTGACGGAGGACTCGTAAAGACCAGGGGGTCGAAGTGGCCTCGCAAAAAGGAACTTGGACGGGGGAGGGAAAACGAGTACTATAGCCTTGGAAAGGAAAAGGACTCAAAACACCAAGAAAACAGCATTTGGCTTGGCAGGGGGCACTTGCTGGACAACCCTGGTAAAAAAAAAAACAGGGACGGAGATGCGTAGAGGGGCAAACCCAACGCAATTGGGAGCAGCGGCACCAGGGGAAAGGGCATATCTGGGTCCGAAAGGTGTCCGCATAGAAAAAAACACACGGAAAAAACAAAAAAGCTGGGGATTCGCAGAAAGCGGGGGACTGGGAACGGGGCACATTGCGAAAAGCGCTGAAAAAAAATACAAAGAGACACACCTACCGTGCGGAACCCAAAAAACCAGGAACTGGCCGACCAGCAAGCGGCAGGTGCAACACAGAGGTGGGGGCAACCACACGAGAAATGAACGAAAAACCACCCACCCCCCCCCCTCAAAACGTTCGAGAATACCGCACCTAAACCCGGGAAAGAACACACACACTGCTGCTGCACAGCTCGCGGGGCCAAAAAGGAAAGAAAAATATCAACTATTAAATGGATACCGCATGTCAATGAGTGAACTCCATGGAAAAGTAAACACTTTGGACAGAAAAAAGAGAAAACCACCGAGTATGGTTGCCGGCCGCTGACAGGAAACCCCCCCCCACCCCACACAACCCCCCCAACCAAAGTACGAAAAAACTTCCGGGCCCTCAAACCCTTCTAGGCTCAATACAATGAAGCACAAACTGCTGGTCCAAAAAACCTCCGCGAAAGAAAGGGAGGGGTGGTGACAGTCCACTGACCGGATAAGGGGGAAAAGGGTGTCAATGCAAATCATGACACGAAACGGCGGCAAAACTAGGGAAAAAAAAGAAATTCTACGCAGGACAATCAAGGGATCAACTTCTCTTACGATCATTCCAGAAGAAAAATAATTGACGGGACGACCAGAAGAAAAAATCCAATCCTGTGAGGAAAAGAAAGGACCGGGCAGTGGGGGGAAAACATACTCTCTCAGAATAGTTACTGTCAATACTGAAAAGAAAGGGAGTCTGGGAGCATCCCTCATATGGCGACCAAGTCCGCAAAGAGGGGTCGGAAAAAAAAAAAACAGGAGGAAAAAAAACTTCAGCAAAATAAAAAGAAGGGTGAAAAGGTTCAAGCACGACATAACCATGACGGGCAAACCGGAACGGGGGGGAGATTGCGCGGAAAGCCTGGCTTGGGAAAAAAGGACTGGAGCCTGAAGCAAGGTGGCATCAGGAATTGGCTGGATGGTAACTTCCAGAAACAAAAGACTCCCCAAAAGGACCTGAACTGGGGGAAAAAAATCAGATCTCAGTCCCGGAAGGCAGCCTCAGTGCCGCCGCCCGAACCCGAGGAAAAAAAACGCCGAAAGAGGCGGAAAACGGGAGAGGTTCCGGCAGAAACCACATCTTCCTTATACTCATCAAATCCACAACAACAAATAAGGAGAAAAAAGGAAAAAAAAGGAAAGAGACACTCAGTCGCGGGCCAAAGTTCTTCCGGAACCAGGGGGCTTGTCTAAGAAAAGATCTTTTTTCAAACCCCACGAAGAAAGCTGCGGGTGGTTGGCCCGCCGGGGGTTCAGGGGGAGGGCAATACGCGTGGACTGGGCCCGACCGAATCTCAAGATAGAAATGGAACAGAATGGCAAAGGGTTAGCCGCCGTGCAAAAGAAAGAAGGGGGAAAAGATGCCCTGCGCAAAACCATGCGGTCCAAAAAAATCCAACCGCGTCATAGAAAAAAAAAAAGCGCCGTCTAAAAGGCCGGGCCCATTCCCTGGGCCCCAGGGTAAATCTGTGAAAAAGAAACTTGCGATCGGCCGAGAATCAAAAGAGGGGTTTGGACAAAGAAAAAACTCGGTAAAGACGGACAAAGGGGGTAAGGGCCCACACCTTGGTGACACTGATCGATCCACGTCTTAAAACAGGGCGGGGAAAGGGGGGGGATCCACGTCCCCAGTCACCGGGTAGACGACGGACAAAGAAGTACACTCCCAAAAAAGCCAGAGAATCAAACGAGAGTCTGGTCAACTTAAGGACAGGAAAAAGGCCTTGTTTTAAGGGGGAGGGGGGGCTAATATTGGGGACCAGAAAGGACATTGTAGCTGCAAAGGGGGGGTTGAGAAGGTGGGCTGCAGCCTTTTGGTCCGCGGGGACTTCACCCGATGGCCTCCACCAGGGGGGCAAAACCAGAGCCGGTTGACGAAGAATGGGGGAGGGTCCCAACAGTAAAAAAAAAATGCACACGGGGCAATTTGTGAAAATCTTTCAGGGAAAAAAAGTATCAGGGGGTGGACAAGGAAGGTCCCTTGGCTGGACAATGCAACCCCGAGACCTGAAAAAAACATAAAACCCAGGGGTGTTGCCTGGGGACGACTGGTTTCCCAGGGTGGGAAAATGGTCCAAAGGGGGAAGTCCAGTGGGTGCGCCATGGTGGGGGGAGAATACCAGCAGTAGTTCAAAAAGAAAAAGGGAAGAGGGGGACTTGCGGGAAATGGGGATGGGCCACCAAAGAGAAAGGGGGAAAGAAGACAGTGGGTTCATTTGGGGAGAAGGGTCCTCGCAGAAAGAGGGACCGGGAAACAAAGGGCGTCAAACAAACAATTCGGGCAAGACCGTCGTGGGTTGGACAACAGAGCCTGGTGCAAAAAAATGGACCCAGACCTTGTAGACCCAACCCAAATGGAAAGGAGACACCGGGGGAGGCATCACCGGCGTAGTTCAACAGGAAGGGGGATTTGAACGTAAACCGAGCCCAGCGCGGCCAGCCCCCGAAGCCAAGAGTCAAAAAACCAGCACGCACCTGGGTGTTTGAATTGGGGGTGTCAATTGCGGAACATTGAAAAAGACCAGGCCAGATCACTACTTTCAGGGAAGGCTCCTAATGGGGACGGGGGGGAAAAAAAAAAGCGTCCCGAGAAAAACCTTGGCATGGATAACACTGGCAGTTCCGCCCGGAAAGCACAGAGTCCCAGCCAGTCGGTAACCGGGGGCTTTTGCTCTGGTCGAAGAATAAACGCCACCTCCCGGTAAAACTCATCGGAAACTCAGGCCACGGTAAGAGGGCAAGGGGTGACCACCGGGATACAGGTTGTCGGTGCGGCAAACCGGGAAGCAGCTCCAAAGAGAGAAATGTCGATTCAAGGTATCTCTCAGAGGGTACTCGAGGAAACTTTGGGGGGGTGTGCACAGGTCTCGTGAGCTTTAACAACGGGGGGAAGGAGTCAACAACTCAGACGGTGGAAGGTCAGGAAAGGGAGGTGGCCAGCCACTGGCAGGCGAGATCAACCCAAACTCCGGATGGGAAACCTCCTCTCCTTCGGGTCCCGGCACTGGAATGAATTAGGTTCTAAGAAGGGTTTGGTGGTGGTGGTGTCTCAGACGTCCTGTTGAGTACGCAGCCAGAAGAAGGGTGGACACACGTTTTGGGTTTGGTCAAACCAGGAGGGAACGTCCGGTCCGAGCAAAGTATCCCATGGACTGGAGGTGATGTCCAAGAAGGGAAAAAAAAACCTACCGTCAGTCCAACTGACAACGCAGATCGCGGAGGGGAAAAAACGGTTCTTAAAGGAAATACAAGCGAGGGCAACTTCCGGACTGGAGTTTCCCCACGGCCACTTGGAGCACAAGAGAAAAACAAACTCCTGGTTTGCCGAAACGAAGAGAAAAAGATACGGTATGGCCCATCATTAGAGCCACGGAAAGGAAGCTTGTAGTGCAGTTGGCTTAGAAATCGGTAAAACAGTGGAACAAAACCCCATGCTAAAACGAAGGGGGGGTATCCCACCTTGCGAACGGTGGTTTGGTAGGGAAAAAGTCACTACGGGGGGGGTCGGGGGGTTCCCGACAAGAGCGGCCGCAAAAAAACAGGGCGCCCCATCTAGATGGGGGAATGTCTGGCACAGTGGGATTGGGAGCACCGAACAAAGCCCCAAAAGGGCGTAGAAACAAACAAAAAAAAGACAGAAAGGACCGAAAGACACAAAGGAAAAAAAACGACTGTAAATAGGGGGGGGGAGCCAGAAAATCGTCCTGTTGGCGGGGTATATTGTCGCAGTCGCGAAACGATCTGGAAGGGGAGTTTGACGACCAAGAAAGAAGAAAATAAAAGGCATAATAATTGGGAAAGAAGACCGAAAGTCACGTGTCTCGCGCGGGGGCCAAAAAGTGAAGGGGGAGCCCGTTGTGCGACGAAGGGAAATGGCAGGGCCAAAATGCTGCCCGTGGAAGGGGGGGGGGGTGATCCCGCATCCAACAAAAAAACGGGAAAAAAGCGGCCCAATAACTCCACCAGAGGGAGGTCAGAGAAAGGGGGGCAACAGGGAGAGACCAGGGCCGCAGGAACGCGAGAAGGAAAGGGTCATTTGGGGGGGGGCGGTTTTTAACCAACTGGGTGCTTCCCATATGAAAGACAAACCTAGTTGGGAAGGGGGGGAGTCCTTAGTGGTGGGGGGAAGGCCTGACTCGGGTTGGGGGAAGTGAGGAAAACGAAACTCCTCGGAATACAAAGTCATAGGAAAAAAAAAAAAAAAACAAACAACGGAGGAGGCAGAAAAAAGAGAGAGAAAGAGGGTCAGTGCAAGCAAGTGGGGACGTTGCCCGGAGAGAAACCAAATCACACGGGCCAAATCAAACACTAACTTACAGTCAAGCAAAAGGTTGCGTTGATCGGGAAGTGGTGTGGAAAAAGAAACAAAACGGGGAAAGTAGAGGAGCTGGCCCGGTAGCCCGGGGAACAACGGACGAGACGAAGAAATCTGGGACGGTAAATGTGCCCGGGGGGGCAAGAAGAACGTCGAGGTGGGGATGGGGCTGATACCCAAAACAACTCAACGTTCAGCATGGGTGGGGGGGGAAAAAAGAGCAGGTGGGGGGGAGTCGCACTCCCCATACCGAGTTGACCCGAAACAGAAGAAAAGGGGGAGGGCCAGTGGGCAAGGGAGGCCGGGAATTTTCTGAGCGGGGCCGGCCAAAAAACGGGGACGTATCGGGAAAAACGAAGCCGAAAGGGCAAAACGAAGGCCCTAAAAACGGAAGGGATCTAAAAGTGGTGGGCCACCCAAGAAGGGGGGTGGGTGGGCAGTGTTTGTGCGGGGGTAAAAAAAGGGTTTCAAAGCGCAATTTTGGGCATGGGGAGATAAAAAAAAAAAAAAAGAAGGAAGCCAATCCAAGAACCGGCTTGGTGGGGGGGGGGGTGCATATACGGGGGGAAAAAGGAGGTCAGCGGGAGGTAAAACTGGCGGACCCAACCGAAAGGAAACGTAGGGAGGTTGACCGCAAAAAAAAGGACTCATAGGTTTGCAAGTGCTGTACTAGTTATAGGGGTGTCCCTAAGGATGCCCGTCTAGGAAGAAAGGCACAAATCAAAAAGTAAGGGTCGGTAACAAGGAGGATGGGGCCATCAAAGAGAAAGGTGCGGCGGCCACACGCGGTTTGGGGTCGAGCGAAACTGAATTGTAACCTCACGGGACCAGAATTCCGCCGGCGAGGGTCACAAAAAAAAAAAAAGTTGCAAAGAAAGGATTAATGAGATGGGAAAGAGACCGGGGGCAAGTCAAGCGTGGGGCCCGGAGGGAAAAGACAACCGGGGGACGGGTGGCTCGGACGGCGACCCAACACGAACGGGAAAACCAGGAGAGGTTCGGGAGGACTACAAACCAAAAGGCGGTGCGAAAAACAACCCTTTCTTAGGAGAGGACTGACGGGCGCCGCCCCTGCATGGAGGCGGGCAATAACGGGGAGGGGGTATCAAAGAGCCCGGGAAGGGTGGAGTTGACTTCCAGGGGAGAACTGGCTGAGGAGGGAAGATCCGTGAACAAAGAAGGGGTTACACGAAGATCGACACATCCAAACAAGTGGCTCGGAGTTACAAGGGGGTCATGTACAAAACTGCAATCGCATTGGGCAAGGGGAAGGGAGTAGCGTCGCCGACCAACGCTCGGGGAAAATGGCGCGACGAACCTGGAGAACGAGAAGATAGCGCCTTATTGACCCGGAGTCCACAAGACAACTGGCTGGCCGAGGGAACTTACAGGGGGGAATACACGAAACCAAAAAAAAATAGGAAGGAGGGGGGGAAGGAATGGGTCACACAGGAACGGGGCGATCCCGAACAAGAATCCAGGGGAGAGGCGTTCAAGCAAATGAACACCCAAGGCAAACACCCAGCCGAGGACGTAGAGCAGAGGGAAACAAAGCTTCTCAAGAAACTGGGACGGTCAACAAAAAACTAAGAGAGAAAAACGAAAAAAGGAAGCAAAGAGTCGAACCTTCCCTTGGGTACTGAACGACCACGGCTGAGGACAACGAGTGTGAACCAAAAAAAGAAAGAAATTGGCCCTACGGGCACTAAAACCCGGTACAAGAAATCCTGGTAAAGAAGGTAGGAAGATGCCGCAGACACACTGCTGCGGCAACAGTCTCAGGTCATGGGGCTCACACATCACACTGAACCAGGAATGCACTAGGAATAAAAGGGGAAAAGAAAAGAGTAAAAAAAAGGACGCCAAAGTAGAACAAGTGCGCACCACACAGGAAAGACACGCTGGTACTCCAATAAAAAAGGAAGGAAAACCACCGGCGGGTAAAATCCCTAGAAAAAAAAAAAAAAGTTCGAAACTTACCTACCCGACCACCAAGGGTAATCACGCGAAAAGAAAAACAATACGGAACAAGAGACGCTGTGTCAACCAACAAGGGGGCGCCGACCGTGGGCAGGGAAGCCCAGTAAAAAAAAAAAAGGTATGTTGGTCCAGCCCAATCTACACGAAAACGGGAGCCAACTGTACAAAAAAAAAAAAAAAAGAAAAAACGGTCGAGCACTACCAGGGCTGCAACCAACAAACTGAGAAAAAAAAAAAAAAAACGAAAACCGAAATCAACAGGGTGCGGGTCACTAAGAATCGGATCTCACAGAGAGGTGGAAAAGCCGTCGGGCTGGACGTCAAAGCACGCACCAGCCCCTCCGGGAACTTGCCAGACTGCACGAAGGTGACTAGAATCTATCAGCAACAAAGGTCACGGGGGACCCAATTCCAGAGTAAAAAGCGGGCACCAAAACGCGGTGAATGAACGGAACAGGTCGGACTCGACGGTCCTTTTTATTTTACGACCGAAAATCAGACCTTCACGAAGGACGGGAAAAACTAGCCCTGGGCGCCAAGAGTTCTTGTACCACGGCGGGCGGCTAAAAAAATGGTTGGGCAGGGAACTCTGAGTTGACCATGCAAAAAAAAAAAAGCGGTTTTTCACAAGAACGGTGCTAAGTAAACAGCGGGCAAAAAGGGGACAGACAGTCCGGAAACCGCGGGAAAAAAAACAAACTGACGAGCCGGCGAAAGACGGGAAAGGTTCGGGGGTGGCAGGAGAAAAAACGCGCCAATGGTGAATGAGAGCTCGAAAAAACACAAAAAACAGAGGAGGAGAGAGGGAACAAGAGAAAATAAGAAATCTAAGGGAAAAAACTGTCAGGGGAAAAACCGCGTCCACCGAATCTGTGTAAAAACACCAAAGAGAGCCGCGAGTAATACTACCTGGTTTCCCCGAGTGTGGACCTGCAGGTCGTCTAAAAGCGAATGAAAGGAAGAAGGATCAAGAGCCTTTGCTGAACATACGATCCAAGGGCACGGCCGGCCAGGTAAAGAAAAGATGCCCAGGGCAAAGCAAAACTATGCGTAGGGTCTGCGAAAAAAAAGGGGGAAAAAGACCGGAAATCAAAGCCCCGCCGGGCACGAAAGCAGCCGGCTGGGCACCGTAATGGCGAAGGCTAGCTCCACCGGGAAAAAGCGCGGACGACTTCCACAAGGTAAAACACTGACAGGGCAACAACGTTTTTTTTGTCAACGCCAGCCGTAAACCTAAAGGCACTTTGGTAGACCAGCAACCGGGGGGCGGGATCTATCTCGTAAACGTGGATGAAAGGGAAAGAGGCCAAAGATGAATCCATCCGTATGGCAAGCACACAAGAGGCAGAACAAAGCCCCAAAAAACCAGATAATAACAATCGGGGGGTAGGAGAAAAATTCCTTAGCGGACCAGGACAAAAAAAAAACCTTGTGGAGTAGGTGTCCTAGAAAGGGGTTGGTAAAAAACGCCCAAAACTAGCCTGGGTAAGGGACACAAGAGTAGTGCGAACGACTGTATCCCAAACCGGGGGGAAAACGGCTGCAAGAAATCACACCATACCCGAGAAAAAAAAAGAAAAAAAAACGGTGTACAACCAGCACAGGGCAAGGGCGGAAAAAAGGCTTCAAAAAGAACGGGCCAACGGCCTCCAGGGCGGAGGTGACAAAGAAAGGAGGATTCGTAATAAGGTTACGGAGATCAAAGGTGAGGGGAGGTCAAAAAGGAAGTTTTTCGACGCAAGCACGACCGCCCAAAAAAAGAAGGACGGCAAAAATCACCGAGTTGGGGTGGGAAAACCGACCATTGGGTAAACATTTATGTGCACCAGGTTTTTGTACATGGGTGCAACGGGACTTGGGGGGACTCATTCGCGTTTAAAACTTGACAGCTCCCAAGAAAAAGCCTATGGGAAGGCACCAGGTAATTTTTGGGATACACCGCAAAGACTGGGGGACAACGAAAGCATTTGGATAGGGAAAAAAGGAAGTCGTGCGGGCAAGGTCCGTGCGGGAAACGGGCCGCAACAAGTCGACCATGGAACGGACTTAGGGGGTGGGTGTTGCCCAAGGACTGTGGAAAAGAAAAATGTTCGGGCCAGCCAACTTAAGAACCGTCGACAAAGGTCAAACAAAAAACTAAACGTGGGAAGGTCACAAAAGAAACGGGTCTACGGGGGGGGAAAGGGTCCAGACCTAGCCCTCTCTCCGGAAACCAGGGAAATACTGTTGGGGGAAGGTGGGTTGGTTCATAGATGTGGTCCGGAGGACGCCCGCAAACTAGACGAAGAAAATGGGTCCCTTCTCTCAAAAAAAAAAGAAGAAAACAATGGCTTTACAAGTTAGGAGAAATATCCTTGGGCAACACGTCACTGGGCTATGAAAAAAAAGCAATACAAACTCGGAACGCCCAGGAAACCTTGTTCAAGAAACAACGGCAGACTGGTTAGAAAGTCCTTGATCTCTTCAGGCACGGACCCGAAGGTCAAACGAGGTCAGCAAAAAGGTCCGGGTGCCACAACAATCGCCGGGGATATTGTGTCAAACACCCGCCGAAACAACCTCAGTAAACAAGAAAGGGGGACATTGAGGCCCGAAAAAGTTGGGGGGAAAAGAGGGAACTTGGGCTGGGCGAGAATCAGTGAAGAAAGGGGGGGGCCTGCTTACAAAAGGTAAAGCCGGTATGGCAAAAGGGAGCCGAAGAAGGGCTGGCGATGATCACACAACTTGCAGATTTAAAAAAGACGGAAGATGCCGGCTGAACCGAATGTAACGCGGGTAAACGGAAGGGGTGGAGAAAACTATTTTTTATTCCCGCAAAAGCCGAGCAGGGGGGGAAATAAATTGTTTAAAAACCGTGCAAAGGGGGAGCAGGGGGAAAACATTCACATGTCAGGGGCCTGTACGGAAAAGCAAAAAACCAAAAAAAGAAGTGAGGACGCCCAAACGATATCCTGAGGCGAAATACAGCAAGGAATCAGCTGGGCGGTCCGAGGGTGGGGTCCACTGCAAAGTATGGCCGCGACCCACAAAGACGGTTTTGTAGGCCGACAAATCAAGTGATGGCCAGAACGGAATGAGCATCGCAAGCCAGAGAAGGGCAAGGGAAGGGAATTGTCCATTACTAGATCGGTCCTAGAAAATGGGGAGACTATTAAGGTGTTTATCACCCAAGGGAGAGTTGTGGTAGAAATTCACTAAAAAAACTTTTTAAATTTTGCGGGGGTCAAACAAAAAAAAGAGGAAGCCGCCTAAAAAAAATAGAAAACATTCCGCCCCAAGCAGAGGCGGGGATGGCGGGAACCATGGAACGGGGAAAGTCATCAAAAGCCCGTAAAAAAAAACCAACCAAAACCAGAAAAAAACCCGAAAAAAAAAAAAACCACTCCCAAAGGGAAAAGATGACATACAACTTGATGTGTTCCGGGCGAGGGTGCGAAGAGAGAAGTAGAAAGCTCAGTTTGAACTGTTCAACCAAAAAAAAGAAAGGACCTCCGGCTAATCACCGAAAACGAAAATTGGGTCAGTCGGAGGGACGGTTCGAATTCACAAGTCCCGGATGGGCGTGTTGCGACTATAAAAAAAAGGAGGTTCCGCAAAAAATTCTAAAACTTGGGAAGGGTTTTGTGGGATAAAAGCTCACCCGTCAAAGAGGGCGAACCACCCCAAACCGGGCGTGAAACTCTTCCAAAAGCCCTTTTCCCACAGCAGCGGAAATCCAACGATAGTCACTGCAAAGGGTCAATAAAAAAAAAAACAGAACCCGAAACGAAAGATTTAGTTTTTGTACTGGCTTGCCAAACACTGGGGTGAACGATCCCCGACTTCACAAACCATTGCGGGGGGGAGAGGGGTAAAGGGTGAAGAGACGGAAGGTGTGAAAACGGCCAGAGTAAGCCGAAGAAAAGTCAG
>Ga0179593_1645233_pt1 | contig 12000 bp, 11 predicted proteins | sample CZODoug2_1_08_16_FD_185931 | JGI IMG/M metagenome (GOLD analysis project Ga0179593, IMG submission 185931) | Vadose zone soil fungal communities from Angelo Coast Range Reserve, California, USA - CZODoug2_1_08_16fungal (PacBio error correction) | ecosystem: Environmental > Terrestrial > Soil >...
AAAAGCTAGAATAATTGAGGGCGGGGGAAGCCGGTCTATTCCGCCGAGGGAGAGCGGCTCACAACACCGCCTGCCCGGGCGAGAAGGGTATTGTGAATCCTTATCGGCATCTCGGCACTGAAGACTGACCGGTACGCCATCGAAAAAGAAACTCATAGTTTCCTTCGACAAAAAAGAAAACCATTTCCTTAGTCGAGTGTGAGGCAGCCCTCGCCGCCGTGGAGAAAAACGGGCTTTCGTGGGAGACATTGCCAAGAGAAAGGAAAACCAGCGCCGCGGCCCTCGCGCAGGTCAACTGCAAGGAGGAAAGAAAATTCTTTGAGCGGAAAGACTCCGCCGCGGCATGACCAAGGGCTCTAGTCCGTTCGCCGACAAAAAGCCGCCAAGCAGGCGGGAAATAGGAAGGAGAGGGGGTTAACCTTTGTGTCGAAGGGAGCACATAGAGCAGCGCCAAGGGACGGTCGAGCACATATAAAGGGAAAGTCGCGGCGCAAAGGGGTAGAGACGGATTTGCTTGAGGCAGGGAGACAGAGCGGAAAACTGAACGCAATTTCCGGTGAAAACCAAAGGAGCCCTTTTCAGAGTGTCACGGAATTCAAAGAAAGAGAGCCGGGTCCGACCACATCCCGAAAAATCGAGCCTTGCCCGACGAGGGGCGAGAGAAGGGAACTTATGCGACCTCTGGTTCGGGCGCCTCGAAAGAGAGAGTTGACATCCAATAGCTGAGAGAAGGGGATATGCTCCTAACAGCATACCACAGAAGGAAAGGCGGCTACGAAGCTCAAATTCTACGTAATTGCTAGGCACCCACAGTCCGACGAACAGGAAAGAAGCTTCATTCCCTCGCCGAAGACCGATTGAGCGCCGGATCGGGAAAAGGGGGCAGACGTCCAAGCTCATAAAATGCCGGGGAAAAAAATGGTCAGTCAAATGGGAAGGGGGATATCTCCGTCGAGCTGAATCCGGCGCCGCCGGAGAAAAAAACCGAGGGAAAAAGCCTCAATTTAACTGTGGGAGATTGCCTGTGACGAAAAAGGGGAAGTGAGGGGGGGGGGGGACCAAGGGGCGCCCTCGATTGTAGAGATCGAAATGGGGGAGTGAGAAGAAGCGGCCATCTTCGAGAAGTTCAAGGGGAAAAAAGGGAGGCGTTTGGGCGCTGAAAAAAAGTCGTCGCAGGCCACTCCAAAAGCCATAACCAGGAACGTGCCGCGAGAAGTTAGGTTGTCGAAGAGACCGTCTGCGGCGAAAAATAACCCGAATATAACTCCAGGGGGGGGAGGGACACCGAAAGAAGAAGGCGGAAATCGAAAAACGGTCTTTATCTGAAAAAAGGACAGCAGAATAGAAGCTGCCCCGTACAGTTCGCTGACGGCGGCTGCTGCTGGCAAGAAAGTGCTGCGGGGGGTCAGGTGAGCTTCCGAAAGGAAAGTCGAAGATTGGCATCCTCGGATGAAGCCCAAAAGAGAGGGAGTGCTGTTCGGAACGAAAAAAAGCCCGGAGGTCGAAAGGCTTACCAAAAGGGGGAGGGGGGCTTCCGGTCGGGGCCCGAACATGAATCCGAGGGTACGCATGAGGGGCGGAATCTGGATAAGATCAGCAAAGAGCGTTGCCCAGGGGGGGAACGACGGGAATTTGGGGGGGGAGGAATCTCCTTGACAGAGGTGTTTGCAAGAGCCGGGACGCCGTAGCACTGATGGGAGTGCCTAAAAAGCTCATTGTCCCAACCACCGGGAGACCTACGGGTACAAGGGACAAATCCAGGAGAAATAGCTATCTAGGGGCCTCTTGGAACAGCCGCCAAACGTGAGGGTGGAAATCACCGACCTGAGTTCAGCGAAAAAAAAGAGGGATTATTTGATAGGGCGAAAGGAACTGCTGCGTCGGGGTAACGTGACGGCTTGTCAGGTCAGAATAAAGAAAAAGGTGGTTCGATTGACAGGGAGTTCCCATTACGAAGGAGAAAAAAAAAAAAGAGTAGGGAGAGAAGATAGAGGGGGGGGGGACTACGAGCGGTCAGGGCTCGAAGGATGTGGGAGGGGAGTCCGAAAAAAACTTCACTGATAAAGATAGCCTCACCAAGAGCGACCTCGTCAGAAGATCCCTACGGGAGGTGACCTAGGTGGGAGCGGGAGGGGAGGATGGAATCGACGTATCCCGAGAGCTGGGGAAAAAAAATCCTGAATAAATCAAATGGGGGGAAGGAAAAAAGCGCGACCTCAAGCGAAAAAAAAAAGAAAGGTGCCCAGACCGCTTCTGACGAAAACCACCGGGAGGTGGGTAATGAAAAAAAAAATGCCCGTAAAAGGGACTTTTTCAAAAATGTGGTTTGGAGAAAACGCCCTCTCTATTCCAGCGCTGCGTATAGGAGCCATCGGGAAGGAAAGGGGGGGGGTTCGTCATCTAACAGCAATACCAGAGATGTAAGCCTTCTGCCAGAAGGGGGGGAGGGAAGGAAAGACTTAAAAGGAAGAAAGCTTGCGGGCAGCCCGGCTAGGGACAAAGACGTTTAAGCCGTAAAAGGAGCAAAAACTTAACTAGCCGGCAAGGGCGGAAAAAGTGGATCTTGGCCAGAGCAGACCTCTGACAGAAAGGGGGAAAGTGATCGATGGCATGCATGAAGAGGAAGATCAAGACTTTGGAGGGGCTCGGATCTGCGGTAAGCCCACGCAAAAGCCGATGAGTTCCGAGACTTCTCGGCCGAATACAATGAGAAATTCAAGAAAAAGCGGTTTGGGGGGGGGAGGAGCGAATCTCGGCCGGCCACGCCGTCACGGTGAAGGCTGAAAGGAGGGGGAAAAGAAAACTCGCTTCACTGAGGGCACCAAAAAAAAAAGCGCGAAGAGAAAACGTCTAAAAATGGCGACTAAAAAATTCAGACAGAGGGTTAAATTCAAAAATAACGGCAACCACCTGGAAGAGGGAAGCAGCAACCTAGGGAATGTCGCTCCGGCCGTCGGAAAAAAACATCTCGACGTAAAGATCACTGACCGCACGAAGGTGCTGGAAATGCGCTTTAGGAAGCTTCGACGCAAAAAAAGCCGGCCGAGAAGGAAACTAAAAAGGCCAATTTCGAGAGCCTGACGCTGACATCTACCATGGAAGGATCTGTGTTCAGGTCAAAAACGGCGGCGTATGGTCCCGACGAAGGGAGGGACCATTCGCAAGGAAAACAAGGTATCCTTTAGTCAGTTCAAAAAAAGGAAGACTAGGGGGATTCGCGGGAGTCCAAAGAAAGTTCTATACAGGCATCAAGGCGATCGAATCCGGTTTTTCGCACAAGTGAGAGGTGGTAGGTTGGTGGTGGGTGGGTGGAAGGGGCGTGCTGTGTTCGGCCAGGGAAACCGACCTGTCTGGATGCTAGGGAAGGAAGGACCGCAAGCAAAAAATCGCGGTACCGGACTTTCGTAGAGGCGAAGGGTCTGCAAAGCCAACGAGCAAGGAAAAAAGAAGGGAGCGAACCTCGAGGACGGGATATTTTTCGGCACCGAACAGTGCGCTCTCTCGACCAAAGAAGAGGAAAAAAAATCGGAAAAAGAAAGGAAGACGCATCTTTTCTGCGGCGCTGAAGGTTCGTCAGAACGTAGGGGCCTCGGAGAGATCTCTCGCCAAAGCCGGTGGCTTTAAAGGGGTCGACTACGGGAAAAAGGGGGGACTCGTCAAGGGGGGGGGAACGGGCGAGCTAATTCAATGCACCGAAAACGCAATCATCGAGCGGGAAGGGGGAGGGTGACAACTACAAACGACAAGGACCTGGCTTGTGCTTGGCGTACAAAACTGGGCAATGAAAGAAGAGATTTGAGGGAAAAGGGGAAAAAGCTCTTAGCGAAGCTCCAAGGCAGGAAGTAAGGCAAAAAGAAAGTCCGCCGCGAAAAAAAAGGGGTCTCGGTGAGGCGGCGAGACAAGAACCGCTTCATAAAGAAGTAAAGGAGAAGAAGGGAAGCGCTACGTGTCGAAGCCAAAGAACGAGAGGCTGGCGCTGTGGTGCTTAAGAAAAAAAAGAAACACATCATGGTTTCTGCTTATCTGCCAAAAAGGGAGAGCGACAATCCGCATCTGGGCAGAGAGGTGCTGGATAGGAGGACTGCGTAGTAATAAAAACCACCGAGGAGCGATCGTTTTTTCACTAGGGAAAAGGGACAGTCTTTGTGGTGTCCGGGGAAAAGGTGCGCCCGGCCATACGTGCTGCGAAGAGCGGCAAAAAAGCGGCGCGAAAAAGAGGTCGAGTGTTCTGAAGAAGGGAAGAAAGGGGGGATGGTCCCATATCTCATGGCAGCGTCGAGGACTCAACTATCAATCATGAAAAAAAAGAAGGTGCCGGTGAAATCCTGGAGGGGAGACTGCGACGTGGGGCTCTCAGAGAAAAGAAGTGAACAAGTCCCGCAATCCTCCACCGGGAAAAGAAGGTACTTAGAGAAGGAGAAGGGAAGAGGCTGCTGCTTCCGCCGAAATGAGCTATACGAAAGAGGAGGAGGGAAAGAGAGAGAAAGGAAAACAGCTCACACATCGAAAAAAAAAGGAAGTACTCTGGGGGTAGACGGAACCGTGTGAGAAAAGGGAGGAACTGTGCCGAGGGAAAGGAAAAAGAGGGAGCAAACGCATTATCAATCCCGCAGCGGCTCCACCCATGGCCTGCTTTAATTAAAAAAAAAGCCTCTAGTCGCTAAGGAAGAACGCACCTCGACTGATCCTGGCCTGTGAGAAGGAAAGGGGGGGGGAAACAGATCCGAAGAGGCACTTTTGGGGCCGAGAAAGCGCGAAAAAATGCACCGTGTCACACCGCCTTAAACGACCACAGTGAAAAACGAGAAAAAAAACGTGTTTTTTCAGGCTCCTCTCCGGAAAAAAGACGTCAAGGATAGCCTGACGCGATCTAAAAGGAAAACAAGAAAAACCATTATGTGGGCCGAATTCAAGGCTGACTTCGGTTGATCTCATCAAAAGGGCTTCGACACATCGGAAAGGATGGCGAGCTATAAAGTAATTGTATCTTGGAAGCCGGTGAGAGTGGGGGAAGGGCGAACCTAGACAACCGGAAAGGGCCTCGACGTGGGATCCTTATCTGCCTAGCATGAGGGCGGGGGGAAGTCTGGGGACAGAAAGAGCAGGTCGCCAAGAAAACTATAGGGGAGGAAGGCGCTAACCACACCATCCGAAAAATGAGGGGGTTTGAGGCATCCCTCTCTCCTTTTCGGGACTCGCTGAAAACTTGCTTTATCTGTTGCCGGAATGGGCAGGCGAGAAAACCTCCGAGGAAGAGGGGAGCCAGGGTCCCTTCATAAAGTCTACCGGAATCAATTGGGGCTCAAGAGATAGCGCCGCGTCATATACCAGAGGAAGGGCAAAGCCTCCGGGGAAAAAAGCGATTTTGGCAAGAGTCGTGCCAGATTGGGTGAAAGGGGGAAAGGCTCATAGCATAGAAGCGGCGCGGCGCCATTTCGGGAAAAGAGAAGATTAAGAGAAGGGAGTCCTTTTAGGAGAGGGGGGGAGAAACGACCTATTTGCGGATGCGAAAAAAGGGAGCGCTCCTGAACGAAAAAAAACGGAAAGAGTTAAGGGAAAGTCAGGCCACCATGAGCCGAACGAAGGCCACCACAGCCCGAACAAAAAGAAGACCGCAAACCAAGAAGAGAAGTGATGCCGCTTATTCGTCGGAAAAAGGAAGAATTGTCGGGGGAAAGAAGCTATCGTGACATCAATAGGGCATGCGCTGGCTGTTGAGAGAAACATAACGGATAAAAAAAAAAAACCTTGAGAATGGTTCGCGGCAAGGGGGGAGGGGAGCCGTGGGGGAGACTACCGGCAAAAAAAAGGATCCTTTGCCCTTCAAATCAAGGAACTGTCCGATTCAGCGACAGCGCCCGGGAGTCCTGAAGGTATAGGATAAAGGGGGTCTCCAAAACTTGGCCAAGAAAGTGACGAACCATGGGAATCGAGGGCTGCGAAAAGAGACTTCTATCTGACGGGCGGAAGAGAAGGACGGTAAAATGCATCCGAAAGGAAAATCAGAAACACCGATAATTGAATCAAGTTACTTGGGATGTAGGGGGAAAGTTTTAACACCGGGAAAAAACGATTTCTTTACGGGTTTAGCTGCGACAGGACGTTAAAAGGGGAGCTCTTTGGAAGTGGGGAAGCAGGACGCGCGTCAGCCGCTCCGTCGAAGGACACTTTTAATAGGGAGGGTCCGCTTGCCTAGGGGGATCAGTCACAAAAAAAGCCGAACCCGCGCCGTGCCGGCGAAAGGAAAAAAAGGGGGGGGAATGGAGGACCACGAGGAAAGACGCTTAAAGGAAACAAAAAAGGGGAGTGGGCGGACTAAACCCTTCCAAGAGAACGGGACTTAAATCTCCACCTGGAGAGGAGGTCAAAGAAAGATCAACTTCCCTTACATTTTCTCGAAGAAGAAAGGAAGAGAAAATAAGAGTAAAACCGGCGGAGGAGTTGGTCAGGTTGAAATTGAATCGGACGGCTGCAGGGGGAATCAGAGCCTGACGTAAAAAAAATGACCGAAGTTTTCATCAGCGTGCTGGACGCACCAAAGCCGTATTCGGGGACCCTCAAAGAGAAGAGAAAGGACTTGCAAAAACATTAAAAAGATGTCGCGAAAGGGAAAACGGCGGAAGCGGGAAAGCGCTTATCAGGGAAACAACACATTGTGGCGCAACCGCCGGCCGACAGGTGGCGGGTCCTAAGGGGACGTCGGGTTTAGAGAATGAGAAAGGAACGGTGATGGTCAGCGGGCCGTCAAAGGGTTAATCGCACAAAAAAGATGAGGACTGTATTTAAAAACAGGAAAAAGGAAGGGTAAAAAGTATCGGAGAGGGGGAACGTAATCCCACCTACTCGAAGGAAAAAAACCTAGGTAGGAAAAGTCGCTCTGGCGGATTTGACGAGATAGCGATGAAGCGTTATCCGTGACTTGTCGGCCGGAAGGAATAGTAACCACGCGAAAGAGAGGGTCCCAGACTTTACAAGAAGGAAGAAAAGGAAGAAAAAAAGCACCAACAAAAAGGGAGGGAAAAGGAGAAGAATGAATTCTTCCTTGGAAAAAAGCCGCAATGAAAAAGAAGATTGGATCTGACCAGAAAGGGGGAAAGGATAACCTAATAACAAAACGGCCGCTTATCGCCTCAGGGCAAAGAAGAGGGACCCAGAAAAGCGCTCTAGAAAGGAGATGTCAGGGATCAAGGAAAACGCCCGATTCGAAGGGGATCAATAAATCCGGCAAATGTGGTTTCTGTTCAATACGAGGGAAGGGGGAATCTGAAAAAAATGCGACGGAAGAAAAGGAGGCTGACGACGCCAAACCACCAGTGGAAAGAAGGCACCTCTGGAAAGGAAAGCCAAGCAACCGGAAAAGGGGGGTTCTGAGGACCGCCGAGGGATCCTCTCTGGATGCCCTTTCGAGGAAGAAAAGGGAAGGTTGAGCAATCGACATTAAGACCCGCAAGAAAATTGAGGGGGGGTCGTCAGAAAAAAGCTAAACTTCCGGGGAACATTTGGCGGTCTCAGTCCAGGAAGGAAAAAAAAGGGAAAAATTCAGCCGGGATGTCGGAATTCTCAAAAAAAATACAAGACGCCGGCGCCGAGGGGATTTGTCAAAGGGAGAAGGTCATGACTTCGAAGAAAGGAGAAAACTGAGGACAGTTGGGAAAGTTCGACAAGACAGATTCCTAAGAGGCAGGGTAGGAGGGAAAATGTCGTTAGAGGAACAGGTTTGTCCTGTAATCCGCAGAGGGGGGGCCTAAATAAGGAAAGGAAAGGTTACGCAGGGGGGAAACGCGGTGATTTCGGGGGAAACTAGGAACGAAGAGAAGGACCGAAGGTAGGGGAAAGATCCCCGCCTTGGAAGGGGCGACTCTTCCGAAAGGAGAGAAAATAAACCGCACCATTGAGGAGAGAAAAAAACGAGCCCCAGGGAGGAGAAACATCAACGTCCAGAAATCGGACGGTAAATTCAAAGGGAAACGTAAAAAATGGGAAGACAAGGCATCGGACTCTCCAGGGAAAAAAAAGGCGGCGCCGGAGACCGCTCGACGTCTAGTAAAAGAGTACCTGAAGGTTATCGCTTGACTCAAAAAAGCAAAAGAAGAGCATCCTGAAGAGGCGAGAGGCCTGACCTGAACAGGGGGACATGTCTCAGGGAGCAGCAAAAGGCGGAGAAAAAAGGGCAGCCTGTCCACTGCGAGGAAAGGAAGGAAAATTAAAAGGAAAAAGTATCAATAGGGGAGGGGGGAGACAGATCACCAGCCAAGGCCGCTATTGTATGGAAAGCATTGGCAAGAAAAAGAACGCCATGACACCGAGGTCGATCAAGAGAAAAAAGGGAATTAAAGGGCTGCTGCAAGGAGAAGGAAGGGAAGGCAGTCGGTCTTTTGAGGGGCAAGGAGCGATGAAAGGAAAAAGAGACCTATACGGGAAGAACCTCGCCGAGGGGAGTGAAGCGGAACGGACATTTCGGGGGAAGGAAAGAGGAAATCGCATCAGAAAGATCGGAAAAAAAACGGAGCGGCCAAACTCTTACGGCAAGAATGGGGCTCGCCCGAAGGGGAAAAAGATCGTGGAGAGAAGTCTCGCAAAAGAGAAAAAATAGGATACAAGAAGCAGCTGGCACGGTCGAGGAAGAACGGCGACCGGACGAGAGCAGAGGCTTGTACAGGCGCTAGCTAGAGGAGTTTAATTCGGCAGAGAACAGAGAGCCCTGGCGATCCGCTGAAAGGGGGGTGGTGCAGGGGAGGGCGATCGAGCGGGAAAGGAAAAGAAGGATGCACGAAAGAAAATCGCGTCTGTCTGACAAAAAAAAGCGATCAGAAAATGCCGAGAAGGAAAAAGACCTTTCCAGAAAAAAAAGGGGATTTTAGATCTCTATGGAGGGGGGCCATAACGGGAGTACACCTGCCGGAGGGCAAGCCGATCAGGATCACCAAGGGAGAGCAGGAAAGGAAGGAGGGGGGAAAAGCGCAGAGACCAAGACGTCGTCATCTGAACAGAAATAAAGCTAACTCAATTACTAAAAAGAAACTGGCCTGTGTCAAAAGCGCAAAGAAAAGGGTGCTGATATCACCGAGTAAGCCGAAAAGAAATGGTGTCGGATTATCTGCAGAGGAGAGTGTCCGTCAGAGAAAAAAAAAGTCGAGGACTTCTATGAGCCTTAAAATTCACTCTACGATCCTTTTCAAAAAAAACGAGACACCGGTTGGAAAGACCTATGTTTTCCCCGCGGAAAGGCAAATACTGCGCCGAGGAAAAACCTCGCGCTATGGAGAAAAAAGAGGGGGGCGTCTGCGAAATGAGCGAGGGGAATCTAATCTCGGCGCGGCAAGAAGCATGGTGGAACCGCGGAAAGAATCCTGGCTGGCATATTCGCGAGGAAAGAGGCCGCTAAGGGGAAAAAAAAAAATCCTCACCAAGCAGGGAAAAAAAAGGTTCAGCGCCTAGCAGAGGGCCGAAGAAAGGCTGAAGCCATGATCTCTCTCACAAAACAATCATATCGCGTCAACAGCTGCGAGAAGAGGCGCGAAGTACCCTTGCCGGGTTAGAAGACAGGGGGTGGAGACTTGCTGACTTGGGAACAGGCCATCTGGCAGAAAAAGTCGCGAATATGCCATCAGATCAAGCAAAAGGAACGAAAACCATTTCCTGCTTGATCGGGAAAAAAAGGCGGCGCAATTGCCATAGAGATCGTTAAGGAACGCACCTCTAATGATCAGGAAGACCGGGGGGAGAAGGGGGGGAGGACATATGCTTGCGGCGCACGATTGGAGGGGACGAAAACCGAAAAAATAGCAGCTGCACCGGCCGGGGAGAAGAGTTCATCTCCGCATAGAGCGGAATTGAGGGGAAAAAAAGTCCTCAGAGACAGGACCGGGTAAAGGGAAGGACGAAGAACATATGTCGGATTAAAAAAGAAAAAAGTAAGAGACCATGAGGGGAACAGTCTTTACTCTGTGATCTTCAGCACAAAGGAAGGCCTTCGCACTCTGCAAAAAGAAAAGAAAGTAATTGAGAGACAGGTCGATTCGGTCCGCCGGGTAAGGATCGGCGCGCCGCCACGATACCAGCAGACGGCACGGCGCTCGTCTCCGGTAATTTGTGAAATCGAGGAAAGAGCTCGGCGGGGGAGGGAAAACCGTTCTTGAAGACAAGATAGGAAAACTCATCTTTTCCTTCGACAGAGGCGGGACGCCAGAACCCCCAAAAAGGGAAAGGGGATAGGGGGTAGTCATCCCGCGAAAAACGCTACTCTGCTGAAAAGGAGTTGAGCGTTGCCTGCGTTCAGGAAAAGGGGAGACTCTCCAGAATCGGAGAAAGGGAACCCGTAGTCTACCCGCCAAGTCCAAGGGCTTTGCGCAGAAAATAAGGGGAAGCTGTCGACCCGCAAAAGAAAAAAAGGGCGCCGACCATCTCCATCTCCGGAAGGGGGAGAAGTTTGGAAAAAGACGGAAAGACTGGGAAGGGAGGAAAACAGAGTACCGTATCTTCTGCTTAAAGGGGCGGGCGAAGCAAATCTATTCCTTAACGAAAAAAGGGGGGGGAAAGATCGTGGTTTCAAGGGATCTATCCAGCAAAAAAAGATGTCCGAAACCAAACGCGCTCCACTTTCGAGAGGGGAAAAGGAATCGTGACTAGGCATAAAAATCATCGACGACACATCCCGGAAGACCAGGCCTAGAAAGGGAAAGCCCGATCAGAAGTAAAGATGCTCTGGGAAGGGTGTCATGCGAGAAAACGGCCAGATCGTTTACAAGAGCGGCCATGGCGCGCTGGGGAAGCCCAGAGGAAAAGGACTCACTTGATAATGGTCGCGGCAAGACGTGGAAGGCCTGGGGAAAGGGTCAAGTGCAAAACGCACATCCTAGAAGTATGGGAAAGCAGGGGAGAGAAAAGGTTTATCGGGCCGGGAGAAATCTTCAGGGCAGGGTACGTCAGCCATAAGAAAGCAAAAACCTTGGAAAAAAACGACTTCGATCTGCGCCGTTTCCGGCGCCGAAAAGGAAGAAAGGAAGGAGTCCGCGGAGAAAGTTGGTACGGGGGGAGAGGCGGACTTCACCTGTCCCGATGGGGGATGTCTGTAGAAAAAACGACGTGTTCTAGATCGATCTCAGGGAGGGGAGGCAAGGTGAGTTCAAAAAAAAAGGCCAGTAAAGAGAAATAAGGAAAGAAGGAGCACCTTACTTCGTTCCGGGGGGCGTCGGCCATAATGAGAAAAAAAAATACCCCATCACCCGTCTCCGTGAAAAGAAGGGGAAAGGGAGAATTGGGGGAAAAAGATCACTTAGGAGAAAAATACCCTTAATATAACGCCGCGGAGGGGGGGGGCGGAGACCCTTCAGCTCCTGCGGGAAGCGTAACGGGTCTTGGAGAGGAAAGGGTACCCTGCATGAAAAGAAAATGAAAGGAAAGTTCAGAAATACTTCAAGGCAGGACAGAGCCAATACTAATAATCGCCACGGCTTGTAGTTGGTCAGGTTGGGGGGAAAAAAAAGCTTCACTACTAGAAAAGACAGAGAGTACGAAAAGCTGGGAAGAAGGGAAAAATGCTTTCTTTCGGAGACGCAAAAGGGAAAGGCAACCTAACGTAAGGCCTGTCTATGCCGCACCCATTAAGAGGAGTCTAATTCCGAGAGGGACTGGCATCTAGAGGGGCGTATCTCGCCAAAAGAGGGGACAAAGCCTAGCAATTTTTAACCTTTGGCGTTTCCTTCCTTGGGGGCGTCGTAAAAGAAAAAAGGGTATGTGAAGGAAAAAAAAAAAAAGAATTGACCGACACAAAAAAAAAAACACACAAAAGGGAAAGGCTGGGTAAAAACAGATTGGGAAAAAAAGGAGAGGAAGAATCGGGCGTCTCTTCGGCAAAGAGGAAGAAATCCGACATCGTAAGGAAGGAGCTTCGATGGGGAAAGGCGGGATTCTGCTTGCGGCGATAGATCAATAACGGGGGATTTCGGCGCGATGGAAGAAGAGGAAAAAGAACGGTCACTACGGCAAAAACTGAAATTC
>Ga0179593_1670817_pt1 | contig 12000 bp, 21 predicted proteins | sample CZODoug2_1_08_16_FD_185931 | JGI IMG/M metagenome (GOLD analysis project Ga0179593, IMG submission 185931) | Vadose zone soil fungal communities from Angelo Coast Range Reserve, California, USA - CZODoug2_1_08_16fungal (PacBio error correction) | ecosystem: Environmental > Terrestrial > Soil >...
TGGAAACCGGAATAAGCCGAAGCGTCAAAAAAAGGGAGCAGTCCCCCGTGAGAAACTGGATGAGAGGCTGTAACAAAGGAGGGTGTCGCAAAAAGGCGCGCCGGGGCGTCCAATGCCGAACTGGAAAAGTCTTTTACCGCGTGTAATAAAGAGATTCAAATAGATCGAGGGGGATGCCGGGAAGTCGAGACGGATCACTCGGGGGGGGGGGGGGGGGGGGGGGGGTGGGGGGGGGGGGGGGGGGTGGGGGGGGGTGGTTTTAGGTCCCGAAGGGGCCAGGGGATCTCTTTTCCATCCGGCATATTACCGAATTCCTTCCGGTCCAAGGTCGGAGGTCCACTCGAATGCCGGTGAGTCGGGGGAAATCACTTCTGTCTAGATCAAAAAGCCGAAGCGCTAAAAGTCAATAGACGGCTCGAAGAAACGCAGTTTGCGGCTTCGAGAATCCAAATTAAAGCCTCCTTTAGGAAGAAGGAAGTAGAGGAATGAGAAAACATCCTTCTGAAAGCAGCCCCATGTCCCATGTGAGAGGCGGGATTTCTGTTAGTCAGCCTGTGCTTAAAATGGGGAACGCGCCTGAATGGGCACGTCTCGTTGCGAACATAGCCCATCTTCGTGAGTCCCACGAAGAGAAAAAAAAACAACTTAAGTAGGAAAGATGAGTATGGGGGGACGCAGGCAAGGGGATAGTTTCCGCGAAAAAACGAAAAGGAAAGCGAAAAATGGGGGGGGGACGGACAGGATGGGCCGAAAAAACGTCCACCTATCCAGAACCTGGGTGGAAAATACCGGCGAGCGGAGCTGCGGTACTCCTCGAACGGGGAATGAGAGGTGCTAAAACATTCGAAGCTGCGTGGCCGAATTTACGCATAAGGAGAGGAGGGGGGAATCACAGATCTCGAAGTGTGGCCGCCTCGAGAAGTGGGGGGGGAAAAAGACCGGGAAAGGGGAGGTCACAGGCCGGACTGGGGGCAAAAGGCAGCGGGAAAAGGAGGGAGGGGGGTGGGAAGGCCTGTCGCACGGACCGGAAAAAAGGAACGGAGGGAGAGACCATTTTCTCATAGGGATGGATGATCGAAAAGGTTAAAAAGTATGAAGGGCCGCGGGATCATCTTGAAGTAAAAAAAGAAAGGAGCCGACCTCTACGGGTTCTAAAGGGGAGGCAGGATGCATACGACTACTTTACCGTCGGAAAAAAAAAACGGGGCATGACGGTCACCTTGCGTTAACCTTTAGGGTGGAACGCCGGCAAAGAGAGAAAACGGGTCAAGTGAAAAAAAAAGAGAAAGAACGGGGTCCGAGCCCGGAAGAAAGCCACGATGGCCCTAGAACTAGTGGGGTCAATTGATTCTCCGCTAAAGGAAAAAGGGCTCTTGGTTTTGCCCTTCGATAGCGATCCCAGATAAAGAACACTGTGGAAGTCACCAAACAACCGGATGCCTTGACATTTTCCCTCATCCTACGACCGGCGGAGAAAAAAAGAAAGAGGAAAAGAAGGGACAAGCAGGATTGACTATCAAACGAATAGCAGGCCTCGTACGAAATGGGGGAATCGCTTGAGAGGAGGGATGAATAAAAAGGAGAGAGGGGGGTAGGGTAGAGGGGAAAAGATTATGGCTAGTGGAGAAGGTGGGGACGATAAGGTGGGTAAAAAGGGTGAAGTATCTGGGGAGGAAAGGCGGTGTTGGCAGGGGGGGAGGGGGGGTGGGAGGCAGAGGGGCGGGGTGTGAGCGGGGGGGGTAGGACAACAAGAGGAGGCGCGTGGGCGTTACTACAGAGGGAAATGGAACTTAGGAGAAGGCGCGGCGTGGATGGGAGGGAGTGTGTGTGGGGGCGGGAAGGATGAGTGGGGGTGAGGGAGGTGGGAGGAAGGGGAGAGAGAATGGGACGGGGGGGGGTGTGTTAGAGTAGGGGGAAGGGGATAGGGTGGGGGAGAGCAGGGAGATGGTGGGTGAGGGGGGACAGCTAAAGTGAGAGTGAGGCGGGGAAAATGCAGGGCTGGGGGGGGGAAGGGAGGGAGGAGGGTAGATGAGGGGGGAAAGGTACGTTAGAGTGGAGGTGGTGGAAGGCGGAGAAGGGTAGCGGTGAAGGGGGGAAGGGTAAGGAAGCGGGGGGGGGTAAGGACAGAGGGGTACGAAGGGAGAATAGTTGAGGTCGAAGGATCGGGGGGGGGGGAGGAGGGTGGAGGGTGGGGGGGTAGGGGGTGGATGGAAGAAGGAAGAGGTGGGTGGGGGTTGGGGAGGGGAGTGTGGAGGTAGAGTATAGAGAATGGGGGATGGAGTGGGGGTTGGAAAAAGGACCGGTTGAGGGGGCTGGGGGGAGAAGGGGAGGTAGGAGAGGGAGGGGGGTGGGGAGAGTCAGTGACGGGGAAGGGGCGAAGAAGGGGAGTGGGAGTAATGACGGGGGGCAGATGAGGCAAGTTGGAGGGGAAGGTAGGTGGGGGGGGGAGAATGGAAGGAGGTAGAAAGGAGAAAGGTGTCCAGAGATGGGGAAGGAGGGGGGAGAAGGAAAGGAAGGTTCGGGATGAGAAGGAGGGAGGGAAGGCGAGGTAGGACATAAGAGGGTGGGGGAGTGTGGGAGGGAAAGGAGGAGGGGCGCGATGGGATATTGAGAGTGAAGAGAGGTGGTGGTGGTAGAAAGAAAGGGTAGGCAGGGGGGAGGCCAGTTGGAGGGGAGGTGGTGTATAAGGGGGGACGTGAACAGGTAGGGGGGAAGGAGAGGGGGGGGTGGGGAAGCACGTGAAGATGGGGGGAATGGGGAGGGAGTTGGGGGGAGTAGTTAAGGAAAGGAAAGAGGGGATGGGGTGGGGGTAGGTGGGGAGTAAATGGAGGGGGGGGGGGTAGGTGTAGAGAGACGGGAGGGGGATGGGGGAGGAGACGAGGGGGAATTGGAGGGGGGAGGGAGGTAAATATGTAAAGAGAGGGGAGGTGAGGAGTGGAGGTGGGAGGAGGGGGAAGGAGGAGTAGAATAATATGTAAGGAGTGGGGGAAGGGGTTAAGGGGGACGGAATGGTCTGGGCAGGGTAGGGGAGGAGAGCAGAGGGCGAAAGTTGAAAGGTGATTGAGAGGTGGCGGAGTGGGTGAGGGGTTGGAAGGAAGGAAGAGGATTAAAGGGGGAAGAAGACTTAAATTGTGTGGTTGGGTGGGGTGGGGAGGGGGGAGGTAGGGTTCATAGTGGGTGAGAAAGGGGAGAGGAGCAGGAGGAAAATTGGTAAAGTGTGGGGAATAGGGAGGGATAAAGGAGGTGGATGGAGGGGAGGGAGGGGGTAGGCGGGGGGGAAGGGAGAGGGGGGGGGGTGAGAGGGAGATAGGGCTGGAAAGTGGGTTGTGAAAAAGGGGAGAGATGGGGGGGTTAAAGCAAACTATTAGGGGGAGAGATGACAGATCGGAAAAGAATGGACTATGGAAAATCTCGCTGCGGGAAAGTCGAATGGGGGTTGTCCCGAGAAGAAAAGGCTTGTGCTGGAGCGCAAAAAACTGGAAGGGGAAAGTGGAAAGGGCGAAATGCTACAGCCAGGTCAAGACGGGGGTTTCGACGTACCCAGAGGCACTCGGTCCGCGAATGGGGGAAAGAAAAATTAAAGGGAGCATGATCGGGACGAATAAGAGAAGGGACTCCGATATAGCACTACCTCCGGGATCCAAAGAACCGAGCGAAGCGGGTAAGGATGGCGGAAGGTGCAAAATGTAGAAAAATAGACTGAAGGAAAAAAAAGAAAGGGGGATGGGAATACGGCAACGCCTACCCCAAAAGTAAAAGGGACCTGCACGGGCCGGCAACGGTTTCGTTGGGTGCAGCGGTCACGAAACAAAAAAAGAAGGGGAAACACATAACGTGTGCAACGTGAAGAAAGGCATAAAAGAAACTAATCGCTGTTTCCTCGGCTCAGAGTCAAAAAGGGAAGACAAATTAGAAAAACTAAAAACTCTAAGCGTCCGTTCAACAAGAAAAAGAAAAAGGCGTCAAAACACACGTCCATGACGGTGGTTTTTATGGGCGGAAAAACAGGACACTCCAAAGAAGAGGGATGGTCGAAAAAAAGCGGAAAAACTAAAAAAAAAACAACAAACAGGAAAAAGAGAGGGGGAGTTCGCAGAGGTCAGGGAAAAGAGAAAGAATCTGGGGGAGCCTGCAAGGGAGAAAAAAAAAATGAAAAAGAACAAACGTCACCGTCAGACGGGGGGTTGTCAGCATCACTAAAAAGAAGCTTGTGGGGAGAAGATGGCTCGCCAGAAAAAATAACACATTAAACTAATTATCTGGGGGAAGGAAAGATCCGCGTTGGTCGAAGAAAAGGGGGTAAAAAAAGGGCAAACCTGGGGACCACACCGTACCGTCAGTCAGCGAAATTGGGGACGAACACGGAAAAAAAAAAAAGGGGTTTCCTTATATGGGGGCGCCGGAAAAGCACTACGAGGGGCCAAAAGAGAAACACCCTTCGGAGGGTAAATTGAGCGCGGGATTCGGACGCGGACAGGCTGCGCAAAGAGAGAACTGGTGGGGGACAGAACTTCTAACGAAGTAATCGGGAAAGGGGGGGGTAACTTTGGGACGTTAAATAGATCTTCTTACTCGAGACGAGTAGCCGAGAAGAATTCCCCTGTAGCATTGCCGGACCGAGTGAGCTAGCGTCGGACCGGCCATGAGACAAAAAGAATAAAAGATGTTGAGATTTGGGGGAAAAATTCAACACTCCTACGAACAAAAACAAAAAAAGTCAAGAGAAGAACCGTGGAGAATGTCGTCGCCGGGACACAAAAAATTTGAAGAATCCCTCCATAGTCGCGTCCCAGCCTAGGCGACGAAATTAATGGAGGAGGTCAAGGGGGGGACATCGTCAGAAACTCAAGCTGGAGGAATGAGAGGGGAGCCAGCTGGATTAGGGGAAACAGGCCGAAAGCAGTCAAGCGTGGTGGCCTTTGAAAGTAACGCTTGATTGGCGGGGAAAATCGTAAAAAAGAATTGCAGAAAAACTAGGGAGGGGACATTCCCAAGAAGCACACTAGAGCCAGAGCTCGTGGATGCTTTACTAAAATTCGTGGGACGGGATCGAAAAAGACCGGTAAAGACGTCTTGCTGGATCGTTCGCGGGGAAACGGGCTTTCCCCAGAAAAACACAAATTGTGGCACATCACAAAAGGGGGGAAGAAAAACCGAAAGGCGGAAATAAGTCCCGGTCCCTATGTATGAAAAGACACAAAGCTACACTGAATGCTAAACGTCGCGAAAAAGTTACAGCAAAAGACCCTGCTAGGAAATAATACTGGGCTCCACGCCGCTTTCAGAAAGGGGAAGGGGAAGCGATGCCAAACGTCTGCTAAGAAACGTTGAAGAAGAAGGCCGTGGACGACAGCAGTCATCGAAGGCAAAACGCCATGTTAGGAAAACGCACGGGACGGGAGATGAGGCAAAAAAAGCGGGGGGAAAGATGCCACGAGAGGAGGAAAGGACAATCGGGGACGCTTCTCTGCAAAAAGGAAAGACAAAAAGGAGGAACTTCGCAGAAACGCATGCTTCGGAATTGTTTCCGCACGAAAGAAAAAAAAAAAAGGCAGGGGGCTCGGGCCCCAGCTACAGGGCTGGGGAACCGGCGAAAGAACAAGGGGGAATCGCAATCTTTTCTCAGGAGGGTTGGTCCCTCCTTTAATCAAATTCTGAGGGGGGAAAAAGGTGAAGAACGTTATCCCACGCGCGTGAAAATCTAAAGCCGCAAAAAGGGCGGAGGAAAATAGAGGGGTGGACACTCGCTGTCAAGGGTGGCGACTAAAAAAAAGGAAAAAAGGGAAAGAAAACGCTGTGACTCACGTCTAGACTATCATACTTAGAGACCGAAGGAGGAGGACTTAGGGCGAGCAGTCAAGGGCCGGTCCTTTCGTAGAACAAGCAATTACGGGATACCGGCGCGGGGACCGCGATTCAGAAACCAAATCCGAAAGTTATGCAAAAAAACGGCATCTGATGTTGAGATCACAGTCTCGCTGCAACAGGCCTAAAGAGGCGGGGCTGATACGATTCACAGCTTCAAGGGGAGAAGAGGCTAAAGGAATTTGAAATAAACGGTTCGAGAGAATCACGATCTACACTAAACGAGGTATCAACACTCGAGGAAGAACGAAAAAAAAGGAAAATTTAGGGAAACCTAAAGGACCGCGACGTGCACTTCCGGGGGAGGGGGGGGGTTACAAGGGAGAAATGACTGGGGAATCATTTCATGACCGCTGGAATTATCCGGAGGGGGGCCGGGAAAACCTTCTTGGATTTGGACGCCGTTCGAGATATAGGAGATGACATCAAGTACTGATGAGCAAAAGGGGGGGTACGAAAAGATGGGATTACAGGTATCTAAGGGACCCACACATTCCAAAAAAAAAAAAAAAAAAAAAAACCAACAAAAGAACAACAAAAAAAAAAAAAACCAAAAAAAAAAAAGGGGGAAAAAAAAAACAAAAAAAACAACCCCAAAGAAAAAAGAGAGAACGATAGCGCGGACGGGATTCGGTCAGGACTTGTAAAGACGGGTTTCTGAAACTGCTCTCAAGAGCAAGGGATTACGCAACGGCAATCAAATAAAGGGGCAACAAGTGAAGAGAATACAGATCACGAGCCGAACTCGGCCAAAAGCATGAGGGCGCCGCGTTCTAAATTAAGTAGGAAAAAAAGGCGGACGCCAAGGGGAAAGAAAGAAGAAGAATATGCTATGGGAGGATCTCGTCTTGGGATGAAAAGGGGGGGAACTAAAGATCACGTATCACGGATGTCGACATTCGGACTGGCAGACGTCGAAAGCAAAAGGGGATCTCAACATACGGGAGGGGCGTGCCGAAATTGGAAGGGAAGTCTACGAACGTCAGAGGGGCGAAGTATTGGCATCTTGGAAAAAGAAGAAAAGAAGGGACTCTCCTGCTAACACGCCGCTCAAAACGCAAGGAGGATCGCAGGTCCAGCGTATGCGGCCTCTAGGATTAATGGGAAATCAGTCCCTCTGCCACAAACAAAATCAACGGAAGGGCTAAAAGCTACAACCTCTTTACGGGGAAGTCGTGGAACAGCAATTTCGCGACTTCGGGATCGGGATGCCAAAGTGCACGGTTGGAAAAAAAGGGACGACTGCAACCGCTGAATCGCTGTTCTCGCTCAGTAAGAGCCGCAAGACGACCAGGAGTCCGTTCAAAAAAAGGGACGGGGCCGTTCGGGAGACAAAGAATAGGTAAGGGAACTTTGATGGGTCGTGACCCGTCTCAGCTGCACAAATGTAAAGGAACCGTGTTCGAAATCGGAGAGAAAATCAGCGAAAAAAAAAAAAATGAAGAAAATATATCGGGAAGGGGGTTGGATCGCCCGGGTCTAAAAGAATAATCTGCGTCCACATGGCGCCGGCATGTCGGGCGAAAAGGGAAGTACAAAATTACATGACGGGAAAGTGTCCTTCCACGAAGAAAAAAACAAGGGGTCTGACGTCAGCGGGACGGCGATCGGTACGGGCTCCGGAATGGAGAAGGATAAAGGGTGGAGGATGAGACCTTAAAGAACCAATCCCGTGAAAAAGGAAAATTCGGGGGGGGGAAATGGAGGTTGGACCACGCAACATGTTGCAGGTTCTAAGGAAAAAACCACAGGACGGACATCACTAGGTATCCGTTGAGTCGCATTAAAAAAAGGAAAGAAGATGGTGAGCACCCGAGGGAAGGGGGGAAAGGGACGCCTTCCAACACCTCACTGAGCGGAAGAGAAGCAGCTATAGAAACAGCATTGCGTGGATCTTCTGGGTGTCGGGGGGAGGAATAGGCTAACTAAATTTCTTCTCCGAAAAGACAAAAAAATAGGGGGGGCGAAAGTCGCCAGAGAAGTGCACGATCGGCGAAGAACCTGGAGGTCCAAGGGGGAGCATGAGACGTAGCCAAGCCTCGAAGGGGGAAAAAAGAAAAAATGTCAAAGTGACGTATGCTTAGCCAAGTCCAAGAAGGGGTCCAAAAAAGTCATGAGAACGAGAGGAGTGGCCTTTGGATAATGACGGCCACTCCTTTATAAAGCAAAGGGGAAGACCAGCGTAAGGGGCGATCTCGGGCGAGAAAAAAAAAAAGCAGGGAGTGAATTAAGGCTTGACGTACATGGGGGGAGGAAATCGAGCGACACGTCAGCACCCGCGGAAAACGGAATAAAAAAGAACTCGATACAAAATGGGGAGATTCTTTTCGGGAGCCGACCTTTCTAAAACAAAAAGAGTGTCTCGTTTCCTATCTCTTTAAAGGAGGGAGAACAAGGTGTTCCCGGAACGTGAAGGAGAAGTAAAGGAAGGGGGTAATCCAACAGTGACTACGAGGCGTCTTGCAAAAAAGGTGCGCCGTCGCAAAAAGGTCGGGCGCCAGGCCGGGCGAGGGGGGGAAAAGAAGCTTGACACACATGCACAAGCAGGTTTTCAGCGTAATAGAACTAAGGGAGGCCAAAGCGGGGGAAGAACGTTTGAGAAAGGGACGGCCCGTGGCGAACAAAAGGGCATCGAAAATTTGCCGGGGGACAAAGTTTCATCGACATTCCGGCCGGGGCCTGTAAAAAAGGGAGAACCGTATCTAAAAAAAGAACACCCACAAATGGAGGATTGGACTGCGACAAAAAATCCGTCCTCTAGATCGCAGCGCACTTCTTCAGAAAAAAAAGGAACGGGGGGGGGGGGCAAACGACAAGGACGAAACTTACGTCAAAATGTCTAGGGACGTTCAAGCGCCGAATCCGGCGAGACAAAGATCAGCGACGTTCTTAAATCGTTTGGAAAAAAATCCCGGTTAAGTCCATGGTCACAGACGCTAAGGGGTTCGGCCAAAAATTCCCACGGCAGTGCCAAAAAAATCGGTAACAAAAAAAAAGGGGTGGAGGAGGGAGTAGGGGGAAAAGCCGCGTGGACATTGAAGCAAAAGGGGGGCAGGGGAGGGGGGTGGGGGGGGTGGGGGGGGGGGGGGGGGGGGGGGGGGGGGGGGGGGGGGGGGGGGGGGGGGGGGGGGGGGTTGGGGTGGTGTCAACGGGGGGGGGAAGTGGGGGTTTGGGTTTGGGGGGGGGTGGGCTTCCAGGGACCCCCAGTTATTTACTCAAAGGACTCCGACGGGGCTCCAGAATGGTTCCCAGGTGATTCGGGCTTCGGGAAGGTGAGGTCGCGGCAGGGGGTGCATGTCGTAGTTCGAAACAAAGAAGATAGGGACAATTACGGTAGTCTGCGAGAAAAAGAGGGGAGGGAAACGAAAAAGTGATTCTCCTCACTTAATTGCGAAAAACTCCGAAACGGGGGAAAGAGGCGAGGACCCATGACAGTTCTGACAAAGGAGGGGAATCGGATGTCAAGCCGCGGGGGGCTCACTTCCTCCAAAAAAACGATCTGTAAAAAAAACGCGCTAAAAGAAAGGAGTCGAAAATTCACTTTAGAGAAGCTTGGGCTTCGTGCCTACAGCTGCATTAGGAACGACCTGCCACCCCACTGCGAAACAGAAAAAAAAAAAAGGTTAAGGAAAAATAGCTAATCCCGAGAAAGTGGGACGCTGGAATTGCAGACAGGAAAGGGCTCAACGTAAAAAATTGCCGGGAACATGCATGAAAAGCCAAAAACGGAGAAAAGCTCATGAAAAAGAGATCGGCCTTTCGGAACCGAGAGGCCACGAATGGATGAAAGATCTCCAAGATAGAAAGTAGCAATCGTGCTTGAAACAAAGGAGGAGGGGGGAGCGGAGGCTCGACTAGTGCCTTCTGGGGCAACGGAAATCCGCTCGTCGCAGCGTTTCGAATCCAGAGCTGGCAGCATAAAAGAAGAAAAACTTCCGTAGGGGGCGGAATGGCGGTTATTTATAAAAGAGAAAGGGGCACTCGATGACGTCGGACGAGACTATATCTCAAAATGAAGGACGAGGGGGAAAACGAAAGACGTAGCAAGCCTTAACGGGAGCTGCCACCGTCCAGTCAAGAACGGAAAAAAAGGAATCCTGGGGAAAGCGTTCCTGAAAGACGGCCGCGAAAACAGCACAGCACTCTGGCCGCGAAAGGAGGGGGTCATCGGAAGGGGGGCGGAAGAAGGCACCTCGGGACCTTCTACCAATAAAAAAGAACCACAATCGAGTTTCAGATCTCTAAGAGTAGGGAAAGGGAGGGTTTGGAGGAGAGGAAAAAAAAAAAAAAAAAAAAAAAAAAAAAAAAGGGGAAAATCGCGCTGAAAAGCGGTCCGAAGGAAAAAAGAACGGGAAACGGCGACAACGGCTGTCGCAGAGATGCGAAGGTTGTGGGGGGGTGAACATCAAAGTTCGAACTTCGGATCGGGGGTCGGGGACAGGGCAGAGACTTCAACGGCAACAAAAAAGCGGTATAGGGAAGGCTCGGGCCCAGAGCCCAAATGCTAAGCCCGCGCGGGAAAAAGAAAAAAACGCTTTCTGAAGTTGGGGGTGAGGAGAACCATCCCGTCAGGGGTGGATGGAAAATCCGGCGCAGGGGCACTCAAAAAAGTCACGCGACGTCGACCGGGAAATTTTTGGACGGGGGGAAGAAAAAAGAATAAAAAAAAACGTAGGGATGAGGAAAGAGAGAGAGTTCGGGAAGGAGAAATCGAGGAAATGTTCCCCTGCCGAAGTAACGCGCTACAAAACGAAACAAAAAAAGGGGGGGGAAAACTGGTGGGGGTCCTTCAGGCAACGAATCCGGCCTAAGCGTGGGGAATCGGAAAGCCTAGGAAAAATCAGCAAATTCGGGGCAGGGAGGGGGGGGGGATCGGCCGGGGGTGGTGAACAAAATCCGCTGGGAGCATGAAAAGAAGGGGATGAAATAGAGCGTAAAAGTGGGGCACGCCACTACACGGTCCGTTCACTCCACCGGGACAGCAAAAAAGGTTTTACACAGTTTAAGGGTCGGGGGGGAAAGAACAGGTATTGACGCTCGATTCGGATTGTTAAACGCAACCGATAAAAAGGTCGGGATCGTGCGGGGGGGGATTGCGGTGGATAGGGGGGGGGGAAGGGCGGTCGGGGTACCCGCGCGCGAGCTGGGGGGCGCTCGATCATATGCAAGAAGTACGGGGAAGGAAGAAAGGATTGAAGGCTCGTCACGACATTGCAGGACGCTCCCAAGGGAGGGGAAGAAAACGTAACCAAACAGAAAGAAAGGACGGAAGAAGGGTAAAGGATAGGTCAAAGGCGAGGATGCAACAACATCTTGGTAAGAGCGATAAAATTAACCATAGTTCGCAAAAAACGTGACGGAAGGGGGTAACATGTCTGTGCAGATAGTCCGGAAAAGGAAAAGGCCGTCCCGAAAGGGAGGATCAAACACGTTCTAAAGCATCAAAGCTTAAACATGACCGCTAGAAGGGCGTGAAGTGAGAACACAGTCGGTGATGAATCGGATCGTAGCTACAAAAGAGGGCAGGCCCGAGGAAGGGTACACTCCATACCCCCTCGAGGAAAAGATCAGGGACCAGGGTGCTTACTCACCGCGGAATTGTAGGGAGAAGTGGGGATCGCTTTAGCCGGCGCCCCATCGCATACGTGAAGAAAGGGGACGGCAGGGCATGATCCGTTCAGGAGAGGGTACCACAATAAAATTACAGGGGGAACCGGGTCGGCCGCCAAAAGCCGCGGGCGTTTAGCGAAGAGTCTTTTAAAAAAAATTTAATCAGATCGAATCATTCCGATGCCGTACCGACTCAAAATTGAGCAGCGGCCTGGGGCGACAGCGGCAAGAGAAATAGAGAGAAGAAAAACACGGGCAAGGGAATTAGCAAAAAGGGGGCAAGAAGAAGGGCCTCAAAAAAACAAACACGATGCCTGAGTCAAATCGGAAGAGGCTCTGTCCCAGAAGCAACTCGCTGCCGGACAGGGGGCGGATTGGGGACCGCACGACGACATGAAAACCGCGATCAAAAAAGATCGCCGTCACGCGAAGAAAACAGGAAAGGCCAAGGTTAGGGAGGGGGGGTCCTAGGGCAGTCCATGGAAAAACGCTGACTGAAGGGGAACAGCGATCCACTCGGCGAGG
>Ga0179593_1673614_pt1 | contig 12000 bp, 11 predicted proteins | sample CZODoug2_1_08_16_FD_185931 | JGI IMG/M metagenome (GOLD analysis project Ga0179593, IMG submission 185931) | Vadose zone soil fungal communities from Angelo Coast Range Reserve, California, USA - CZODoug2_1_08_16fungal (PacBio error correction) | ecosystem: Environmental > Terrestrial > Soil >...
ACATTGAGCTCGAAAAAGCCCTTCTCCTTGAGCAGCAAGGGAAGGAGGGGGAGAGGAAACCCGATGAGATCGAACACTTCTGCTGGCCGCAAAAGAGAGAAGAAATTTTCCGGAGAACGAGAGGCAATCTCCCCTTCTAAGGGAGCATGCAAAAAAAGAAAAAAGGGTTTAATTCCTTCTTAAGTGAAAAAAGACACCACTTCCTGAGAAAAGGGGGGGGGCTTTCCTACGTTGGAAGAAGGCATAATATTCGCCTCCCTGACGCCATAGGAGGGGGAGAGGGGAGTAAGTCTATATTCGGGGGGGAAAGAGAATTCTCTACTTGGGGCCTAGAGCCTTGCTAACAATTCAAGAAAAACTCCCCACGGGAGGGAAGGGGGAAATCTCCAAAAGGGGACATCCTCTACCCCCTTTTGCTCCGACTTCGAAGGGAAGAAAGAAGGGAGCAGGGGGCCACTCCTTTCAAATCTGAAAAAAGGATTCCGAGCTCTCTCCGTAGCGCATGCGGCGGGGGAAGAGGGGGGAGAATCCTCAACAGAAAAAAGGGCCTAACAGAGACACCCATTAAAGGAAGGGATTCTCACTTGAAAAGGGAGAAGTTTACAACACATCTATAGGGAGAAGGGGGAGTTCAGCTGAGGATATAACTTCTTATTCCGGGAGGGGCGCTATTTCAGATTAAAGGGAGAGGAACATTTCTCCTTTCTTTCTATTCTTTTTAGAAAAAAGATACCTCTTGAAAGACTTTGTTTTAGCTCTCCTTCTTCGCATGCGAAGTGAAAAAGAGCGCTTTCCACAGGGAGGGAGTGCATTTTCTTCTCATCCTGATTGTCCGCGAGAAAAAAGAAACCTGCAGGTGAAAAAGGATGTCTCTCTCCCCTTCCCTGAGGGAAAGGGAGGGTGAAATTACTGGCCAAGGGGGAGAGAGTATCTCTCTCTTCCCTCTCGAAAAACAACGCAGCCCGGGTTTTTGACAAAAAAAAAGAGGAATATTTGCTCTCTCCCCCCTCGAAAAAAAAGCCACCGGGCTTCAAAAAGGAAGAGGAGACTCCTTCTTCTATCACGACAGCAAGGGAAGGCGCTGAGCGAAGAAAAGAAAGGAACGACGATCTTCTTATCACGCCCCGGGGAAAAAAAAAAAGCCGAAGTGGGGTGGGATTTTACCACTCAAAAGGGGGGGGGAAGGTTCAACATCTCAGTAAGGAAAAGGGAGATACTATTTCGCGTTGTTCGAGGGCGGGAAGGAAAGCGCAGCCTTGCGCGAAAAATGGAGGAGAAGCGTGCTTTCCATCCCTTAAGGGCGTTTTACTGGGTAGGGTCTCTGCGGGGAAAGAAGGGCACAGGCGATAATAAGCGGGAGGAGGGTAAGCTCTCGGCGCAAGCATGGAGAGAAGGGGGGGGGGTCCTCCTGAAGCGAAGGCATGAAGCCGCTTATATTTCCACTTCGTTGCCGTGGGGGGAAGGATCTTCCTTCTTGAAAAGGGAAAAGGGGAAAAGAAAAGGAGAGAGGTCACTCCAGGGAACAGGTCCCCTCTGGTGCATAAAAGGGAAGGAAAGAGGGAAGAGTTTTCTAAGCCTGGGGAGGGAGGGGAGAGCCCACTTCCCCCTTTTCTCTACAAGAAGGAAAAGCGACTTTCTTCACCGAGGGTAGACATGAATTCTCCTCTTTCTGTCAATCCCTAAGGAATTTTCCAATAATTCTCTTTACAGGGGGGGGCGCCATATCAACTAGAAGGGAGATGAAGAGAAGAGGGCTCCCCACTTTAAAGATAAATGGGTAAAAAGAGAAGGAGGAAGATTCATTGGGGGAGGGGCCCCATCAGTGCGAAAGGGAAAAAGAGGTGAAAATCGATTATTCCGCGAGGGAGGAAAAGTTTGTCTGTCCTACCCTGAGACCAATTGCGAGAGGGGGAGTTCTGCAGGGACATAAGGAAAACAGGGGAGGACCACGTTTTCTCTTCCCGCAAGGCGTCAGAAGAATAAAAGAGAAAAGGCAACGAAAGTTGCCATATCCGCGGAAAAGGAAAAGAGAGGAAAAAACATCGATACTATTCTCGCGCCGAAGGGGAAAAAGAAGAACGCGCGGAAAAGAGGGGGGGAGAGAAGCGACCTCCCAATCCAATTACACAGACGGAGGAGGAGAGGCCTAGAAATCCGGAGGAGGGGGGGGAGAGGCGCCTTAACACTCGCATAGTAGGGGAAGAGAAAGGGGCCTTACTGTAGGGGGAAAGAGGGGAGTGGTAAATACCCAGACCAGAAGGAAGGGTTTTTTTAAGAAAGCACCTCTCGCGTGAAGGGGGAGAAAGAGACCGCCAGGAAAGAAGGAGGGGGGACTTTTATCTACTCCCCGGATGATAAAGGAGGAAGGGAACCCTTTTGCAAGGTTCGGGGAGATTCACGACTCATTCCTTCAATGATTTGGATGGAAGGAAAAGGAGAGCGTTTTGGAGGGGGAGGAAAGAAGAGTCGCCATCCCCTTAGGAAGGGGAGATGAAAGAAACGTAACTCTTTTCCTCAAAAAGGGGAAGAAGGTGAGTGTTCTCCCTCCATTTGCCTGTTGGGAGGAGAAAAATGAAAACGGAGTCACCTCCGGGTGTAAGAGAAAGAGGGATCGCAGCTTCCCCTTTTCCCTCTACCTGGGAAAGAATGAAGAAAGCTCATCTTAGTCGGAAGTGAGGGAAGATATGGCCATCTTCACATGAACTAGGGGGAGGGGAATCACCAGAAGGTGGAATGACATATCCTCTAACTCGGTTGCAAAAGGGAGAGGCACGCGTGAAAGGGGAGGAAGGTCCATCTTTTTGTCCAGCAACGCGCCGGAGGAGGTTGATCCAATGAAGGAAAAACCAACACGGCCTCTTTTTTCTCGGGGGGGGGGAAAAAAAAAAAGTCGTTTCGTGGAGGGATGAAAGAGAAGTCCCTTCGCTCTGGCCTCGCGGAAGAAAGGACGGATTCGCAAATGCGTTCAAGAAAAAGGTAGAGCCCCCTTTGTTATCGGGAAGAGGAGGCCACGGTTTTACCGAAAAAAAGGAAGGGGTTTCTCCCTGCGCTGTTGCAGGAGAGGGGGGGGGGAAAAGGGGGGATCGACGGCGGAAAGAATAAACGTAATGCACTCCCTTAAGTTAGAGGAGTCCGGGACTAGGGGAAGGTGAGGAATTTCATGCTTAATCCCAAGACGTGAAAAGGAAGGAGAGGAGCGTCCTCAGGTCGGGTACAGGCCGAAAGGGAAATTCTCACCCTTTATTCACGTTTGGGGGAGGAAGAAAGAGGGGGGGGGGGCTTCGACAACAGGGACCCTTCGTCGGAAATAGGGGAAGGCAGAAAAGCTTTTCTTCAGGTAAAAAGGGAGCAGCGAGAATCTTTTTTCAACGGACGGAAGGGGGAAGGAAAGAAGGTGGAGGGCCTTCTCCATTCCTAAGTGGGGGCGCGAACTCTCTATCTCCATTTAAAGAAAAGAGGGAACCACTACAAGAAATAGAGATATCTTTTTCTCTCTTCATCTTGAAAGGGGAGGGGAGGAAGTTTGGCTGAAAGGGAGGGAGAAGCGCATCCCAATGCCGACCAAGGGGGAAGGAGGGTCTTCCCCCAGAAGAGCAGGTGACCTTTGTGTTCAATCACGTCACAGAGGAAGCGTTGCGAAAAGAGGAGGGGGGGGGGGGGGTGCCTTCGACGCTGGTGTTCTGGGGGGGAGAACAAGGGGAGGGGGGTGGGCCTCGCCAGACCGAATACCGTTCCGATCCGGCACAAAAGGAGGGGGGGCTTGTCCCTCTTCGCTCAAGGAGGGAAAAGAAAGGATAGTGGTTTCTTCCTCCTCAGGATATCTCAGAAAAGAGGGGGGAAGGAATGAAAATAATAGAATAGGAGAAGAAAGGAGGGGACTTCATCTCTTTTTGAAGAAAGCATGCCAAGAGAAGGGGGGAGAGAGGGAGGATCTTCCCTTTATAGCGGTAAGAAGAGGGAAGGACAACCTCACAAGAAACACCAGCGGGAAGAAAAGACTTCTCTTTCACGGGAGAAAAGAATTCGCTCGAAGGCGATGGGGGATGGAGGCACACCCATTTCAATTCTAAAGGGAGCAGTCTCTTTTTTATACCCGAAGAATCTAGGGGGGAAGGGGTGGGGTATGGAGTCGAGAACAGAACTAGTTTTCCTCACCAGAAAAAGCCAGATGATCTCGTCGGGAGTCTTTTTCGAGGGAAGAGACAGGCGGGCGCTCTCTGCACAAGTGGAGGACAGGGAAGCACTCTCCTTCCTGAGCATCGAAAAAGCACCTCAAGAAAAACGACACTGCAGCTTCCTCCCTCGCATCAAGTCCTTTTCGTAGGAAGAAAGTGGCCGCTTTTTTCTAAGTTCACAGAGAGAATCCTCCAGTGGGAGGAAAACAGGAGAAATAAATTCGACTACTCCACCCTTCAGGCAAGGAGTACTCTCTCTTAAGAGGGGGATTTCCTTTCACTTTATCAAGGAAAAGGGGAAAGCAATCGAGAAAAAGAAGGGGAGTGCATTACGTCTATTGCTGATAAGGAAGGGAAGCGCTAAAAAAAACAACAGATCTGAAACCCTCGGCTGGCGAAATGGGGGGGGAAACCTCACACATGAGGAGCGACGACTCTTTTTAAAGGAAAAGGAAGAAGGTAGGGCCTAATTCTAAGAGAGGGGAGGGGAAACGCCTTTGCTAAGCGACGTCGGGGAAGGGGAGAGAGGCCGAGCAAAGGGGAGGAAAGGGAAAGTCCGGAAGAGGAGGGCTATGTCGCCAAAAGGAGAAACGGAGAGCCTCTTGCGCAACGTTGTGGGGGAGCATTTTAAGGGCCCAAATGAGGACACGTGCCCTGCTCTTGTGGGGGGGAAGCCTACGGTTAGAGAGAAGAACTTCTTTATGCCGCGGTGCAAACAGCGATTGCCGGAACACGGTTCTCGGAGAAAGAGCCTTGCGGACGTGAAAGGGGTGTGAGCGAAACCCCTCGGCATGACGGAGGAGGGGGCAACGAAGCGGGGGACGAAGGGCTATTCGCTTAAAAGCTCGAGGGGAAGAACCTTTATCTCCAGTGAGGAAGGTTCTGCTCCCCTTATGTTACCGAGGAGTACTCTAAACTTTCTGAAGCCAAAAGGGGCAACCTCGTCTTTTGGAGGGAGAGAGGACTCTTGTGTTAAAGGGCGGGGGTGCATTCCTATGTAAGGGAAGGAAAAAAGGGGCACTTTCTCCTCTTCAGTTGCCTAGGATCTTCTTCAATCTAGAAAGAAAAAATCTCTCCCGGGTGGAAAGAAAGAAGGAACGTATTATTCTTTCCTCTTTAGTAGAACAAATAGAAACAAGTCTTCCGCTCCCCCCCTTTCCGGGGTAAATCCGTGCGTCGATCACAAGAAAAAAAAGAAGAGGCGCTTGAGCGGAAAAAGGAATCAACGAGAAAAAAAGGGGGGGGAGCGCCCTGTGCCTTAAGAAGAGTTTTGGGTCGGGAGGAGCCGCAGGAAACGGAATTTCACCATCTCAGTACGAAAGAAAGGGATTCCCCTTTCTCGTCCTATGGAGAAAAGAGAAGACAATTCACCTCTATCCTTTTACGCGGGTGAGGGGAGGAGTATTCATCGTTTTAACCTTCGTTTTAAAAGGGGGGAGGGTCTCGGGGGACTTGCCCTAATCTAGAAGAGGGGGAGGGCCTTCCTCTCAAAAGCAATCTTCCTCTTTTTTTCCAATGAGGGGGGGTGCTTCACTGAAAGAGGGATTTTTTCCCCACTTCGGGGGGGGAAGGAAAGGAGATCTCTTCTCGGGGGGAAAAAGGTGACCAGCAACACTTGTTACTCCCGTGTCCGTCTAAAGAGGAAAGTGAGAGGCCCTGCAATAACTTAAGAGGAGGTCTCACGGAGAAAGAGTACAAAAAAACGGTTAACTTCCACTTAACCATTGGGAGGAAGAAGTTTATTAAATTCTGTTTGGGGAGGAGTTGTTACACGACCTACTTACATTCTAATCTTCTGTCAATAAGGGGGGGGACAGTTTCCCAAAAAGGAAATATCTCTCTCCACAGGAGTGGGGGGGAAGAAAAAAAGATATCATCTTCGAATGTCAAGGTAAGCTCCCTTTCACGACAAAAAGAGGACAAGAGGGGAATCTTCTACCCCTCTTCTATAGAAAAAGAGAGGATGACATTCTAAACTTTTTCGTGGAGGGGGGCTTCCTACCCGATAGAAAGAAAAACAGTTACATTCCCATTACTGGATAAGCATTTACTTTAACCTGAGGAAAGGGAGGAAAAAGGCGTCAAGAATTACATATATCATCATAACTAATAAAACGGAAGGGGGAAGGATACTCTTAATTTAACAAAAAAAAGCTCTACGAGAAGAGAAACTATCTCTATCACGGAAAACAAGTTCTCGCTCGGCAAAGGGTAAAATCCCAAGCCAAGTACAAAGAAGACTAAGAAAAGACTATCTCATCTAAATGCAGCCGAGAAAAAGACTCTCCACCTGGGAATAGTAGAGGGTGGAAGTACTGAGGATTTTTAACATTCACAGGGGGGGGGGGGTAATAACGAAACAGAAGTTTTTTTGTGATGGAGGTCCCTTTCTATAAAAGGAAGAGGATGAAGGATTCCCCTCTAAAAGAAGCACAGGGGGGGGGAGCTTCTTGCAGGGGAAGTGTAGCGCTTCACGTCCTACATGTTGTTCTTGAAGCACGGTGAAGGGGTCGCTCATATTAGAAGAAAAGAGGGTTGGCGTTTCTTCTTAAAACCCCGTGTCGCGGGGGGGAAAATCGACTAAAAGAAACTTGGCAGGTCCAGTCCTTGCCAAGGGGAGTTTACACTCCTTATGGGGAAAGGGGGGAAGAAGCCATTGCCTTTGGCGACTTAGAAAGGAAGGAGTAAGTTCTCTATGGAAGAGAGGAAAATTGGACATCTATCTTATCAAGATGAAAGGGATGAGGAGCTACCACCAAAGAGAGGACATCGTCATTAACGAGTGGGGAGACCCCCATCGAGGAGGAAAAAATCCGCTAACCTTTTTAAAATCTCGAATGAAGCGGCATCCTACTTTTCGGCGGTGATGGAAGGAGGGGGTGTCCCTAACTCGAAAAGGAAGGCGCGATTCTTTTGAATAAAAAAATGATTCCTTTACGCCTCGAGGGGTGGATCCGTTTATTCCTCGCCCGCATAGGCAAAAGGGAAAGGTGAGGCTTCCTTTCCACTGGAAAGAAAGAAGGACCGTCTCTCGTGATCGGCTCGCAAGAGGAGAGATTCCCAATGGGAAGATAGTATCTATTCTTCTTCCCTTTGTTCAAGGAGGGGGGGCGTATGAGGAAGGGGAGTGTGCTGTTATTTTCCTTAATTTTGTGAGGAGACTTTTTGCCCTTTGGAGAAGAGGCTCCTTCTTCCTCCCTTATTATTAAAGGGAGGGCAATCCCTCCTTTCTCCGCTCGGGCTAATCTTCCTGACAGGGAGAAAAGAAGAGAGAAAAAGAAATCCCTTCATAGCGAGGAAAGGTTCTGATACTAAGGGAGGATGGCACAAAAAAGAAAAAAGAAGTACAGGAGGTTCATTCTCCCTTCCACTTTTATTTAAAATCTTTCCACTAAATCTTCCTCCCCTGTCTGATGACGCCTCATTTCTTCTCTCTTTTTTCCCCTCCTCTTCTCATTCCTGAGGGAGTGAAATGCGTACTTCCTTGGTGAAAAAGGAGTCCATGTACTTGGCACTGAAGGAGATCTTTTCAGAAAGGAAGGTATGTGAATGCCCTCTTCTTAACATGGTGCGGAAGGGAGGGGGGAGAAAACGTGCGATCTCAGGGAAGACAACCTATACCTTTCCGAATCTGGAAAAAGAGGAGCTCCCCCTTGAGCCCAAGGAGGTCAAGAGGAAGATCTTCTCGTGGGGGGGAAAAGAGAAGTCGGAGAAGGGGTTTACTGGATTATCATTTAAAGGGGGGGGGGGGGGGGGGGGAATTCTATCGTGACAAAAGGGACCGATCCTTCACGCGCTAAGAAGAAGGAGAGGGGAGAAAACTCTATGGAAGGGGGGGGGGTTGTCTTCCTCTTTTATCTCTCCTCAAAAGGGAAGGGGAGGAGAAAAGAGATTGATCTACTAAAGGACAGGGGAACAGGCATTTCCCTTCATCAAGAATAAGCAGACTATTCAACAAAAAGGAGAGGGCAGTTCTTCCCTGGATCAGGACATGGGTCCTATCTCAGGAAAATAGACTTTTAATTGAATCAAGGAGGGGAAGGGGAAAGGCACCACAAGGGGAAGAAGAGAGAAAAGAAGTACGCTAATCAGATGGCAAAAAAAAGGGCAAATTTCTCAATTGGGGAGAAAATGGTGGGAGACGTCCTCATACTCTGCAAGGGGGGAGGAGTTTTATTCCTCGCAAAAGAGAACCCTTTCCGAATAGGGCATTTAACAGCGAGAAAAAGAGTAGGTCGTGGCGATGACAAGTAATGTGGGGAGGAGGAAAAGGCTTAAAGGGAGCCGGCGCCTTCCCTGAACCAAAAAAGAGAGAGTCGATCTAACAAAAGGACCAGCCGAGCACGGGAAAGGGGAGATCAAGATTGTTCAAGAAGGAACTCCCCTTCTAAGGAGAGGGAAAAGAAAAAGTTCAATCAAGGGAGGAGAAGACACCCTTCATACAAAGTCACACGAGAGGAAGGTTTCTGTCTATCTGGGGAGGGTAAAGAGAAGGAGAAAGAGTTCGCATCCCCGGACGGGGAGATAACAGTACGTATTATTCCTTCTTCGGGGGGGGACAGATCTCCGTAGGAAGAAAAACATCTTAACCCAAGAGAGAAACCCTTTTTTTAGGCGGATCACCCCCACCGAGAGAGGAGAGTTTTCCCGACAGGGCAAAAAAGCCCCCTCTTTTGTGGCTTGGCGAAGGAAAAAGAAGGACGAGAGATCTAAATCCTGCTCTGTCCAAGAGAACCTCAGTTGTGTAGTGAAAGCGCTATTCCATCGAACGGAAGGACAGGTAAGGCCTCCTCAACTACTCTGGAGGGGAATAAACTATAAACCGAACGGAGTCCAATATGTTCAATCATTGTTATAAACGGAAAAAAGTCCCTTCTCGTTGAAAAAGGGAATCATCAAGAAGAGGAGGATTCCGCGGTTGCCCGAAACGAAAACGGGTTTTCGCGGATCAGGGGGGGGAAGGAAGCTGGGCGAGTGAGACGAAACAACTCTTTCTGAGATGGGGGAAGGAGGCCACTAAAAGGGAAGATGAGAGGCGTGCTATTAATTCTAGAATGGAAAAAGGGGAGGGCCGAAGTTGCCGTAGAAGGAGGTCATCGCTAGTACGCGAAGGGGGGGGAGAGGTCTTTTACCACTAGCAAAGCCATTGGTCAACTCTTTACTGAGGACTGGACCTTCTCAACTTGGCTTGGGAAAGAATGCTCTCTCTTCCCTCTCTGAGGAGTCTCTCCCTTTGTTGTTCAGAAGGAAAAGGGAAAAAGAGAAAAATGAGGATGGAATCTTTATCTATAACACCAGAAGAAGGGGCACCGTCTTTCAAACAAGAGTTCATCTATCCCCCGTAAAAATCAGCTAATCCTTTCTCCTGAGCGGATAGGAGAGCAAGCGCTAGAATCTGAAAAGACATCATCATCACCCCCCCTCGCCGGGGGGGGGGTCTGTTTCTTCACTCCCACACTTAGATACGGAATTTTCCGCCCCCTCCCGCTTCCATGGAAGCGAACAGATGTAGCGGTGTTCGAGGCAGGAGGAAAAAAAGAGAAAGTTCGCTGCCCGCTACGGGGAAAAGAAAAAACGCCAGTCGTTGTACTGGGGGAGGGAGGGGATGCTTCGGAGAAGAGAGAGAGAACCCTCGCGTTGGAGGGGGGGAAAGAAGGGAGAGAAGAATCGTCTCTATGGAGACGTGCGTCACTTCCTCTTTCATGCAACGAAAGGAGGGGGCCGTTGCATAAAAAGGGAGTGGCAGTCCTAACCCTTGGGAAAGAAAGGGAGGGGCACGTCATGCAACTTCAGCCCCTGGCGGGGGAAGGCAGGGGGGGGGGAGCACTTTTCAAATGGAAAGAAAACGGGGACGCCACTGAACCATTGCGAAGAGAGGGGGGATGAAAGCGTGTGATAGTAAAAAAAGGAAAAAGTGGTTGCCCTAATCGTCCATAAATACGGGGGGGGGGGAAAAAGTTCTCTTTACAGGAGAGAGAGAAAACAAACAACAAACTTAGAGAGAAAACAGAAAGAAGAGAAAAAGGAAGAGGAAAAGGGTGCAACTTACACACAGCAGGAAGGAAGGTTTAAATAGGGAGAACAATATTCTATATCAAAAAAAGGGGGGGGAAAGGAGAAGGAACTGTTTCCTTGTGAGGAGAAACAAGAGACACTTTTTGGCGCCCGCGCGACGCAAAGGAGGAAAAAAAAAAAGGGGGGAAAGTGAAACGATGACCTACATTTATTACTCAAAGATTGGGAAAAAAGGCGGAAAGAGTAATAGATCTCCTAACTAGCAAGGCGGAAAGGGAAAAGGAGAAGGGGGAAGAAAGAAACAATACGGTAGGAAAAATCGCGCCGATCTTCTCTTTACGGCAACCAGGAAAAAATAGATCTCGGCCCAGGAGAACCAAAGCAAGTAGCAGACGACGGCGGGCGGAAAAAAGAAAGGAAAGAACAGGGCTTTTCACTCAGCCCAAACCTAAAATTCTCTCTTGAAGGGAGCGGCGGAAGAAGAGAGGAAAAGAAGGAAGGAGACCGTTGAAATCAAAGAAAGTGGGAAACATTCCTTCACAAGCGGTTGGGTACATCAAAGGAGAGTGTTTGTTTAGAGAGGCCTTTCTCTCAGACTAGAGAGACCTTACCGCTCAGCGCCGATTCGAGGAGGGGAGACGCACGTAGTATCGCGGGGGGGGGGGGAGGGAAGCCCTTTTGCACGTTCTTATGGGGGTCCATCGAAAAAGAAGGAAGGGGGCAAGGATTTTGTTTAGGGAGGGGGGCGCGCGGTTTTTCCTTTCCCTAGAGGATGCCGAAAAGAAGGAGGAAGCGGCCTCTTCGTAAAGGACACCGTACCTCTTTGACAAGAAGGAAAGAGAGGGGATTGTACACGCCATGACCGGGAAGGATGAAATCATTTGCTCCGAAATGGAAAGCGATCCATCTGACGGACAAAGCATCGCATCGAAAGGAAAGAACAGACCAACCAGGGAAAGAGCCATCGTCATGTAACGAAGTGGGGGAAAGGAGAGAAAACTCTATACAGTCGACAGGGGGAAACGGTTTCTCTTCACATCGTGCAGGAAGGGGGGCGGGACTCCCTCCGGGAATGAGGATCCAGCGTTTTTTGTCCCAGCCAAAGGCGGGGAGTGATTCTCTATTCGGAGGGAAGGCGCCCATTCCTTTCCTTTCGCAGCGGAGGAAGGGGGGTGTGTTTTCCGTCTTGGGTAGAGGGGGGAGCAATCGTCGTTTTCTGAGGGAAGGTAAAGGGACACAGTGTGAATCGCCGTCCCCCTAGAAAGGAAGCCCCTACCAAATACTTCTATTCGACAAGGAGAGGGGCAGAATATCTCTCTAAGTAGGAAAGGTGGTAATCTATACTCCATGGGTGGAGAGAAGTTGAAAAAACTCTCCTTTTTAGGTGAAAAGTGTGTTAGGCCCCAGTTCGCTGGGGAAGAAGAGGAGCGCCGTCTAATCTGGATCAAGATATACTTAATCACTCAAAAGTAAAAGGGGATGGACGTGACTTTATTCTGGCGTAAGGGGAGGGGGATAACAAATACTTTACATAATGAAGAAAAAGAGTGGAAAATTTTCCTTATACGATGGGGCCCCGTTTTTGCGCGCAGAAGAAGGAGGAGTGCCTCTCACAAACGTCTCCTTCCCCTCTCAAAGAAAAAGGCGTTTCTCGGCGGGAGAGTGAGATAGAGCGCTCATCTTTTGTCAACGAAAGAATACAGGTCCTGAGGGGAAAAGACTGTGGTTCGCTCTCTAACAGGAGAGGGTGGGAATAGAACCACTACCTATAGGATGTTAGAGATAATCTTTATTTTGAAATGACAGAGAA
>Ga0179593_1735415_pt1 | contig 12000 bp, 12 predicted proteins | sample CZODoug2_1_08_16_FD_185931 | JGI IMG/M metagenome (GOLD analysis project Ga0179593, IMG submission 185931) | Vadose zone soil fungal communities from Angelo Coast Range Reserve, California, USA - CZODoug2_1_08_16fungal (PacBio error correction) | ecosystem: Environmental > Terrestrial > Soil >...
GCTGCGTATAACATAGAAAAAATGGGAAAATCCGGGTACAGAAAGGCGCACGAGATTGAATGCAGGCAGTCATCCCCACTGGTTTGGGAAAGGACTCACTTCACTTGTTGAGGGGCTGATGAACGTAAATGATAGGAGTTTCGCAACTGTGACCTCAAAAGTGGGAGGAAGACGTCACTTGAGAGGAAGACGTTGGCAAGGAGGGGAAAGAAGAGAATAGGGAGGGTGGTGACGCGAAAGTACGCCCGCTGAGAAAGCCCCACGGAAACAGGGACCCCACCACCTCAAGTCATAAAAAGAGGACTTGCAAACGATAACCGAACAAGTGTATTGGGCCGCGCTCCTGCAAGAGACTGGCTCTGCCGTGAACAAACGGGGCGCGCCCTGACGGTGACATACGGCGCCGATTGGAAAAGTCGGGAAGAGGAGGCGTGAGCAAAAACGGAAAGGGTCGTCTCGCGGTCGTTCGTCCCGGTGGCCGCGAAAACGATAAGCCATCTGAGACCAAGGGTTCAAAAGAATCTCTATGAACGTAGCCGTCAGGAAAAGAGGTGGGCCGCAACTTCCAAAAAAGGGGAGGGTGAAAAGCGTCTTGATCGGTAACACGATTTGAAGCAAAGATTTTCCTTACCTGTCCGGAATCGATGGAAATGTGCTGTCAAGTGGGGAGGGGGAGCACCTGTGGGGGGGATCCACAAGAGGGGTGCAGCAGATGGAAGCGGTCCTGCTTCGCCAAGTTATAAGATCGTGTATAAAAACCATGGGATCGCCGCTAATCCGCGTACGCACCGGGAGTAAAATGAAAAAGGGGAGGGGGAGGGGGACGTCGGGGCGACCAAGGGACTTTGAACCAACTAGGTGCCGTCAATCTACGTGATAAAGGGATGAAAAGAGCCGTCTTGATCGCGTGGCAAACATCCTCCTGCGCCATGATGAAACCTGACCACCCTTTGTAACGAATGGCGACACACGGGGGGGAAAAAAAAACGAAGAGGAAGAGCCCACCTATTCTTCGTGGGCATCATGATCCAGAGCAGAAGGCGAAAGAGGTCGCGAAGGGTGAAAAGGAATAAGGGGTGACTGCGACAATTGACAACCGACCGCAAGAAATATAGCTGCTTGCAGCCTTGATCAACCAATGAAGAAGGCACTATAGAAAGAGAAAAAGCAAGAAATCCAAAAACAGGATAGAAAAAAAAAAGACTTTGACAGCAGTCTCCCCCGAAGAGGAAATGCAGAAGTGAAACGGCCATCCTATGCGCAAATCCTCTGGCGGTCACTTGTCGGAGAGGAAGGGGGAAGGGAGGGCTAAAACTCGGTCTCGCGAGAAAAGAGGACCAGTTGTGGAGATGTGAAGGGCTTGGATTCCAAGAATGGCAGCCGGCGCGATTCAGGAACAAGGATTTTCCTGGTGGTAAAAGAAGCCATGAATCAAAGCGAATAGAAAATATTCAAAAAGAAGGAGGTATCTGGAAGAGCACGTGACGAAGGAGGAAATAGGAGTGGCTCGAGTAGAAAAGCCCGATGTAACTCATGGGGGGGCACAACTAACTGTTGATCGGTCCAGGAAGACAGCCGCTAAGAAATTGAATTGGCTGTAAGAAGTGGTCAGGCGGAAATGGAGGGTGGAAAGTCAGGGTACCGGCTGTTCGGATTGCACAGAAGTGGTGTGAAAAACGGCCGTGGGGGGGGGACTCCAGGCCTGGCGTCAAATCGGCTTTGGGGGGGGGACCTTCAACGAGATGTTGGGGGGGAGATGGGCACGCCTTGGAGTACCCAGGCGATGGGTCCACGGGATTGGGGGGAATACCCGTTGTGGAACCTAAAGGGACTTTGGGTGAGGCAAGTGTGGGAATGCTCGATGAAAAGGGCAAACGGAGCATAACGACAAGAGTGGATCGCCGATCTATGCTGGCAAAGGGGGGGGAGGCTCAGCTAGGTGCCTCCTACTATGTCCGGGAACTACGTGGAGGACGCGTTAATCGGGGTAGAAGGTCACATTAGGAAACAGGAGCCAAAGGATCCAGAAGGGGTTTGGTAAAGATGGGGGATATAAAGCTGGGAAGAAGCAGACAAGTCGCGGGCGATGCTGGAAAGTGGTAAAGGGCGAACACACAGCGCTTGGCGGAAAAGCAAGTGAAACTGCTGAACAGTCCAGAGTTGGGAAAAGGAAATTGTCCAAGGAAGAGCAGGGGACAGAGAGGGATTGGCTCGCGAGAGAAGACTCTTCCAGTGGAGTCAAAACAGTCTATCGCGGAGGTCGCCGAGTAAGGGGCCCTTTCGAGTGAGGTGTAGGAGCGGAGGCCCATTAACGGGACCAGAGTGAAAAGGGGGGGGGGGGGTAGATAGGCTTAGCATGAAGCAGAAACTGATGCGCAGCCCCAAGCGAGTTTGGCGGGACTCTGGGGAGGGCAGGAAAGATCGCCGAAAGACGAAGAGCCGGAAAAGATCAAGGAAAAGGTATGTGAAGGACCTAGGCCCAAGGAGGGCCGTCTCAACGAAAACAACTAAGTGGGACGGCTCTCTCGAGGGGACCTGCTTGCAATCTAGATGGATAAGAAAAACGCGACCAAGGGGGGCAAAAGGGGCTCCTGGTCATGATAAGCTTGCGCGACGGCACGGAGCCGAACTCGGAGGAATACTAGCTATCGCCATGACAGGAAGTGCCTTGCTCATGCAAAAAAACGGCTCGAAGCAACGGTGCTCAAATGACCAGCCCTTAGCTCAAGGAGGCCTAAGGGGAAGGGACTATTGGATAAGAAAATAGTTTATATTGGGGGGGGGCGAGGAAATTGTCAGCCGAACGTGCTAAACTTCCCCAAATTGCCGACGAGGACCGACTCTGAGGCAAACACCAGGTCGTATGCTAGCGGCGCAGACCGGGGCTGGGATTCGAAGAGAACGGCAGAGAAAGGACGCGGTGCGCGGCCCGGTCAAAGCCTCTGATTCTCACAAAGCTGCTCAATTGGAGAGAAGAAACAAAAAAGGAGGAGGGTAAGATAAGAGGGGGAAGGGATGAATGAGAGACGGGTGCGGCAACGACGGCCAACAGAACAAAAACCGAGGCGCTTCATCACTGCCGGAAGGATGCGCATCAAGGAATTTGGGGAAAAAGGCACTCGCTAGGGGGAAACTGGAGACCTATGAGGGAATTTTAGCAAAATACGAAGACTGTGGATGAGAAACAAATATAACTATTTGAATAAATAGCCATACGCTAGGCCAGTAAAGCTAAGGGGGGGAAATGTCATGGGGGGAAGAAAGCCGGTTTGGTTAAAAGCTCATTCCTTCTGAAGGACGATCGGAAGTAGTATCCGAGGTCAGTACAAGTGCCGGTAACGCTATGTATAGGGAAATGACCATGAGGGGGTCGGGGCGCGTTTCGAAGAAGGTAAGCGCTGCCAGAAACTGCGATAGAGAACGACAAATATGGGTCTTTGGGGAGGACGGCCTTAAAGGCTGCAGCCGACTCCCTTTGCGGAGGGTCCGCTCCTTGCGGTGCGGCGCTCTCGTGCCTGACTGACAGAGTCCCGCAACTCGAAAGGGCTGCGACAAAGGGGAAGGCTTCTCGGAACAATCGGCGAAGAACTCACGGTCACGCAAGGGACACTCACACGGGAAATGGGGAAACAGCCGCGCGACCTCACTGGGAAGGGACCAGTCAGAGAGCGACCGTCCTGCGAGATCCGCTGCCTCTTGGACAAAAAAGGAGGGCCAGTCAGAAAAGATGCCTCTGACAAAATAAAGCCTCTTTCAACTCAAGGGAATCTTTTTCCGCAGTTTTCATGCCCAAAAAAAAGCCGCACAAGGAGAGGGGAGGGGTGCTCGCCAAATGAAAAGAGGCCGCAGGCGCAATGAGGGACCCCGGTGGGCCGATGCATCTGATATTGGAGGACAACACCTTCTTGGGGGGGGGGGGGGGGGATGCGTGTTGAGAGGGTGATCAGCCCGGGGTCTATCCAGATACGGAGAAAAGAAGGAACGGATCGGAGTAGGATGCAACACTCGCACAAAGGTTGCCCAATCAGATCGGAAAATCCACGGCTGGGACTTTTCTTACCTGTCTTGCGAAGGGCGTGGAAAAGCATTCACCAAAAGCAACAGTCCTGCCAGAAGGTCAAAAGAGTCCAAGACACTCATGGACTAAAAAAATCGCTACAGGGGGTAACCCCAGGGCGAGCAGCCAATTAACCCCTCAACGGTCCAAACCGCCCGCGGAGGACCGCCGCCCGAAGGCACACAAAAAAAAAAAACTCAGGCACAAACACACTGGTGAACATCCAAACCTCACAGAAAACTAGTTAAAAACCACTTGCAAAAACTCCTTCCGCCAGGACGGAGGACGAAGAAAAGTTACCGAAATCCTTGAGTGCTCTCTGTATTACGACAAGAAGACATTATGGTGACCCATCTCGAAAAACAGTCATATAAGGTACTCGGTAATCTCGCAAGAAATAGGTGAGCATCACTAGGTGGCTCGGATACCAACAGAACAGTCGGTAAAGATGTTAGGAGTGGGTGCAAGCCGAAAGGCATAGATTTATTCCACAGGCACTACTTGGGGGAACTCGCGCTGCGCCGAGAGGGAATTCCAAGCCGCTGCAAGTAAAAAAGGCGCCATGGGGAGGGGACCGAGGTGTTCGACGCAGGAACACTATTCCGAAAAACAAGAAGAACAAGTGGACACGCAAGTGATGTTGGAGCCTATAAGGACCGGCAAATGGACGGTGAAGGTCGAGAGAGAGGAGCTATGGTAATGGGTGAGACCGGTTTTTGGCTTGAGTGAACGGTAGCTCTACTCGTGCAAGAAAAATGACGTTGTCAAGGGAAATCAGCGATCTCTCCGAGTGCTGTCGGGTGGGAAAAGAGAATTTTGACCACAGAACGGACGAAATTGCAGTAGACTGGAAACTGAGCCAGGGGTATGGTCAGCTCTGGAGGGATGCCACCAACCTAAATCCGAGGAAAAGGGGGCGCTAAAAGATTCCGGGGGGACTGTCCACTTGGGGAGAGAATCTGAAATGGTGCAAATTCAGTGTAAGCATGGCTAAGGGTTTAAAATCAGACGGCTCTGAAGAGTTCTCACGTCTCTGAAGCACCAATAGCCCGCTAGGCGCGGGAAAGGAATTTACTGGGCGCCCACAGGAAAAAGAAAGCTTTCAGTTAGCCCGGTGAGAGAAAGGAGAGCGAAGTAATAACACGCTATCTAAAACCGATGGCGAAGGAATGACACAAATCAAAGACCATCCGCGGAGGAACAGTTGCGGTGTTGGATTCAACAAAAGAGGGGCGGCAACAACTGACACAAGGAAACCGGGGAACAGGCTCGGGGGTCGCCGGACGGGTAAGTCTTTTTGATCAATCGAAAAGGAATAAAGACGATTCGTTCATTGACATTTTGAGTTGAAATGGCGGACACGGCATTCGGGCCGCCTGACCCAAGGAAGGATAACCTGGGGGCTCCAGAGGGCAAGAGGAAGTTTTTCGAGGAAAAAATCGACGCTGACAAGAACCGCGAGACGACCAGGGGGAAAAAAAGGGGGGTTATTAACGACGCAAAGTCGACAGAAGGAATCGCGCGTAAAAAAGTCAGGACGTTGGCGAAGGAAGCGAACGTCTATTTCAACTCTGGGGGGAGCGGCCTCAATCCACTTGGTGCCGGGGAACAGTCTCCGTCTTCAATCCATAGGTGTGACGAGAGGGTTTGGGGGAAGTTCCAGTGGGGAAAATTCGCTTTTTCAAAAAAACCACAATAAAGGCGGCTGCGCTCTCAAGACAGGCACTTCGTGGGGAAAAGTTTACGGGGAGGAAAATGAAAACCCTTTTTGCTGGGAAACGTTCAAGAAACGGCATCACGACAACAAAGTTTGAGTCGGCTTTTCTCACCAAACCAGGAGGACTACGTCGCAACATCCAGTCATATCACGGAAGCACGTGCAAAAGGGGGGGGGAAAAGAACAATTTCAGAAATAAGAGAAGAGCAAGAACAACGCTATCTCTTTCTCCAACACAACAAAGAAAGAAGATATCCGGGTGCTGCGTAAGGGGGCTTGAAATTTAATGTCTGTCAAGGAAAAAGAGGCCGCGCCGTGTAATTTGACGATCAGAGATAGGCGACGTAACGGTCATCCCCAATGGTTGGGGGGGGGTGAGAAAAACTCTGGGGGGAAAAATGACTTGGTTGCGTTGAAGGAGGGATTTCGGCAACTGGTGGGGACGCAAAATGCGAAAATTCCGTCACCTTGCGACACGCCGTTGCCTTTCTGAAAATACAGCTGCCGCCGCTTCTTGTGGGCGACCTTACGCAGGCGTACTCCCCCTTAAAAGAACCCCACACCTACTTTCTTTCACAACAGAGGAAGGAAGGGGCCTGCAGAAAGATGGGGAACCAGTGGATGGCTGAACCCCGCCAGGAAAGATAAGTAGCCGAAGGCAAGAACTTAAAACAAGGGCTCGCCCGTTTCGCATTACGGGCAGGAACGCCGTCGAGTTCATCACGCCAAGGTGTCCGACGGTACGTCTCCGCTGCGGTCATGCGCGTCAGTGCCCGCGAAAAAGAGAGAAGAGGGCCCTCTGGAGGACAACATGGGGGGGGTTGGGAGCTATTTCCGGAAAAAAAAAAGGACCGAATGCTGTTGTCCCAAAACTTCAAGCAAAATGAATTTAAGACCTCGGTCCGGGAAGGGCTCAAGTGGAACAACATATTTAAGGGGACCGTAACGACCAGTACGATGGGAATGCTCGGAGGGCCCGGGGTTTAAACCTGTTTTGTAACATCCACCACGAAATGTGAAAGCGGATTGTCGTTGGGAGGTGTCATTCCGGCGTAAAGCAGGGTTATAGAGGGAGTTAATGACCAAGGGGGCCGAAAGAAGGCCACCGGGAGGCAAATGAAGCGAAATGCATTCCGTCGGGCGACCAAGGGACCTTTCCCGCGCGCCGAGCGGCTATTGGGGGGAAGTAAGCACTTTAGAAGACTTCAAGCCGGAGGGGAGAGGGCGCACAAAAAAAGAATGCACCTGAAATGCTTGCCGTCCGGCGACCGGGGACCGCCTCCGGAAGGTGATCCCGCCACGCGACGGGGTCTGCGTGGTGGCGGGATTCCGGCTGACCAAAAGGGAGGCCGGGCGGTCTGGCAAAAGGGGCGGCGTCGGCGACAAACGCTTCCAACCGACCGCAAGAGAAAGATGACGCTGCTTGCAAGACATTGACAACGCATGACTGGAGAAGGCACGATTAGAAGAGAATTTCAATAAAGAAAAAAACGGCGCGAAAAACAAAAAAGGGTGAACATTAACATGGGGGAAACCCGATTCTCGACATAAGTTCCCGGCCATCCTAGGAACAAAAGCCTCTGCGAAGGTCTTCTTGTGCGATGTGTCCAATTCGCTGAAAACACCGGAGGATCGGGGGGGAAGAAGATTCTGTCAGGGGGTATTGAGCGGCTGGAAAACAGCGCGGCGGCGCGCGAGTCAAGTCTTTCCTGTTGTAAGGAAAAAAAAAAGAAAATCATGCGCCGTAGGGAGTCACAAGCGAAGAGAAAAGACAAAGCTTGAAAGTCAAGTGGAAGGCCGACCGAGCTGTCGCGATTAAGAGGGCCTCGAGTACGAAAAGAAACTGGACGCTATGGCAAAAGAGTGCCTCTAAGGAAGCACGCTAAGGAATTTGAGGGGGGAGTGACGTCCAACATGGCGCCGGAGAGTTTGACGGGAAATTGTAACATGAGGTCCGGTTGCGGTTGGAGGGTCAAACGTGGTTTGACGGAAAAAGTTGTTCATTTGGTCCTCCTTACGGAGACAAGGGAGTGTTGAACCTTCACGCGGAGGTTGGAGTGGGGGGGTGCGATGTCTGCGCAGGGATTAACCACATTTATCGAAAGGAGTCTCCGGGATGGTTGGAAACGTGGGGGAACCGACGAATAAGGTTTGATGCGTGGCAGCAACATCCAAAGCAGTGCGGGGCGAGAAAATGAGAAGAAAAGGAACATACAAAAAAAGAGTGGATGGATCTTCTGTCAACAGGGGTCTTCGATGAAATCCCTCAGATCCAGAATCGATCTACGCGGTATCGTCGAAGGAAAAGGTATATCAACCGCATCGGGCCTATCCATAAGGGGGGGTGGGGCAGAGTGCAATCTAAGCTGGCCCTGGGCACTGACACTTAGGATCCTAAGAGGGGGGCTTGGGAGATGGTAAAGGGCGAAAGACAGCCAGCGCTTAGGATGGCTCAAGGGAAACTGCGGAATGACCAGATTTTGCAGGTGGGGAATGACAGGGACAAATTCATACAAGAGGATGTCCACTGCGGGGAGAGGATGAGGCCTCTGAAGTGGGAGTCCAAGATGCAGGAAAAGAGCAGGAGGAATCAGACGCCTGGACCTTTCCAGAGAGTTCGTACGCCTGGTGGGAACAAAGTGAAGTTAACGGAGCCGGGGGGAAACGAGATCTTGGTGATCATGATTCAGTTCAATTCGCAAGCCAAAGGCGATTTTGGGGGGGATACTTTCCGGGCAAGTAAAAGGCCGGCAAGAGCCAAGAGCGGAAAAGGGAAAAGGGAGTTCGAAGGGGGGCGTCAAAGTGAGGGGCCACGTCTCGACCAAAGCAACTATTTGTGACGTCTCTATCGGGAATATGGCATCGCGCAGAGGAGAAGGGAAACGGATAGAAGAATGCGGTCGGGGGCCAAACGACTTGGGAAATGGTACAACATCTGGCGAAAGCACTTGTTACAGCGACCGAGGAGAAGACTGGAGAGAGGCATTAACCCAGAGGCAGACCAGGCTTTCAAACACAATAGGGGGCCTGGGCTTCAAAGGAACCCGTGAGCCTTATCAAGTCGCCTAGAGTGGATGGCTATTTTCTAAGGGGTTCTAGGGGGGGGATAGACTGGGTCCTACACAGTAACTCGACTGGAGAAATTCCCAGCAAAAAAAACTATCACAACGTAAGGCCAACTGGGCTGGATGCTCGCCAGCATTGATGAAGCCGGAGTGCGCTTTGGTGGACAGGAGCCACAGCGTGATTCGAAAGTCAAAAAAGGAGAAGAGCCAAAACAACAAGGGGAAAGAGGAATAGAAAATGCGTCGCTTGGGGGAGAATCACTTCGCGGCAAGGGCCCAAACAGCTGCCCGCATCTTCATCCAGGCTTCGAGGGCACGCATCCAGCACCAGAACTCAAAAGCGAAACGGGTTGGAGCAGAGGAAGAAATCGCGGGGAATAGCAGTCGTCGCGTAGATGGGGTATGACCAAGTCGAGCAAAAACTATGAAATTAAAAAAAGATCACGAACCTCGAGAAGGGAGAAAGGCGGAACAGGGTTAGCATTCCGAGACGTTGGGGCTCCTGCCAAGGCCTTCTGGGTTGCCGATCGAAGTGTCTGAAAAAAAGAGTTCGTGGAATTTCCGCTACGCAAATTTGATATGCAATTACAGGCTGTGAAGCAGGGGGTAGCGCGTTTCGATCCAACTCTGCCATCCGGCGAAACAGACAATAGTTTGTAGCTTGGTCGAAGGACAAGCAAAAATGGGGATAGGCAGCGTACTCAAATTTGCGGAGGGCTCTTGGCGGCGCTACTCGTGACTGCCAAAGGTGACAAGTCCCGCCCAGCCAGGGATGCGCATCAGGGGGAAGGGGCTTCATTGACGAAGCCAGATCTCCGGCTAGCCCATTCCAGCGGAGAGCCGGGACGTGTGGCACAATCGACCTCAGATGGAAAGGGCCCAGCTCTCGGCTACCTCCTGGACGAGCCTCGGGGAAGCAGGGAAATCAACGGTATAGTTTTCCAGCAGTTTCGCGCAGACAAAAGAATGAGAGCTGCGACCTGAAACAAGATGTTACCGCAGTTTCCCAGACATACCGCCCAAGCCTGGACGGGGGGAAACCCGCCGCCCTTTACCTCGCTGACAGCATCTGCCCGGGCCACACCCCCCCAAAAAAAACCCCCAGAAAAAAACCCCCACCCAAAAAAAAAACCAATGGACAGACTGTAACCAGGGGGGCACATCTTGAGGGGGGCATCAACAACCCTTCTGGAGGGGGCGATGGAGGGTTTCGAACTGTGCCAGCCCCCTAAAATAAAGGGGCTTCAGGATGCGTATTTCCCGGATCGAGGATGGAACCAAACTAAAGGCCCATGGCAAGGATCGGGCGCTCCACTGACGGTCTTTCTGATAAAGTATTGCTGCCCTGTCACGGGGAGGTATGGGAGGCGCATACAAACCTCAAACAGTCAGGGGCCATAAGGTGACAAAGTGCTTCCATAAAGCCCGTGGGGGACACCATCGCGAAAGGGGGGACAAAGGCCAATCCATAAACAACTCTCGAAAAAAGGTTCCAAACGCCCAGGAAGTACGTCCTGCCAGCCCGTGAGGGCCCAAAGAACACACGTACGTGACCCCATTCTTGACATCCACGCAAAAAAGTTCATGTACCAACAGAGCCAACCTCCTTCACGGAGGGACAGGCTTGAGTACTGACATGCAAGGAAAAGAAATTTCAACTGGGGGGTCTTCAGAAAGAAGGCAAAAGGGAGGTTGTGCAATCGACAGAAAAGGGGGCATATTAAAATACTACGGGCTCTAAGGGAGCCCGATAGGCGGATCCAAGAAGCTGCTCCAAGAAAGCATTCTTGAGAATATTTTGGGGTTCGCTTGGTGGAGCCAAGGAGGACAAATTTAGGAGGACCAAAGGCCACTACTGGGGGCAAGCGCGCGGCGCGCGGTAAAAAAAAGCTGCCAATCAAGGCGACAAAGGAGAGTAGCGCGAGACCGAGGGGCGCGCGACGAAAGATCCTCGCAAGGAAAATGGACCGGGAAAGGAGGTGGAGGACGATAGTCAGGTGCAAATTCAGTGGGAAAATGTCGATAATCGGGGGAACAGGCGCTCTGGTCCAAGGTTTTGGTCGAGCCCGGTTGATTTCTTGAAGTATGATAGAATCTGGGCCCGCGGCCTTCATTTTTGAAAGTCCTTGCGTCCAGGCTTGCGGTCGGGGGGAAGCGTCGAATTGTCGCAGCCTACACCTTGCTTGGGGTGGACCGACAGGTTAAAAGCAGCACCTTATGTGGCAAGCTAGAGATGGGGGAAACAACTCTAAAGCCTTCGAAGTTGCGGGGCGCGGGCCTGTGGTCTGCCGGACGGGGGGGTTTCGCATTTCAGGGGCAGGGCGAAATGGAGGATTGGTTGCCGCGCGAATCAGACACGGGAAGGGAGTCACCTTTCAGAAGGAATTAACTGCCCAACTAGACATGCCGTCTCGGGAAAAAAGAAAGTAATGGACGACGGAAAGGAAAGAAGGGCATTTTCCTTCCCGGTGCGAAACCGCGGCCAGCGTCTATCCATTGTAATGAACGAGATATTAAAAAAGAGACGACTTATACAAAACAGCCAACGGAACAAGCACAAAAGGGGACATTGGGGTTGGTTTTCCACCAAAAAACCAACTGACACAGCCGGACGAGGCTCCATCGACTGGTCGAAGGGGGACGTAAGGAAAGGATTTTTGCTTGAAAATAGTAGCACAGACCATTTCGTAAGAAAAGGAGGGGGGGCTTGTGGAAATTCGCGCTGACGGCTATCATGACGAGTATGAACAAGGTGTCTCCAAGGGGGGCAATATAGGTTTTTCGCGGCACTAAGACGCTTAAGGGAAAAGGGAACCGCGAAACGAAATGGAACACACGGTGGGGGGGGGGGGGAACTCCGCCACCCCGAGCGCGCCGCCTGGACAAATGGCCGCCACGTTGGCGAGAACCGTCAGCGCCGCTATTCAATGCAGGGCGCGGGCCGCATCCACGGGTGCGGGGGGGCCAAGATAACGGCAAGCCGGATATGGGTGGGGAAAAAGACAAGGGGGGGGGGTGGGGGGGACGGGGGGAAACGAGAAGGGCTGTTACGGTTTCGCAGAAAAAGCGGCGAGTTGAAGAGAGGGAAAACGGCGTGGAGCGACAAAAGGGGGAAGATTGGAATGCAAACTGGGCTGTTTGGTTTGTGGGGGTTTGGGAGG
>Ga0179593_1232476_pt1 | contig 11999 bp, 8 predicted proteins | sample CZODoug2_1_08_16_FD_185931 | JGI IMG/M metagenome (GOLD analysis project Ga0179593, IMG submission 185931) | Vadose zone soil fungal communities from Angelo Coast Range Reserve, California, USA - CZODoug2_1_08_16fungal (PacBio error correction) | ecosystem: Environmental > Terrestrial > Soil >...
GTGGTTCAGTCGCCGACTGGGGAAACGTCATGGATCCAAGCTCAATGGACCAAGGGAGGTATCCAGGGTGGGACAAAGCCGGCCAGCGTCCTGCGCGGGCTTCACGACCGTGCGGGAAAGTGACCGACAAAAAGTGTTTCCAATTGAAATAGGCTCCCGAGATGTTACTTTTCGAAATGGGGAAGTGAGATACGCCCATGCAACGAACCAGGGGGTGCAAGACGATAAACTATTAGCAGAAGGGCCACGCCGGGATCTAATTGTGGAAAGTGAGGTTGGTGACGGCGGGAGTAGGTGGATGCATCTGACACGCGTTTCCAAGCAGGCAACCCTTTTAAAAGAAGGGGGACGCGCGCTGAAATGGGTCTTTCAGGCGGGCCATCTCGAAGCTCTGTACTGGGGCCCTTTCGGGGGAGAGGTTCTTAATAAGACGTTGCGTGCAGAATCTGGGGGGAACGTGTGGGTAGGTTTTTTCCATACGTAGGCTGTTCGGGCAGGCGGTCTGTGGCTGTCGTGGGATGACAAGAGCAGGTTCTGAAAGCTGTCAGCTATAGGAAGCGGACGAATGCGCACTGGGGGTAGGTTCCTACGACGCAGGGGGGGGCGCGGGGCCTGGGGTACTAGGCATGGGATGTCTTAAAGAGTAGCGGAAGAGGAAGAATGCGTGTCTTCAAATTTGGGGTTGGGCGGGGCCAACGCGGTCCATCCGTGCTGGTAAAAACCTGGACTAGAAAAGTGGAAAACGGGAACGGATATGCCGAAAGGTGGGGAAATGAAAGACGCGAACTGGTCGAGGGAATCAAAAACCAAGGTTAGGGAAAGGGGGATGGAAGCAGTCCTCCGAAGTCACTGTGTGAAGAGGGGAAGAAGAAGACCAGCAAGAAGGTTTCTAAAAACCGTTGCAGGTGACGGAAGCTGGTTAATTAATGTAAGGGCCTGAGCGACGGCTGATCCTACTAAGGGAAAAAACTCTATAATTAAGCAATTCCGCGAAAAAAAAAGAAAGCGAGAAAGAACGGTTGCATTCAAAATAGGAAACGACTGACTGAAGGATGGGCCAAGGAAACGCCGTGAAACGTGGTTATGGAAAACTTAATATTAAAAGGAGTATTCACAAGAAAATGGCAACACGGGGAGGTGAGGGGTAGGGCTGGAGGGTAATTCATTTATGAAGGGAGGGGCGCCTTACACAGGGAGTACGAAAGGCTTCTCCAGGGGAAAAGAGGCGGGATAAGGAGACAGTTCTGGATGGAGAAACTACGGAGTAACCTTGCATCATCAAAAAGGAGCGGATTTGGCCGGGAGGCTTCCGAAACGAAGAAACAAAAGAGAAAAGGAGAGATGTTTGAACGAAGGGCAGTCAGTCCCTGAGTTTGCTGAGATTTGTAGAAAAACTGCCGTTTCAGAGGACATGTGAATGAAACGAGAGTACGGGGGGGGTATTTACGGGGGCAGTTAGACGGCGTTGGCGAAACCGCTCAGGTTCCGTGGTCCGAGCATCTGAGGCAATCCCGACAGGTTGAGGGAAGATCTCGGGGAGAGGGCGGGTGAAATGAACCACGGAGAGCGGTTGTACTCTAACTCGCTTCACTAAAAAATTTTGGGAAAAAAATCGTTATAAAGGGGAGCTTTCCAGAAACCATGAAAAACCAATCTCCTGTCTGAGAGCAGGACAAATGGGGATCCCATGGTCCAACGGGACCGGAGCTTCAGTCTTAGTGCCGCCGGTCTCAGGGGGAAATGATCTCGCAAACGAAAGTCGATGGAATAGTAGGAAAAGGAAAACTTGAAAAAAAATGGAATTCGAAGTGCGCATGAGCTGCGTTCGTATTGGACCATACAAGAGCTCCTCTTGAGAGAGCTACTTTAAGAGGGAAAAAGTTGGGCACGGAGAGAGTCTCTGTAAGGACTAAAGCGCGGAAAGGTACTGCCCAGGAGCCAAGAAGTTATTAAACTCTGCCCTAAAAGCTTGGACATCTTTCCATCCTTGGTAAAAGGGTGGTCAGGGGGGAACCGGAGCCCGCTTGTCCAGTTCTAGGGAAAAGAAGAGGGGGTTTGCCTAGGGTGCCGAAAGGGGGAAGGTACTGTAATTATTGGTGGTGACCACGAAGGGACTGTGGATATTTGAGACGCACGGTGGGGGTTCAGGGGAAATAAGACAGGTGGTACATTGGCCGGTAGGAGCAGACCGTATTGTGGCACCATCTTTGAAGGGGAACGAGCTGCGCAGAGGAGGCAGACGTCTACTACATTATCTTGAAAATGGGGGGATTTGAAAGGAGGAAGGTCTCGGGCACAATGCCGCAGGAAACTTGTCAGTGATATGGGCAAAAATGACGCCTACTCAGCTCTGTCCATCAATCGAAGCCTCTACATCGTCAGAAAGGAGAAATGCGTTAGGTAGGGACAAAAGCTGGGAGAAACTAAAGCAGCACTGTGATGGGAGGGAACTACTCTTCCAAGGGTAATCGTCGTGAAAACTGAAAGCGGCGAAATAGTTAAAAAGGGAAGGTGCTCTTCCTCTCCGGAGCAGAGCTAAACTCCAAGAAAGAACAGGAGTCCAATTCTCTAAACAGAGACCATCATCATAGGACATTCGGAAGTTTCCACCAAGGCTCTCCGCGAGTCATCAACAAAGGCCGAAACGACACAGTCTCCGAAGGGGAGGCGCTGCTGGGTACCTAGAAAAAGCCAAATAGCAAAAATGCTCAATGAAGACCCTAGTCCCGTTGGGCCGATCATCTAGAGAAGAGCATCGGTGCTAAGGTCTTTCCTGGGTTATTAATGCAGAAGTGGTCAGAGAGCGGGGGGGGTTCTAGGCAGGGGAAAAAAGGGCCCGAGATCGCACGAATCATGTCGCGGAAAGCTGGAGGGTTAAAAGGGACGCCTCGTGTATGGCGGCCCAGCTTGGACAGATCAACTCAAACGCGCGCAAGGAAATGAATACGGGGGGAAAGAGAAGAGGAGGTTGGTGTTTATCAGGAAGGACTGGGTAAGAGAGTGAGGTCTAGCGCCGCAAAAGCTGCAGAAAAGGGTCGATCCACAATCGCCCCTGGATGAGGCAGGGAAGGAAAAAGCAGAGGCTCGTCAAGATAGCAGGTCGTCCTGGCGACACACAGGGCAATTTCAACTAGCAGCTAGGCCAGGGCCAGACGGGAGGCTCGAACCGAAGAGGCGGAAAAAACATAAAGTAGACGGGTTCCATGGAAGAAAGTTAGAAGACATCGGTCCGAGAAAAGTTTAAGTCCTGAGCTCTGGTAAGAAAAAATCCAGGGGAGCTAACGAAGCGCAAAGTCCTTGAAGAGGGGAAGCAAGTAAGCAGTATACGGCTTGACAGAAGGTTCGTTCCCAGGAGTAGTACTTCCGCCGCCGCTGAAAAGATGCATTGATGTTCCATGTATTCTGGGGGGAGGAAACATGGGGCAGGATCTCTTCTTATGAGGGTAATCACACCCGGCTTCAAAATTCGGTCAATAACAGGTCACCGGACAAACATCTGGGAAAGAAGAGAGGGGCAGCTGAAAGAAAAGGGGAGATGAAAAGGATCCCCTATTCTGGTGACTTTCGAAAGGGGGGGGGGAAAAGGCAACACCCAGCTAACAGGAATTAAATAGTTTCTAAGTGAACCGACTCAGGAAGTGGATCAGTAAGTCCAGCAGAGGAAAAGGTTAACCATAATGCGGCAGAGTCAACTCGCCTAGGTACCTCGAAAAAAAAGGAACTGATTCACTCCATGCAGGGACTTGTCCACCGATCACACAGAACAAGCCTCAAGGGGGGACCTGAAAAAGTCTAGGAAAAATCAAAACCGGCCTTTATCACCTCGTGACTGAGGAGAAGTCCACCCCCCCCCACCCCAAAAGCAAAAACAACCACCCAACAAAACACCAAAACACCAACAAAAACCCCCACCACAAACAGAAGTCAAATTTGAATCTGCCACTGCCACGATAATCGGAAAACCCCTCGAATTACGTACTCATCCTGCAAAGATTTGTAAGGGCAGAAGAATGGGTCAGAAAAACTCTCCTCACAAAAACCTGAAAGAGGAAAAAGAAAGGAATGAATGAAGTCAATTAGACAGACACTCATCTCCTGCATGAATTGAGGGAAGGAGCTTTGGGCCATCGTCAAAAAAGGCTGGTTGCCGTGGTGCATTCCGGGAGGGCTTCTCCGGACCTGAAAAATCGGACATGCAAACTAGTCTTTAGGGATGGAGCGCCACCACACAAAGAGTCTGGTGCTGGTGGCGCGGCTCGGGGAAAAACTGATTTCCGGGCTGACCAGAGGTCGAAAATACCGTTCAGGGGGATAGGGGAAGTAATGAAGAGTACACATATCGTAGACATCGGAAAAGCATAAATGGCCAAGAGACTGAAAAAAACAAAGGGAAGACTTATTAAAAGTGATGCCGTGCAGAGTAAATAGAATCAATATCTGCCCTAGGGCAAACAGGCTGGAAGCGGACAGACGGGGAGACCTGGAGAAGCCTTTGGGAGAAGCCGGGGATTCAACGCCAAAGACGGCGGAAGAACTCCAGATGTCAACTTGACAAAAAGGGGGTAGCCCGTCAGAACAGTGCGGTTAGATCATTAGCATCGCGCGGCCCAGAGGGTCTGGAAAGAAGAGAGAAGTGGCCACTGATAGTGCCTCGGAGGCGGCCTGGAAGAAAATACGGCCGCCTCGCTGCGAAGGGGGGAAGAACGGACACGACGTGTAATCGTCACCCAGGAAATCGCGCGGCTACAGCTGGAGTAAAAGACACGAAGGCGTCAAACGTTAAAAAATGAAAGGGGGGGGATCTTGGGTCTATCTGCGAGAAGGAAAAATGGCCGACGAGGATATGTACTAAAGATGAGAGGGAGCCGCAACTGTTTGAACCGGCAATCGCTGTCAGCGCACTCTGGGTCCCGGTTGAAGCTGCGACCTCAAAGACGAAGGAGATTCTTGGGGAGGTCAGACCCTCTCTGAACCTAAAGGGGAAAATGCTGTGGACGTCCTACAAAGTATGCCGGGCACCCATACGGTAAACTACAGGAACTCGATTACAAGAAACGACCTGGCCTCCGCACCAAACAACTCTATGAGCACAGCATGGGATTAATAAACTACATCTCAGAGCGGGACGCGATGATGGGTGAACCTGAAACGACTGGGCCATCACGATTCTTTTGATTTTAGCCCAGGTCCGCTACCGGAAGGGGGGACGAAGGAGAGGGCTCAGGTAAAAACCGGGCTCAAAACCAAGCAGCTGCATGCTCGGCTAAAAGACGACTCAAAGGAAAAAGGTCAACTCTTCTGCAGAAGAACGAGCTGTCAAAACGGACGCGTTTGCTCTGTGCGCAAAGCTGCGTCAGGGGGCCAAGGTGGAGCCATAACGTAACTATGGGAGGGGACGGCCGCCCGGGAAACAAAGTAAAAGGAGTTCGGTCCGAAGGAGCTTTCGAGGGGCGATGCCGAGAGGAAAACAGACCTGCTCAGATGAAGCTGGCGGCGGAAAGAAGGGGAACGCAGAAGTCTTTCTTTCTATAGTCTGAAAAACCTAGCTGGCAGAAAAGGGCCTTCCTATGTCAAAAAGCTCGCCGCCCGCACTCAGGACGACCAAAAAGGCCGAATGACGAACACCTTGCGGAGAGGGGAGAAAGCTCGTGCCAGAACTCACACGCCCGCCTATCAAGAAAGCAGTTAGTCGGAAATCTACCTGGAGGGAGGGCGCGAGTCGTGCTTAAGGAAATAGCAGGCCCCTAAAGTTGACTCCTCCTCGATACGACAAAACTGACAGTTGAAGGAAACGGCAAAAAATACACTGTACACCGCATTAGCCCGAGCAGCAAAGGAAATCCGCGGAGGAAGAGCTCAAAACGGAAACGGGGACAACAATCTGCAAGAGAAAAAAAAACACGAAACACAAAAACCCGTCCCCCGGGTCCCTCAAAAAACTTAAAACAACTTAAAAAAAACCTGCAAAGGCGCAACCCTCTGACAAAAAGAAGGAGAGGGAAAAATAAAAAACTGTAACTTCACTATGGCGAAACCGTTCTTGTACACAAGAACAACGCGTCAAAAACCGATACTGTTACAAAAAGGCAAGAGGTAACTCCCAGCCACACCTCCGTAGACTCGCTGGACGGATCCAGGATGAGGAGAAAGGCAAAAATAAACCGGGGGCGTTGCCCAGCCGACTTAAAGAGTGGGAAAGAAAAAGTTCTGAACACCCTAGAGAAAGCTACAAAAATCGAACCAGACAAGCCGAAAGAAAAACAACGGGAATCGACAAATATGAAGAGAGGGGAATACTAGTCTTGTGCTAAAGACAAAAGCCTGCTCTTACAGAAAACGCACGGTTACGGTTCCTTGACGAATCAAGGGGCCGGACGAGTGCTGCTAGGATAAAGACTGGACGCACCTTACCGATGATCCTGCCCCTGCTCCTCTATCGGACAAAACGGCAGGACCAATTCGTGAAACTGCGAAGCCAATGGAAAACGAACGGTGAGGAGGGTTAGACGAGAGGCCAACACGAGAACCATGGAGGGGCAAAAACTCAGTCGATGAATCCCGCGTCCAGCAGTAATCGAATAAAAACTTCGAACAAGAAAAACAGGCAACGCGCGGTGCGGGCGCTCGTGGGACTTCGCTACAAAACGCCAGGGAAGATGCCGAAGAAAGCCCTGAGCACACGCCCAAAAGAATAAACGCAAGAGAAATCGAGTTCTGGCAGGAAAAAGCTGAAACCAGAGCAAACCGGCAGGCAAAGGAAACTAGACCTGGAATGCGGAGAGGGGGAACACTAATGCAGCAAACAGAGTAGGTTGGTTGTGGGTAAGAGGGCGGTGTTCAGCTGTCGGAAGAACGGAGGCAAAAAGAACATAGATCCCGGTTCTTGAGGACAGGACAGGAAAAAACGGCAACCCGGGCTCCCAAAAGCGACTGGGCCCAGGACAGGACAAAAGATTTCTCAAAAAAAGAGCCCCTTTCAAAACTCCGACCGCAGGGGAAAATGAAGGAAAACCGCTCGAACCCTACTAGCGCCCCAAGGGTTTGCAGAAGCTAAAGAATCGCGGAATCCCAAAGGTGGAGCTTTAAATCAAAACCGTCCGGCCGAGGGCCAGGAAGATGGTCAACTGCAAAAGGGGACTTCTCGGGTGGGGGGGGAGAGGCCAAGGAAGTCTGCTTGAAAGGATCTCAGGGGGTACGTCCAATAAGGGGAGTAGGCAAGTAGTACTTCACAAGGAGGAGATCAGGTGAAAGTCAAAAACACTGTGGGGAACAAAATTCAAAGGATGCCTGGGACGGGGTCTCTTACCGAAACCTCCTCAGCAAGAATAGGAACGGATGCCGATAAAAACACTCGCCAGCAAACCTGTGACGCCGCTGCGACGGAAAGGGATCGCCAAACGCTAAGGCTCTCAGGTCACAATGCGACAAAGAAGCATCGCTAAAGCCTTCACCGGTGTCAGATACGGGCAGATGGGCATACACAGAAAGATGTGAAAGCATGTGTGTGAACACCAACACCAAACGAGGGGAACTCAGCGTCTGGGGGACACTACAGAGGGAGAAAGAAAGCAGACCAGAAAGATCGTCAAACCATCCAGCGACGAAGGAGGAATCAAATACCAAGGGCGGAAGGGAGAAATTCTATCTTGGGAACTGAGCCAAATAGGCGCCGAAGAAACGAGCCCTTCAATCCCACACGGCAAACGCAGACCAGCATAAAACACAGAAGGTACGGGGGGCTTTCAACAACGTGAACACCACTTAAACCCGCTGCGGAAACCAACGAGTAAAGATTCCTCACGAAAAAAAAAAAAGCTTCCGCAGTGAGTAGAAAAGAACGAGAACGATCACTACAATGTGCGTGCTCAGCAAGTGCCAAAAAAAAAAAAAATGAAAAGAAAACCGGATTGGGTACAGCATCAACGAACTCCTCTAAGTCAAGTGGCCCACTCTCTGCAAGCGGGAAAGTTGCCGAAAAGAGGGAAAAGCGGCGGGGACAAACAACTTTATTGTCGGTCAAGAGAAAAAGATCCCAGAAATGTACTACTTAAAAAAAATGAGAAGGATATTCTCTTCTCCCTGACAAACTGGGGCTGGTCTCAGGGGAACGAACGGATTCAACACGCCGCTCCGAATCAGGGACGCGGCCGCGGGTCAAGCCGGAGACAGAAATTTTGTCATCGGAAAGATAGTTTGGGGTGGGCCAAATGAAGGGCTTGAACATAAAAGCAAGGAAACAACATCTACTAAAAGGGCAACACAAGAACCTATTTAAAAATAGCGGATGTTTTTCCTGAAAACTGTAGATGTGGACGCGTGGGGAAGATTAGCCAAGGAAGCTAATGCAGGCTACAAAAAAGTCATGTATCTCCTGTGTCCTAAGAAGTTGACATGGCCTTGAGCGAGGTCCTGTTCACGGTACGGGACCCTGCACCAAACTTTTTTGCCTGAAATCGGATAAGCGGTTGGTTATCGCATTGGTCTTTCAAGGAGGGAAGCGACAACGCACCGCAGGGATGCCAAAAAGTGGAAATCGACGGGACTGCAATAAAAGTTCTAACTCAGAGAAAGAACTTTTAAAGGAATTGGGGTCACGGAGGACGGCGGGGGGTGAGGAAGTATTAAACCTGGGGGCACGCGGCGGTAAAAGGGTTCATCGGAAACAGGAATCGGGCTTTCTGTGTGGTCGTCTGGCCCTCCTCGAAGAAGTAGCCGGGAGGGTTAAAAACATCTGTGGCAAATACAGCTGGTCTGAGGGGGGGCCACCTGAAAATCGGCGGGGGGTTGATGGAGTTTTGAATCACATGTACGGCAAGTGTACGGGGGCGGCGACGGCGGGGTGAGAGGGGGGGGAGGCATGGCGTACGGGGAATGGCCGAGAGACATATTGGACGGCAAAAGCCGGTCCCTGCGTATTTACCGAAGAAAAAGAGGAGGCAGCGGCCCAATTCTCATGTTCCATGAACCACTACAGGTCTGGAACCGCTGCGAAAGTTCATCCAGGGTGGGGACAAATGAAAAACCTTGAGGGGGATAAATAAATCGTGGCAGCCCGATCGTCGTTGCAGGGGGAAAACTGGAAAGGCGGGGGGAAAGAAGAGAATTTTGGGAAAACGAGGCAGCAAGGGCGGCAAGGCGGCAGGCGGGGGCCAGGACGGGCATCCTCGGCATCATAAGAAGGAAAGGAAAGGGGCGTAAAGAGTTCTTGGGAAGGGGGAAAAATCAGGCCATGAATAACGGAGGACGCGTGGGACTTTGTCCCACAGTCCCTGAGAGAAGTACGTAGGGCAGATAGAATCGGAGTGGTACGTGGGTACCCGCGTAATCAGAAGAATCCGATTAAAAACGTCCGTCGAGAAGTAACGGGGGGTGCACGTAAAATCTGCATGACGAATCACTTAAGGTCATTGTGGGGTATGAAAGGACAGACCCAGGCTGGGCTTTCCAAAAGGGAAGTCGCAAGCTTATTCCGCAAACGGAAAGGGGGTTTATGTTAAAACCAGTAAGGACCGGGTGATGGACCAGGGGCGGTAGTGCGGACACGGAGTTACATGGGAGGATACCGCGCCGTAGGGGTGCACTAAAGGGCGAATGTGCAGCGGGACGGGAGGTTGATCGAGGTTAGCTACGAGAATAAAGGGGCGGAGAGGGTGCCCAGACTGACGGTGAAAAGAGAATAGCTCGATGAAGGGGAGTTAGCGATTTCTGGGGGCCGGCAGGGGGCGAGAGGTTAAGACCAGAAAGAGAAGAGGTGGAGAACTCGCGGAAGCGGGGGGGGGAAGGGTCAACGGGAAGGCGGTAAAAAGGGGAGGGTACGACAGAAATCAATGCTTGGGGAATAGCGCGCCTCCCTCGCGGTGGCGGAAAAAAAAAGGACGGGTCCCGTAAGAGGGTGTCGCGAAATGCGAGAAGGTTTCCTCAGAGTTGCCCAGAAATGGTGAGCACTTTAGGGCATATAGGGACCTAAATAAGTAAAAGCGCCGGATAGGTTGCTTCCCGCAGAGAGAAGCCGGCTTTATACTCTTTTTGGACTGACAGCGTGAGGAAAAACCGAGGAGGGACGGGGCGGGCCGTTTAGAAGATGCTGAGAGGGGCAGGAAAGAATGGTGTAGGCACTGTTAGGAACTTGAACGAGATAGAGTAGGGTGCCGTGACGGATCTGCAGGATGGGGGCGGCGGTGATTCCGAGCCCATTGGTAGACAGCGTCAGCGGCGACCGGGTCAAACGTTCAGGGGAGTATAGGGCTCTTTGTGTCTAACTGGTGCGCCACGCGGAAAGAACAATTAGCACGCGGAAAAAGTAGAAGCGAATGTCCAGCCTGATCAAAAATTCTTTTCTGGTAGTGGTTGTAGTGGAGGAGTGCCCGGTAGGAGGTCCCTCTGTGGGAACAGTCTCCGGCACGAAGGGAATCAGGTCAAAACAAAAATTCTTTGGGCGATAGCTATGTGGGTTCACATCTCGTGGGGGGCAGGTTGGAAGAAGAACGGGGGGGTGGGGTAAGGTGGGGGGTGTGTAAGTGCTGTCCATGGGCGGGTTTCTGGGGGGAGTCGACACGCTCAGGAGTGGGAGAAAAAAAAACTGGGCGGGGAAAAAACAAAGTCAGGTCGAATCGGAGCCGCAGGGAGCGGGCGGTAGTCGCCGGTCGCGCAGGTCGTCGATAGGAAGGAGGACCCTAAGCGGTTAGATATAAAAGACCTACTGCAATATTACAGCCCGGGATCTAAGCAAAAACACATCGGCAAATATATAAAGTGGGGAGACGGGGTGTCGTGGGCAGCGAGGTATGTGGAGCACGAAGCAACGGTTACGAACCGAGAAGAGAGGGGTACACGGGTGGAAAAACTCGGGTCCGACGGTAAAGGGGGTCTGAGGGACGAGGGCTGGACCTAGTTAGTGGCGCTCCAGCGCGGAGTCATACTGAGCCCGAATTTCTACGCTGAATTAGTCAAGTCGCTCCGGCACATCTCAGAGAGCGGGGGGAGGGCTTTCACCAGAAAGCCGTCAGGAAAGAGATAAGAGAAGCGCGACGACCTCACTAGCGTCCTGCAAAAGTTGGAGGAGAGACTAATTCCGATCACCTGCCATGCCTAGAAAGGAAAAATAAGAACTCAAAAAAAATCCAGGTTTGGGAAGCTTCGAGCGGCGATTGCAGAAACTGACTAACCGTAGTAAAAGGAGTATGAGAACACAACCGGGGCAGGGGGTTCAGCACGCATCTTTGTATTGGAGAGGCGGCTCATAGAACAGAAAAGTGATCCGGTCCAAAAAAAAGGAAGGGGCGTTCAAACCTGCAACGCACATTGTACGGCCCCGCTACATGACAGCAATCGTCCGTCCGCTAGGGGAGCATGAAGCTAGAAAAAGCGCAAGCGGCGTAGGGGGTTGGGAAGCTTAGTCCTTTTAAGGAGGGTCGGAAGAGCCCGCGGCACCGCGAGGAAATGGGGGAGCCAAAAACAAACCTGGTATGGCAAGCAGTCCTGAGAAGAAATCGTAGGACAGGAGCGTCAGAGTATCAAAGGTCTACCACGCACAACGGAGAGAAGGAACCAAAACAAAACCCTTACCATGAAAAAAAACCACCATATGCCAGAAACAAACCAACACCCAAACGGGGAAAAATAAACAGGAGCATGAGCGCCTCACGCTCGACAAGCAAACCGTCGCACATGCGTAGAAGTCTACAATATAAAAATTTCCCTCTAAGGGGCTACGCAGGCGATGAGGGGAAGAACAAGCTCACCGAGCAGAAGGACAGGTTCCTTGGTGGAGAAAGTAACTCTTAGACAGAGACACCAGGGAGTGGAAGCGAGCGGCCGTATGTCCTAGACCACCTAGTCCAATAGAGCGGACGGCACCAGGAAAAAAGGTCGTCCACGCAGTGGGCCGCTAGCCGGCGAGCAGGAGGAAAGAATAACAGACAGGCCTCTATCCCCCCTTTGAATAAGACCCAGCTTTCTGACAGCCTTCTTTAAAAGCGGGCACCAACAAGGAGATAAAA
>Ga0179593_1590456_pt1 | contig 11999 bp, 17 predicted proteins | sample CZODoug2_1_08_16_FD_185931 | JGI IMG/M metagenome (GOLD analysis project Ga0179593, IMG submission 185931) | Vadose zone soil fungal communities from Angelo Coast Range Reserve, California, USA - CZODoug2_1_08_16fungal (PacBio error correction) | ecosystem: Environmental > Terrestrial > Soil >...
GGGGGACCGTCTCTTCAATAGAGACCTTAGAAAAAAGAAAGGGGATTGAATTCATTTGAATTTACTGGGTCCGAAAGGAACCTGCAGAATTGCGCAGAAGGGGCAAGGGGCGAAGCGAAGGGGGCCTGATCTCGAATGACTATAGGATCAAAAAGGGGGTCAGACGGGCAGGGAGGGGAGTAGGACAAGCTGGCGCGGGGGGATTGCGCGGATGTGACGCGCCGTAGGGACGATTTATCCTAGTACGGGGGGGGCAGAGCGGCGATTCGGGTTGGGAAAAAATGTGCGAAAGTTCTCTTCAGAGCTTTTTCTAAAGAGAGGTTGGGGATTCGAAGAAAATTGCAAAGAGGACTTCATCAAAAGAAAGGGGACAGAGGAGTGGGGGAAAATTACCAGACGATGTGGGACGGAGCCGGAGTCACACTCGAAGGCTGGGAATAAAAAAAGGGCAAGTGATTCGAGAAGAGGGGACTGAGGTTCAAGGGAGAGTGTGGGAAACAAAAATTGGGGAAGACGGCGTGGACGAGGGAAACGTGAGAGGATCAAACTTCCCTGTCGGTATGTCGTATCAGACTTTTTTGAGATAAGAAAAAAGAGAGGTCAAGGGCGCGCGTTGGATACTACTCAGTCGGGGCAGAGGGGGGGGAGGAGAAGAAAAGAGACTTGCAGGCAAAAGTCAGAAGAAGAAGGGCTGAGGCCAGGCCGACTCGAGGGAAATGAAGGGAAGAAGGAAAAATCCATGGGCGTTTATCAAATCTGGGGGGGGGAGATTGTGAGAAAATTGGCACCCGCTTCGGGTTCAAGACAAATCAAGGGACAAGAAGGGGTGATGCCTCGCTCCAAGGGGGATTGGGGGGGGGGGTGGGGGGGGGTGGGTGGGGGGTGGGGGGGGCTGATCCTTGCCTATCTTGAGTGGGACTAAGAGGGGGGCATTAACATAAAAAAAGCATCAGCGACTAGTATTGCAGCATAAAAGGACGAAAGGAACTGAACGAGGAGGTCCGGCTGCGATCAAATGCCGGACTTATGGTCGAGGGAAAAGAGTCGGCAAATTGATAGCCGTTACTAAAGACGTTGAGGAGGGGTTAAAAAAGTATGACCATGGATAAGGTTGGTCCTGGAAAGGGGGGCTGGCTGGGAACGGAGGAGCTCGCGTTGGATACCCGGCGGGGGAGGGGCATTCTGTGGTGACAGCTGAAAGGACGGGGCGAGGCGAACCGGAAATAAGACGCGTAAAGGAGAAGGAAACTTAAGGGGGGGGGAAAAACGAGAGGGGATTTCAACCGCAAACAAAGATACTCAGCACACAACCAAGGAGGAAGGGATCGCTTTCGTCGTCGTTGAAAGCTGCAAAGTCCAGAAAAGGAGGGATTCGTAGTCCAACGAAGGTAGGGGATATTTCAGAGGCATCGAAAGGAGGGGAGTAAGATAAGGGGCACCACCCTGAAAAAGGGGGACATGGGAGAGATCCTCACGTCGGATTGAACAGCACCACAAATCCAGAAAAACTTGGGGTCACGAATAAAAATGCTAGCGAAAAGAGTAAAAGCGTCATACACAGGAAGGGGGGGGATGTCCTAAAAATATAGCAGGACGAGAAAGTAGGAAAAAGCCGCATGTCTGGAGTCTTCTTACCTAAGAAAAGTTACTTATGAGGAGGATGGGGCGAAGAGTAGGATGAGCAAGACCACGAATGGGACAGGCTTATCAGAAACCTCCTTTACCGACAGGCTAGACGGGAAGGGAAAAAAAGCAGGAGAAGCGTCGTCTGAGTTTGTGAAAAGAAAGGTGCGGGGGCGGGCGTATTGGCGAAAAAAATGGAGGGAAGGAATGAATCACAAAAAACCGGGGGGGGCCTCATGTATTCAGGAATGCCGGAAGGGACTCTAGGAAAGACGTTAACAAGTTCGGGGCGTCGCTTCTTGGTGACTGGGGTCACTCGGCCGTGAGAAGAGGTCTTGAGCAAATTGCTTCTGGATAATATCAACTTGTAAAGCCGCCGCGGAACATTAGGAAAAAGGAACGTACCGAAGAAATTCCTCCTTCAAGAGCAAAGAAAAACATGGGGCATTGGGTTAGGACAGCACGGGGAAGAAAGTCACCAAAATCTGCTAAATTTTTACAAAGGTTCTCCTCCAGTGTGTCCAAAGAAAAAGGGGAAAAGCAGAAATCGAAAATCCCTTGTCAAGAAAGGCAAAGTGGGTGAGAGGGTGAATCCGCTCGAAAAAGAGTCTGAAGGGGAATACACAAAAGAAGGAAAGGTAGGACGGAAGAGCTTGAAGGGGGCCCAAGAGAGGCAAGTGACTCACAGGGTTGAACCAAGAAAGGGGTGGGCCACACGCTCTCGAGGGGGGCAGAAGAATATCAGGCAAGGGACTAAAAAAAAGGGGGGCAAATGGTCTCTACCCGCACCAACCAAGCTGCCGGGAGATCAGAACACCACCACCAGTTCCTTCGAATCCCACAAGCCGCTAACAACCAACGTGGTTTTGGGGCCCGCGAACGGTCGGGGGCAACCTGTGGGAGAAAAAGGAAGAGGTCAGGAGAGACCTTAAAACAGATCGCTTCAGGACGCGAAAGGAAAGCCTTCTTGCCAAGGTCCATGAGCGGAGTAAAGGAAAAAATTCAAGGGAATTATCCCTCGAACGAATTCACCGAGGGGGGACGGCGTGAAAAAAGAAAGGACAACAAAGGGAGATAGAGATTGAAACTCATAAACACAACGGGGAGTGGACTATTGAATACGGAAGGGTGGAATTTTGACTTATCCGAACCTCTTACAGAGGGGCAGATGTCAGGATTTGCAAGGTTCCTCGAAAAATGAAATGAGGTATAGGAAGAGACGATGTCGGCTTATCAAACAGGGGCGGGGTCCAGCATTTACGGGAAAAAACGCAGATGCGATGTGGGACGCGACTAGACGTTCTTAGATGGGGGACGGATGGAGACTGTGCGGTCTAGCGTGCCGCAGGATATAGTCTCTTAAGTAAGGTTTGCTAAAAAAGAAGTGGGACAAATTCTGAGGAAGCAAAGGGCGCGAGGCTAGAACTGAAGAGTTCCGTACCATACGTGGGGGGGGGGCGAGCGAGTCACATGGACTCAGGCTTCAGAAAAAGAGGAAAAGAGTGGTCACGGGATTCGCGATCAGATGCTTAGGAGGGAAAGGAGCATCGTTACAGTAGGATAAGAGGTACATTCGCGGCGTGAGCGCGGTGCAGAAAAAGGTCTGGTATAAGGAAAAACGTTCTTTATTAGAAAAGAGTTGGGTGGGAAAGAAAAAAGTACTGGAGGATCGACGCAAGAGGGCGCGCGGCGGGGGAAGAAACGCGTTTATCAGACAATTGAAGGAACGGGCTTAAAAAACTAACGAAGGGGGCGAGCGGCGTCATAGGGGACGCCTTAGAAAAAAAGAGAGTACTGGAAGAGGAGAAGACAGGTGGGCCGTGTGAATCGAATGGGGAGGGGTACATGCGAAGAGGTTAAATCACGGGGGGAGGGGGACGGGACAACTCTACTAAAGGAAAGAAGGTTCAGGGCCATCTCTCCACGGGCCGGGCTGATGTGGGTGCATGGCATCAAGGGGAAGGGGCGGGGGGGATCAATTACTTCCTGTCTCCAACATCCAGATCAAGGGAGAAGGAAAACCGATGGAGGTACAGAGGGATATTCAGGCTGCAGCGGCGATGGACTTATTTCGAACGAACGGCAACTAGGGCCTTGAGAAGCTCAAAAAAAGTGGATGGCTTGGTTTCCGAGGAGAGGACAAAAAATGCCTGAGGGGGGATGTGTGTAGAGATCGACGGGATCGCGTTGGGAAGGTGGGAAGTAGGGGCTGAGATGAAGGATACGTGAAAGAAAGGAAGGAAATTGCGCGTCATTAGGTGTTGGCGGACCTTTCTCGGGGTGGGTGAAAAGAGGGGGGGGTCCCGGAACTAAAAGCAAGATCTCTCAAAAACAACAAAAAAGAGAACAGCTTTGAGGGAAAGGGGCAAACCGCAAAGCAAGGGAAATGTAAGTCAAAAGATGGGATTCGCGGGTCAATCGCCGTGCTGAATATCCACGGAGACTATCGGGAGGAGCGGAATAGGGGAGTCACAAACCAGACCCTGGGCATCAGCAAGGGGAAACTCGAGCACTTAACTAGGAAGAACGCCATACCAAAATCAGCAAAATTCGTGAAGTCATTGCCGATAAAGGGGGGGAAATAGTTAAGCGGAATCCGTCTACTCGCTTCCGCAAGGGTGCCGCCGAATCGAGAAGGGTCAATCGTCATCCGCGGGAAGAGATCCAGGGAAAAAGCTTAAATAGTCTGGAGGGACTGCTGAGGAAAGAGGGGATAGGTATTTACTGCCAGAAGAAGAGAACTCCGAAGACCAGTCTGAGCATCAGAAAAAGACTGAAGGTCAGCCCCCCTCAAATCCTTTAAGAATCTTCGAGGAGAGAAAAAGAACAAATTCCAACGACAAATTTCTAAAAGATCGATGAGGAAACACCTGGATGTTTCCAGTGAAGCTTTCATCGCACTCAGAAAGAAAGAGCGGTAGAAGAAAAAATTGCTCAGAAAGGGGAGCTCGTATGACCAAGACCGCGGATCGGAGCTCAATCGGGCGTACCGGCAAAAGGAGTCCGATTGATACCGATGATCCGCATCCAAACGCAAGTGGAATGTAAGGAGCAAAAAAGTTGGGAGCCTGCAGAATGATGCACGAAGGAGGGAGTTGCCGCCCCTAATCTTCAGTAGCTGAGGGGGCCCGGCAGAATCCCAGAATCAGGGAAACGCTGATCTCTCACTCTCACAGTGGAAAGAAAGGTTTGGGGGAAAAAAGGGAAAAACCGATTGAAACGCCTGGAGAGCGCAACTGAAAAGTCCGAAACTACTAACGGGCTGGCAGATGGCCTCATCGCGGTGCTGGGCCTCGATGGGAAAAAAAGAGTTCGACAACACTCGATCTTAGAGGTACGTATATAAAGTCGCGAAGCAAAACTACCACCAAAACAAGCCACTCCCTAGCGGAACTCCCATAGAGAAGGAAAGTTTTCAGAAGCGAGGGAAAAAACCGCCGGCGTGGTTGGGTCCAAGGACCGAAAGAGGGACACGGTTGTGATCAAGAAAATGGACAATATTCTTAATCACCTGAATCGCTTACGGGAGGAAATTTCAGAGCATTCGGGCCCGAAAACGAGAAAGGTCCAAGTCTTTAAGGTAAAAGAAAAAAAATTGGGGAAGAAATAGTTCCCTATAGACGAATATCTCAGTCTTTCGGGGTCGCGAAGGTCAACAAAGGGTGTAGGAGTAGAGATGAAAAGGAAGAGAAGGAAGATGCGGGAGGGAAAAATGAACCTGGGGGATGGTACTTACAAAGCTACATACAATCTGGAATGCGTAGTCAGCTCGAAAAGCGTGCCATTAAATATCGACCCTGAAGAGTAAAGGGTCTGTGAAATTAGAAATTCAGACCGTAGAGGGGTAAAAAACCACTCTTGGGGAGCTGATTGACGGGCTGTGAGCCAAACGATTCTGATCGGGCTGGGAATACGTGGAAGGGGTAGAGACTGGGGCGTTACTATCTTTTTTCCGAAGACGAGACAAATATCTCGTGGATTGGAAAAAAAGGCGAGGGAGAAGAAAAGAGGCAGGAAGAGGGAATCAAGTCGGAATTTTAAAGGGGCCAGTACCAGACGAGGGGTCATCTAGGGGGGAGAAAGCTCCGGGAAAGAACCATAAAAGGAGCCTAGGATTCTGATGGGGGGGGATTATTTCCAGTTCCGGTATGGAAGAGGGGGGGGGCAACTGCGGGAAGAATTGTGGCACGCAGAAACAGGGCTGATGAGCTACCGGACGTCCACTGTTGCTTGGATTACAGATGGGGAGACGACTAAGAGCAGCGGGACGCACGAAGGGGAACGAGCGAGGAATAGCGGACGGAAAAAAGAGCAAGGGAGAAGGAGAGAAAGGGGGGAGTAAGAACATTCACGAGAAAAAATCGCTGTTTGGGACAAAAAAGGGTCCCGGGGACTCGCGAAGGAATGAGCTCTTAATGGCCGAGGGTCGTTGTGATCCTCGGGGAGGGGTCGACAATAAACGCAAGGGGGACTGACCGAACTCTCTGTTTAAAAAAGAAAACTCAGGTAAGGGACTGACGATCAGGCCGGAAAGGGGGGGGGTGCTGATAAAGAGGCGATCACTTGTCGCTTACAGGAAGATCCGCAGCATGATGTCAGTAGGTCAACATACGATGTACTAAATATGAAACGGCTGAAGCTTAGAGACGATTAATGACGAAAAGGCCGGGGGGGCGCGCTTGACGAGAGTTGATGACGATAAGGTTGCCGCAAGACGTGACCATGATCAAAGGAAGTAGGGCTTTGGTCCAAGGGGGTCCGGGGGAAAAATCGGACAGTGAGGCTAGAGGGGGGGGGGCTACCACTGGCGGGGAGGAGGAATACTGGGGGAAAGAGGATTTCACGTGAGCGACCGTAATATAACACTTCATGCGAAAAAGCAATGGTGGGAAGAAACTGATGGCGTTTTTCCTCTTTTTCAACCTCTAACGAAAAGACTAAAAAAAAAAAGGAGGGAGGAAAAGATATGAGTTCGGTGATCTTTTAAGCTGCAAAAAGACAGAAAAATGATTGAAGGGTCGAAATCGCCTTGAGGAAGGAGCAAGAGGAAGCACGGTCACGGAAATATCATCTAAACACAAAAATCCCCGCAACCATGTTAGAAACGAAGCACTCAATCGAATCTTTAACATCAAAGAAATGAAAGAACGGTGATCAAAAAGGTCAAGAAGAAGGCGGCAAAAGATGGTCACAAGGCATCCAAGAGCGCGTAATCAAAAGAAGGGGATAAGGGGGGAGAATAAGTCAGCTGCACCGCTGCCAGCAGACTAATATCTAGGAGGATCGTCTGCGGAAAACATGAGGAGCTGATTGTAAAGAGCCAGGAGAAGGGAGGAGAAACGCCCATATGGCCATTCTGATCAGAAAACTACCTTAGGGGCAACCAGGACCCCCAGAGCCGGGTAAGAGAAGGTCTAGGTAAGAAGAGGGGACGACAGTTCAAGCGCCGCAAGGAAACAGCTCCAAGCGATGGGGGAAGAGAAAAACGTGTAAAAAAGGGGAGACTCTCTTAATCAGGAGCTAGTCGTACACTCAGGAGCTTCTTCGAATGTTGAATCCAAGAAAAGAAAAGATCTTAACAAGGCTTCTATAAAGATCCCAAGGGTTTCCGAAAGGGCAGAAATCGCGAGGAGTTCCTCGGACATGTTATCACCAAAGAGTCTGGAAAAGAAGCAGGAAGGGGGCGGTGCGAGCATCAAGGGGGGGTTTCGCCCTCCAACACGCCGCTGAGGTGAAAGGATAGAAAAAAGATGGGGGCAGTCATAAAGAGGGGAAGAAGACAAAAGACAGAACGATAAGGCCGTCCTAGTGCTCCGCCAGGGAGGGACAACGCAAGAGATACCACCATAGGTTCTTGTAAGATGGGGGACAAGTACTGAAGATAAGGAATGTCTTGCAGAGGGGAGGAAAAGGAACTCGCACGGAGGGCTCCGCGAAGTTTAATCCCAAAACTGGCTCAAAAAAAAGCTCTTCGCTGGGAAAAGAGAGACTTACCTTAGTGAAAGGAAACGCAAAGTAATAACCGAAACTCCCGGGGGAACTCCCCCTATCATAAGATTAAAAAAAGGAAGAAAGCTCAATCAAAGAGAAAACCAATTGGGGAAACCGGGACGATAATGCCGGTTGAGCCCAATAGTCAGGTGGGAGATTCTGCCGCATTCGCGGGAAACACGTTATCTCAAGTAGGAACAGATGGCATGTAATAAGGAAAAATTCAAATGCCCTGAAGGTGAATACCTCGACCTCAGCGCACCTTCTTATGGCCGTAAATGTATAAAAAAAACTGATTAGGGAGATATGAACGCGAAAAAAAGACGGAGATTAGGTCAGTTAGCGAATGTAATGAATTAATGGGTTGGTATCCAGGGTACATGAAAAGAGGGGGCAAAAGGGCAAGTGGCAAGGGGGGACGAAGCGAATCTGGAGGGAGTATCTACCAGGACTAGGAAGGGGCGGGAGATCAACCTGGTGGCCTGATAGTAAATGAAAACCACAGCGGCGATTATGGGAGACTGGGGAGGAAACATCGATGGAGGGGACAAAAGAAGTGTGGTAGACTTGGGCTGCTTTCTCTCTTTGTTCCAGAGGCGAGAGAGAGAGGACGGGGGGGGTGGATTTGTTAAAAATGACTGAGAAGAGTGCGGAAGAAGACCTGGACGGCTAACTTGGTCAGGATTGGAAGCAATGGTGGGCGAGAAAGGGAGGACACAAGCTCCGCCTTTGCAACATGCAGGGAAAAAAAGTGCATTCGAGATCCTCGAATTGGGGATGGATGAAAAAGGAAAAAAAGGGAAATGGGTGTACAACAAGAGCTGGGGGACGGGCGGGACGAGAAAAAGGAGGCGCTGAAAACAGTACTTCCACTGTGCGATGCAGAGCAAGGAAAAAAGAAGGAGTCGCGGTAAGCAAAAACTAAGGGCGCGCAGGGGAGGGATAAGCGTAGCCTGGAGAGAAGAAGAAGCCGGGCATGATCAACAGAGAAGAAGTAGGCGCAGGCATAAGACTCGCAACTGAAAGAAAGATGCATGGGGGGGGCGTGAAGAAGAAGCATTGGAAGGTGAAGACATGAACGCCGCTTCTTACAGACCATCGAAAGATCTCTTTCCCCGAGTTGAGGGCAAAGGCCCTCCCTTGGAGTTTTGGCTGAAAACAGCCATATTGCGTGAACAGCTTCGAAAAGCAGAAAATTCCAGAAATCAGGGACATTCAGCCGGGAGGGACAGCAGACTATTTACAGGTAGGCCCTTCTTCAGAGCCTTCCGAATTACTTAGGGGGTCGACAAACGGGGGGGCGAAGGGGGACCGCGCCAACGGTGAGGCGGCGGTGGGGACGAAGGAGTCGTGGGGGAAATGCTTCCGGAGAATGGTCGGGGCTGTGAAAGAGAAGACGGACGTTAGGCCCCTGGAGGTGGGAGGAGGAATTTGGTGTACTGGGATCTAGGAGAGAAGGGGGAATGCCGGGGAAAAAGGGCGATGGAGAATCATGCTGGTTCAGAATAAAAGTGGGGGAAAAGGGGTTGAGAAAATATAGCTCAACAAAAACGTAGGGTTTTCGGTCATGGAAGAAAAAACCCGAAACGGCCAGTGTAGGCCAAAAAAGGAGGCGCTCAAAATCGCCGGGGGATATTCCGTTAAAAAAACAGAAGCATCGAAGAAAACCAAGACCGGAGGAATGGAACAGCATAATGTAACAGCAAAAAGCCCGGGTCGGGATCGGGGTTCGCGAAGAAACCAATTAAGTAAGCTAAACTAGAGGACAAAAACATAAACAGGAAACCGGGGCGGTCGAGATCTTAACGGGGGGCATCAAACAGGAAAAAGAATATCTCCTTCCGAGGTCTTACTCGGAAGGGAAATCAGGTATGGAGGTAAGGCTGAAGGGAGGAAAGATGAAACAAGGGGAATCAACACTACTCCTGAAAAGGGAAACTTGTGGAAAAGGTAAAAACCTCAAAATCCTTAACTAAGAAAGCGGCAAGAAAGGGGTCGGGGACCATGGAAAGCTTCTTTAAAAAAGGTGGACCCGCTGCGTTAGACACACTAACCATTGGACCGCAGTCCGAAGCGCTAACATTCGCTAGTCTAACGCCTGGGGGGAGGGAAGAGTGAATGAAATGGAACGTGATCTTACTGTAGAATCCGCTTAGTCTCCAAAAGGGAGGCAGATTTGAAACGGACTCTCGAAAAAAAAAAAAACCGAGAGCGAGAGCCGCAGTGGAAGTAAGGGGAGCGACCACGGGTTTTCGCCTCGCATCAGTGGAAAAACGCAGGTTGCCAAGAAACTTCTCCTCCGTGCTGGGGGGGGCCACAGGGGACAGAGCAACGGATCTCTAATCACACCAAACGTGCTGAAGGAGGGAGAAGGGGAGAAAGTCAAGCGTAAACCACCATAGGGTGAATTCCCGCAAAGGCCTTAAGACTTAAAGAAAGAAGGAGGGCTTCCCCGCGCACTTCGGGCAAAAAACGAAAAAGTCGAAATCGATGAGATTTAAGAATACGGTAAGACTTTCACTCCAAGGAGGCCTCAAAAGTATGAAGGAAAAGACCTTAAAGGGAGAGCAGATCGTATTCAAAACAGTGGCGTCCAAAAAAGAATCAGAAAGTCAATCTTTGGGGGGGGGGGTTCCCGAGAACGGGGAGACAAGATAAGGGGGAAACCCGCCTCGTCAGGTGACGATCGTAAAAAAAAGTACGCTGCGCGAAAAGTGCCCTTCTCTGCCGGTCTCCCGAAGGGGTAAGGATCTTGAAGCCAGGAATTAACGTGCCCTTCAAAACACGCATCCAACTTGCATCTTGTGCAAAAAAGAAAGAAGGACAAAAAAAAAGTGAGTGGAGGAAAAAGAAAAGATATATAAAAAAAAACAAAGGAAAGAACTGAGGGAACGAATGGGGGATTACCGAATTGGACGCCTGAACGATAAACTTGGGCAAGAATGTGACATGCAGGGAGAGAATCGGGAGGATGGTGGGGAAAGGTACTATAAAGGGAAGAGGAAAGGGGGTGTCTCTGCCTACCGGGCGGGGAAACAACGGAAGGCGCGCTTGGTAAGGGGATCCGTATAACTAGCTGAGAGGAAGGGGACTTTATAGACTTTGGGGGGGCGGCCGTTAATAAAAGGTATACGTAGAAGGAAACGAGAGCGGTTCTAAAATAGAGAGTTTGGGGGGGGAGCCCTAGAAGGAATAAATCGCCAGCCTGGGGACAGAATTGCAATCATTACCATACGATTGTTTCTAAGCGAAAAAACTCTAAAAACATCCTTCCTTCAAGGGGAGTTGAAATTCTCTCAAACTCGATTCAGGGGAGTACAAGGAGGGTGTACCACACAACTTGAAGGTATAATATTCTTGTGTAAAAGGCAGGCGTGATAGGGAGTAACAACCGTTCTGATAGAACCCGTAAGGAAGGAGAGTGAGTGAGGTGGGTCAATGAAGGGAAGAGGGAAAAGCAACGTGAACTAGGGAAGCGCGGCAGACTACTCGGATCTTGGGACATAAGAAATTAAAGAATAAGAGGGGTCAAATTATCAAAGTCACGAAGAAAGCGTGAGCAGGATAACTCGCGCCAGGAAGAAAGTGGGGAGCAGAGAAATACGGGGTGGTCATCGCATTTTGAGCTGGAGGTGGGATAAGACTGGGGCAACCTACGCTGGTCAAAAAAACATCGCCGATTATCCTCGTGACCTTCTTGTGGCCAAACAGGAAGTCCTGGGGGGACGGATTGGTAGTCATCGTGATACATCAACGGTCCTTGCTGTCACGTACACCCATCTCCGCATCAGGCTAGACAAAGCTTTCGTTCAGGGGCCGTCTGCATCAAAAAAAAAACAGAATGAATTATGGGAGAACCGGAATCCTTCAAAAAACCTCTCAAGGGGGAATGCGCTCGTTAAGACGAGGGGAGATGTTTGAAGGGGACGGATCTTGTATCAACGACGGGGAGTGGGACAGGGGGAGGGGGTTGGCTGTTCAATATCTGGGAAGGGATTCTAGAGAAAGGAAAACTGGAAAAGGGAAATTCTGGTGGACTGATATTCCGGAAAAGAAACGGGGGGAGAAAGCTAATCATCTTTTTAAGGATCATTACGGGGGGGAAGCTTTCAGAGAAAGAAAATCGATCTCTCAATCAAACCCAGGGGAGAAGGAATGAGAATTTGGACGACACCACAGGGGCAAGAAAAGGAAAAGTCTTCATCATACGGTCGGAAGAAGTGCGATATTCAGGTTCAACTCGGGCAAGGTCTCCTTAATATCAACGAAAGAATTCCCTCAGTCAATGGAAAAACTCAAGGAAAAAAGGCAGTGATCAAAGCCATTAAAAACTCATGAAAATCGGGCAGACCAAACAGGCGTTGTCCGGAAAGAACGGGTCTTAA